>Ga0255046_10000502_pt1 | contig 10535 bp, 9 predicted proteins | sample BC1_12_27_MG_FD_183632 | JGI IMG/M metagenome (GOLD analysis project Ga0255046, IMG submission 183632) | Seawater microbial communities from Strait of Georgia, British Columbia, Canada - BC1_12_27 | ecosystem: Environmental > Aquatic > Marine > Strait | place: Canada: British Columbia...
GGCGATTTGACGGACCATGAGCGCCCCGCGACTGGATTGGATACCGACGGACATCTGCTCGTTATCCTCGCTCGCCTTCTCCAACGTTGCGTTCACGAACTTACCCGCCCGGTAGTTCCGGTACTCGACCGTGCCGTCGACCGGATGCCGGTTCACGTGAACGTTGAAGACGTTCATGAATACCGACACCCTGATGGCCGGCCCACGCAGGAACTCCGGCTCCTCCACCTCGACCACCGACACGACTTTGCCGTCCGCCGGCGCCACCACGAGCAGCTCTCCCCGGGGCCCGCTCCGCTCCGGATCCCGAAAGAACCAGGGGACCCACAGCGCCACCGGGAGCCAGCACAGCGCCGGCCAGAGCCAGGCTCCGCCGAGCCAGGCCGCCAGCGCCAGCAACAGCGCCAGAATGCCGAGGCCCCCCGCAATGAAGGGGAGGCCCTCCGGCGCCACCCTCACAGATCGGCCGGCAGCGCCTCGCCGGTGACCCGAAGGTACGCATCCTGGTACCGGGTGCTTGTGGCCTGGATCACTTCCGGCGGCAGCGGCGGCGGTGGAGGGTTGCCGTCCCAATCGCCGCGCTGGCGGTACTCGTCCAGGAAATCGCGCAGCGGCTGCTTGTCGAAGCTCGGCTGGCTCCGTCCCGGCTGGTAGCGATCGGCGGGCCAGAAACGGGAGGAGTCCGGGGTCAGGATCTCGTCGATCACGAGGAGCTCGCCGCTGCTGGTGTGCCCGAACTCGAACTTCGTGTCGGCGATGATGATCCCCCGCTCGGTGCTCCGCCCGGCCGCGGTCGCGTACAGCTCGAGGCTGACCTGCTTGAGGCGCTCCGCCAGCTCGGGCCCGAGCGCATCGCTCATCCTCTCGAACGTGATGTTCTCGTCGTGACCGCTCTGTGCCTTCGTGGCCGGTGAGAAGAGGGGCGCCTCGAGCTTGGAGCTCTCCACGAGTCCCTCAGGGAGTGGCTCGCCCGCCAGCGTTCCCGACTCGCGGTACTCCTTCCACGCCGATCCGGCGACGTAACCGCGCACGACGCATTCGAACGGCACCGGTGTCGTGCGCCGGGCCAGCGTCGTCCGGCCGGCGATGCTGTCCCTGTGGTCCGCCAGCGCGGGGACGCGCTCCATAATCTCGTCCGCGTCGGCCGAGATGAAGTGGCTCGGCGTCACCGAGGCGAGCTCCCTGAACCAGTAGGCGCTGGTCTGCGTGAGGACGGCCCCCTTGTGGGGGATCGGCTCGTCCATCACGACGTCGAACGCGCTCACGCGGTCGCTTGCCACGAGTAGCAGCGTGTCGTCGTCGACTTCGTAGACCTCGCGGACCTTGCCGCGGCGGATGAGAGGGAGCGGCAGGGCGCTCTCCGTGAGGGGTACCGAGCTCATACGTTGACCGTGGCCTCTGTGACCTCGTAGGAAGTGAGCGATGCGCTGAGCTGGGCGACCGGCCCCTCGAGGAACTCGGTTACCTGCTGCGGCGCCCGGCCTATGTAGCGAACAGGGTCCATCTCGGCCTTGAGCCGGTCCGCCGAGAGCGCGGCGAAGGACTCGTCAGCGGCCAGCCGCTCCAGGAGATCGTTAGGCGCTCCCTCGGCGACCGCTGCGCTCACCTCCCGGCTGTGCTGGCGCATGACCTCGTGCAGCGCCTGTCGATCGCCCCCCGCCTCCACGCCCAGCATGAGCCAGCGCTCGATGGCCATGAATGGCATGACGCGCTCCACATTGCGCCGGATCGTGGCTTCGCTGTACTCGAGGCCGGCACTCACGTTGGAGCAGAGCACCAGCACCGCGTCCGCGGCGAGGAAGCTGTCCGACAGTGCCAGGCGCCGGATCGCGGAGTCGTCGAGCGTGCGCTCGAGCCACTGGGTGGCGGCGGTGTAGTGCGCCGTCTCCTGCTGCGCCAGCACGTAGCGCGCCAGCGAGCAGATGCGCTCGGCCCGCATCGGATTGCGCTTGTGGGGCATCGCGCTCGAGCCGATCTGATCCGCCTCGCTGGGCTCGAACACTTCTCCTTCGTGCTGCAGCAGCCTGAGGTCGGTTCCGAACTTGGCGGCCGATTGGCCGATGCCACCGAGGCTGTCGACAACGCGGCTGTCGATCTTCCGCGTGTACGTCTGGCCGGACACAGGCACCGTCGTGTCGAAGCTGAAGGCCTTGCCCACGGCGCGATCCAGCTCTTGCACCTTCTCGTGGTCCCCGTGGAACAGCTCGAGATACGTCGCCTGCGTTCCCGTCACGCCCTTGCAGCCGCGGAACGGCAACTCGTCCACGAGGTTGCGCAGCGCTTCGGCATCGAGCAGGAAATCCTGCAGCCAGAGGGTGGCACGCTTGCCGACCGTCGTGAGCTGCGCCGGTTGGAAGTGCGTGTAGGCCACTGTGGGGATCTCGCGCGTGCGCTCGGCGAACTCGGCGAGCGACCGGACGACCGCGGCGAGACGACCGAGCAGCATGCGGAGCGCTTCGCGCATCACGATGAGCTCCGCGTTGTCGGTCACGTAGCAGCTGGTCGCGCCGAGGTGCAGAAACGAGCGCGCGGCCGGCGCCTGGTCTCCGAAGTGGTGCACGTGCGCCATCACGTCGTGGCGGAAGCGGCGCTCGTAGCGGCGCACGGCCTCGAGGTCTGCGTCGTCCAGGTGGGCTCGCATCTCGTCGATTGCTGCGTCCGGGATGTCGAGGCCGAGACGGCGCTGTTCCTCGGCGAGGGCCAGCCAGAGGCGGCGCCAGATGCCGGCACGGCGCTCGGCGCTCCAAAGCCGCTGCATCGCGGGCGAAGCGTAGCGCGTGCCGAGCGGGGATTCGTAGCGTTGCGGCTCGGTCATCGTACGTAGAAGTCGGTGTAGGCGAGCGCTCTGGAGCGCTCGAAGTAGACGCGGATGGCCCCGCGGCCGGCCGCGTCGCGGATGATCTCCTGCACGTCCTCGGCCTGCGCCACCGGGCGGCGGTTGATCTGCAGGATCACGTCGCCCTCCCGCAGGCCTGTGCTGCGCCGCGCCGCCGGGCCGATCTCGTAGACCAGCGCGCCCTGCTCGCTCTCGAGTCCGCGCTCCTGCCGGATGGCGGCGTCGAGGGTGACGAGCTGCAGCGCACCGAGGATCTCTACCTTCTCCGCCTGCGCCGTGGGGAGGTCTGCGACTCTGATGCTCACGGTGCGCTCATCTCCCTCGCGCCGATAAGTTACCGAGAGTTCGTCGGAGGGCCCCACGTCCAGCTTGACCGCCTCCCAGTCCAGGAACGTCCGGAGCCGGTGCCCGGCTGCCGAGATCAACACGTCGCCCGCCGCGATCCCCGCCTGCTCGGCCGGGCTTCCCGGCGCGACTTCCGTCGCGGCAAGTCCACCAGTGCGCTTCCACTCGCGCAGCCTGTCACTTCCCGCCACGCTGAGCCCGACCCACGAGCGCCGCACAGTGCCGTAGAGCTGAAGCTCCCCGGCCACGCGCAGGGCGCGCTCGATGGGGATGGCGAATCCGATCCCGATCGACCCGCCGCTCTCGGAGAAGATCGAGCTGTTTACGCCGACTACCTCGCCGAGAGCATTGACCAGCGGACCCCCGCTGTTGCCGGGGTTGATCGCGGCGTCGGTCTGGATCATGCCCACGTAGATGCTGCGGTCCTGCCCCGAGGGGATGAGATTGCGCCCGACCGCGCTCACCACGCCCGCCGTCACCGAGGGCTCGGAGTTCCCGAGCAGGTAGCCGTACGGGTTGCCGATTGCCACGACCCACTCACCGATCATCAGGTCCGTGCTGGAGCCGATGGTCGCGGTGGGCAGTCCCTCGCCTTCGATCTTGAGCACGGCGATGTCGGTGAGGGGGTCCTCGCCCAGCAGGGTCGCCTCGTAGTCCACCCCGTCGCGGGTGGTCACCACGATCTCCTGCGCGTCGGCGGTGACGTGCTGGTTGGTGATGACTATGCCGTCGGGTGAGACCACGAACCCGGATCCGAGTCCAGGCACCTCTCGCTCGTGGCTGCGTGGAACCAGGAACCAGTCGAAGGCACTGCGCGCCCGGCTCCGCACCATGCGCACCACGTTGACGCTGACGACGGCCGGTGCAACATGCTCAGCCGCGACGGCGATGGCCGAGCGACGCGCAGCCGCAATACCCTCGCTGACCGCGGTACGCCCCGCCGGCTCCTGCGGCGCAGGGAGGGCCGCGGCATCGCTCGCAGCCGGGGGAGCGGAGGCGTGTGCGACCGGTGGGGCGTCACCGCACGCCAGACAGAACGCAACGACGAAGGAAAGTGCAGCTCTCAAGCGTTCACCTTGCTGCGGGAGACGAGCTTGCTCCAGTCGTTCAGGAACTGGTCCAGTCCGCGGTCCGTGAGCGGATGGAGCAGCATCTTCTTGAGAACAGCGGTGGGCATGGTGGCCACGTCGGCCCCAACCATGGCGGCCTCGGCCACATGCCGGGGGTGGCGAATCGAGGCGGCCAGGATCTCCGTTTCCAGCCCGTAGTTGTCGAACATGAGGCGGGTCTCCCGCACGATGTCCATCGAGTCGTGCCCGATGTCGTCGAGGCGGCCCAGGAACGGCGACACGTAGGTCGCTCCGGCCTTCGCGGCCAGGAGGCACTGCACGGAGCTGAACGCGAGCGTCACGTTGACGTTGATCCCGTCGGTCACGAGCCGGCGCGTGGCTACCATCCCGTCCTCCAGCATCGGGATCTTGACCACGATGTTGTCCGCCAGCTTCGCGAGCTCTTTCCCTTCGGAGTACATCCCATCGGCGTCCACCGCTACCACCTCGGCACTCACGGGTCCGTCCACCAGAGAGCAGATCTCTTTGAGCACATCCGTCGGCTCGACGTCGCCGGCGCTCTTCGAGAGGAGCGTCGGGTTGGTCGTCACGCCGTCGATGAGTCCCGCCTGGGACGCCCACCGAATGTCGCTCAGATCCGCCGTGTCGAGGAAAAATTTCATCGTTGGGTCGCCTCTTCTAGTTGTGGGTAGCGTGCGCCTACGAGATAGAGCCCTTCGGGTGGAGCCGGCGGGCTCGCGTCGCGGTTGGTGCGGCTCTCGAGGATGCGGGCCACATCTTCGAGCGGTCGCCGGTCACGAGCCACGTCCACCATCATACCGACCAGGAAGCGCACCATGCGGTGCAGAAAGCGATCGGCTTCGACGGTAAAGATAAAACCTTGCTGGTTCGGGCGCGCCTGCCACTCGGATACGGCGATCCGGCAGCGGTAGTGCGGCTTGGTCTGACCCATGGCCGAGTAGGCCCGAAAATCGTGCTCCCCGAGGAAAACCGCCGCAGCGGCATCCAACCCGGCACCGTCGAGCACCGCGCCCAGCGCCCACTCGTACGGGCTGCGGAACGGGGAAGACGCTTCGGGATCGCACCCCACCACGTAACGGTAGCGGCGGGCCGTGGCGTGGCGCCGGGCGTTGAAGCCCTCCGGGGCCGGGCCAATCCGGGCCACCCACATGTCTGGCGGAGTGAGCGCGCGGAGCGCCCGCAACAGTTCGGAAGGCTCCCAGGCGCGGGGCAGGTGGAAGCTCACCACCTGGCCCAGCGCATGGACGCCGGAGTCGGTGCGGCCCGCGGCGTTGGCCACAACGCGGCCGCCCGCGAGGCGCTCCAAGGCCGCTTCGAACTCACCCTGTGCGGTGCGGTCCGAGGCCTGGCGCTGCCAGCCGGCAAAGTCGTGGCCAGTGTACTGGAGGACGGCGAAGAAGGGGACGCCCTTCATGCGCGGCAAAGATAGGGTGGGGTGGGGCTAGCAGCAAGCGAGACAATAACTTGCATGGATTGACAACGACGGGGGGTGGGCCGAACGTTGAGGGCCCCATTCCCGAATTCATGAGGAGCACTCTTGGCACAGCCGTCATCGGACAGCGCAGTGCACCGGGCGCTGGCCGCGCTCGCGGCCGGCGAGCCGCTGGGTGAGTCGCTCACGCAGCAGGCTTTTGGACAGGTCATGCTTGGAGCGGCGACTCCCGCCCAGGTGGGTGCGCTGCTGATGGGGCTGCGGGTCAGGGGTGAGGCGGCAGAGGAGCTGGCGGGCGCGGTGCTGGCCCTGCGGGAGGCCATGGTACCGGTCGACGTGCGGCGGCGCGAACACCTTGTGGACACCTGCGGTACCGGCGGCGGCACTGTGACGACGTTCAACATCTCGACCGCCGCCGCGCTGGTGGCTGCCGGTGCCGGGGCCGTCGTCGCCAAGCACGGCAACCGCTCGTACACGTCCAGATGTGGGTCGGCCGATGTGCTGGAGGCGCTGGGCGTAGCCATCGAGGCAGATGCCGAGAGCGCGGCCTCGTCCCTCGAGCGGACCGGCTTCGCGTTCCTGTTCGCGCCGGCCTTTCATCCCGCCATGCGCCACGTGGCGCCGGTGCGGCGCGAGATCGCGGTGGCGACCCTGATGAACGTGATCGGGCCGCTGGCGAATCCGGCTGGGGTCGAGCGCCAGCTGGTCGGGGTGGCCGACGCCGCGCGGGGGCAACTTATCGCCGAGGTGCTGCAGCGGCTCGGAGCGAAGCACGCGCTGGTGGTGCACGGCAAGGTTGGCATGGACGAGATCGCGCCTGCAGGAGAGTCGACCTACTGGGAGGTGAGGGACGGTGAGCTGACGTCCGGGTCGATCAACCCGGCGCGGCACGGGCTCGAGGTGAGCGATCTTGACGCCTTGGCCGGCGGCGAGCCGGGCGAGAATGCAGAGAGGGTGCTGCGGCTCCTGGATGATCCCGCGGGTGACCCCGCCGGCCGGGCGGCCGTGGGTCTCAACGCCGGCGCGGCGCTCTACGTGGCGGGACTTGCCGGCAGTCTGGAACGGGGGGTGGTGCGGGCCCTTACCGCTCTGGACGACGGTGCCGGGGCCGCTACGCTCGCGCGGCTGCGGGAGGGCGGGGCGGTCAGTACTTCCGGATGACCCCGACCACAACTCCCTGGATCAGGACGTTGTCCTCGTGGACCCGGATCGGGCGTACGTTGTCGTTCGAGGGCTGAAGGCGGATCCACCCACCGGCCTCCCGGTAGAGTCGCTTGACGGTGGCGGAGGTCCCGTCCACCAGGGCCACAACCATCTCTCCGTTGTCCGCGCTCTCCCGTCCGTGCACGACGACGAAGTCGCCGCTTTCGATGTGCTCTTCGATCATCGACTCGCCGCGCACGCGCAGCACGTAGCACGCACCCCGGCGGGGGATCAGGTCGTTCGGGACCGAGATCGTCTCGGGAGCGACGACGGCTTCGATCGGCTCGCCGGCGGCTACCTGGCCCAGCAGGGGGAGTTCCGTGGCTCCGGCCTGGCCCGGCGGGGGGACCATCTCGATGGCCCGGCTCTCATTGTGGCCCCGCTGGATGTAGCCCTTGCGCTCCAGGTTGGTCAGGTGCTCGTGCACCGTGGCCAGCGATCGAAACGAGAAGTACTCCGCGATCTCCTCGAACGAAGGGGCATAACCATTGTCCGATATGTAGCTTTGCAGGAAATCGAGGATTTCCTTTTGGCGGCGCGTGAGTGTCATGCTGGACTCCTGTCCCACCGTGACCGAAAAAAGGCCGAAATGAATATACCCGAACACACCCCGAACTGCAAACCCCGCCGGTGACAGCCACCCTTGGGAAGATCCTGGACGACGCAAGGGAGCGGGTGCGGCGATTGGCGCCGCTGGCAGCGGACCTGGAGGCCGCGGCGCGCGCGGCACCGCGGGTGCCTGCCTGGAGCGCGGCGTTCGCCGGGCCCGACGTGGCGGTCATTGCAGAGGTGAAGCGGCGCTCCCCGTCTGCGGGGGCGATCAGCCCGGACCTCGTGCCCGGGCGGCTCGCAGCCGCCTACGAGACGGGAGGGGCGGGCGCGGTCTCCGTGCTCACCGACGAGATCTACTTCGGAGGTTCGCTGGGGGATCTGGAGGAGGTCCGGGGAGCAGTCGGGCTCCCCTTGCTGCGTAAGGATTTCATCGTCGCTCCAATCCAGCTGTTCGAGGCGAAGGCGGCGGGGGCCAGCGCCATCCTGCTCATAGTGCGGGCGCTGGAGGATGGCGAGTTGAGGGAGCTTTCCGAGGCCGCTCTGGAGCTCGGCCTGGGCCGACTGGTTGAGGTTCATGGGGCGGGCGAGCTGGAGCGGGCGCTGGCGCTGGAGCCCGAGTCGGTTGGCGTGAACAGCCGGGATCTGGACACATTCACGGTCGATTTGACTACAATTGAAGCGACGTTGGGCGAGGTTCCCCCAGATGTCGTGGCTGTGGCCGAGAGCGGCCTGAATGGCCGGGGGGACGTGCTGAGGGTCGCCGCGTGGGGTGCCGATGCGGTGCTCGTCGGCACGGCGCTGGCCGGCGCCCGGGACCCCGGCAGGGCAGTCTCGGATCTGACCGGTGTCGAGCGAAGGGGACGCGATGGCTGAGCAGGGGCGGTTCGGGCCGTATGGGGGCCGCTACGTGCCGGAGACGCTGGTGGCGGCGCTGGACGAGTTGGTGAGCGTTTACCAGGAGGCGGGGGCGGATCCGGCCTTCCGGGAGGAGCTGGAGCGGCTTCTGACCACCTACGCCGGGCGGCCCACGCCGCTCTCCGAGGCGCCGCGCCTCTCGGAACGCGTCGGTTGCCGGGTGCTGCTCAAGCGGGAGGACCTGACCCACACCGGCGCCCACAAGATCAACAACACGCTGGGACAGATCCTGCTCGCGCGCCGCATGGGCAAGCAGCGGATCATTGCGGAGACCGGCGCTGGCCAGCACGGCGTGGCCACCGCCACGGCCTGCGCGCGCTTCGGGCTGGAATGCGTCGTCTACATGGGCGAGGAGGATATGGCGCGCCAGCACCTCAACGTGGTTCGGATGGAGCTGCTTGGCGCGACGGTCGTGCCGGTGAGCTCGGGCACGGGCACTCTCAAGGACGCCACCAACGAGGCGCTACGCGACTGGGTCACCAGCGTCACCACGACGCACTACGTGATCGGCTCCGTGGTGGGCCCCGATCCGTTTCCCCGCATGGTGCGGGACTTCCAGAGCGTTATCGGGCGGGAGGCGCGCGCCCAGGTGCTGGAACGGGCCGGCAGGCTCCCGGACTGGGTGGTGGCCTGCGTCGGCGGGGGGTCGAACGCGATAGGCATGTTCCACGCGTTCCTGGAAGATGCTGATGTTGCGCTCGTGGGGGTGGAGGCCGGCGGCGCCGGGCTCGATAGCGGACGCCACTCGGCGTCGCTGAGCGCGGGCACCCCCGGGGTGCTGCACGGCAGCCTGAGCTATGTGCTCCAGAACACCGACGGCCAGGTTCTGCCCGCCCATTCTATTGCGGCCGGACTGGACTATCCCGGTGTGGGGCCCGAACATGCATACTTGCGCGATTCCGAAAGAGTGCAGTATTACACGGTGACTGACCGACAAGCGATAGAGGCGTTCCATGTCCTCGGGCGCACGGAAGGAATCCTGCCGGCGCTGGAGAGCGCACACGCTCTGGCTTGGGTACTCGACTCGGCCGACCGATGGTCGGCATCGGATGTCGTGCTGTTCACCCTGAGCGGTCGCGGAGACAAGGACGTCGCCCACGTAGCCGAACAAGCGGGGCAGAGCGCGTGACGGAACCCACCGCGCAGCCGGAAGAGGACATCAAGCAGGACGCCACCAGCGTCGTGCAGTTGCTGCAGTTCCTGGTGAAGGCGCTGCGCGCTGTCCAGTTGTACCTGCCCAACAACCCCGTGTACCAGCGTGCCGTCGACAAGCTGAAGCGAGGCTTCAAGCCGGTGTGGGAGGAGTGGGTCGAGCTCGATCTCGCAGTGCAGGATACCGACCTCCTCTGGGAGGGCGAGCCCGTGCTCTCCCAACCGGAAAAGGGAGACAGCATTGCCTGGGTGCTGTACAAGGACGGGGTGCGGACGATTACGCTCGTGCCGGGGGTGGAGGAAGAGGAGATCGTCCGGTTCCTGAGTGCGATCCACAAGACCCGAACACTGCCTGCCGACGCGCCCGACGATCTGCTGACCATTCTGTGGGACCAGGAATTCCAGTTCATCCGGTACCACGCCGTCGAGCTGTCGCTCGACGACACCCCTGCGATCCAGAAGGACGAAGGGGTGTCGGGTCTCGGTGGTGCCGTGGCTGCGCCTTCGGAGGATTCCATACAGCGGCAGGTTGCCGAGGACACAAAGCCGGCCGAGGAGGGCGCCGCCGCGGAGGAAGCGGACCAGCCCCAGGGCCTCGTCAGGGTCGAGGACTTCGACTCCACGCTCTATTTCCTGGATGAGAAGGAGATCGAGTACATCAAGGGCGAGATAGACCGGGAGTACAAGCAGGACCTGCGGATCAACGTAATGGCGATGCTGTTCGATCTGCTGGAGCTGCAGACGTACAGCACGGTGCGCGCAGAACTGATATCGATCCTCGAGAACTTCATCCCGTACCTGTTGGCGGGCGGCGACTTCGGTTCCGTGGCGTATATCCTGCGCGAGATCCGCGTGCTGCTCGAGCGGGCCCGGGAGATGCTGCCCGAGCACCGAGAGAACCTGGAGAACGTGCCGTCACGGCTCTCGGAGCCGGAAACGCTGGGACAGCTGCTGCAGTCCCTCGATGAGTCGCTGGTCCATCCCTCGGAGGACGAGCTTACCGGGTTGT
>Ga0255046_10000503_pt1 | contig 10532 bp, 7 predicted proteins | sample BC1_12_27_MG_FD_183632 | JGI IMG/M metagenome (GOLD analysis project Ga0255046, IMG submission 183632) | Seawater microbial communities from Strait of Georgia, British Columbia, Canada - BC1_12_27 | ecosystem: Environmental > Aquatic > Marine > Strait | place: Canada: British Columbia...
TCGAGTCGTGTGAGCATGCCTCCGAGATTCTCCGGCACGATGAAGCCCGCTTCTGCGAGCTCCACCGCCGGCATGACGAGATCGCGCCAGGGCAGGGTGCCGAATCGCTGGTGTGCCTCCCAGAAACCGGCGACCGTGCCTGGTACGCCGACCGAGAGGTGACCAATCAGGCTCAAGCCTTCGATTACATTGCCGTCAACATCGAGGTACATGTCACGGTCCGCTGCGGCGGGCGCCTTTTCGCGATAGTCGATGAATGCGTCTTCACCGTTCATGCGTGTCAACATGAAGCCGCCACCGCCGATGTTGCCGGCTTCCGGGGCCGTCACGGCAAGCGCCAGCCCGGCGGCAATGCCTGCGTCAACAGCGTTGCCGCCGGCTTTGAGAATTTGTTCCGCAACAACGGCGCCATACTTATCCGGCATCGCTACCGCCGCCGTCCGCGGCGCTATTTCCTGTTCTTCGACGGCCGGTGCGGCAGTTGGCTCACGATCTGCGGGCGAACAGCCGAGGAGCAGCGCCAGTACAAATACAACGAGTGACGAGTTGAGCTTGGTCTTCAGCATGTCAGCAATCCGATGTCGAGACCGGCCAATTGTTTCATGGTCCGACTGTATTGTCGCGCCGTCTCAGCTTAACGAATCGCGACATTTCTCGTCATTTGACCTGGTGGAAGAGCAGCCTGTATACCGGGAAAAGAGCTGGAAATCCTTGTAGCTACCAGCAATTCGCCAGCCGGCCCGCATCAAGTTTTATTCACCTTAGGGCTGATTTCTTTTCGTTTGTGGTCTTTTCCCCGGATGCCTATCGTTCACATGTCGATCCGGCCTACTGGGCTTGGCGAACAGCAATAGATTCATATCCCCTGGAGAACAAACAACGTACAGCAAAGCCAAACCTGCACGCGACGCATGCACCGTCTTACCATGGCCGCAACCCGACAGGATAAATTCGTCAAACGAGGTCCATCAGCATGGGTAACACCATTCGCTTTATGACGCTGAGTCCTATTACGCCGATCAATACAACCGCCAGCGTAATGAGATCCCACTCGTTGAGAACCAGGCCGAGCGCCAGTGCTGCGGCTGGCGGATGCTCGGTATGTGTGACGACCATAGTGAACATCGCGAGCGAAATCGCGAGCGCACCAAAGATAATCATGATGGTGTGATCATTAACGCCTTTTGCTGCTGCCAGGGAATAGAGGGATGCCATAAGAACCCCGGAGGCCATGCCGACGACATAGCCACCGATCATGTGCCTTGGGTCCGAGTGTAAAGATCGCGGTACGGCAAACGCGATGAACGCGCTTGCACCCAGTGACGCGATCAGCACTGTCTGGGTAACGGCATCCAGAACCAGTAGCAGCACGAGAACGACCAGGCCTGCCAGGCCGCATTGCAAACCGTAGCGCTTGAAATCCTCAAAGCGAAAATGACGGCCATAGTCCATGTGTGCCTCTTTCTTGTCGTTTTGTTCAATGGGTGGACCAGATATAATTCCCTGCCTGAGTAGTCGAAACAAGAAAAACTGTCGCTGCTTCGCTAGTCACCGGGGTTGTAGGTTCGCCTGGCGCGCCGTTCGACATCTTCACGATAGAAGGCGGCGTCCTTGAATTCGCCGTCGACGTAGCGTTGCGCCTGATCGTCGAAGTGCGGTGATTCAGGGTCGCCACTCTGGCCGCCGGCCAGTAGAGTTTTTGCTCGTACTTTTTCGCCAAACTCAACCACCGCGACGAAGCTGTTTCCTCGAGTGCCAAAGATTCGCCGGGCCTCCTGTTTTCCCCTTTTGCCAAATGCCGCAAGCGCTCCCCAATAACTGGACGCCATGTTGCCGACAGGAAGCGACGGCGCATCATCATTGAACGCCTGGTTGATGTCGCCATTGAGTCGCTGGTAGCGATTAATCTCGGACCAAGGAATATTCCACTGCCCGAAGTCAGACTCGAGCTTCGCAACCGTTTCCGTGAAGATCCTCACGCGTTCGTCAATCGGTGATCGGGTGCCGAAGTAATTTATCTTCTCCATTCGCGAGGCATCCGCCATGTCCTCCGGTAAATCTCCATTTTCGAGGTAGTTGGCGCCGTAAAAGTGAGCAAGGGTCATAGCGACTGAATCGTCGGCGATGCGCAAATCCCAGTCACGAAGAACACTAATCGCATCGCCGATAGTCGCATTTTCATGACCTGCCTGGTCGTGAGCATCAATAAGTCCCGGAATGAGTTTTTCGAATCCAGGCAGGTAGGGGTCGTAAGCAAGCTCAATTAACGTGTCCAGCGTAAGTCCGGACTGTCCGCCCAACAGTCTGGTGGCATGCACGCCGCGGAAGTTTTCCGGCGCGGTCGCCATGTAACGCGGATAGTCCTCGCGTTTCGGGCTGAATTTGGCGGCCGCAGAAAACGGCGTGGAATTACAGTTCTGAATCCAGCCATTTGGCGGGTTAAAGATCGTTATGATTTCGTCGACCGAGTGCAACCCTTGCCAGTCAGTCGCCGGATCACTGCCGTCCACCGGCCGCGAAAAATCCAGGTCCGGATCGCGCTTTGGTATGAAATTGCCATGGTAATAAGCGATGTTGCCGGAAGAGTCCGCATACACGGTGTTATTAGAGGAGTTTGTACGGATATTCATCATCTCGCGAAACTCTTCGTGCCCGCTGAGTTTGGTGCGGACGAAAGACTGTTCAAGCGCGTGTACCGGGTCCCAGTTGATCTTCGTGGCCACCCACTTGCCGTCGATCTCATGCGTGATCGGGCCGTGATGGGTGCGATACATGGGAAACGTGCGTTCAGACATGCCTTCGCCATCTTTGTACTTCAGCGTTACCTCAGAAACGGTGACCGGACGCTTCTCGTCGCCGTAGCGGTAAAGGAGTTTTCCGTCCTCTTCAAGAACGTGTTCGATGAACTCGTCGATGAAATCGACGCGCGTAGAGGTGTGCATCCAGCCGGTGTTTTCATTGAATCCCTGGTAGACAAAGAACTGACCCCAGGTTACGGCGCCGTACGCGTTGAGACCTTCGTCGCTTACAACATGGATTTCACCGCGGAAAAATAACGAGGTGTGCGGGTTGATCAGCAACATGGCGTTGCCGGATTCCGTTAATTCGCCAGAAATGGCAAATCCGTTTGAGCCCGCAGGCTCCACGAATTCGGTAGCTTCAGGCAGGATTTCCTGAAGTCGGGCGATAGAGCTCTCGCCACCGTAAAATGCCTTGATGCCATCGAGCGGAATTTGCTCGATGTCGCCGCCGATCGAGCCTTCGCTGAAGAACATCGGCATCCATGGCTCGAAGCGCATCAGGAGCCGGGGCTTCACGTCCGAGTGCGTGTATAAATAGTAATTTATGCCGTCCGCAAAACCGTCGCAAAGCGCCTTCAGCCAGTCGGGTGCAGACTCGTATGCGGCTTTTGCCTCATCAACCGTCATATAAAGCCGCGCACGCAAATCGCTGTAAATGGCTTGCTCGCCCTCGACTTCCGCCAGCCGGCCGGTCGCCCAGATATAGTTCTGCTCTACGCGATTAAAGTCGTCCTCGCTTTGTGCGTACAGCATGCCGAAGATTGCGTCCGCATCCGAAGCGGCATAGATGTGTGGTACGCCAAAGTCATCGCGGATTATAGTGACGGCCGCGGCGCGAGCCTGCAGTCGTTCAAGCTCGGGATCCGCGACTTGCCGGGCACAGCCGCTCAACAGCACCAGCGCAACAAATAACAGCGTTGTTGGAGAGATTCTCAATGACATGCGAGCTCCTCGCGAGGCTGGTGTTTATACGATTGCCTCACGCGGATCATGCATTAGTAAAGTTCGAACTACTAGCCGATCGGCAAGTATTCGCCGACCGGCCTGTCGCAAGTCGCCAACTCACTTTCGTTCCGGCGCAACCAGGTCCTTGAAGAAATCAGAAATGCTCACCGTGGACAAGTCGCGGAGTTCGCCGGCATCCAGGAACGAGCCATTGCACGAGCTACACGTCTCAAACCATATGTGTGGCTGTCTCGCATCGACCAGCCTGACCATCGCACCACTGCAGCGTGGACACCGGTAGTCATCCATCGTATTGCTCTGTTTACCTAACGATGCATCACCGGTATCGATCGCGGCTGCGGCCTTCTTGTCTCGCAGAGCCTCGATTTCTCCTGCATCGAACCACATTCCCTTGCAGATATTGCAGCGATCAATCTCGGTTCCTTCGTATTCGACCTGCTCCATGTCCGCTCTGCATTTCGGGCAGCGCATCGCGCCTGACCAAAAGGCTCCGGCCTCCGCCCCGGCAATTCCGACGGTGTATCGCCGAGTGGGCTTCTTGCGGCTGCCTTCCGGCGTTTTTTCCACCCGATGCCGGTGAAACAGGATCACTATAATCATCGTGGCAACCAGCACGCTCATCATCGTGTAAGACTGTACGTAGCTCGATTTCTCGGCGACCATTCCGTAGATCTTCGATCCGAGCGCATGCCCGAGATTTGCGACAGACATGTAAACGGCAAACTGCGTTGCGGAAATACTGCTGGAGCAAATCGCCATAGCCAGCGCGATGGTCGCAACCATAACGATCGGTATCATCAGTACGTAAAGCGACAGCATGACGCGCACGTAGGTCGTGTCTTCCCAGAGATGTTGCGTTTGCGCCAGCATCAACGCGTGTATTCCGACCAACGAGATTGCCGCAATCAGCATGACCTTAGCGCCGGCTCGATCGATCACCGGGCCGACACCGAGCGCGAGGACCGCGCCAATTAACCCCATCATGGCGACCAACTGCGACCACTGAGCGGTGGTGTAGCCGAAAAGGTTTATGGCGGCGATGGGCATCAAGGCCTGACCGTAGCCATAGATCAGTCCGTCGAAAAACATGATCGTCATGACGATCAGGCTGTTGCGCACCCAGAGCACCTTGTTGATCGCCTTGAATACCTCACGAAATGAAGTTCCGGCGCGATGTACGGTCGCGGCCGCCCCGGACGTCCAGGGCAGAGCGCGTTCGCCGTTGCGTTCAAGGACGAAAAGCATCGCGAACAGCCCGCCAGCAGACACCGCCGCCGCCAGCACTGCTGTTGCACCCAGGCCCCACGCGGTAAGAAGCACGCCGGACACGGCCGCGGTTGTGGCCCACCCGATCGCTTTACCAAAGCTCATGAACGCGTTGAGACGGCCCTGTTCTCTGATCGGCGTCAGGTCAATCGACATTCCATCGGTCGCGACGTCCTGTGTCGCCGCAAAGCTGTTGACGAGCACGCCGATCAGCGTCAGTAGCCCGATTTCGGAGGACGGGTCATCTACGAGCATTAGCGCAAGCAATGACAACGATAGGCCCAGCTGCGCGCCGATCACCCATGGGCGACGCCGGCCCATTGGAAGAAATTCGTAGCGATCCATCAACGGACCGGTGACCAGCTTAAAGGCCCACGGCAAAGTAATGATGGCGAGATAGTTGGCGATGTCAGCGGCGCTGGCACCCTGGCTTGCTAACCACGCGGGTAACGCGATGCCGAGTAAGCCTTGCGGAATGCCCTGCGCGAAGTACATGAATGAGCCCGTCGAGTAGCGCACTCGCGAGCTGTCCGAGAGTATAAACGTACCTGCCATTTTGATTCCCCAATTATTCTTTTTCTTATTAGGCTGATATTAGCGGCTTTCGTCGCCGCCTACACGGCGAAACTTTGTTAAAGATGTGCTGCGAGACGGCTGCCCTGATCGATAGCGCGCTTGGCGTCGAGTTCCGTAGCGACATCGGCCCCGCCAATGACGTGCACGGGAATACCGGCGGAATCCAGAGGTTCCTTAAGCGTTCTCAATGGCAGTTGTCCTGCACAAAATACGATGTTGTCTACATCGAGCCAAGTTGGATGCTCGCGCTTCTCACCATAGGTGATCAGTAAGCCTTCGTCGCTGATGCGCTCGTAATTGACGTTGCCGATCATCTGCACATTATTCATCTTCAGTGTCGCACGATGAATCCAGCCGGTGGTCTTGCCCAAATTAGCGCCGTGTCTCCCGGCTTTGCGTTGCAACAGCGTCACCTCTCGGGCGGATGGCTCCGGTTGGGGACGATCGATTGCGATGCCGCCACGCGCCTCTGCCGGATCCACGACACCCCATTCGGTAAGCCATTCGTCGAGATGCATTGTCGGTGAATGGCCGTCCTGAACAAGAAACTCCGCGACGTCGAATCCGATACCGCCGGCGCCGACGATTGCCACCCGTTTACCGACGGGCACCCGGTTGCGGAGAACATCGATATAGCTCAATACTTTCGCGTGGTCCTGTCCCTCGATCTTCGGGTCCCGCGGGACAACGCCGGTCGCAATGATTACGCCGTTATAAGCATAGGTTGCCAGGTCATCTGCGCTCACACGCGTATTGAGATGTACGTTCACACGCTTCAGCTCGAGTTGTCGCTTGAAGTATCGCAACATCTCATGAAATTCTTCCTTGCCGGGGATCACTTTCGCCATGTTCAACTGGCCGCCGACCTCAGCGGCGGCCTCGTACAAATCAACTTCGTGGCCTCGCTCCGCGAGCACCAGGGCGGTGGAAATGCCCGCGGGTCCCGAACCGACAACGGCGAAATGTCGGCGAGTCTTCGTCGGAACGTAGTTCAGTTCCAACTCATGACACGCACGCGGGTTCACGAGACAGCTGCTCATCTTGTTCGAGAAGGTGTGATCGAGGCAGGCCTGGTTGCAGGCGATACACACATTGATCTCGTCAGGATGCCCTTCGCGCGCTTTCTTCACGAACTCGGGATCGGCCAGCATCGGCCGCGCCAGCGACACCATATCGGCGCATCCCTCGGACAATATCTGCTCGGCCGTCTCCGGCAGATTGATGCGGTTGGATGTCACCAAAGGAATGGTGACTTCGCGTTTCATCTTCTTTGTCACCCAGGCAAAGGCGCCACGCGGAACCGACGTCGCGATCGTCGGGACCCGCGCCTCGTGCCAGCCTATACCGGTATTAATGATGGTGGCGCCGGCGCCCTCGATCGCCTTGGCTAGCGTCACCGTCTCGTCCCAGGTGTTGCCATCGGGAATCAGGTCGATCATCGAAAGACGGTAAATAATAATGAAGTCGTGGCCGACGGCCTCACGCGTTCGCTCGACGATTTCGACCGGGAAACGCATACGCTGTGAGTAGTCGCCACCCCAGCGGTCCGTGCGCCGGTTCGTATGTGTTACCAGGAACTCGTTAATGAAGTAGCCCTCGGAACCCATGATTTCGACACCGTCGTAACCGGCCTCGCGTGCTAGTTTTGCGCATCGCACGAACGCTTTGATTTGTTTCTCAACTCCGGTGGAGGATAGCTCCCGAGGCGTGAACGGGGTGATCGGCGAGCGTATGCGTGACGGTGCTACCGACAGCGGATGATAGGCATAACGGCCTGCGTGCAATATCTGCATCGCTATCTTGCCGTCCTCCGCGTGCACCGCGTCGGTGATCCGCCGATGCTTGCTGGCCTCGCTGCGCGTCGTCAACTTGCCAGCGAACGGCTTCACCCAACCGGCACGGTTGGGGGCATAGCCACCCGTGACGATCAGGCCGACATCGCCGCGCGCACGTTCAGCAAAATAAGCGGCCAGCCGATCATGTTTGTTGCCGTCCTCGAGCCCCGTGTGCATGGATCCCATGAGCACGCGGTTCTTGAGTGTCGTGAAGCCGAGATCAAGTGGCGCAAAAAGATGCGGGTAGTTTGTGTCAGTCAATGGAGGACCTTTGTCTCGGAGTTTCCGGGCAAGTAGTGAACGTGCGCTGGCACCTTAGTCTTCAGCCGACCGAACCGCGTGGCCGCCGAACTGATTTCGCATCATGGCGAGCAGCTTCGCCGAATAATCCTGTTTTCCCTGCGTGGAAAACCGGGCCATCAACGCGAGGCTCATTACGGGCGTTGGTATACCTTGTTCAATTCCTTCGAGGGCCGTCCAGCGACCCTCGCCCGAATCAGCGACGAAAGGCTGCACGCTGTCGAGTTCCTGATCGCTGGCCAGCACATCGGCCGACAGATCCAGTAGCCAACTACGAACAACGCTTCCATGCCGCCACGCCTCTGCAATCTCAGCCAAATCGAGACCGAAGTCATCGCGGCCCTTCATGAGGGCAAAGCCTTCGGCGTAGGCTTGCATCATGCCGTACTCAATGCCGTTGTGAATCATTTTGACAAAGTGACCGCTGCCGACAGGCCCCGTATGAACCCAGCCGCGGTCGGTGGCGGGCGCCAACGCTTCGATTAGCGGTCGTATCTCTGCAAACGCTTCGCCAGATCCGCCCACCATTAGCGCATAGCCGTTCTCCAGGCCCCAGACGCCACCAGAGACACCGGCATCGACGAAATGGACGCTCGCGCTCGCGAGTAACTCGCCGCGACGTATCGAGTCTTTGTAATAAGAGTTGGCGCCGTCAATCACGATGTCGCCGGGCCCCAGCAGGTCACGCATCTGTCGCACATACGTTTCAGTAACGTCGCCGGCAGGTAGCATCAGCCAGACCAGCCTTGGTGCGTCGAGCATCGCCACAAGCGCCTCTGCGGATTCGGCGGGCACAAGTCCGCATTCCGCAGCGAGCCCCTCCGTTATCTTTGCGTCACGGTCGAATCCAATGACCTCGACATCCGCATTGCGCAGACGTCGCGCCATGTTGCCACCCATCTTGCCAAGCCCGATCATTCCGAGTCGCATCGCATTTCCTCTGCCAGTTAACTGTCGTTAAGTATCTTGCGTCTACACACGCAAAGCCACCGACATTTCTCGAAGGAGGGCCATCCAACTAATTCATTCGTTGACCGGCCTTTTGCGACCAGAGCCTTAGTCTCGCGCAGACAGGTATCCGCAGGTAAGCTTTCAGCAGAGACATGCTTTCGAGTCTACAGGCCGTCCAGAAATTCGACCAGTGTGTCTGCGTCGTCGGCATCGCGGCGAGTTGATCGTGAGATGTGCGCGCCGCGTTCCTCGCGATCGAACCAGATAGACCCACCATCTTGTTGCGATGGACGTGTCGCCGCCAGCCATAGTGCTGTGTCGGCACCGGCTGCCGCATCGCGCAGAACATGTTGGAACAGCGCCCGAAAAGCAGGCAGGGATGTTTTTACACCCTCGGTATCGACCCAGCCCGGATGCATGACATAGAAACACCAGTCGCGATCGGCGTGGCGTTGACGCCACCACGCGTTAAGCTCAACCTGTGCACGTTTCTGGTAGGCATAGGCCTGAATGCCATCGTATTGCTCGGCGCTCAGTTCATTCAGACGGTCTACTCGCAACGGCACGTTGTACATACCACCGGAAGACATATTGATGATAACGGCATCGTCGGCAAGCAGACCGCGCTCGATAAGTCCGTTCGTCAGGACGTAATGATTGAGAAGATTGGTGGCAAAAGAAAGTTCGTGGCCTTCCTTGCTCAGTTGGTGCTCGTTGAGCAGCACGCCCACGTTATTGACCAGCACGTCGATCGCTAAACCGCCGCTGGCCTCGGCCAGTTCGTCAAGCAAGACTTTGAGGTTTTTGGTCAAAGACAGATCAATCGGTCGGGCGACGACACGGTCGCCGCTTGTCGCCGTGAGTTCGGCCAGTTTTTCGGCGTTGCGTGCCAGCGCCAGCACTTCGGCGCCGTGTTTCGCAGCGCCCGATGCGATCGCGCGACCAATGCCACCCGACGCGCCGCTAACGAGCCAGCGTTGATCGCGAAAATCCGCCGCTGAGTCCTTCCACAGCAAGCGCCGCTGATGGTAACCGAGCGCGCTAAAGCTGTAAGCAAAGCGGCTGAAAAAGTTAAGGCCTTTTAGTACGTCGCTCATGCAGTCATTGTCCCGGTTGGTTTGAAAACGCAGGTATGGATTTCAAGTAGGCAGCGATCGCCCTGCGGTCATCCTGCGACAACATAGCCATGTTTTCCTGCACGGCAACCATCGAACCGCCGACAGTGTCGTACTCCGGTGTGAAGCCGCTCTCAAGGTAGTAGGCGATGTCACCGGCCGACCAGTCGGCAGTATTCTTGCCGGCTAGCGTGATGTTCGGGATGCGTCCACGGCCTTCCGGATTCGGTGCACCGCCGAGCCAAGGGTCGGTAATCATTCCGCCGAACCGGTCGCGTTCAGTGCGGCACTCGCCGCAGTGTCCAGCCCCTTCGACGAGCTCCCGGCCGCGCTCGACCATTGCATCGGCCGACACAAACTTCATCACCGGCTCAGCGTCAAGGTAACGCCATTTCCAAACGCCAATGCCACGCCGCAACGTCCATGGAAAGTCCAGCGTATGAATGGCTACGCGCCCGGCGACGGCTGGCAGCGTGTCGAGGTAAGCCTTGAGGTCCATGACGTCCTCTACAGCCATTTTCGCGTACGACGTGTAGGGAAACGACGGGTAGTAGTGACGACCATCAGGTGATACGCCATGCTGCATGGCATTGACGAATTCGACCATCGATCAGGCGCCGATGTCGTCTTCGTTATGGGAAGAAATATTCGGTACATGAAAGACGCCGTAGGGTGTATCGAGTTCGAGCCCGCCTCCAAGCAGTAGCTTTTTCTCGTCCACA
>Ga0255046_10000504_pt1 | contig 10525 bp, 9 predicted proteins | sample BC1_12_27_MG_FD_183632 | JGI IMG/M metagenome (GOLD analysis project Ga0255046, IMG submission 183632) | Seawater microbial communities from Strait of Georgia, British Columbia, Canada - BC1_12_27 | ecosystem: Environmental > Aquatic > Marine > Strait | place: Canada: British Columbia...
AACTCTCCCCTAGCCCGCGGCCACCGCCCTCATGCCCATCTGCACCGGCTGCGACTCACCCTGTGACGCCAAGTAGGCGTTGGGGTCATGCTCCATCGCCCCCGCCGGCAGCCAGTCCCAGAGTGATCCCAGGTCCTCCCGGATGAGATCCTGGAAGAACGGCGGCAGCACGTTCGTCTCCTGCTCGAAGAACGCACGGAACTGACGGTCTGAGTCGAGCAAGCGTCGCACTTCCGTGTGATACTTGATCCTGCCAAACCCTTCCGAGGAGATCGCGCGAACCACGTTCATCCACTTCGGAATGGCGGTCTTCACGGCCCGGAAGCGGTTGTAGATCGCGCGCCACGAGAACGTGTATTCCGTCAGGCTGATCACTTGATCGTAGAAGTCCGGCCAGGAGTAGTTGGCCGGCTTCAGGTTCATCGCGTGGTTGTTGTTGAGGAAGTGGAACGGGAACGGGATCACGCGACCGGCAGTTTGGTACTCGAGATTCAGCGGCGCCGCCTGGCCGAACGCGGTCAGCAGCGAATAGCCTGGGAACGAGGCCGGCGCCAGATCCACGTATCGCTTCGTCAGCTCGAACGGCTCCGGTCCATCATCCGCATCCAGCCCCAGCACGAAGTTGGCCTGGAGGTAGGGGATGTACTGCTGGATCAGGTTCGTGTGTTCGGCGACCTGAATGACCTTCTGCATCCCGGAGCGCTTGCCGGTCTTCGACTTGTGGCCCAGCTCGTACCACGACTCGATGCCGGGGAGCATCGCCTTGAAGCCATTGTGCTGTAGCCGCTTCAGGTGCGGCTCCGCCAACAGCGAGAGGCTGCTCTCCGCAATGAAGTCGACGCTCCCGGGAGGCACCGCCTCCTCGATGGCGTTCACGGTCTCGTCGAACCGGACACCGAAGTTGGGGTCGTGCCACGCCACGTGCGGCTGCTTGAACTTCGTGCGGAGGAACCGCAGGTCCTCCTTCATCACGTCATAGTCAAGCGGCTGGTACGGCACGGTCGAGTCGACGCAGAAGCTGCAGCTGTATGGACACCCGAGACTGCCGAGCATCGGCACGATCTTGAGGAGCGGAGCCTTCTTGAGCGTGAGCTCGACGAACTTCCAACGCTCTCTCACTCCGGGAAGCGTCGCCGGCTGCTGCGCGGCCGCGAGGCGCATTCCCATGGGACGGTGGGGCGAGCAATCCGCCAGCACCTCCCGGACAATCGACTTGTCTGTGAAGCCGAGAACGTAGTCGTAGTATTTCTGAGCATCCTGCGGGTAACAGCGCGCGTGGGGACCGCCCAGCACCGTAACCGCACCCTTGGATCGGAACAGGTTGCTCAGCGCGTAGGCGAGCTGTGCGGATTGGGTGAAGGCGCCGATGAACACGATGTCGACATCGTCCGGCAGCTCCTCAACGAGATTCTCGAAGCCGGTGTAACACACGAACGTGACGTCGTGCCCTTCCTCTTCGCACCACACCCCGAGGACCTGGGGCATGATGCTTACAAGATTCCCGCCCATCACCCGTTCGTACAGGGCTTTGGTCGGGCCTTTTGTGACGAGGTCGATTATGCCAACGCGAAGTTTGCGCAGTTGTGCCCCCAGTGGCGGAATCGGAGGAAGCTGCACCTAGACGTCCACAATAGCAAGGCGGGGGATTCGCAGTCACGACAATGGACCCGGCGGCCCACAAAGCGTAACCGATAGCGCAGTAACTACTTATGGGCAGCTCGGCGCGAACGCCCCAGTGACGGCCGTTACCGCTATACTTGCTCAAACACCCAAGATTGAGTTCACGCGCCCCACCAGGAGGTACTAGTGGCGAAGCTCCACGGCTCTGCGCTGGCCAAACAGGCCGCTCTCGAGGAAGTGAGAAGGAAGTGGGACCACGTGTACTCGCTGGTCAAACAGGCTCAGGGGCGCTCGGACATCGCCCTCATGAAGCGGATCAACCGCACCGCCGCTACCGTCGCCCGGGTGCTGTCGGAGAGCGGCTTCGGGGGAGTGAGCCAGTCCGTGGCGGAGCTCGAGGTCATGACGCGCCGCGCCAAGGTCGACCCCGGCAAGCTGCGCGCCATGGCGGAGCTCGTCGCGGGCGTGCGGGCATCGCTCGATCTGGCTGAGCGCAAGCTCTACAAGCAAGCGGAGGAGGCCGCCGCAGAGGAGGCCGCCGCGGAGGAGGCCGGCGCGGACTAGTCCTCCTCGCCCTCCTCGGTACCCGGGGCCTTGATCCCCGCTGCCCCGGCGAGCCCCATGATGCCGGGTACGTTCAGCGAATCCGCCAGGCCCGACGGCACCACCATCAGCGAGCCCCGCTTCACTATGCTCTCGTAGAGCATGTTCATCGCGCGCAGGTTGAGCGCTGCGGGGTGGTCGTGGTACTGCTCCGCCGCCTCTACGAACTTGCCGGCGATCTCGGTCTCGGCCGTCCCCAGGATGATGCGCGCCTGGCGCTCCCGCTCCGCCTGCGCCTGGCGCGACATGGCCTCCTCCAACGCCTTCGGGATGATCACGTCCCTGATCTCGACCGACTGCACCTGGATCCCCCAGTCATGCATCTTCGCGTCGAGGATGCGCTGCAGACCCTCACCCAGCTCCTTGCGTGACTGGATCAGCTCCCCCAGGTCGTGCTTGCCGATCGCGTCGCGCAGGGCGGTTTGTGCGGCGAGCACCACAGCCTGCTCGTACCACTGCACCTCCAGAGCCGCACGTTCCGCGTCAAACACGATCCAGAACGCGATCGCGTCCACGTTCACCGGGACCGTGTCCTTCGTGAGACAGGACTCAGCGCCGAAATCCGTGGTGCGGATGCGCTGGTCGACGTGGTAGGAGATGCGATCTACGACGGGGATCACGTAGAACAGACCGGGACCCCGTAGCCCCCTGTACCTGCCGAGGCGGAGCACGACGGCCTTCTCCCACTCGTCCGCGTACTTGATGGACGATCCGACGATCAGCGCCGTGAGCGCCGAGAGACCCGGCACGGCTATCGCGTGCCACAGCTCTGAGGCGACTGGTATGAAATACGTGATCAGCCCCACCGCGGCGCCGGACAGCAAACCCGATATCATGGCCGCTGGGGGGTATCTCGTGTCGTTGGGAGATCTGACCGGCATAGCTGACCTCTGGCTTGGCCGCGTCTCGCGCTCAGCGCGGACGGGCAGGAATTCGTCACCCATGATTGCCCCGCTTGGGATCGCGCTCCCGTTCGGATGTCTGCAACGCGCCAAGGGTGTCGATGACGTCGTCGATGGAGAGCCCCAACGCCCGGCACTGAGCGGCTACGTCCCCGCACAACCGCTCGAGCTGCGCGCGCCGCTCCAGCGTACCCTTGTCGGGCAGCGCCAGGCCGATGTAGGTGCCCTCCCCCTGGCGCGTCACCAGCACGCCCAGCGTCTCCAGCTCCTCGTACGCGTGCTGGACGGTATTGGGATGGACCGACAGGTCGATTGCGAGCTGCCGCACGGTGGGAAGCCGCTCACCAGTCTCCAAGGTGCCTGTGACGACCTCGAGCCACACCCGGTCTACGATCTGGCGGTGGAGCGGCGCATCGTCGCTCGGATCCAGATACAGGGTGAGACGCTGTGCTAGGCTGGAAGGCTCGTGGCTCGACACGTGCAACCCCGGTTGATCCACTGAAACGATACGGCGTGGTGCCTGTGGTTGCCAGGCGTGGGAGCCTCACACCGCCCAGCGCAGGTCTTGCTCGGGTACCCCTCGAGCAAGCAGTTCGCGCAGCGCGATCGGGAACCAGGCGGAGTACCTGCTCGGGTGAACTGCAACATCCTCGATCAGCTCGTCGGCCGTGACCCAGCTCCAGTCCTCGACCTCCTGCGGACAGGGTACGGGAGTGCCGTCGAACCTCCCGACGAAGACCTCGTCGTGCTCGTGCTCGATGAGGCCGTTCTCGAGGGCGGTGTGGTAGACGAAGCTGAAGGCCGGGGCCAATGGGCAACGGACCCCCATCTCCTCACGCAGCCTTCTGTACGCCGCGGCGACTGGGGGCTCGCCGGGGCGAGGGTGCCCGCAGCATGTATTCGACCACAAGCTACCGGAGTGGTACTTCCCCGCCGCCCTGCGCTGGAGCAGCGCGCGGCCTTCGCCGTCGAACACGAAGACCGACACGGCCCGATGCAGCCTGCCACTGACGTGCACTGACAGCTTGGTGGCGGTCCCCAGCTCACGGCCGCTCTCGTCCACGAGGACCACCAACTCCCTCAGGTCGCTCTCCGCTCCGGTCTCCATACGCCCTCCTGAGACCAGGATAAAGTACTTTGCTACGCAAAGCAATGCTCTCCTTATTATACCCCTGGCCCCACACTGGCGGAGGATCGCTCTTGGCCCCACTCGACTGGGCAATCGTCGCCGGGTACCTGGTGTTCGCCCTCGCCGTCGGCTTCCTGTTCCGGCGGCGCGCCGGGCGCAGCGTAGCCGACTACTTCCTCTCCGGCCGCAAACTTCCCTGGTGGATCCTCGGCACTTCCATCGTCGCCACGATGTTCGCGGCCGACACGCCGCTGGCGGTCACGGGACTGGTCGCCAACGACGGGATCTCCGGGCTGTGGTTCATGTGGAACTTCGCGGCGGCCCACATCGTCGCGACCTTCTTCTTTGCCCGACTGTGGCGCCGCGCCGGAGTGATCACCGATGTCGAGCTGGTCGAGCTGCGCTACTCCGGGCGCCCCGCACGGTTGCTGCGCGGCTTCCGCAGCGTGTGGGAGGGGGCCGTCCTCAACTGCATCATCATGGGCTGGGTGATCCTGGCCATGGTGAAGATCATGGGCGTGCTGATCGACCTCGACGCCGTGACACAGCGGCTGGGGATAGACGGCGTCATCGACGGCAGGTGGTTTGGGATCATCGTGTGCCTCGTAGTGGCGGTGGCCTACACGGTGATGTCGGGCTTCTGGGGCGTGGTGATGACGGACTTCGTCCAGTTCCTGCTGGCCATGACCGGGGCGATCGCGCTGGCCGTCATCGCGGTGGGCGACATCGGCGGTATCGCCGAGCTCAAGCTGCGGCTGGTCGAGCAGTACGGCGATTCCGCCGGAGACTACCTCAGCTTCCTGCCGCGTCCGGGTGGCACCTCGCTCCCGATGATCACGTTCTTCGCGCTGATCGGGGTCAACTGGTGGGCCACGCGGGACGTGGGCGGCACTAGCTACATGGTGCAGCGCATGCTCGCCGCCAAGGACGAGCAGCACAGCTTTCTCGGCGTTCTGTGGTTTTGCTTCGCGCACTACGTGCTGCGGCCGTGGCCCTGGATCCTGGTCGGGCTCGTCTCGCTCGTGGTCTTCCCCAACCTGGAGGACAGAGAGCTCGGCTACCCGATGGCCATCGTCGAGTACCTGCCCACCGGCTTGCTCGGCTTGATGCTGGCCAGCATCCTCGCCGCGTTCATGAGCACGATCGACACGCTGCTCAACTGGGGCGTTTCGCTCCTGGTGAACGACGGATACCGGCCATTCATCAAGAAGGACGCGAGCGAGCGGCACTACGTGCGGGTGTCCCAGCTGCTCGTCGTGGCGCTCATGATCGTGGGCGGGGGCGCCGCCTACCTGATGCAGTCCATCCGCGGCGCCTGGGAGCTGTTCTTCGGGATGACGGTGGGGATCGGGGGCGTGTACGTGGCGCGTTGGTGGTGGTGGCGCGTGAACGCGTGGAGCGAGATCTCCGCGTGGGTGTCCACGGCCGTGGTCTACGTTGGCCTGTACCTCGTGAATCCACAGATCGGCTTCGGCTGGCACCTGATCCTGACGGCCGGCGCGTCTACTGCATGCTGGATCGTCGTGGCGCTCGCGACGCCGCCCACCGATGAAGCGAAGCTCGTGGCCTTCTACGAGCGGGTGCGGCCCGGCACGCCGTGGTGGAAGCCCATCGCGGAGCGCAGCTCGGTCCCGGTAGAGCGCATGGGGTGGCGCGACGTCGGCGACTGGCTCGCCGGCATCGTCCTCATCTATGCCGGACTGTTCGGCGTCGGGAAGCTGATCCTGGTGGGGTGGTGGACGGGCCTGCCCTACCTATTGGCTGCTGCAGCCGCAGCCGTGGTCATCTATCGGCACCAGTTCGGGGCGGCGCGGCCATCCGGGACCGCCGCTTGAACACGTAGTACACGCCGACCCCCGCCAATGTGAAGATCAGCCCCACCCACGCGTGCAGCGGCCGCTCGATGAGCGTGTTGATCACGAACCAGATCGAGATGCCCACGAAGATGCCCGGTGTGACGGGGTATCCGAACGTGCGGTAGGGCCGCTCGGCATCCCTCCTCGTGCGGCGCAGGATGAACACCGCAGCACCGGCCAGCCCGAAGAACACCCAGTCCATGAACACGACGTAGGTGATCACGTCCTCGAACGTGCCCCAGAACAGCAGCAGTACGATTGCCCAGCCTGACTGGAGCAGGATCGCGTTGGCCGGAGTGCGGAAGCGTGGATGTACGTCCGCCAGCTTGCGGAAGAAGATCCCGTCTTCGGCCATTGCGTAGTAGATCCGCGGCGTGGACAGCGCGAAGATCCCGGCAGTGCCGAACACGCTGATGGCGATCACGAGAGCGATGAGTGTCCCGCCAAATGGGATCACGGTGCTGACGGCATCGGCGGCGACGCTGCCGGAGGCGGCAATCTCGGGAACGGGCAGCAGGAACAGGTATGCCAGGTTCGTGAGCAGATAGACGAACGCGACTATCAACGCACCCAGGATCATGGCCCTCGGAACGGTCCGCTTCGCGTCGATCGCCTCGCCGGCAACGTAGCTGGCGTGCTGAAACCCGCCGTAGGACCAGAGTACCCCCACGAGGGCCAGGCCGAAGGCTGCAACGAAGCCGGTCGACGATGACGCCGCGGCCGGCTCCACAACTCTCATGGTCTGCGGGGAACCCCACACGAGTCCGACGATTACCAATCCTCCGATTCCCAGTAGCTTGAGCCCCGTGAATATGTTGGCCAGCATGCCCCCGGCCTTCACCCGCACGACGTTCACGGTAGTGACGACGACGATCACCATTAGGGCCACTGCCGTGATAGCCGTCTGACTCATCGGGAAGATGAAGCCGAGGTAGTAGGCGAACGCGATCGCGAGAGCGGCCATCGCTCCCGAGGTGATCACGAGCAGATACGCCCAGCCGTACAGGAAGCCGAACAGGTCGCCGTACGCCTCCCGCAGGTACACGTAGACGCCGCCCGCCTGCGGAAACATCGAGCCGAGCTCGGCAAAGGTGAGCGCACCCGTAAGGGCGATGACCCCACCAACGGCCCACACCAGCATGATCAGGGCCGGCGAGGGCAGATGCCCGGCGATCTGCGATGGAGTGAGGAAGATCCCCGAACCGATCGAGGATCCGACGGCCACCATCGTGAGGCCGTAGAGGGTGAGTTCGCGGCGGAGCTTGGTCATGTCAGTGCGGATGGAAGATGCTCAGGGATACCGGTCGGCGCGAGTAGAAAGTCCCGCGGCCCTCATTCAGACCGCGGGACTCCCGGCTTTCAGCGCGACGCGTATCGAATCAGCTGCCGCTCCTGAGCGTGACGTTTCCGTTGACGGTCGTCAGGGTCAGCGCCCGACCGCCGCTGCCCAGGGTGCCGCGCCAGTCCCCGGGCCCGAACTCGGTGAGCGTGAAGTCGGACGTGACGCTGCCGTTCACGGTAACGAGGCGGGCCTCGGCGTTGGTGGCGGCAGGTACCGTCACCTCCACGTTGCCGTTCACCACAGTGAACGGGAGATCCCGATCCCAGTCCGCCATGCCGATCTCTGCGGTGATCGAGCCGTTCACGGTCGTCGCATCCGCCATCTGCGTGGTGGACACGTCCAACCCGCCGTTCACGGTGCTCACGAACGCGTTGCTCTCGAGGGCGTTGCCCAACACGCTACCATTGATCGTCCTCCCGACGAACGTCACTCCGGCCGGTACGGACACGGTGAACGTGACCTGGACATCGTTGTCCTGCACGCTCATGCGGTACTCGCTGCCGGGCGCGCACACGTTGGTCGGCTGGCCCGGGACGTCGGGATAGACCGCGCAGATGGTGACGCCGCCGATATGCTCAAACACCACCACGCTGACTGTCGCCGGATCGTCGTCGTGCCCCTGTAGTGTGAAGGAGACCACAGCCTCTGATCCCACCGCGGCCGACGCAATGATCCCTCCGTTCACGCCCCTGATCTCGAGCACGTCCCCCGCGTCCATCTGGCCGTCCCACTCGTCCTCGATGATGGAGCCGCCGGGACCGGTGGAGTCACCGCAAGCGAGCAGCGCTACAACTGTGGCTAACAGCGAGAGAGTCGTCTTGATTCTCATGGCCCACCTCCTCCCTACCGTCCCTACCACTGGACGCTGCTACAGGTTCCCGCGGTCCCGGCGCTTGGGTTCCTAGTCCGCAAACGGCGATTTCTTCTTCCCGCGCCGCTCCTGTTCGCCGATCGCCCTGTCGAGCATGCGCTGCAGCTCCTCGGTGCTCAGTTCGAATGGATCGCTCTCGTATCCGGGAGCGGCCACCCTGACGGGCTTTCCCGCCCCCGACGCCGGTGTGAACTCCCACTCCGAACGGGAGACGTCCTTCACATCCCACGCGCCTCCCTTGCGGTCATTGAACCGGCGGTATCCCATGGCTCACCTCTCCTCCTGACCCGAAGCTTACCGCCACGTTCGGCGCGCGGCCAGCCGTGCCCACGCCAACCGAACGCGTGAAGGTTGAGGTTGCGTGGCGTGCTTCCCCGCGGTCACTTAGCTGTCCCATGACCGACTCATCGAGCACGACTTCTGCCCTGCGGCTCATCAGCCGCGCTTTCGGGACCGTGCGGCGCAGCCTCTCGCCCATGCTGTGGTACGACCTGTTCTTCAAGGTGCTCGCCGCGGCCATACTGGTCCCGCTTGCCACACGCCTGATGACGGCGTTCATCCGCTCGACAGGCAGCGTGGCCGTGTCGAACGAGGCCATCGTGGGTTTCGTTGCCTCCCCCCGCGGCCTCGCGGCCATCGTCGTGATCGGAGCCGTCTCGCTCGGGATCCTGTTCTTCGAGCTGGCGGGGCTGATCCTGATAGCCGACGCAACTACGCGCGGCGAGCGGGCCGACCCGGGGCGGACCCTGCGCGCCGTCGGACGGCGCTTCCCACGGTTGCTGATCCTGGGAGCGCTCCTGTTCGTGGGCGTCCTGCTGGCATTGGCCCCATTCGTAGCCGGCATCTGGCTGGTCCATGGCTGGCTGCTCTCGGAGAGCGACATCTACTTCTACGTGACGGTGCGGCCCCCGGAGTTCTGGCTGGCAGCGGGACTCGCCGGCGTCATCGCGCTCGCCGGATTCCTCGTGTTCGCCGTGCTCTACGTGCGCTGGATCCTCGCGTTGCCGATCCTCCTGTTGGAGGGCTCGCGGCCGTGGCCCGCGCTGTGGCGCAGCTGGCGTGTGGTCCGGCCCGGCTGGAGGTCCGTGGCCGGAGCCACGATCGGCTGGCTCCTGATTGCCGTGGCGCTGGGGGCCCTGGCGCAGTTCCTGTTCGATGCAACCGCCGGGGGCGTGATCGGTCTGGCGGGCGACCGCGCGGGTTTCGTGATCGCCGCGGTCGCGGGCCTCGTCGCGCTGCATGTCGTCGGCACAGCGCTGCTGGCGGCCCTAGCGCTCACGGTGGATGGGTCGCTCGTGTGGCACGTGTACTCCGCGCTGGCGGAGCCGTCGGCGGAGTCGAAGCTGTCATTCGACCTCGCCACACGGGGCACAGGCCGCACGTCATCGGGGCGGCTGGCGTGGATCGTGCTGCTGGCCTTCCTCGCCGTCGCGGCAATCGCGTCAGCCACGGCCATCGGCCGCCTCGACCTCGATAGGCAGGTGGCGGTGACGGCGCACCGCGGCAGCTCCATTACGGCCCCGGAGAACACCCTCTCCGCCGTCAGGCAGGCCATCGAGGACGGAGCAGACTACGCGGAGATCGACGTGCAGCTCACGGCCGACAGCGCCGTGATCCTGATACACGACGTCGACCTGCGACGCATAGCCGGTGTGTCCGGCCTGGTGAGTGACATGACCTTCGCCGAGCTGCGCGAGCTGGACGCCGGCAGTTGGTTCTCTCCTGAGTTCGCCGGCGAGCGGCTGCCAACGCTGCAGGAGGTCATCGACCTGGCGCGGGGGCGCATCAAGCTCAACATCGAGCTCAAGAAGACGGGATCTCCGGAAGGCCTCGTGGAGCAAGTCGTGGAGCTGATCGAGCGCAACGGCTTCGCGGAGGAGTGCGTGATCACGTCGCTGAACGAGGCCGCCGTCCGCGCAGTGAAGCAGCGGGCGCCGGACCTCCGGGTAGGCTTCATCGTAGCGACCGCCATCGGCGACCCGACTCGGATGCAGGTGGATCTCCTCGCCGTCAGCACGCAGTTCCTGTCCCGAGGCCTCGTCAGGAGAGCTCATCGCCGCGGCATGGAGGTTCACGTCTGGACGGTGAACACCCGCGAGCAGATGTGGGACATGATCGAGCGGAGCGTGGACAACATCATGACGGATTACCCCCCGCGCCTCCTCGAGGTGCTCGAGGAACGCGCTGAGATGAACAACGCTG
>Ga0255046_10000506_pt1 | contig 10503 bp, 7 predicted proteins | sample BC1_12_27_MG_FD_183632 | JGI IMG/M metagenome (GOLD analysis project Ga0255046, IMG submission 183632) | Seawater microbial communities from Strait of Georgia, British Columbia, Canada - BC1_12_27 | ecosystem: Environmental > Aquatic > Marine > Strait | place: Canada: British Columbia...
GACCACACTCGAGATGGCCGAAGCGATAGCGGACAAGCTATAGGAGGGATTCCTAATGACACAGATCGTTATCCACGAGGTAGGCCCGCGCGACGGGTTACAAATGGAACGCGAGGTCGTTCCAATCGAGACGAAGGAGGACTGGGTTCGTCGCACTATGGAATGCGGTGTCGACATCGTGCAGGTCGGTTCCTTTGTCCATCCTGTGAAGGTTCCGCAGATGGCCGATACCGATGAACTGATCCGGCGACTTGTAGGGAACAAAAGAGCCGGCGTGACCATTGCAGGACTCGCGCTGAATGAGAGGGGCGTGGAACGCGGCCTGGCATGCGGGGTGGAGATGTTCTGCCTGGGCGCCTCCGCCAGCGAGACCCATAGCCTTAAGAACACGGGCATGGCGACCATGGAGGCCACACACCGCATCATCGGCGCGGCGCAGCAAGCTGTGGCCGCCGGGAAGAAAGTGCAGGTCTCGGTGCAGTCGGCCTTCGGTTGCGGTTTTGAAGGTCCGATCCCTGAGGAACGAGTACTCGAGATGGTAGGCGCGTACCTGGAAGCAGGCCTGTTCAACATCAGTTTGGCCGACACGGCCGGCCACGCCTACCCGGCGCAGGTCGAGCGGTTGTTCGCTGCGGTGTTCGACCTCGACCCCAACATCCTATGCACCTGCCACTTCCACAACACCTACGGACTCGGCATGGCGAACATTTTCGCTGGCCTGAGCGTCGGCGTCACCTCGTTCGAAACCTCGTTCGCAGGTCTTGGCGGCTGCCCGTTCACGAAGGTGGCGGCAGGAAACGTAGCCACCGAGGACTTCGTCAACGCTTTGCAATTGCAGGGACTGCGCAAAGATGTAGACCTGGGCCGGTTAATCAGCGTAGCTGGCGACGTCGCAGAGTATTTCGAGCGCGAGATGCCCGGTTGCGTCTACAAGACCGGATCAATCCGCAAGAAGGTGGCGGCATGAGTGACCAGATTCTGCAGGGCGTCCGGGTTCTGGACCTCACGAACGTATTGGCGGGACCCTTCGCAACACTGCACCTCGCGCTCCTGGGCGCGGAGGTCATCAAGATAGAAAGGCCCGGGAGCGGTGACCTGGCCCGCAAGCTGGGCACTCTGTCCGAGCTAAACGAGCAACTGATGGGGACCAGCTTCCTGGCGCAAAACTCGAACAAGAAGTCGGTGACGCTTAACACAAAGTCTCCCGAGGGCAAGGAGATTTTCAAGAAGCTGGCGAAAAACGCGGACGTGCTGGTCGAGAACTTCCGGCCCGGCGTCATGGATCGGCTGGGACTCAGCTACGACGTTCTGAAGGAAATCAATCCGGGACTGATCTATTGCGCCATCTCCGGATTCGGGCAGACCGGACCGGATGCGCATAAACCGGCCTACGACCAGATTATCCAGGGCCTCAGCGGCGAGATGGCCGTTAACGGAGACGAGCGGCTGAATCCACTACGTGCGGGATTCCCGGTGTGTGACTCGGTAGGCGGCCTGAACGGTGCCTTCGCCATCATGGCGGCCCTTTACCACCGCGAGCGTACCGGTGAGGGACAATTTATCGACATCGCGATGCTCGATTCCATCATGCCCCTCATGGGTTGGGTAGCCGCGAACCTGCTCATCGCGAATCAGGAACCGGTAGCCATGGGTAACGACAACTTCACGGCGGCGCCGTCCGGGGTGTTCCGTACCAAGGACGGTTATATCAACATCGCCGCGAACAAGCAGGAGCAGTGGGAGTCGGTTTGTGATGCGCTGGGCTTGCCAGAACTGAAGACCGATACGCGCTTCCAGAAGCGTGATGTCCGCAAGCAGAATCGCAAGGAGTTGACGCCGCTCCTGGAGGCAAAACTGGCGGAACGCGGAACGCTGGAGTGGGTAGAACTACTGAATGCGAGTGGTGTGCCAAGCGGTGCAATCCTGAGTCTCAAGGACGCGCTGCAGCAGCCACAGATCAAGCACCGCGAGACACTGAAGGATGTGCCGGTCGAGGGCGTCGGCACCATTCCGCTGTTCACGCTCACTGCCAAATTCGAACAAACGCCGGGGGACATTACGTCTCCGCCACCGCGACTTTCGGCGCACACCGCTGAAGTACTGGCGGGCATCGGTATCACAGAGGATGAACTGGCCGCTCTGAAGACGAAGAAGGTTGTCTGACGGCTATTGAGGGAAGGAGATTGATATGGGCATGACGTACGTACAGAAGTTGCTCGCCCGGGCGTGTGAGAGGGCTGCAGTGGATACAGGGGAAGTCCTCGAATTACCAGTGCACCTGGCGATGTCGCATGAGAACGCTGCGCTCGTCATCAACCAGTTCAACGAGATCTTTCGAGACACCGGGCGGGAGTCCCGCGTGTGGGATCCGGACAGGATAGCGATCATCTTCGACCATCGTGTGCCCGCCGAGTCGTCGAAGACGGCAACCAACCAGAAGAAGATCCGCGATTTTGTCGCGGAGCAGGGGATTTCCAAATTCCACGACGTGCGGGGCGACGTGGGCGGCATCTGCCATCAGATCCTCCCCGAAAACGGTTACGTACGGCCCGGCCAGGTGCTGGTGGGCACCGACAGCCACACGACCACGCACGGTGCGCTCGGTGCCTTTGCATTCGGCATCGGCGCCACGGAGATGGCCGCGGTCTGGGCGCTGGGAAGTATTCTCAACGTTGAAGTACCGGGCACCATCAAGGTAGTGGTCAACGGTGAGTTCCCGAGCGGTGTCTACGCCAAGGATCTGATTCTGCACCTGGTTGGCCAGCTCACTGCCGAAGGTGCGAACTTCAAGGTGATCGAGTTTCACGGTGACACGATCCGCAGCTTAGCGACTTCGGGCCGCCTGGTACTTTGCAATATGTCGGTGGAAGCCGGTGCAACCGGTGGGGTGGTGCCACCGGACGAGGAGACGCGTCGTTACCTGAGGGATGAGGCCGGCGTTGAGGATGAATTGGATGTGTTCGCTCCGGATGCGGACGCGGTGTACGACCGGGTAGTGGAGATCGATGCGACGCGGCTTGAGCCGCAGATCGCGTGCCCGCACACAGTCGACAACGTCAAACCGATCGGCGAGGTGAAGGGCAGAAAGATAGACCAGATTGTGGTGGGCTCCTGCACGAATGGACGTCTTGATGATATCGAGATTGTCGCGCGGACTCTCAAGGGCAAGCAGGTGGCGAAGGGGATACGCATGCTCGTATTCCCCGCGTCGTGGCGCATTTACTCCGATGCACTGGACGCCGGTTACGTGCACGATTTGATTTCGGCCGGTGCGGTGGTTTGCAATCCCGGCTGCGGTCCCTGCCTGGGCATTCACCAGGGCGCGCTGGGCGACGACGAGACTGCGCTCGCTACGACGAATCGTAACTTTAAGGGTCGTATGGGCAACCCAGGTGCTGAGGTATTCCTGTGCTCGCCAGTGGTGGCAGCGACGAGCGCGTTGACCGGTGTTATATCCGACCCGCGGGAGGTGAATTGAAATGGCTACAGGCAAAGTCGTACTTAAGCTCGAGAACGATATCTCGACGGACATCATCTATCCGGGTCGGTTCATGGCGACGGTGCTGCCAACCGAGACGCCGCAGTTCGCTTTCGCGGACAACGCCGAGTTTAATCAGGCACTCAAGGACAAACAGTTCGCCGCGGGAAGTTTCATTGTGGCTGGAGATAATTTCGGTTGCGGTTCGTCACGCGAACAGGCCGCCTCGTGCATCAAGGGCTACGACCTGACTGTCGTGGCACGCAACTTCGCAAGGATATTTCTGCAGAACTCGATAAATGTCGGGCTGAAAATGATCATCTGCCCCGATATCGAGGCCGACGAAGGCGATGAGTTGGAGATCAGGGACAACAAGGTCTGGAACCTAACCTGTGGTAGCTCATTCGCGATCGAACCGTTGCCAAAGGCCCGCCAGGCCATCATCGACGCGGGCGGATTGATCCCCTACACGCGGCGACTACTGTTGGAGCGCGGAGTATGAGAAGGATCAAAGCCCCCGCTACCAAGCAAATATGCCGGGCCCGGTTTTATCGGGTCCGGCATTTTTATTTCGTGTTGAGCGGCTTTAGCTGCGAGGTCGAAATCCCGCCTGTAATGCGCTAGTTAAGTAGATCCCAGAATTGACGGCGCATTTGTGCGAGGCAGAAAATCCGCTTGACCGTGGTGCGTCTGACGAAAGTCAGAATCGCTTGGCTCCGGGTTCTCGCTTCCTCCGAGAAGCCTCCATTGACTCCCCGGAGGATCCGACTTCACCGAGCCAAGACGGCACGATTCCGCAGGGTACGTGAACGGAGGGGCAGAGATGATCAAGACGAACACGCTGAGAGTCGTTCTCTGCGCGGGCGTTATGCTGCCATCATGGACGTTCGCGCAGGGTGATCACGAAGTCATTGACGAAATTATCGTCACTGCGACCAAACGGGAGCTGGCGGTCCAGGGTGTGCCAATCAATATCGCCGTGTTCGAAGAGCAGCGCTTAAACGAAGGCAATCTTTTCGACATCGACCGCTTGTCACACGAGATCCCGGGACTCAACGTCGTCAACTACGGTGCCGAAAATTTCAGGGATATTATTCTGCGCGGAATGAACGCGACCCGCCTGCAGGTATGGAGCACCTCCGGCACGACCAGCATCTATGTGAACGATACGGTAATTGACTATACGAACCTCGACATCAATGACGTCGCCCGTGTAGAGGTTCTTCGCGGACCGCAGGGGACACTGTACGGTGGTGGCGCCGTGGGCGGCACGATCCGCTATGTGACCAATAAGCCGGACCTCGGTGCCTTCAACGGCTGGGTCGAGACGGGGTTATCGTGGACCGAGGGTGCCGGTGATGCCGGATGGCAAGCCAAAGCCATGCTGAACGCACCGCTGGTCGAGGAGACGTTGGCACTACGCCTTTTCGTTGGCTACAAAGAGGCTTCGGGATTCATCGACAAGATCGGCTATCCCGACCGACCAGGCCTGCCAACCGCATTCAAGGAGGACCAGAATTCGAACGACCGGTTCAACGTGCGTGCCGCCGTCAGGTGGGCCGTGAACGACGATGTCGAGGCGACGTTTGCCTATACAGGACAGAGACTCGACACCGAAGGCAATAGTGGCGCGACTCCGGCATACGGCACCGAATTCACAGGTGAAGGTGGAATCCTGGATGAGCGCAATGATGAGAACATCGATCTGTACACACTCGATGTTGTGGCGGATCTCAATTTCGCCGAGCTGACCTCCAATACCGCTTATCATGACGAAGAATTTCGTTTGCTCGAGTCCGACAGTACACGCCAAGTGCTGGAGCTGTCCGAAGCGTTCGGATGGGATTACGAGCTGTTTCCACAGTATTACGAAGGTGCTTCATACGCAGAACTGAGACAGCGCTTTACACAGGAATTTCGCGTCGTATCGAGCACACCAGACACACTCATCGATTATGTCACCGGTGTTTTCTACCGAAGCCTGAAGTACCAGGAGGTTGATAATTACTCGTACGCTCCAGGTCTCCCAGATTTCCTGAATGAGCTCTACTTCGGTCCCGGCGAATCGTCTGGTCGCCCGGACGACAACGAGTTCATCGCACACGTCGACAGGGAGTCGACGGAGTTGGCGATTTTCGGAGAGGTAACATTCAACTTCACCGACCGTTGGGACGTCGTACTCGGCGGCCGCTGGTTTGAGTTCGAGACAGACGGCTACGTCGATATTGCCGCTCCGATGTTTGAAGAACTTCTCGACAAGTTCGGCGAGCCCGACTGTGCACCGACGCAAGGTGGCATAGATCCGACGCTGTTCCCTTGTACCGTTGAGCACAATGTAATGGACAATAGCCTTCGTGATTTCGTCTACAAGATCAATACGTCCTATCAGTTTGACCGCGTCGACGCTCTGCTCTTTGCCACGATCGCAGAAGGGTATCGGCCCGGCGGTGCGAACTTCTCCAATGCTTCGTGGGGAACAGACGTCGAACCCCGGTTCTTCAAATACGACCCTGACAAGGCAACGAGTTATGAACTCGGACTCAAATCGATGTTGATGGATGACCGTCTCAGGTTAAACGCGAGCGTCTACCATATCGACTGGGAGGACATCCATCTTGGCACGCGCATTGGCGATGGTTTCCCCGCCACTGTCAATGGCGACGACGCCAGGATTGACGGCGTCGAGGTGGATCTTACGGCGTTGTTGTCAGACACACTGCAATTGGACATGAGCATCGCCAAGTTCGATGCCGAACTCGCGCAAGACACAGTGACAACACCCGAAGTCGACGGACAGAAGGGCGATCGCCTACCCGGTTCGGCTGATTTCCAGGTGCATCTGGCGATTCGCTACGAGACCGAATTCGCGAACGCGATGCGGTGGTGGGTCAGAGCTTCGGGCAGCTATTCAAGTGACGTCACGGCGTACCTTAACGACAACCAGTTCAACCAACTCATCAGCCCACCCGAGCTGTCGGAGAACCGTTTCTTCGACCGGATGCCGAGCTATACCGTTTGGAATCTGAGCACGGGGCTCGAGAAGGACGAATGGAGCCTTGTCGTTCACGCGGACAACCTGCTTGATGAAAAGTACATCGTCGGGTCGTCTACGTTTGAGCTTGGGCCCGCCGATGACCCTGTCTCACGGCAACACTATTACGGGAGACCGCGCACGATCGGGGCCAGTCTGCGCTACGCCTTCTAGGATGCGTTTTTTCTCAGAATTCAAGCGCCGCAACGTTCACCGCATGGCGGTACTGTATGTTGTGACAACCTGGCTAGTTATGCAGGCCGCCGAAGTAGTAATGACGCTTGCCGCGCTGCCCGAGTGGACTGGGCGAATAACGCTGGTTCTTCTCGCCACTGGTTTTCCAATCGCTCTGGTCTTCTCCTGGTTCTACGAGCTAACGCCCGAGGGCTTGAGTCTCGAAAAAGACGTAGGCGTCGGCGAGTCAATCACCCACATGACCGGTCGACGACTGGACTTTGTCGTGATCGCCTTGCTGACTGCCGCTGTGCTCCTGTTTGCATACGACAAATGGTGGATAAGCGGGCCACCGATTTTGTCTATCGCAGTGCTGCCGCTGGACGATTTTGGAGGCGGCACGGAGCAACGATACCTTGCTGACAGCATGACCGATGTACTGACAGCTGAGCTGGGACAGATCCAGGGCCTGCGTGTCATCTCACGCACTTCAGCCATGCACTATAAGGGTACAAAGAAACGGCTGCCCGAGATTGCCAAAGAACTGGGCGTGGACGCGATCGTCGAGGGCTCGATACATCCGGTTGGTGACGCCGTTCGATTTACGATGCAGCTCATCGACGGACGTACTGATCGGCACCTGTGGGCCAGGAGTTTCCACCGCGAGCTGCGAGACATCCTGTCGCTGCAGGGCGAGATTGCAAGGGCGATTGCTGAAGAGATCCAGGTCGTGCTGACGCCGCGAACTGCAGCAAGGTTTGCGCGCAATCGTGCAATCGACGCGGAAACTCTGAGGCTGTGGGCTGTGGGCAATAATTACCTCAAGGGTGAGGAAGAGAGCTCATTCAACAAAGCACTAGAGGCCTTCATCGAAGCCAGTAATCGAGATCCGGAGTTCGCCCCTGCTTACGCTGGAATGGCACATGCTTATCTGCTACTTGGAAGCTGGTCTGCTACGCAAGATCCCGGGAGCGTATTTCCACTTGCGAAAATGGCTGCCGAGAAAGCGATTCAGTTGGATCCGAACCTCGCCGAGGCGCATTTTACGCGTGCCATGATCTACTGGAATGACTGGCAATGGGAGGCTGCCGAGCAGGAATTCAGGATAGGTAGAAAATTGAATCCGAGTGGTTCGGTCGGGCTGATCGAGTACACAAATTTTCTGACTTTCAGAGGCCGCACCGACGAAGCCATTGAGATTGGGTCGCTGGCGGTGGAGCTCGATCCAGTTTCGCCCGCCGCCTATAACGAATTGGCCTGGGCACTCTTTGCTGACGGACAGATCGATGAATCTCTGGACTTGTATCAAAAGTCACTGCAGCTGGAGCCCGACTTTATTCAAACGCATGTCTTGCTCACCCAGCTTTACTGGAAAACTGGTGAGGAAGACAAGGCGCGGCCCCATCTGGAAAAGTGGACGGATTTCGAATCTCTGCCCGGCGGTGATATTGGAACCATAGGAGCCCACTACGCGGAGCTCGGTCGTACCGACGAAGCACGAGAATACCTCGCGATTTTGCACGAGCGCAAGGAGACACAGTATCTGCCTGCCAGTGCGTTTGCTGTAATCCACCTTGCCCTGAAGGAGTACGACGAGGCGATCCTCTGGTTTGAAAAGGCTCACGAGGAGCGGGATCTGGCGTTGGTTTGGGCCACGTATCCTGAAGAGATTCGTGACGATCCGAGAATTCAGGCCATAATTTCGGACATGGCTTTCTCTAAGGAGTGAACGGCCGCCATAACCGAGCCGCGGAGCCGCGAAGTCCATCCAGTCCTCGCTCGATTTGCTGGAAGATGGTCAGGTATCGTTCCTGTATGTCCGTCCTGGTGCCCACTATAATTATCAAAACACGCGGAAAGGTGTCCAAAGTGGGTCAGCGGCAACACGTGCGAGTAAGAGTTCAATGAAGAGCCTCCGTTATCTGGCAATCGCACTGACAATCGTCGCCGCTCTGGCGATCACCAGCTGGGTCCTGCGTAACTCGCTTGTGCAGCGGATCTCGAATCCGATATTGACCGACTATGATATTGAGTTGGTTGATATATCTCTTGATGCATTGGCGACGAGTTCGGCGAGCATCGGCTACCTGGAGCTCGTACATGCAAAGGGCACAACCATCAAAGTCGAAGACCTGATGCTGCCCATTGGGACTGCGGACGACTCAATCAAAACCTATTCGGCGCAGCACGTAACAATCGTGACGACAACACGGAACGATGATGCGCCACTCGAGTTGGCACGATTGATCGATCAGTTTCTCTCTTTGTCAGACAGTGTCGCTGGCAATGCGATACACATCGTTGAGTTCGACGTGCCGTCCTACCTGAGTATTCGTGATCTGCGGTGGGCCGTCTCCGACAAAAAGCAAAACTTAAGTTGGGTCATCGGGTCGGTCGACATGTCTGTGGAAACAAGTCGCATTGGTGCGGACACCTACGATGTCAGTTTCTCTCTTCCAAACCAGACCGGCCCTAAAGACACGGTGAGCTCGATCAAGGGGAATCTGCAACAAAGTGGGCAAGGTATTTCGATTGCCGGTCACTCGATGCTCGAACTATCGAATTGGCAGGCGATGGCGAAACTGGCTGGTATCCTCCCGGACGCGATTGATATTAGGTCAGGAACAGGTGAACTGCAGTTTGAGGCAGAAATTCCATTCGTAGTTTCACAGTTACCAACGGTACTTGCCACTGTGAATCCAGCTTCGCCGTGGCAAATTGGCTACGCTGGCGAGTTGGGTGATTTGACCGATGTACTGGTCACTAGCGGTAGCACGATCAACATACGTTCTACGTTTCCAAAAGTTGACTGGTCATTACAGCAGCAGGATATGTCGCTTCTTGTGACGAATAATGGATGGAACAAAGTGCCACTGTCGGTCAACGATCTAGCTTGTCAATCCGGACCGACTTGTTCGATGGGTGTCGACATTGTCTGGCTCGACGCAGATATGCCAATCGGCAGCGCTGCCGAATTTACTTTCTCTTCTGTGGTCGAAGTTGCGTTCCCTGTCGAGGGCGTTCATGTACTTGTGCAGCCGAACGCATCACTTGAACTTACCGGGTTTGCAACTCCCGACAATGCAATCGATCGTCTCGGTGCTCGCTTGATCTCCGCGGCGACAATGCAATATGAGGGCGCTGACTGGCGATTTTCAGCTAACTCAATCGATGCAGAAATTGAGTCATTCTCACTCGATTCTGACATCGCGATCAATTCCACTCTCTACTTTGAGAAGATCAAGGCGGGTGGAAGTCACGGCATCATGGAAGGATCCGTCGGTATTTATACTCCATTAATCCAGTTGGCGTTCAATAGTCAAAGCGCCGCAGTGCCCGGCATCAAGGGTCCGATCTCACTGCAGAACTCCAACATCGTGTTTGATCTGGTCACCGTTGATTTACTCAGGAATGGGTCGGTCAGCGGGCAGCACAATCTTGAAAGCGGCATTGGCGATGTCGCCATTCTCGATGCCGTATTCACCTTCGATGACTCACCGCTTTCAAAACGAGTCGCGCCTTGGGAAAGCGATTTCGATATTAGCGCGGGCAACCTGGCCGTCGATCTTCGAGCGAACTGGACGCCGGCAGAATCAGGTTCCATTTTTGAAGCCCGGTCATCCGTGCAAATAGATGCTCTGGCAGGTTTCTATGCGGACATCGCCTACGTGGGCTTTTCGACGGATATTGAGCTCGACTACAGCGCCACTGGAATCGCCGTGGCACAGACTTCGATCAGTGTCGACCTGGTCGATATGGGCCTGCCGATTAGAAACATCGCCGCGGACGTCGAAATCGATGTCAGTGAGTTAGCAGTTGA
>Ga0255046_10000507_pt1 | contig 10502 bp, 11 predicted proteins | sample BC1_12_27_MG_FD_183632 | JGI IMG/M metagenome (GOLD analysis project Ga0255046, IMG submission 183632) | Seawater microbial communities from Strait of Georgia, British Columbia, Canada - BC1_12_27 | ecosystem: Environmental > Aquatic > Marine > Strait | place: Canada: British Columbia...
GACGGCGCCAAGACGGACCGCCGCATGCTGAGCCGCCTCGAGGGGTACAGGCGCTCGCCCTGCGAGAGCTAGGGCTCAGCCACCTTCCTCCTGCGGGACGTCCATCTCCAGCAACGGCTTCAGGGTCTCCAGTGCCCGCATATCGGTCTGGTCGATCTTGTACGGCGTGATGACGATGTAGCCGCGGTTGAACCCGTACAGGTCGGTGCCCTCCACGTCGTCGAACGCCGGCTGCCAGTTGTCCCAGAAGTAGAGACGTCCGCGGGGTGAAGTGCGCGGCTCATAGTTCGCCGTGTTGGGAGCAACGCTCTGCCGCACGACGCGAACTCCCATGAACGGGCGGGAACTGGCGGCCGGCACGTTCACATTGAGGAACATCCCGGGCTTGATGGCGCCCCCTTCCCTGAGCTGCTGCACCAGGGTCTTCATGAAACCCGCGGCGGCCTCGTAGTCCTCGTACGTTCCCGCACCCATCGAGACGGCGATTGCCGGCACCCCATGGAACGCCGCCTCTCTCGCACCGGCCACCGTGCCGGACAGCCACGACGTGAGACCCACGTTGTCACCGGTGTTGATCCCGGACACCACGAGGTCCGGCAGCGTATCGACCAGAGCGTCGAGCGCCAGACGCATCGCGGTTGCGGGCCTGGCATCGATCGCGTACCACTCGATGCCGTGCTCGTTGGAGAACTCGTCGACCGTGATCGGGTCGCTCAACCGGATTCCGTGCGACACACCGCTTTGCTGGCCCTCCGGCGCGGCCACGACGACCGTGGCAATCGAGACCAGTGAGTCCACCAGCGAGCGGATGCCAGGCGCGTTGTAGCCGTCGTCGTTGGTGACCATGATCGTGAAGGGCCGCTCCCCCTGTGCGGCGGCTTCACGGTGCCAGGGGAGCACCAACGCCAGGAGCATGAGACTCACGAGGACTCGTCGCATTGTCAGCCTTCCGAAGTTATGCTTCTCCGCGGTCGGAACATTCCGAGACAGCACCAACTACGAGAAGATGCCCCTTTGCCGTCCCGAGGCAACCGCGTGATCCACACATCCCCTTTGTTGCGGTACATCGTCCTTGCGACAGTGTTCCTCGGCGCGTCCGCCGGGGCGTCCGACGTTGCCCCGGATCACCCGGCCCGGGTGATCCTGTTCGTTCCCGACGGGGCGGGCGCAGGGACCTGGACCGTAGGGCGTCTCACCATCGACGAGCCGGCCTTCGAGCAACTGCCGGTCCTCGGCCTCGTCGACGCCAGCGGTTGGGAGCACACGGTGAGCGGGAGCGCCCCCACGGCGACGGCCTATTCAACCGGAGTAAGGACGTTCATGGGAGGCTTGGCCGTGGGTCCGGACTCCACTCCGCTGCCAACGGTGCTGGAGGTCGCGCGCGACCGCGGTATGGCCACCGGCCTCATCACCACTACCCTCATCACCGACGCGACACCAGCGGCCTTCTGCGCGCACTACACCAGCCGGGACCACGCCGAGGTCGCCAGGCAGATGGCGGATGCCGGCGTCACGCTGCTCCTTGGCGGCGGCCGCCGCTGGTTCGAACGCGTGACCGACGCGGATTCGGTGAGCCTGCTGAACCGCATGAGGGGGCGCTACACGTACGTCGACTCGGCGCCGGCTTTCCGTGCGCTGGACCTGGACACCGTGACCGCGCTGCTCGGGCTCTTTGCACCAGGCGACGTAGCCCTGGCCCCCGGGCGGGAACCTACTCTGGCCGAGATGACCGGCTTCGCGCTCGACATGCTGGGCCGTGATCCCGAGGGCTTCTTCCTCCTGGTGGAGACAGAGGAGACCGACACCCAGGCACACAACAACCAGCCGTTCGACGTCCTCGCGCCCGAGGTGCTGGCCTTCGACGACGCGATCCGCGTCGGTCTCGAGTACCAGCGCCGTAACCCCGAGACGCTGATAGTCGTGGTGGGCGACCACGAGACCGGCGGCCTCTCGATCGTGACCGGCAGCGGTGGCCGGCCCGAGGCCCGGTACACGACCACGGGGCACACCGCGGCTCTGCTTCCGATGTTCGCCGGGGGCCCCGGGGCGGAGGCCTTCGGCGCGGTGCTCAGCAACTCCCGGGTGGGCGAGCTCCTGCTGCAGGCGGTGCGGCGGTGAATCGGCCCCGGAGGACCGGACCGAACCTGGATCCGCGCCACGACCACGAGACTCGCGCGCGGTTTGGCGCTTGTCCTGGACCGATTCAAGGAACTTGGATGCGCCTGCCGGCGGTTCTGCTGATGATGCTCTGTTTCTGCGGAGCGGCTACGCCCGCAGTGGCACAACAGGGTGAGGAACGGGCAGACTCCCTCGAGCGGGAGATCCGCCGGCTCAAGGCTCGCCTCGACTCGCTCGAGGCCCTGCTCAGGCAACTCATCCGGCAGGGCCAGGACACGTCCAAGGTGTCGGACGAGCTCGCCGCCCTGCGCGCCGCGGCGCAGGCAGCCGGCGAACCAGCGCAGGACACCACGGCGCAGCAGGAGAGCCAGAGCCGCAACCTGGGCATCCTGAACCCCGAGATCAGCGTCACGGGCGATGTCGTCGGCTACTACCTCTCTCCCGACGGCGGGGAAAGCAGGGTCAGCGCCGTGCCCCGTGAGTTCGAGTTCTCGTTCCAGGCAGCGATCGACCCCTACACCAGAACGAAGATCTTCGTGGGCTACGAGGAGGGGCTCCTCATTGCGGGCTTCCCCGGGGCGGAAGGAGAGGGGGAACACGGAGGGTTCAAGCTGGAAGAGGGATACCTCTACTGGGTGGGGCTGCCGGGCAGCCTGGGACTCAAGATCGGCAAGTTCCGCCAGGAGATCGGCAACTACAACCGATGGCATACGCACGCCTTGTACGAGGTGGATCGAGCGATGCCCTCGGTGGTCTTTCTGGGGGATGACGGTCTCATACAGACGGGGCTCAGCCTCGTCTCGCCGGCTCTAACGGTCGGGCCTTCGACCAACACTGCGACGTTCGAGCTCACGGCGGGCACGAATGACGCACTGTTCGGGGATGGCAGTGAGGCGAGCTACCTGGGACGCCTGCAAAGCTTCTGGGATCTCAGCCCCAGTACGTACATTCAGCTCGGCGGCAACGGCCTGTGGGGACAGAACAGCGGGGACTCCCTGGAGACTACGCTGTGGAGCCTGGACTTCGCCTTCCGCTGGGCTCCGCCCGCTCGGGCCCTGTACCAGTCGCTCAACCTCAAAGGCGAGTGGTACTGGGTGAAGCAGGCTCTGGCCGGCGCCGGACCCTGGCAGCAGGGAGGCTACCTCCAGGCCAACTACAAGGCGGGGCGCCGCTGGGTGTTTGGAACGCGGGCCGATTACCTTGCCGCAGTGGGGACCAACCCGGCCTACATGCAGGTAGTACCCAGTATTACGTGGTGGCAGAGCGAGTGGGTGTACCTGCGCGCTCAGTACAACTACCTGAAACCCGAAAACGGCGGCGGCAACCACACGCTGTTCCTGCAGGTTGTGTGGGCAGTGGGCCCGCACCGGCACGAGACCTACTAAAGGCCGACGAGAAGATATGACTCGGAAGAGCTCCTGGAGTGCAGCGCGCCGCCTAGGCGCGCTTGTCGGCACGATCATCGTAGTCGCCGGCCCGGCGCGAGCCCAGCAGGTCAACGTCGTGACGACGCTTCCCACGTACGCGGCCATCGCCAGAGAGGTGACCGGCGACCTGGCCGAGGTGCGGGCGATCGCGCGGGGCGACCAGGACCCGCACTTCGTGAACCCGCGGCCCAGCTTCGCGGCCGCGGTACAGCATGCCGACCTCTTCGTGATAACGGGACTGGACCTGGAGCTGTGGGTCCCAGCGATCCTCGACCGCGCCAACAACCCCAGGGTGCTCGAGGGCCAGCCCGGCAACGTGGTGGCCTACTCCGGAGTCAGGCTCTTGCAGATTCCCGAGAACGTCTCGCGCGCCGGGGGCGACGTCCACGTCTTCGGGAACCCGCACATCCACACCGACCCGATCAACGGCATTCTCATAGCACGCAACATCGCGGCGGGGCTCAAGCGCGTGGATCCGCAGCACGCCGCAGAGTACGATGCCAACCTCGCGGACTTCGAAGCTCGCCTGCTGCGAAGGCTGTTCGGAGAGGAGATCATCGAGCTGCTGGGTGCCGAGACGTTGTTCAACCTCGCACGGGGAGACCAGTTCTGGGAGTTCCTGTCCAGCCAGAGCTATCAGGAGAGGCCGCTGACGGACTACCTGGGCGGCTGGCTGGCCGAAGCAGCACCCTTTCGCGGACGTCGCATGGTGTGCTATCACAAGAACTGGGCGTACTTCAGCGACAGGTTCCAGATAGAGTGCGCCATGTACGTAGAGCCGAAGCCCGGCATCCCGGCAGCGCCCGGCCACGTCGAGGATGTCATGGAGTTCATCGACCGGGAAAACATTCAGGTGCTGTTTGCGGCGAACTACTTCAGCCAGCGCCAGGTGGAGCGGGTCGCCTCCCGTACCGGCGCGGCGGCGCTGATGGTCCCCGAGCACGTCGCGGGAGAGGAGGGGGTGGACGACTACTTCACCCTGATCGATACCTGGGTGCGCCGCCTCGCGCAGAGCTTCACCGAACGACGAGCCCATCCCTAGGGCAGGCACCGGTGACCCGATGACCGAACCGGCAGGACGATGCTCGAACTGATGCTACCGGCCCTCGTGGCCGCGCTCATCCTCGTGGGCCTGCACGCCTACCTGGGCATCCACATCATCGCCCGGGGCGTGATCTTCGTGGACCTGGCGCTTGCCCAGGTGGCCGCGCTCGGCTGGGCCGCCGCCGGACTGGGGCTGGGACACGAGCTCGGGCAACTGCTGGGTATCTCGGACGCCACCGCCGGCTACTTCGTGGGCCTCGCAGCCACCTTGGTCGCCGCTGCTGTGTTCAGCATGAGCCGCATGAAGCACGCCTACGTGCCACAGGAGGCGATCATCGGTATCGTGTACGTGGTTGCCACCGCGGGAACGATTCTGCTCGCAGCTCAGGCCCCGCGAGGGTCGGAACACGTGGAGCACCTCCTGACGGGCAGCCTGCTGTGGGTCACGTGGCCGGAGATATGGAAGACCGCGATCGCGTACGTCTTCATCGGGGCCGCGCATTGGTTCCTCCGTGAGCGGTTCCTCACGATCTCCCTCAGGCCCCATGAGGCTGCCGCCGCTGGGTGGAGGGTCCGGGGGTGGGACTTCGTGTTCTACGCTCTGTTCGGCGTTACGGTCACGTTGTCGGTCGCCATCGCGGGCGTGCTGGTCGTCTTCAGCTTTCTGGTGATTCCCGCCGTGATCGCGTTCCTGTTCACGTCCCGGACGAGCTACCTGCTGGCGATTGCCTGGGCTTCCGGCATCGCGGCCACGGTGCTCGGGCTCTATGCGTCGTACGTCACCGACATGCCCACGGGCCCCGTAGTGGTCTGCGCCTTCGCCGTCGCGCTCATGCTGGCCTTCGCGGTGAGGCGGATGCTGCGCCCCAAGTTGCGTGACGGCCGAGGGGGAGAGACGTGGGATCAGCTGCCGGCGGCAGAGGGGGAAGTGCGCACCGATGGCTGATCGGACGACCCGGCTCGCGGTCGCGCTGGGCGCGGCTCTCGTGGCCGCTCCGGTGACGGCCGCCCACGCACAGGTCTTTGCGGAGTTCGGGGCCGGAGCCACGTGGAGCTCCATACTCGTGCGCGACACGATCGTGGACGGGTTCACTGCGCAGCCGGCGATCGCCCCCACGTTGGGTATCGCCGTCGGAACGCCGCTCGGTCCCAAGTACGAGATCGCAATCGGGCTCGCGTGGGCGCACAGCGACCTCCAGCAGAAACAAACCGAAGGATCCAGGGACATCATCCCGCTCACCGTGTGGACCGGAACGCTGGACCTGCGCTGGCGGTTCATGCCCTGGGCTTCGGCGCAGGCCTCCATCGGCGCCGTGAAGTACTCCGCCGCTGATGAGGGACGGCAAGCCACCATGTTCCGTAGCGACCAACCGCTCGCGCCCACGGTAGGGCTCGGAGTCCGAGTGGATCATCCGTTGGGCCGACACTTCCTGGTAGCGCTGGACCTCGAGTGGGGGCTCCACCGCTTCCAGACACAAGCGCTGAGTGAGGTCGGCTTCGGGAGCCGCGTGGTGAATCGTGTATTCCTCGGCGCCACATTGAGGTGGAGCAATGCGGAAACGACGCGCTAGGGCGCTCGGAGTCGCCGTCCTGGTGGGACTCGCCGGCTGCCAGTCGGTCGAGTCTCCCAATCGGCCCGCGCCGTACGAATTCCGCGCCTCGCCGACGGACCCGATATTCCATTTCCCCAGCTCACAGCTGCCCGTGCGGTTCTGGGCGGAACCCACCGGTGCGCTCCCGGAGTACGTGGAGCTCGGCATGGAGATGTGGGCCGCGCAGTTCCTCTACGGTGAGTTCTGGGGCGTGCTCGTTGCGGACTCGCTTCAGGCCGATATCATCGTGCGGATGCCGGGCACGCCGCCTCCCGATGCCCCGCTCACCGACGACCCGGCTGTGCAGACCTGCGACGGCGTCACCCACATCCCCGAGTTTGGGGACGACGGCACGGGTCAGCTGCGGTTCGACGCGCGCATCGATATCGAGATGGGGTGGTTTTCGGGACAGCCGTCCGACATCGCAAACTGCCTCGCCCGCGTGACGGCACACGAGATCGGCCATGCGATGGGGATCTTCAACCACAGCTTCGTCCCGAACGACCTGATGGCGATCCCCGTTACGGCACGCCAACCCACGGCCCGTGACGCATCCACGATCCAGACCCTGTACCACATCGAGACTGACATCCTGCCGTTCCAGCCGTAGGCCCGCGGCACGACCGGGCCACGTAGCGGCGCGAGCAGGGTAACGTTGAGCACCCGGCAGTGTTATTCTTTCCCCCTCCCAGACTTCATGATGACACGCACTTCTACTGTCGCACCGGGGCTCGACGCCTCCGGCACCGTTCACTGGAATCTTCCGCCCGCCGCCCTGTACGAAACGGCGGTGCGACGGTCCGAAGGGCACATCGTGTCCGGAGGACCGTTCATCGCGATCACGGCCCCGCACACCGGCCGCTCACCGGGCGACAAGTTCGTCGTGTGCGAGCCCGGCTCCGAAGCCGACATCTGGTGGGGCAACGTAAACCAGCCGCTCAAGCAACCTCAGTATGAGCTCCTGCTGACGGACGTCCGCGAGTACCTCGCCCGGGAGCAAGAGCTCTTCGTGCGCGACGTGTTTGCCGGAGCCGACCCCGAGCGTCACGTTCCCGTGCGATTCGTGACCACGAACGCGTGGCACGCGATGTTCGTCTACAACATGTTCCTGCGACCGGACGCGGAGTACCTGGAGTCGTTCGAGCCGCAGTTCACGGTGCTCCATGCCCCGGAAATGCAGGCGGACCCGAACCGTCACGGTACGCGCAGCGGTGCGTTCGTGGTCATCAACTTCGCCACACGGACCGTGTTGATCGGTGGGACCCGCTACGCCGGCGAGCTGAAGAAGTCGATGTTCACGATCCTGAACCATGTCTACCCCAAGCAGGGCATCCTCTCGATGCACTGCTCGGCGAACATCGGAGACGGGGGCGACACGGCGATCTTCTTCGGACTCTCGGGAACGGGAAAGACGACCCTCTCGACCGACCCCACTCGGGGCTTGATCGGCGACGACGAGCACGGCTGGAGCGACGAGGGGGTGTTCAACTTCGAGGGCGGGTGCTACGCGAAGGTGATCCGGCTCTCGGAAGAGGGAGAGCCCGACATCCACGCCACGACGCACATGTTCGGCACGATCCTGGAGAATGTCGTGCTGGACCCGCGAACCCACCAGATCAACCTGGACGATGACTCCATCACGGAGAACACGCGGGCGTCGTATCCCATCTACTTCATCTCGAACCACGTGCCTTCGGGCCGCGGCGGTCATCCCCAAAACATCCTGTTCCTCACGGCGGACGCGTTCGGCGTAATGCCTCCAGTTGCCAGGCTGACGCCGGAGCAGGCGATGTACCATTTCCTGTCGGGGTACACCGCCAAGGTGGCGGGAACGGAGCGGGGGGTCACCGAGCCACAGGCCACGTTCAGCGCCTGCTTCGGCGCGCCGTTTCTCCCGCTTCACCCCGGCGTGTACGCTGCGATGCTCGGTGAGCGCATAGAGCGCTACGCCGTGCGTTGCTGGATGGTGAACACCGGGTGGACGGGAGGCCCGTACGGCGAGGGCCGCCGCATCAACCTGCCATACACCAGAACGATGGTCCGGGCGGTGTTGGACGGCAGCCTCAACGACGTGCCCACCCGTGTGGACCCGGTCTTCGGGATCGAGGTGCCCGTATCCGTACCAGGCATACCACCCAGGCTGCTGGATCCACGGAGCACCTGGGCCGACCCCTCCAGGTACGACGAACAGGCTGCCCGGCTCGCTGCGATGTTTCGCGAGAACTTCACGCACTATGCCGACGGGGTGGATGCGGCCGTGCGTGAGGCCGGCCCGCGCGACTAGCCAATTCGAGCCATGGCGGTCACCGGCGACTTCGAAGTGATCCGGGATCCTCTCTGGAACAACATCCGCGTTGACTCGGCGGCGCTGCGCGTAGTCGACAGCGCGCCCTTCCAGCGGCTGCGCTACGTGCGGCAGTTGGGACATGCATACCTCGTCTACCCAGGCGCTACGCACACACGCTTCGAGCACGCGCTGGGGACCCATCACCTCGCGCGCCGCACACTGGCGCTGCTGGCCGAGCGTCGCGAGCTGGACGGGATACCGGATGAGGAAGTCGTGCTCGTGCGGCTCGCGGCGCTGCTGCACGACATCGGCCACTATCCGTTCTCGCACGCGCTCGAAGAGGCGGGACTCCCCTCGCACGAGGTGCTCGCGAGAGAACAGTTCCGCGATCCCGAACTGCAGGCGGCCCTGGCCGCATTCGGCATCCCATCAGTGGAGCGGCGCATCGAGGAGCTCATCCGCGGCACCAGCGACAGCCCGTTGCAGGGATTGATCTCCGGCTCGCTGGATCTGGACAAGATCGAGTACCTGACCCGCGACGCTCGCATGTCCGGCGTTCCCTACGGCACAGTCGACGTGGACCGCCTGATCCACTCGATCACTCTGGTCACGCACGGCGACGGCACGCGTGGCGTGGGGGTGCACGAGAAGGGCGTGAGCGCCCTGGAGTCATTGCTGTTCGCGAAGTACCAGATGTACCGCAACGTGTACTGGCATCACGCCGTGCGCAGCGCGACATCCATGTTCAAGCGCCTGGTGCGCACCGCGGTCGCGCGGGGCGATCTCAAACCCGACTGGATCGCGCGCAGCACCGACGAGGGCCTCATGGAGGCGGTACGGAACGTACGTGACACGACCCTGGCTGCCCGGCTGCGGAACCGGCAGCTGTTCAAGCGCGCGCTCGACGTGCGTGCCGCCGAGGTGCCGCGCGGCGGCGGCGATTGGATCTCGCGTGACCCCGGACTCGTGGAGCGTGTCGAGGACCGGCTCGCCGCGGAGCTGGGTCTCGAGCCCGGCGAGCTGCTGCTGGACTTCCCGGCCAAGCCGGCGATGTTGGACGTCGATCTTCCCCTGCTGCGGCACGGGGGCGGAACCGCGGCGCTGGGCCGCGAGGGCAGCGCCGACTGGCTGGGCATACAGCAGGTGGCTGACGAGCTCCACACGAGCGCGCGGCGCCTACGCGTGTTCGTTGCCCGAAGTGTCGATTTCGACCAGGCGGCAATACTCGGGCTTTTGGAGCGTGGCGCGGGGGAACTGGCGGCGGAGTTGGAATCCGGTGCGGCGCTGCTGTCCGCTAGCTAGGTAGCTTCTTCTCTCGGCGTGCCGCTCGCCTCGGACACCCGGCGGGCCAGGGCACGATAGTAGTCGGCCTCTTCACTGCGGCCGGCGCCCTCCATCTGCAGGGCGCAGACTTCCAGAGCGTAGAGAATGGGTGGTAGGTGCTCGGCGACGAGGGGGCCGAGCGCATCGGGGTTCTGGCCTTCGGTCACGCCGCGCCGGCGTCAGCTTCCACGGGCTCGCTGGAGTTCTCGACGCTGTCGATGCGGATGACGATGACCGTGACGTTGTCCAGCCCGCCGCGCCGATTCGCTTCGGCGACCAGCGAGTCCACCAGTTCGGCCGGCGACCTGCCACCGGCCATCAGCGACTGCAGGTCGCTGTCCTCGAGCATTCCGGTCAGCCCGTCCGACGCAAGCAGGAAGATGTCGTCCGACCTGAGCGCACCCACATAGATGTCGGGCGCCACGTGGCTGTTGGCGCCAACGCAGCGGGTGATGACGTTGCTGTAGGGGTGCGTGCGTGCCTGCTCGGGTGTGAGGTAGCCGGCGTCCACCTGCTCCTGGACGTAGGAGTGGTCCTTCGTTATCTGGAACAGCCGGCTGTCGCGCAGAACATAGGCCCGGCTGTCGCCCACCTGGCCGATGAGGTAGCGAGGCCCGTTGATCACCATGGCGGTCGCTGTGGTGCCCATCCCCCGCTTGTCCTGTTCCACCAGGGTGCGCTGGAAGATGGCTCCGTTCGCCTAGACGACCG
>Ga0255046_10000508_pt1 | contig 10498 bp, 11 predicted proteins | sample BC1_12_27_MG_FD_183632 | JGI IMG/M metagenome (GOLD analysis project Ga0255046, IMG submission 183632) | Seawater microbial communities from Strait of Georgia, British Columbia, Canada - BC1_12_27 | ecosystem: Environmental > Aquatic > Marine > Strait | place: Canada: British Columbia...
CAGCAGCGAGGCGGTCGGCCGGAACCTGGACGAGCTGATCACGACCGAGGCCACGCGCACGGAGGCGGAGGGGTACACGCGGGAAGCGCTGGATCGCGCGGTGCACGGAATCGGCCGACGGCAACGCAAGGACGGCACGCTGGTAGATGTGGAGGTGCTGGGAGTACCGGTGATCGTGGACGGCGAGCGCGTGGGGCTCATGGGCCTGTACCACGACATCACCGAGCTGCTGCGGGCACGCCAGGAGGCGGAGGCCGCCAACAGCGCCAAGAGCCAGTTCCTGGCCAGCATGAGTCACGAGCTCAGGACCCCGCTCAATGCGATCATCGGTTACAGCGAGATGCTGCAGGAGGAGGTGGAGGATCTGGGGCACGCCGAGTTCGGCGGGGACCTGCAGAAGATCCACACCGCCGGCCGGCACCTGTTGTCGCTGATCAACAACGTGCTGGATCTGTCCAAGATCGAGGCCGGCCGAATGGAACTGCACCTGGAGGACTTCGACACGAGCGCCATGCTCGATGACGTGGTCACGACAGTGCGCCCCCTCGTGGACAAGAACTCCAACCGCCTGGAGGTCGGGACGGCCGACGGCCTGGGGAGCATGCACGCCGACCTGACCAAGGTGCGGCAAATGCTGCTCAACCTGTTGTCCAACGCGTGCAAGTTCACGGAGAATGGAGCGATCACTCTGAGGGCCGCGCGCGGTGAGAACGACGGGCGGGAGATCGTCACGTTTTCAGTCACCGACACCGGAATCGGCATGACTCCCGAGCAGGCGGACCGGCTGTTCGAGGCGTTCTCCCAGGCGGAGGCGTCCACGACCAGCAAGTACGGCGGAACCGGACTCGGGCTCGCGATCACTCGCAAGTTCTGCAACATGATGGGTGGAGACGTGCAGGTAGTCAGTGCGCCCGGTGAGGGCTCGACATTCACAATCCGTTTGCCGGCGGCCGTCGCTGCCGCGCCGGCAACGTAGAGGGGGAGCGCGATGGCCAGGATCCTCTTGGTCGAGGACAACGAAATGAACCGCGACATGCTGTCGCGGCGGCTCGAGCGCAAGGGATTCGAGATCGCCATGGCCGTGGACGGGCGAGAAGGCGTGGAGATGGCCACGTCGGGCGAGTACGACCTCATCCTGATGGACATGAGTCTGCCGGAGATCGACGGCTGGGAGGCGACGCGGCAGCTGCGCGCCGCGCCCGAAACCGAGCGCACGCCGATCATTGCTCTCACGGCGCACGCAATGGCGGGCGATCGCGAGAAGGCGCTCGAGGCCGGCTGCGACGACTACGACACGAAACCGATCGAGCTGGACCGTCTGTTGTCCAAGATCAACGCCCTGTTGGAGGAGAGCGCGTGAGCGTTGGCGCGGATCCCGGCGCACCGCTGTCTCGTGACGCAGTCAGCGAGCTGCGGCACGAGCTGCGCACGCCGGTCAATCACATCATGGGTTACGCCGAGATGTTGCTCGAGGACCTCGGATCCGATCCCACGGAGCGGCGAACCGCACTCGAAGAAGCTGTCGGCGCCGCGCGAGACGTGCTCTCGCTGGTCAGTGTCTCGCTTCCATCCGGGCGCACCGAGGTCGCGCGGGGCGAGGTCACCGCGCTGTACGAGTCGTTACGCGAGCCGCAGCAACGCATTTTCCAGGCGCTCACACCCCTGGTGGGAGACGGCACCGACGCGGGTGACGAGTTCGTCACGGATCTCAAGAAGATCCTGAACGCCGCCGAGCGGTTGGTGAGTGCGCCGGCTCCCGCTCCCGCCGAGAAGAAGGAGGCAGCGGTTCCGGCGAGTGGCGCAGAGGACGCCCAGGCCCGGCTCCTCGTCGTGGACGACGTCGAGGACAACCGCGAAGTGCTGCGCAGGCGGCTCGAGCGCGACGGCTACGCGGCGGACTGCGCCGAAGACGGCCACGCCGCGCTCGAGATGATCGGCCGGCAGCCCTACGACCTCGTTCTGCTCGACATGCTGATGCCGGGCATCGACGGATACGAGGTTCTGGGACGGCTCAAGGAGTCAGCGGCCACTCGGGACATTCCCGTGATCATGATCTCCGCCCTCGACGAGCTCGACAAGATCGCGAGCTGCATCGAGCGGGGCGCGGAGGACTACCTCCCCAAGCCCTTCGATCCCGTGTTGTTGCGCGCCCGCATTACGGCGTGCCTGGAGAAGAAGCGCCTGCGCGACAAGGAGGTCGAGTACCTCAGGCAGGTGGGCCGGGTAATCGAGGCAGCCACTGCGGTCGAGACCGGCAGTTACGAATCAGGTGCGCTGACCGAGGTGGCGGGCCGGAGCGATGAGCTCGGGCGGCTGGCGCGGGTGTTCGACGGCATGGCGGCTGAGGTGCGCTCGCGCGAGGAGAGGCTGCGCCGGCGGATCGACGACCTCAAGGCGGAGGTCTCGGCGGCGCGCGGCGCCAAGCGCCCCAGCAGCACGGAGCTCGACTTCGCCAGCCTCGGCACCGGAAAGCGGTTCGCCGGCCGCTATGAAGTGCAGGAGACCGTGGGCGCCGGCGCGATGGGCATGGTCTATCGCACCAAGGACCTCGAGCTGGACGAGGAGGTCGCCATCAAGACCGTGAAGCCAGAGCTCGTGGTTGACGAAACTGCGGTGGAGCGGTTCAAGGACGAGATCCGGCTGGCCCGCAAGATCTCCCACCGCAACGTGGTCCGCACGCACGACTTCGGCGAATGGCAGGGCGTCTACTACCTCACGATGGAGTACGTCGAGGGCGTCACTGTGCGGGACCTGCTCGACACCCGCGGGCAGCTCGGCGTGTCGCCCACGATGGCCATCGCGACGCAGCTGGCCGCGGCCCTGGCGGTGGCGCACGAGCAGGGAGTCATCCACCGCGACATCAAACCGCAGAATCTGCTGCTGGACTCGGGCGGCGTGCTCAAGGTGATGGACTTCGGCGTGGCGCGGCTGGCGGAGCGAACCAGCGGCATCACCGAGACCGGCCTGGTCGTGGGGACGCCCGCCTATATGTCTCCGGAGCAGTTGCTGACCGACGCCGACCTGGACCCGCGCAGCGACCTGTGGGCGGTCGGCGTGGTGCTGTACGAGTGTCTCACCGGCAAGCTGCCGTTCACGGCCAGCACGCCGGTCGCGCTGATCGCCAAGGTGCTGAACGAGGTGCCTCCCACGCCCGCGGAGCTCAACCCAGAGGTGCCCGAGACGCTATCGGCCCTGGTGCTCGAGCTCCTGGCCAAGCGGCGCGAGGACCGCCCCAGCTCGGCGCAGGAGCTCGAGCAGCGGCTCGGCCGGCTCGCCTAGGCGGCGCCGATTCCGAATCGAAAAGGCCCCGGCCACCCGTTGGGTGGCCGGGGCCGATGCGTTCGCGGGATACCCTCCTACTGCAGTATCGCGACCGGATACGAGAAGCCGGCCGAGAACATCCAGGTACGGCTCTTGACGACCTCGTCCGGTGCCGGATTCTCCACCAGGTTGGTGAGACCCAGATCGTACAGAACGTCCAGGAAGACGGTCGCGGGCCCGGCGTTGATCCCCAGCCCGCCGCCGAACATCAGGCTCCACAAGGTCTTCTTGCGATTGGCGTCTATTAGCGGGTCGTCGCAGTCGAACGAAGCTTCGACTCCACCCTGCGTCCCTGAAACTGTGCACCCCACCTCGAACTCGACGGCGGGACCTCCCATGATCCGAATCGCCACCGAGGAGCCCACCGGGTACCTGCCCTTGACCATGATCGGTACCTGTATGTACGCCCCGTTGAGCTTGGCCTCAATGCCCGGCTCGGTGGACGCGAACCCCTGCTGCGTGTACAGCCCGTCGATCTCGATCCCGAAGTACTCGTGCACGTCCAGCGCCACCACCACGCCGGCGTGGAACCCGGTCTTCGAGCTGACCTCCTCGGGCGGCACCAGCGCCGGGCTCCAGCTCACGCTGGACAGGTTGAGGCCGCCCCTCACACCCAGCCCGATGGACTTGGACTGCGCCTCGGCCGAGGTCGCGAACAGTGCCCCGATCGCCACGATGGCGAGCGCGGCCAGCATCTGCCTCTTCATGGTCCCCCCCTTCCCTGCGTAATGCTGCGCTATCGTGCCTATTGCCGCGCCTCCGGGCGCACCTGCCACAGCACGTTGATGATCTTCCACTCGCCCTTCCACTCGGCGAGGTGCATGTAATCGATCCAGTCGCTCGCGTCCACTCGTGCCGACGCGGTGCCCTCGTAGATGTCCAGGATCGTCACGTCGGTGCGCACCTGATCCGCCGGCGTGCGGGTGCCGTAGCCGGCCTCGGTGGCCTGAACCAGCTGCTCCGCCGTCATGTTCCGGAGCCCCGTATCGCCGGTCTGCGGGTTGACGCCCACGATGCGCTTGGCCAACTCCGGATGGAGCGCCCGCTCCATGCGCGCGGCGTCGCCCGCGTACCACCCCTCGATGTAGTCCAGGGCCGCCTGCCGGACGCCGGCGGAATCGGCCGCCGTCTGCGCCTGCGCGGTGGCCGACAGGCCCAGAGCCGCCGCCGCGACCAGAATCATCATCCTCTTCACAGCTCACCCCCAATTGGTGGTTCCCAAAGCCAACTCCCGCACGCCGGGCATTGCCGCCGGGCAGGCGGGTCCAGAGTCCACTAGCTATACAATCGAGGCCGGGTAGGCGTTGCACCGGGTCGCCTCCCTTGGGAAGCCGGCTCCGGCGGCCCCTCTCCCCTACTCGGCGAGGACCTTGAAGACCTGGTCGTGCGGGCGCGCGCGGTCCACCACCTGGATCGCGATCTCGGCTCCCACGCCGGCCCGCTCGACCTTCTTGTGGTCCACCTCCATCGAGGTCACGCGCTCGGTGAAATCCGTCGTGTGGCCAACGAAGTGGATCTCGTCGCCGACGGCGATCTCGCCCTCGGTCATCTTGACTACCGCGACGCTGGGTCCCTTGAAGAAGTGCGTCACCGACCCAATGATCTCTTCAGCCATTCTCGCCCCCCGTTTGGCACGGCAGTGCGCCCGTCACAGCTGCGCCCGCGTCAGGAAATATCACCGCCGCGGCGCGCGACCCGCCAGGGCGCCGGCGAGCGGCGGGGTGCAATTGCCCAGCCGATGGGACATCTTTCTGCGGTAACCCACTCCAGCGGCACCAGGCCGCGATGGATGACGCGATGACGACCATGTTCTACCACCGCACTACGATCGCTGAGGCGCGCTCAATAGTGACCAAGGGGTTCGTGGACGAGAACTGGGACTTCGGTCTCCGGGACGCGCATACCGGCGAGGACGCCCTGGTCACGGGTGTGTGGCTCGCCGATCGGCCGCTGGGGCCGGACGAGAACATCCCGGGCGACGCGGTGGTGGAGATAACGGCCGACCTCACCGAGGAGGAAATCGCGCCGTTTGAGCTCGCCGGCATGCTCTGGGATGCCCGTCTCTGGGTGGCGCCGGCCGCGCTCATCAACTCCCACGCCGAGATGCGTATCCTCGAGGTGGACCCCCGCACGTCGTGGTTCCACGAAGCGATCGACGATGAGGAAGAGCCGGGAGGCTGAGGACGGGATGATGGCGCTCGACGTCCAGCACGACGAGGCAGGCACCCGATTCGTGGCCACGGTGGACGGCCACGAGGCCTACGTGGCGTACCGCGCCGTGGACGACAAGACGCTCGAGTACCGCCGCACGTTCGTCCCCACGGAGCTGCGCGGCCAGGGGCTCGCCGGGAAGCTGGTGGCCCACGCGTTGGGCTACGCGCGCGAGCACGGATACAGCGTGATTCCCACCTGCTCGTACGTCCGCTCCTACGTGGACCGCCACCCCGAATTCCAGGATCTCACGGCCGTTTGAGGCCGCCCCACCCATCTTGGCTTGCGGCGCACAACTAGCTAGTTTGCGGGGCTCTTATGGCTGATATCTCGCTTTCAAGCAGCAAGACCCTCCTCATCTCCGGGACGGCGAACGGCCCCCTGGCCGAGGAACTGGCGCAGGAGCTGGAGCAGCCCCTGTGCGGGGTCACCATCCGCCGGTTCGCGGATGGCGAGATCTTCGTCAAGATCGACGAGAACGTGCGCGGGCAGGATGTGTTCATCATCCAGCCCACGAACCCTCCGGCGGAGAACCTGCTGGAGCTGTTGATCCTGATCGATGCTGCGAAGCGGGCGAGCGCGGCGCGGATCACCGCCGTGATCCCGTACTTCGGGTACGGGCGGCAGGACCGCAAGGACCAACCGCGGGTGGCGATCAGCGCGAAGCTGATGGCCAACCTCATCGCCACGGCCGGAGCGGACCGGGTGCTCGGACTGGACTTCCACCAGCACCAGTTGCAGGGGTTCTTCGACATCCCGGTCGACCACCTGTACGCGGCGCCGGTGCTGGTGCAGCACTACAGGGAGAAGCGGATGCATGAGCCGGTCATTGTGGCCCCCGACGTCGGGGCAGCCAAGATGGCCCGCGGGTTCGCCAAGCGGCTGGACGCCTCACTGGCGATCATCGACAAGCGACGGCCGTCGGCGAACATCGCGGAGGTCGTCAATGTGGTCGGCGAGGTGGAAGGGAGCGACTGCCTCCTCGTGGACGACATGATCGACACCGCCGGGACGATGTCAGAGGGGATCCGGGCACTGAAGCGCCTGGGCGCGCGTGAGGTGTACTGTTGCGCGTCGCACGCGCTGCTCTCGGGGCCGGCGGTGGACCGGCTGGCCGCGTCTGATGTGACCGAGGTGGCGGTGACCAATACGATTGCGATACCGGAGGACCGTAGGTTCGATCGATTGAAGATTCTGTCGGCCGCCCCGCTATTCGCGAAGGCGATCCGATTCACACACAGCGACCAATCGGTCAGCTCGCTGTTCGGCTGACCGCGCTGCTGGAGAGGGAACAGAGGACACGATGGCTGAGACAGTCACACTGACCGCCGAGCGTCGCCAGGAGACCGGCAAGGGCGCCGCGCGCAGGATGCGGCAGGCCGGCAAGATCCCGGCGGTCATCTACGGACGCGGGCGCGAGCCCGAGGCCCTGATGGTCCCGCAGGTCGAGGCGGAGAAGCTCATTCAACAGGCCGGCGGAGGCTCGACCCTCATCGAGCTCTCCGTGGAGGGGAAGCCGATCCGCACGCTGATTCGTGAGATCCAGCGGCACCCAACGCGGCTGGAGGTCACCCACCTGGACTTCCTGGAGGTCACCGCCGGCGAGAAGATCAAACTCGCGGTGCCGGTCCTGCTGGTCGGCGTGCCCGACGGCGTGCGCAACGCCGGCGGCGTGGTGGAGCAGTTCCTCCGCGAGATCGAGATCGAGGTGCTCCCGCGGAATATCCCCGAGCGGATCGAGCTGGACGTCACCGATCTCAAGGTCGGCCGCTCGCTCCACGTGTCCGACCTCTCGGTCGAGAACGCGGAACTGCTCGTGGAGGCGGATACCACCGTGTGCGCGGTCGTGCCGCCGCGCGTCGAGGAGGAGGCGGTGGTGGAGGTTGTGGAGGAGGAGGGGGTCGCGGAGCCCGAGCTCATCCGGAAGGCCAAGGACGAGGAGGGGGAGGCCGAAGCGGAGGCCGAGGGCGCGAAGCCCGAGGAGTAGCTTCTGCGCGCCATCGTCGCGCTCGGCAACCCCGGTCCGCGGTACGCGGTCACACGGCACAATGCCGGCTTCCTGTTGGCCGACGTGTTGGCCGAGCAGTGGGGACTCCCCAGGTTTCGCCGCTCGGGCAACGCATTGGTTACCGAGGGCGCGGTGGGCGGCGAGCGGTTCGCGCTGCTCAAACCGCAGACCTACATGAACCTGAGCGGCGATGCTGTGGCCCCTCTGCTGGCATCGTCCGATTTCGATCCCACCCGCGATCTGTTGGTCCTGGTCGACGACATAGCCCTGCCGCTGGACTCGTTTCGGCTGAGGGCGCAAGGCACGCCGGGCGGCCACAATGGCCTCGAGAGCGTCGAGGCCGCCCTGGGATCGACCGAGTACGCGCGGCTCAGAATTGGCGTGGGACCGGTGCCCGAGGACGAGGAAGACCAGGCCGAGTTCGTGACATCGAACTTCGAGCCTGAGGAGTTGATGACACTGGCGGATCTGTTGCCCGACCTGGTCGACGCAGTGGAGTGCTGGCTGACGGAGGGCATCAAGGCCGCGATGAACCGATTCAACCGACGAGGGACTCAAGAGTGAACGATTTCGCGTTTCTACCAACTTCCGCCATCGCGGCGGGCGTCGCGGGGCTCGTGATCGCCTGGCTGATCTTCCTCTACGTCCGGCGGCAGCCCGTCGGCAGCGACCGGATGCGGGAGATCCAGGAGATGATCCAGGCCGGATCGATGGCCTTCCTGAAGCGGGAGTACTCCTACCTGATACCGTTCCTGATCGTCGTCGCCGTCCTGCTGGGAGTCATAATCGGGTGGCCGACGGCGATCGCGTATCTGTTCGGTGGAGTCTGTTCCATCCTCGCCGGCTTCTTTGGAATGCAGTCCGCGACGCGCGCCAATGCGCGCACCAGCGAGGCTGCCCGCGCCAGGGGCCAGGAGGCTGCGCTCCGCGTGGCGTTCAACGGCGGCGCCGTCATGGGCCTCGCGGTGGCGAGCCTGGGGCTGCTGGGCATCGGGATCGTGATCCGGGCTTTCCTCGGCACACCCGAAGCGGACGAGAGTTGGAAGGCGTTCAGCGAGGTCATCACCGGGTTCGCGATGGGCGCCTCCTCCATCGCGCTGTTCGCCCGTGTGGGCGGAGGGATCTACACCAAGGCGGCCGACGTGGGCGCCGACCTGGTCGGCAAGGTCGAGGCGGGCATCCCAGAGGACGACCCGCGCAACCCGGCGACGATCGCCGACAACGTGGGCGACAACGTGGGCGACGTGGCAGGAATGGGCGCCGACATTTTCGAGAGCTACGTGGGCGCGATCATCGCCACCATCGCGATCGCGGCAACCAGCCCGGCAATCGCGGACCGGATGGCCGCTGCCGCCCTGCCCCTCCTGTACACGTTGTCCGGCCTGGCAGCCAGCATCGTCGCGATTGCCCTGTTCCGCGTGCTGGAGCGCTTCAGCCCGGCCGGAGCACTGCGCTGGGCCACGTTCATCGCCGCCGGCCTGTTCCTGACAGCCGCGTACTTCATCACGCAGCGGGTGGACATCGGCGTGACGCTGATCAACGGCGAGCTGAGCCCCATGGGGCCGTTCTGGGCTGTCGTGGTCGGCACCCTGGCAGGCATCCTCATCGGCCTCGCCACCGAGTGGTACACCGCGGCCAAGCCCATTCGCACGATCGCCGAGGCTTCGCTCACCGGCCCGGCCACCAACATCATCGCCGGCCTGGCGGTGGGAATGCGCTCGGTGGCGATCCCGCTGTTGGTGATCTGCGGCGCCATCTATGTCGCCTACACGATGTCCGACCTCTACGGCATCGGCATCGCCGCGGTCGGGATGCTCGCCACGGTGGGCGTCACGATGTCGGTTGACGCCTACGGCCCCATCGCCGACAACGCGGGTGGCATCAGCGAGATGAGCGGTCTGGGACCAGAGGTCCGCAAGATCACCGACGGACTGGACGCCCTGGGCAACACCACCGCCGCCATCGGGAAGGGCTTCGCCATCGGTTCGGCGGCGCTCACCGCGCTGGCGCTATTCACCGCCTACGCCAACGCCGTGACGCCGGCCGGCGAGCCGCCGATCATGCTCAACATCTCCAACCCCAAGGTCGTGATCGGCATCTTCCTGGGCGGCATTCTGCCGTTCCTGGTGGCCGCGATGACGATGACCGCGGTGGGGCGCGCCGCGGAGGGCATGGTGCAGGAAGTGCGGCGGCAGTTCCGCGAGATCACCGGCCTCATGGAGGGCAAGGCCAAGCCCGACAGCGCGCGCTGCGTGGACATCTCCACCCAGGCGGCGCTCAGGGAGATGATCGTACCGGGGCTCACTGCCGTGATCGCTCCCGTGCTGGTCGGGAAGCTTTTCGGGATCGAGACGCTGGGCGGAATGCTGGCGGGTGCCACGGTGACGGGCGTGATGCTCGCGCTGTTCATGGCCAACTCGGGCGGCGCGTGGGACAACGCCAAGAAGTACATCGAGGGCGGCGCACTCGGGGGCAAGGGCTCCGACCCGCACAAGGCCGCAGTCGTGGGCGACACCGTGGGCGATCCGTTCAAGGACACGAGCGGCCCCAGCATGAACATCCTCATCAAGCTGATGAGTGTCGTGAGCCTGGTGCTGGCGCCCTGGTTCATCGGCTAGATAGCTGACGAAGCAGGTAGCCCTGACGGGCAGGGGCGCCGACGCGGCGTTCCTGCCCGTCTGTCCGTCCAGCGGCCGGCACACTATCGTTGAGCCATGCTGCGCCTGGGAATAATCGGCCTTCCGAACGTCGGAAAATCGACCCTCTTCAACGCCCTCACCCAGGGCGGCGCGGCGGCCTCGAACTACCCCTTCTGCACAGTCGAGCCGAACGTGGGCGTAGTGCCGGTACCCGATGAACGCGTCGAGCGGCTCGCCGCCGCCGTGGGCCAGGACAACGTGGTCCACGCCACGGTGGAGTTCTTCGACATCGCGGGGCTGGTCGAGGGCGCCAGCAAGG
>Ga0255046_10000509_pt1 | contig 10492 bp, 8 predicted proteins | sample BC1_12_27_MG_FD_183632 | JGI IMG/M metagenome (GOLD analysis project Ga0255046, IMG submission 183632) | Seawater microbial communities from Strait of Georgia, British Columbia, Canada - BC1_12_27 | ecosystem: Environmental > Aquatic > Marine > Strait | place: Canada: British Columbia...
TACGCACGATTAGTTTCGGGGTCGGTGAGTTAGCTGACGTTCGTGCGACAGAGATCGTAGCCGGTGTCGAGCACTCTGAGTTTCGTTTGCAGCTTGCAGAAAAAAATATCGCTGTGCGCCTGCCACTGTCCGGTCGTCATAACGTGTGGAATGCATGCGCGGCGGCCGCCGTTGCGCATTCTCGGGGGATCGAGGCCGAAGAAATAAAGGGGGCGCTCGAAGGCGTCAGCCCGGTCGGCGGTCGGCTGCAACCCCTGCGTGGCACGAACGGGTCAACGCTGTTTGACGATAGTTACAACGCGAATCCTCTATCAGTGAACGCAGCAGCGGAATTCCTGTCGCAGCTGTCCGGCGAAAACTGGCTCGTGCTCGGCGACATGAAAGAGCTCGGCGAGAATGCAGCGCGCCTGCATCGTGAGGTTGGAGAAAAGGCGAACGCGAGCGGTATCGATCGCTTATTCGCATTGGGCGATTTGTCACGCAACACGGTCGAGGGGTTTGGCGAGCACTCAAGCTGGTATGGAAGCATCGATGCGTTGGTTGACGAACTGACTCGCAGTCTTACCAGCTCTACCAACGTGCTCGTAAAAGGTTCCAGGTCAATGCACATGGAGCGGGTCGTTGACGCGTTGCGCGAAATCGAGCCCGCGAGAAGAGAGGCCTGATCATGCTGCTCTATCTCACCAAATATCTCGCGCAGTTCGAATCTGGCTTCAACGTATTCAACTACCTGACGATGCGGGCAATTCTCGGCGCGCTAACAGCGCTGGTGCTGTCATTCATCATCGGGCCACGCATGATCAAACGCTTGAGCGTGAATCAACTTGGACAACCCGTTCGCGAGGATGGACCCGAGACTCACCTTCTAAAGGCCGGTACACCGACGATGGGAGGCGCGTTGATTCTGACCGCAATCGCATTCAGTACGGTTCTTTGGGCGGATCTTGAGAACGTGTACGTCTGGATCATTCTGTTCGTGACCCTGTCTTTCGGCGTCATCGGCTATGTCGATGATTACAAGAAACTCGTATTGCAGGACCCCGCTGGTATTTCAGCGACGCAAAAACTCTTCTGGCAGTCTAGTGCGGCCCTTGTTGCCGCCATTGCTCTGTACGTCACGGCAACTGATGAGGTGCAAACCTCATTGTTGATTCCGTATTTCAAGGACCTGGCCATTCCCCTTGGCATGTTTCAGGTTGTCGTGACGTACTTTTTTATTGTCGGCTTCAGTAATGCGGTAAACCTTACTGATGGCCTCGACGGTCTCGCGATCATGCCGACCGTCCTCGTCGGTGGTGCGCTGGGCATTTTTGCCTATGTTACGGGCAACGTAAATTTCTCGGGATACCTCGGCATACCGTATGTCGCAGGCACCGGTGAGATCCTGGTTTTCTGTACGTCGCTTGCCGGGGCGGGTCTCGGATTTCTCTGGTTCAACACTTACCCCGCACAGGTATTCATGGGGGACATCGGCGCGCTATCGCTCGGGGCGGCGCTTGGCGTCGTTGCGGTCGTTGTACGCCAGGAAATCGTGCTCGCGATCATGGGCGGGGTTTTCGTCGTCGAAACGCTGTCAGTGATCATTCAGGTTACTTCATTCAAGTTAACCGGCAAACGCGTTTTTCGTATGGCACCGCTGCATCATCATTTCGAGCTCAAAGGCTGGGCAGAGCCGAAGGTCATTGTTCGTTTCTGGATTATCACGGTCATTCTCGTGCTGATCGGATTGGCGAGTCTGAAAATACGATGAGTGCGGCAAGGGCAACAGCGAATAAGGATCTCGTCGTCGGGCTTGGCGCAACCGGGCTGTCCATCGCGCGCTACCTCAGAAGAACGGATATCGACGCCATGTTTTTCGACAGTCGCGAAGCGCCGCCTGGTATGGAAGAGCTCGACGACGTCTGGCCAGATGCCGAAGTACTGCTCGGTGACGTCAAGTTGCCCGGCGGCGTTGCGCGGATCATAACGTCGCCCGGCATTGCAGACAACCACCCCTTGCTGAAGAAAGCCCGCAGCAAGCATGTCGAAGTCGTTTCTGACATTGAGCTATTTGCGCGAGAGGCAAAAGCACCGTTCATTGCTGTTACCGGTTCAAACGGCAAGAGCACGGTGACAACACTGCTTTATTATATGTGCCTTGCCGACGGTCGCGAGGCGCTTGCTGGTGGAAATCTCGGCGAGCCTGCGCTCGATCTGCTCGATTATCCGGTGCCCCAGATCTACGTGCTTGAACTGTCGAGTTTTCAGTTGCATCGAACGCAGAAATTGCCGGCTGCCGTCGCAGTGCTCCTCAACGTCTCACCGGACCATCTCGACTGGCACGCTGATGAGGCTGAATACCGCGAATCGAAATACCGCGTCTACCGCGAGGCCGAGGCAGCAGTTATCAATCGCGCTGACGCGATCGCGAAGAAGCACAGCAAGCACTGCAAACGCGTAGTCAGTTTCGGCCTCGACGCGCCAGCGGAGAATCAATATGGTCTGCGCAGCGAGGACGGGGAAACCTACCTCGCGCGTGGCGAGTCATTGCTCATCTCGGTCAGAGATCTCTCGATGTACGGCGTGCACAACCAACTCAATGCGCTGGCGGCGCTGGCGGCCGGTGAGTTGCTTGGCTTGGGAATGCCGGCGATGCTGCAGGTACTTGCAGAATTTCCGGGTCTCCCGCACCGCATGCAGTTTGTAGCGCGTATCGGTGCTGTTGACTACCTCAACGATTCCAAGGCCACCAATGTTGCGGCGGCTGTTGCTTCGATAAATTCAGTCGAAGGCATGCTGGTCTTGATCGCTGGAGGCGATGGCAAGGGCGGCGACTTTCGCGAGCTTGCCGAGGCGCTTGAAGGCAAGCTGCGCGGCGTCGTATTGATCGGAAAAGACGCGGAAGAAATTGCCGCCGCGCTCGATACCATGATGCCTGTCCATTTCGCCGACGATATGTCCGCAGCGGTTCACGCGGCCGCGTCCTGTGCCGAGTCTGCGGACACCGTGCTGCTTGCCCCTGCCTGCGCGAGCCTGGATCAGTACAGGAACTACATGGCGCGAGGCGAAGCATTTTGTGCGGCCGTGCAGGCGCTGAAACGATGAGCTCTCATAGTGTAACGATGCCGTTCCCGGCTCGACTAAAGACGACGCTGCAGATCGACCCGGTGCTGTTGACGCTCGTCCTTGCCTTGTTGCTTGGTGGTCTTGTGATATTGGCCTCCGCGTCGATTTCGATTTCGGATAACGCGGTCGGCAATCCGTTCTACTACTTGCAGAGGCAGCTACTTGCGGCGGCGATTGGCGTTGTCGCCGGCGGGGCCTGCCTGTTTATTCCGATGCGGGCTTGGCAGAGCCTTGGACCGCTCTTGTTGTTTGCCGGCGTAACCCTCCTGGTGCTGGTGCTGGTTCCGGGCGTCGGCTACGAGGTCAATGGCAGTACACGATGGGTTCGGATCGGCTTTATGAACCTGCAGGTATCGGAGCCGGCGCGCCTGTGCCTGCTGCTCTACCTTGCAGGCTATCTCGTCCGTCGCAATAAGGCCCTGCGTGAGGATTTCATGGGCTTCCTTCGCCCGATGCTGGTACTGTCCGTGGCCTGTGTGCTGCTGCTCAGAGAGCCGGACTTCGGTGCCGCGCTCGTATTGCTGGCCACCGCGCTGGTCATGCTGTTCGTCGCGGGCGCACGCATCCGTGATTTTCTATTGTTTTTTTCGAGCGCCGTTCTTGCCATGGCGGCGTTGGCGATTACGTCACCGTATCGCATGAAACGCCTCACGGGATTTCTCGACCCCTGGGCCGACCCATATAACTCCGGGTTTCAGCTGACACAGTCGTTGATAGCGATTGGTCGAGGCGAGTGGTTCGGTGTCGGTCTTGGCGACAGTGTGCAGAAACTTTTTTACCTGCCCGAGGCGCACACCGATTTCGTATTCGCAGTCTTCGCTGAGGAATTCGGTCTTGCAGGGTCAGTGGTCCTGATTACGCTCTTCGCCGCTTTGCTCTGGCGGGTCTTCAAACTGGGTATGCGGGCCGCAAGTGCGGAGCGCTTCTTCGAGGCGTACATCTCAATCGGTCTCGGTACGTGGATTGGCCTGCAGGCTTTTATCAACGTCGGCGTAAATATGGGCTTGTTGCCGACCAAGGGTTTGACCCTGCCGCTGATCAGTTACGGCCGCAGCAGCCTCATCATTACGATGATCTGCATCGGGTTACTGCTACGAATTCATCACGAGCTGTCGGTCGATGCGAAACCGGTAAATCGTAAGCGAGGCCGAAAAACGTGAGCGCGCGACCGATTCTGGTGATGGCCGGTGGCACGGGAGGACATGTTTATCCCGCGCTGGCTGTCGCGCAATTCTTGCAGGCCAGTTCGCGAGACGTAGTTTGGCTAGGTACGCACCGCGGCCTCGAATCTCGAGTCGTGCCAGCCTCAGGAATTGATATTGAATGGATCAGTGTAAAGGGACTGCGGCGGAAGGGCGTACTCGCCCTGCTGATTGCTCCTTTTCAAATTGGCTGGGCGCTGTTGCAGTCGCTCGGTGTCATCTTTCGTCGCCGTCCCGCAGCGGTGCTCGGCATGGGTGGATTCGTGAGCGGTCCCGGCGGCGTTGCTGCCTGGCTGACCCGGCGACCGCTCTTGATTCACGAGCAAAATGCTGCTGCGGGCCTGACCAACCGTCTTCTGGCGCGTCTTGCCCGGGTTGTGCTGCAAGCCTTCCCGGGCAGTTTTAATTCCCGAGTCAACGTGGAAACTGTTGGCAATCCGGTTCGTGATCAAATCACTGCGATTCCTGCGCCATCCCAACGATACAGACATCGACACGGCCCGCTCAGGCTTCTCGTGCTCGGCGGCAGCCAGGGGTCGCTTGCCTTGAATCGCGTGGTGCCGGCGGCGTTGGCAGAGCTGGACGCCGAGTCGCGGCCTGTCGTTCGTCACCAGTGTGGCGAACGCACGCTCGATGTCGCCAAGCACGCCTATGCCGAACATGGTGTCGACGTTCAGCTGTTGCCCTTCATAGAGGACATGGCAGAGGTTTACGCCTGGGCTGACCTCGTTGTATGCCGGGCCGGCGCACTAACGGTTGCAGAGCTATGTGCCGCCGGATTGCCGGCCCTGTTCGTGCCGTATCCGGCTGCGGTTGATGACCATCAGACAGCGAATGCGGGCCCGATGACCAGGGCCGGTGCCGCGGCGATTATCCAGGAGTCCGAGCTGAGCCCGGAGCGGCTGGCCGCGTTGTTACACGACTGGCTGAAATCGCGTGACGCCTTGTTACATCGTGCAGAGAAAGCGCGGTCACTGGCTGCCCCGAACGCCGTTGGTCGAATCGCTGAGCTATGTCTTCAGCACGCAGGGGGAATAGGATGAGTCATCGCTCAGACGCACCCGTTTCTCAGAAAGGGGAATCGGCATGATCAAGCGAATGCGCCGAATCCACTGTGTGCACTTCATCGGTATCGGCGGATCCGGCATGTCCGGTATTGCCGAGGTGATGTTGAGCCTTGGCTACGCTGTGCAAGGCTCAGACCTGAAACGCAACAAACAGACACGGCGCCTTGAGAATCAGGGTGCCACCATATTCATCGGCCACGCTGCCGACAACATTCGCGATGCTGACGCCGTCGTCGTCTCCAGCGCGGTCGATGAAACCAATGCCGAAGTGGCTGCAGCGAGAGAGCAACTAATGCCTGTTGTCAGCCGCGCGGAAATGCTTGCTGAGCTGATGCGCTTTCGTTACTCGATCGCGGTTGCTGGAACGCACGGCAAGACAACGACGACTAGTCTCGTTGCCAGCGTTCTGGCCGAAGGCGGCCTTGATCCTACCTTCGTGATCGGCGGAAGACTCAAGAGTGCCGATGCCAATGCCCGGCTTGGGCAAGGCGACTATTTGGTGGCGGAAGCGGATGAGAGTGACGCGTCCTTCGTGCACCTTAAGCCGATGCTGGCTGTCGTGACCAACATCGATGCGGACCATATGTCGACCTACGATGGGGATATCGAGAAGCTTAAGAGCGGTTTCATCGAGTTTCTGCACAATCTGCCGTTCTACGGGCTAGCCGTCGTCTGTATCGATGACGCCGGCGTCAATGACGTTCTCGGCGATATCGGTCGGTCCGTGACAACCTATGGCGTCGCAGACGGCGCGGATATTCAAGCGACGAATATTCAATTTGCCGAAGCAATGACCGAGTTCGATGTCGTACGTCGCAACGACAACGAGTCGCTGCATGTGTCGCTGAGATTGCCGGGCATGCACAATGTGCGCAATGCGCTCGCCGCGATCGCCGTGGCTGACGAACTGCAGATTGGTGACGAATCGGTCGTCCATGCCCTCGAGAGCTTCGAAGGCATCGACCGCCGCTTCCAGAGTTTCGGGGAGGTGCGGACCAAGGCAGGGAAAGTGCTGCTGGTTGACGATTATGGTCATCATCCGACTGAAATCGCTGCAACACTGGCTGCCGCGAAATCCGGTTGGCCCGCCAGACGCGTTGTGCTCGTCTTCCAGCCGCATCGTTACACACGGACGCGTGACCTCATGGACGATTTTGCAACCGTATTGTCGGAAGCCGATGTCCTGGTGCTTCTCGACGTTTACCCGGCGGGCGAGGATCCCATTGCCGGAGCCGATGGCCGCTCGATGGCACGCGCGACCCGTATGCGTGGCTCCGTTGAACCCGTATTCGTCGAGTCGCTCGACGAACTGCAACCGGTGTTGGAAGGCCTGCTCACCGACGGCGACTTGTTGCTTACGATGGGCGCCGGAGATATTGGTGCTTATGCAGCGGGTCTGCCGGAACTACTTTCCAACGGTCCGTCGCTGAAGGTGCACTCATGATGGCGGCGGCAAGAGACCTCAAGGTGCAGGGTGAGCTCCGGTACAACGAGCCGATGAGCCGCCACACGTCATGGCGGGTCGGCGGGCCGGCCGAAACTTTTTTTGTTCCGGCCAGCATCGATGACCTTGCGTCTTTCCTGGCCGAGCTCGATTCAGGCACTCCTGTGTTTTGGCTCGGCGTAGGGAGCAACTTGCTGGTTCGTGATGCAGGGATTCCAGGGGTCGTTATCTCAGCGACAAAGATGCTGAAGCACATGGAGCGCATCGATGATCATGGCGTCAGGGCCGGCGCCGGCGTCCCGTGCACGCAGCTGGCACGCCAATGTGTGCGGTGGCAGCTGGGTCCATCGGAGTTCTTCGCGGGTATACCCGGAACCGTCGGCGGCGCTCTTGCGATGAATGCCGGGGCTCATGGTGGGGAGACCTGGGAGCGCGTTGCCTCGGTCCAGACGATCGATCGCAGTGGTCAGCTTCACCAGCGTACTCCGGACGAATTCACCGTTGCCTACCGCAGTGTAAAGGGTCTCACCAATGAGTGGTTTCTGGAGGCGTTGTTCCAGTTTGATCCCGATATCACACCAAGCATGGAAGAGATGAAGTCCATGCTTGATCGTCGTAGAACAACGCAGCCGCTGGGTTTGCCAAGTTGTGGCTCAGTGTTTCGCAATCCGCCCGGGGATTACTCAGCGAGGCTGATAGAGGCGGCCGGACTAAAAGGCTATCGCATCGGTGGCGCGGAAGTTTCGACGAAGCACGCCAATTTCATTATTAACCGCAGCGAGGCTTCGGCCAGTGACATCGAAGAACTTATCGAGCACGTCCGACAGACGGTACTCGATGTTCATGGCGTAAGCCTGAGACATGAAGTTCGTATCGTCGGTGAGGAGCGATCATGATTGACGCCACTCCGATGGTCGAAGAACGGCATGTGGTCGCGGATGCCGGCGATTTCGGTCGTGTGGCGGTGATGTTGGGCGGGCATTCGAGCGAGCGCGCGATTTCGCTGGACACCGGCAATGCCGTTCTTAAAGCGCTGCAAGCGAACGGCGTCGATGCGCGCGCGTGGGATCCGGCGGAAAAGAACCTGTCACAGTTTGCCGGTGCAGGTTTTGATCGTGTATGGATCGCGCTGCACGGCCCGGGCGGCGAGGATGGTGCACTGCAAGGCGCCCTGCAATGGCTGGCTATACCGTATACCGGCAGTGGCGTGATGGCGTCGGCCCTCGCGATGGACAAAGTGCGCAGCAAGCACCTGTTTCGTGCTCGCGGCATTCCGACACCGGACTACGCCGTTGTCCACTCACACGCGGATGCCTCAGTGGCTGCCGAACAACTTGGCTTCCCGCTCATAATCAAGCCATCGGGCCAAGGCTCGAGCGTTGGCATGTCGAAGATACTCGAGCGCGCCGAACTGAACAACGCGGTGGACATTGCGCTGCAATATGACGCTACCGCTTTGCTCGAATCTTACATCACGGGCGACGAATTCACGGTGGCGGTGCTGCAGGGCCGCGCTCTGCCGAGTATTCGAATCGTGACGCCACGCGTCTTCTACGATTACCGCGCGAAATACGAATCAGAGCGTACCGAGTATATCTGTCGCGGCACGTCCGGTGACTCGCAGGAACAGCTTTACGCTGACCTTGCCTTGGAGGCCTTTAACGAACTCGGTTGTACGGGTTGGGGCCGCGTCGACTTTATGTCTGACGATGAAGGTCAGCCACTCGTACTCGAAGTGAACACGGTGCCCGGTATGACCAGTCACAGCCTTGTCCCGATGGCCGCCAAAGAAGACGGAATAGATTTTGAGGCGCTTTGCTGGCGAATTCTCGAGACGAGTTTTCGTGCGAGTGAAGCAGAGAACATCAACGAGGTGGCAGCACATGGCTCGTAAACAAGCCAAGCGTCGCAAGTCGAAGACTGCGAAGCAGATAAAGATGCCAACCATTCGTATCGGTCGAATTGTCACGCCCCTGGTCGCGATCGGCATCGTTTTCGCAACGTACCAGCTCAGTCTGACTATGCTGGATCGCACGATTTCGTCGATCGAAATCAGTGGCCCGTTTCAGAGAGTCTCGGCGTTGCAAATAGAGGAGGCGATCAGCGGGGAGATAGACGCGGGCTTTGTCGGGGCGGATCTCGATCGAATTCAGGATCGCATAGTGGCCTTGCCCTGGATTGACCAGGCACGGGTCGCGCGCCGCTGGCCGAGTCGCATTTCGATCACGGTGACCGAACAGGTGCCGGCTGCGATCTGGGGTGACAGCGGGTTGCTCAATACGCGCGGCGAGCTGTTCGTTGCGGAGGCCAGACACCCTCCCGCCGAGTTGCCCCGCTTGAGTGGGCCGGATGAGCGCTCCGCCGAGGTTGCCAAACGCTACCTGGCTGTACGCGATGAACTGATCCCCATAGGCCTTGATCTGCAACGCGTACATGTTGATGCACGAGGTTCCTGGGACATGACATTGCAGAACGGCATTCAGATACGGCTTGGCCGCCGTGCCGTTCCTGAGCGTACGGAACTTTTCCTGAATGTCGTCGCTGACATCATCACGAGTCGCGCCAAGGATATCGAATATGTCGATATGCGCTACAGCAACGGCTTCACGATAGGTTGGAATGGGGGATCGGCCACGCCGATCGCCGAGCCGCAGCAGACCGAGCAGGAAATGCTCGCGGCGAGAGGCACGGATTGAATGACGAAGCGTCCTGACAAGAATCTCATCGTCGGACTCGACGTCGGTACGTCGAAAGTCGTGGCTATCGTCGGCGAAATCAACGACGACGGCAATATCGAGGTCGTTGGCATCGGCTCGCACCCCTCGCGAGGCCTCAAGAAAGGGGTGGTCGTCAACATCGAGTCGACGGTGCACTCAATTCAGCGTGCAGTCGAGGAAGCGGAGCTTATGGCGGGTTGCGATATTCACTCGGTCTACACGGGAATCGCAGGCAGTCACGTTCGCAGCCTGAATTCTCACGGCATTGTCGCCATCCGCGACAAAGAGGTAAGTGCGGGCGACGTCGACAGAGTGATCGATGCGGCTCGTGCCGTAGCAATACCTGCCGATCAGAAAATTCTGCACATCCTGCCGCAGGAATTTGTTATCGACAACCAGGAAGGCATTCGCGAACCGATTGGCATGTCTGGCGTACGTCTTGAAGCGAAAGTGCACATGGTGACAGGTGCTGAGAGCGCGGCGCAAAACATCGTGAAGTGTGTGCAACGTTGCGGACTCGAGGTTGACGATATCGTGCTGGAGCAACTCGCTTCGAGCTACGCCGTCTTGACCGACGATGAAAAGGAGCTCGGTTCGTGCATCGTCGACATCGGCGGCGGTACGACCGATATCGCGGTGTTCCTGGGAGGTGCTATTCAACACACGGCGGTCATTCCGATTGCCGGAGATCAGGTGACCAACGACATCGCCGTGTCGATGCGCACTCCCACGCAGTACGCCGAAGAGATCAAGATCAAGTACGCCTGTGCACTTTCGCAGCTCGCGAATCCTGACGAGACAATCGAGGTTCCGAGCGTTGGAGAACGGCCGCCACGACGACTGGCTCGCCAGACGCTCGCGGAAATTGTCGAGCCGCGTTACGAGGAGTTGTTTGGCCTGGTTCGCGACGAGCTGCGGCGAAGCGGATTCGAAGAGCTCATTGCGGCGGGCGTCCTC
>Ga0255046_10000510_pt1 | contig 10490 bp, 9 predicted proteins | sample BC1_12_27_MG_FD_183632 | JGI IMG/M metagenome (GOLD analysis project Ga0255046, IMG submission 183632) | Seawater microbial communities from Strait of Georgia, British Columbia, Canada - BC1_12_27 | ecosystem: Environmental > Aquatic > Marine > Strait | place: Canada: British Columbia...
CACAGCCAAGCTCAACGGCTTCGACATCCACTACGAGATCCACGGCCAGGGACCGGTGCTGATGGTCCTGCCCAACTCGTGGGGGCTCTCCCTCGAGGGGCTGCGTGGGATATTTGGACCCTTGGAAGCAAAGCTCACCATGGTCTACTTCGACCCCCGAGGCATGGGTGAGTCGTCGGAGGTCCGGGAGGAGTCGGATATGGGGACGGCGGCGGTGCGGGCCGACTTCCAGGCCCTGCGCGAGCAACTCGGCCTCGAGAGCGTCAACGCCATCGGCTGGTCGAACGGCGCCATGAACCTCATCACCCTGGCGGCCGAACGCCCGGAGACGATCGACACCGCGATTTTCGTGCACGGCGTGGCGACCTTCACGGAGGAGGACATGGCCGCCTACGCGGCGCAGTATCCCGACCTCATGCAGGCCTGGAGGGCCTTCATGCAGGAGATGCAGAACCCCGACCTCACCGTCGACGAAAAGACCGAGAGAATGCGCGCGATGTGGCTCGAGGAGTGGTTTCCGCTCAGCTTTGCCGATCAGGCGGCCGCCTCCGCGACCCTCGATCGCATCTTTGGTGACGCTGAGTTCAGTTGGGGCCACAGCGACTACTCGCAGCGAGAGCACCCAACATTCGACGCTCGCGACCAGCTGCCGCTGATCACCGCTCGCTGCCTCGTGATCACGGGAGCCCACGACACGATGCCGGTGAGCAAGGGCGAGGAGCTGGCCGCGGGCATTCCGGACGTCGACTTCGTGCTCTTCGAATCGAGCGGGCACTATGCTCCGGCAGAGGAGCCGGAGGCCTTCGAGGACCTCGTCTTCAGTTTCCTCGGGGTCAACTAGGAGCCTGTCCCAGCCTCTTGTTCCGCCTCTTCAATCGGGGGACCGGGATCGGCCTTCTCTGCCTCGGTCCTGCGGTCGGCGGAGCCCTTCGCCGGACCGGTGTACTTGGCCAGCAGCCGCCCGAAAGGCAGCTTGAAGTCGAGCCGGTAGAGCGTTCTCGTCACATCCGGGTCGATCCAGTAGATGAACTTGCCCTTGCGGGAGAATAATTCACCATCGGCGGTGATCGGCTGCACACGAAGCAGTTCCATCTTGCCGTCGGCGGTCTTGAATCGTTTGAGTTCGCCGACCTGGGTCCCGGTTTTGGTGACACCGTGGTCGGTCAACAAATTGAGATCGAAGGTCGACCCCGGTTTCCCGGCCAGCACCCTCCCCCGGTAGACATAGGCCAACGGGTCTAGGGCCGGTTCGCCCTCGTACGGAACGGTCTTGACCTTGCCGTGCTTCTCGGCTCTCACCACACCTTTTTCATAATCGATGCGATAGCTCCTGATCTTCCGCCGGCCCTTTTCGGTGATGTCGCTCTCATAGGCGAGAGTGCTCATCGTCTCGGCGTCGATCCACGAATCGATCTCTCCGTCGACCCGGTAGATCTTGTTGAAGAACTTGGAGTTCGACGCGGTCATGACGACGTGATAGGCGGGTCGACCCTTGTACTCCTCGAGACGGCTTTCGAGCGTCATGTGGCCGCAGGTGATCCCCAGATACTCGACCGAATAATGATACGGACCGTCTGTGGGGAAGACGGGCAAGGCGTCCGATCCGTAGGAGGTTTGCGGCTCGGCCCGATAGACGAAGACGGTGGTCGTCACCAGGGTTAGCGCCACGAGCGCCACCGGGAGTACCACGCGTGGACCTCCGAGAAAACTCACCGCAACGCCGTGTCTTTCGGTGCCATTCGAAGTCCTATTCCGTCACCGCACCGTCCGCGGTGCGGCGGTTGCGATACAGCGAACCATCAACGGCGGCCACCATGCGCTCTGCATCGAGACCTCCGCCGACAAAGGCGGCGATCCGCCTCGCGTCCCGCGCGGGCTCGGCGACGACATCCGCGTAATCCACGTAGAGCGCATCGAAGTTTGGCCGGAATCGAAGCTGAAACTGGACCTTCTCCAGGTGCGACTCGTACATCGCCAGCAGGTCATCGTCGCCGGTTTGGGAATCCTCGTTTCGCCGATCGAGCATCTTGGTCTGCGAAGCGAGCACCTCGTGCAGGTTCCGACGCATGAACACGACCTTGTAGGCGTTTCCCGCCGGCAGGTTATTGAGCAACGACGACACCACCTTGATGACCTTTCCGCGGGCCTGGCGAAGCCAGTCCTTGTCGTCCATTTCGGCCAGTTCCTTGACGCGCTCGTCCTCGTAATACCCCTTTGGATTGTCTTCGTCGGCAGTACGGATGTTGTCTACGACCAACTCCATTCCGCCGGCCTCGAGCATCTTCATAGCCATGGAGGTGCCCGAGCGCGGCAGTCCGGAGACAATCACCACGGGCCGACCGTACTTCAATCGCCGCGCAAATCTGTGCAGGACCGCTATCATTGTCGTTGACTCCCCGTGGCGGGCCGGAATACGGTCCGCGATCCACCTATTTCAGTGACTAGTTGTTGTTTGCTCGGGCGCGCACTGGAACAGCGCACCCAGCGTCGTGGGTATATTACAATGCCGCGGCCAAGAGCCCACCGAGAGATCGGGGTTTAAGGCCAATCGTTCATTTTTGGGGAGTTTCATGACGCCAACGTCGGATCACTTAACCCGGATATCTCACCGGGTTTCCTCGCGAGGGCGGCGAGGTGCCGTGCCCAGTGAGGTTTGCGACCTGAGGGGCGCGGACGCGTACTTGACGGTACGTGGAGCACCCCGAGGGGAGAAAACACCACTGGGTGCGGTGCATCGCCGGCCGCAGCAGAAAGCTGGTGAGATATGCGGGTTAGGGATGCGGTGCACCTGTCCCGCTGCCCTCTTGCTGATGTGCATCGCCATTGCTGCGCCTTCCACCGCCGACGCCTACATCGGTCCGGGAGCCGGCTTTGCAGTGCTCGGCTCATTTGCCGTGCTCTTCGTCACCATGCTCCTGGCCGGGGTCTCGCTCCTGGTGTGGCCCTTCCGCATGCTGTGGCGGGCGATCCGTCGCCGCACCAGGAGCAAACCGTTGGTCACGCGGCTCATTGTCGTGGGTTTCGACGGCCAGGAGCCGACCATCACCGAACGGATGATGGCCGAAGGGAAGCTTCCCAACCTCGAGAAACTGGCCAAGAAGGGCGGTTACAGTCGGCTGCGCTCGACCTTTCCTTCGATCACCCCGGTCGCCTGGTCCTCCTTCACCACCGGCACCAATCCCGGCAAACACAATATCTTTGACTTCCTCGACCGTGATCCTCGAACCTATTTGCCACGATTGTCCTCAACCGAGATTGGCTCGGTGGACAAGGTACTCAAGCTCGGCAAATTGAGGATCCCGCTCGCCAAGCCCGCCATCCGTCTCTTGCGGAAGTCGAAACCATTCTGGACGATTCTCGGCGAGCACAACATCTGGAGCACCATCATCCGGGTGCCGATCACCTTCCCGCCGGACAAGTTCTACGGCGCGCAGCTCGGTGCGATGTGTATCCCAGACCTTCTCGGCACCCAGGGCACCTTCCTCTACTTCAGCACCCGGCCGGGTGGTGAGGCATTTCAGGAGGGTGGGCTGCGATTCGAACTCAGCGCCAACGGCTCCAAGGACAGCTTCGAAAGCACCATCGAGGGCCCCGAGAACTCATTCTTCGAGGGCAACCCGCCAATGACACTGCCGCTTCGGGTCAGTGTCGACCGCACCGCGAATCGCGCCCTGGTATCGGTCAACGGTGACTCGGTGGAACTCGAACCTCGGGTCCTCAGCGAGTGGGTCAAGCTCAGCTTCAAGGCCATTGCCGGAATGAAGGTCACGGGCATCTGCAGGATGATGATCACCGAGATGGACGAGCACGTTTCGCTCTACGTTTCCCCCATCAATATCGAGCCCGAAAAACCTGTGATGCCAATCTCCCACCCCGGCTACTATTGTTCGTACCTCGAAAAGAAGCTCGGTTCCTACGCCACCCTCGGTCTCGCCGAAGACACCTGGGCGCTGAACGAGAAAATCACCGACGACCACACCTTTATGACCCAGACCCGCGACATCGACGACGAACGTGAGCAGATGTTCTTCGCCGCCCTCGACCGCCTGCGAAAGGGAGTTTTGGTTACGGTTTTCGACGCCACCGATCGGGTCAACCACATGTTCTGGCGCTACACCGAAGAGGGCCATCCGGCGGCCGAGGGCATCGAGGACCCCGAGTACGCCAACGCCATTGAAGACCAGTACCGGCGCAACGACGAGATCGTTGGCAGGGTGATGGAGCGGCTCGGCGAAGGCGATGTTCTGTGGGTGATGTCGGATCACGGGTGTACCTCGTTCCGCCGTGGCGTCAACCTCAACGCCTGGCTGATGGAGAACGGGTACCTGGCGCTGAAAGACGGTGCCGACGCCTCCCAGCCGTGGCTCCAGTCGGTGGACTGGTCACGGACCAGGGCCTACGCCGTGGGTCTGGTGGGGATCTTCCTCAACATCAAGGGCCGCGAGGCGCAGGGCATTGTCGCCCCCGGTGAGGAGGCCGACAAGCTCAAGACCGAGCTGATGTCCAAGCTCCGCGGGTTGACGGATTCAGCCAACGGCGATGTCGCGATCAACGAGGCATTCGATACCGACACGCTCTATCGCGGCCCCTACAAGGGCAACGCTCCGGATCTCCTGGTCGGCTACAACCACGGCTACCGAATCTCGTGGGATTGCGCGAGCGGGGTGGTGGCCGGCGCGGTCTTCGACGATAACACCAAGGCGTGGAGCGGTGACCACATCGTCGACCCGCGGCTGGTGCCGGGTATCTTCCTCGCTAACCACGCGATCGCCAAGGACGACCCGGCGATCATCGACCTCGCCCCAACCGCCTTGACCCTTTTCGGGATCAGACCGGCATCGCACATGGAGGGCACGCCGATCATAGACGCCGAACGATTCAAAGGACATTAAAGGGAGAAACCAATGTTCGGATACACCAAGGTCAAGCTCGAGAAAAGCCTGGTCGACAGGATCAGCCGCTTCTCCGAGATCGCCGGCTACTCGTCACCCGAGGAGTTCATCACCCACGCCCTCGAAAAGGAGCTTGCCGAGCTCGAGGACGCCGACTCCGAGGAGGAGATCAAAAAGCGTCTCCAGGGCCTCGGCTATATGTCGTAGAAGGGACCACTCCCGCATTCATGAAGCTCATCAACGATCTTCTGCGCCCTGTCTTCGACCTGTTGCAGGCTCCGCTCGCCGGCTTGCCGGCGTTTGTCGGAATCCTGGTCTGGTCGATCCCGGTTGGCGTCTTCGCTCTCTGGGTCTTCGGCAAAACTTCGAACCAGGATCGCATCGCCGAGGTCAAACGGCGCATCCACGCGGGGCTTTTCGAGATCCGCCTCTTCAACGACGACCTCCGTGCCATCATGCGCGCCCAGGCGGAGATCCTTCGCCATGTGATGCACTACCAGGCGCTGGCTCTCAAGCCCATGATCTTCATCCTGCCGCCTCTGGTTTTGGTGATGGTCCAACTCCACCAGTTCTACGGTTTTCGTGGGCTGCAACCCGGCGACGAGGTCCTGCTCACCGTGCAACTCAATCCCGAATTGGTGGCGGCGGGTCATCGGCCCGAAGTTGCGCTCGAGATCCCGTCGGGACTTCACGCGACGATGGACCCGGTGTGGGTTCCCTCGCTTGCTCAGATCTCGTTGCGCCTGGCTGTCGACGACTGGGGCGATCGGGAACTCCTCGTCGACATCGACGGCGCACAATACGGCAAAAGCCTCCACGCAACGAAGAAACTCATTCGGTTGTCACCCGAAAGGCCGCCACGCACCTTTATCGACCAGCTCGAGTGGCCGTCTGAAACGCCGTTCGAGGTCGACGGTACCGTCCGCTCCATGACCCTCGGCTATGCCGACGGCTCGGTGGCAATCCTCGGCTGGAACTTCGAATGGGCCTTTGCCTGGATGGTGGTTTTCTTCGTCCTCACGATGGTCGTAGCTCTGGTTCTGCGGAAACCGATGGGAGTCGAGCTCTGATCTGGTACTCACGCGAATGCAAGTGAAGAGTCGCGCCTCCACCATCGGCGCCGCGCTCATCTGCCTGTCAGCCGCACTGTGGGGCCTCGACGGCGTCGTCCTCACGCCCAGACTCTCCAATCTCCAGGTCCCCTTCGTAGTCTTCCTGTTGCACGCGATTCCCTTTGCGCTCATGCAGCCCTTCTTGTGGCGCAGCTATCGTCGCCTCCGCACGATGCCGGCTCGTGGCTGGCTCGCACTCGCTCTGGTCGCTTTCACCGGCGGCATGCTCGGGACGCTGGCTATCGTCAAGGCTCTCTTTCTGGTCAACTTCAACCAGCTCAGCGTCGTTGTGCTGTTGCAGAAACTGCAGCCGATTTTCGCCCTCGCCCTGGCGGCCATCCTGCTCGGCGAGAGGGTATCCGCCCGGTTCCTGGCGGCCGCCGTGGTGGCGCTGGGCGGAGCCTATCTCCTCACCTTCGGGCTTTCGGCCCCGAACACGGCCGCCGACGGCATCTCGCTCAAGGCCGCTTTGCTCGCCATTGTTGCGGCTGCCGCCTTCGGCGCAGCGACGGTTCTCGGCAAGATGCTCCTGGGCTCCCTCGACTTCAAGGACGCCACCTTCGCCCGCTACGGAATGACCTCCGCTATGACCCTCGTCTACCTCGGGATCCGAGGCATCGGCCTCCCATTTGCCACGGTCACCGAGGCCAACTGGGTGATGATCCTCATCATCTCCTTGACCACCGGATCGGGCGCCATCTTTCTCTACTACTTCGGTCTGACCCGGGTTCGGGCGAGCGTCGCCACGATCTGCGAACTGTGCCTTCCACTCTCCGCGGTGTTGCTCGATTACTTTGTCAACGACTCGGTGCTCGGCGCCTGGCAATGGGTTGGCGCCGCACTTCTGGTTGGGGCGATCTTGCGGATCACGATCACGCCTGACATTGGTGGTGGGGCTCCAGCCAACAGCGCGTGATCGGTGACCTGCGACTCGCGGGCCCTGAAGGACCCGCCTACAGGTTCTCAATCGCCGGTTGCTGTATGGGTGGGTGGGACTGGCTTATGTGGATACATCCGCGGTAACCCCGCTTCGACCGCGTACGTCATGAGAGCGACGACGCACTTCAGTGTCACCCAGCGCGAAGTTCTGCCGAGCGTTCCGTCAGCAGCCGTCGGGAGAGACTTCGGCACCGGGATCTCCCGCCGCCACTTTCCACCTTCAAGCTGACGCCGCTGTATGCCGCTGAGAGCACGTACCATGCCCGGCGCAAGCGGCGCCGAAACTCGCGCCAGCGCCGACACGATCTCCGAATCGTCCGTTCGGCCGAGGCAAGGATGACCTAGAGGCGTCGGTGCCCGGCCCGCCGCCCCGAAGGCTCTCACGAGGGATTTCACAGCACGGTCCTGCAAGGCCTCACGCCGCTGCTCGCCACAGGCTTTCAGGGTGTCGAGAAGCGCGACGGCGGTCACCGCGCACTCGCCCGAAACCGGACCGCGGCCGACCACCCGCCAGCCACCCGCCGGGTGACCCGCCTCGCCCTCATTGAGCCAGGCCAGCGCTTCCTGAAATCGCGGATGTCGACACCACCCGAGCTCGGCTAAAGCATGCAACGCCCGCGCCGTCAACCACGGCAATTCCTTTCCACCCGCAATACGCGAAAACCCGCCTTCTCCCGGGGCGTGCTCGAGCAAGAGCTCGGCGGCAGCGTTGAGGCGGGGATCGGTGGGATCCGCTCCCCACTGGATCGCAGCCACGAGACGCCATCCCGCCCCCGAGTAGGACTTCCAAAGTGGCGGGTCGTCTATCCATGTGCCGTCGGGATGGAGATCTCGAAGCAGTGACGCGACCGGTTCTGAGGCACTGGCGCCGCCGCGTGCACGGATCACGGCCGGGCTCTCCGGCGGCCGCTGCACCAACTCCACCAACACTCGCCAGTGGAGGTTTGGACGACTTGGATCGAGAAGCCAGGGAAGCGGGTCGCCCCGCAACGACTCCCAGGTGTCGGTGCAGGCCGTCACTGATCCGTCCTGGTCAGATCCGTCCGGCGCGGCGTAATTGGATGGTGTGCCGGAGCATCCGCAACGCGCCCTCGATCCGCGAAAGCCTCCGATTGCGGGCCTGAATGGCTGGTTGATCGTTCAGATCCACGATCTTCGACCGCGTTTCGCGGACGCGTTTGTCGAGTTCAAACTCGAGAGTCGTCATCTGCTCGAGGCTCAAGCGCTTGAGGGACACCTGGGAAAGCAGACTGAACCCATCGCAAACCTGCCGAGCCATCGCGGGCGCCGAACCGCCCTGGTAGCTTCCCATCGTCACCTCCGCGCTCGCACAGTGTACCCGACTCCCCACCCAGTCATCAGATGCCGGATGCCGGATGCATCAAAAGCATGAATCCACCATCTCCAGTGTCAAGGGGTGGGCTTGCCACGGCGAAGCCCAAAGGGCGAAGCCGGGTGGTTGGATCTGGTATCTGGTATCTGAAATCTGGGATCTGGGTGTGCGGGTGGGACCTTTTACTCTGCAGCGACGCGCAGCCCCCCGTGCCGGTACTCCACGACCACACCGGCACGTTCGGCGAGATCACGATCCGGTGTCAGCCAGATGGCGGTCCGGCCCACCGACGCCCGCACCACCGCAGCCCGCCACAACTCCCCGCGAACGGCGTTGACCCACGGCATAGGGTCAACCACCACCACCATGTGGTAGGACGAGGGGATCACCCTCGCCACCAGCACCAAGAGCCGGTGAAAGGGAGTCAGCGGGCTCCCGTCTCCCTCGAGTTGTCGGTCGCCGAGCGCCTCGGCGACCTCATTCAACGAGCAGGCTTCGTGGATCGCAGCCACCGCACCGCGCTCCAGAGACCGATCGGCGAGAGTTGAGAGGTTGATTGCGAGATCGCCCGGGATGAATGCCTCCCCGGGAGCGACGACGGCCGCCAGCCGGTCGCCGACTTCGAACGGTGAGCCGTCTACCATGATTTCACCCGAGTGAGGCGCCCGGCGGGCAGTGAGCACATCGGCCAGAGTGGCGGCATCCTCCGGCGAATCGCAGAGAATGGCGAGCGAGTCACCTGCGCGAAGCTCCAGGTTGATGGGCACCGATCGAGGCAGGGCGTCGGCACCCGAAACCACGACACCATTGAGGCTCAACGTACCGCGAACCTCGCGGCTCGGCAGTCCCGGTCGCGCCGGCATCGATCGATCGAGCGGCGTGCGAGCCATGCGCTGCGCGGCGTAGAGCAATAGCGCCGGTGCCAGCCACCCTCCGTTTTCGCTTTCCACCAGACGCGGCGCGAGAGCGAAGATCACACCCCAACCGCCAATCGCCAGGTAGTCGGCCGCGTCAGGTCGACCGCCGCCACGACGTGGCAGAGTTCGCGCCACAGCCGCCACCAGGGCCGCCAACAATAGCCACCCAAGCGCCAACTCCCAGCCACCCCGCAGCAGGAGGAAGGCTGCCGCCGAAACCGAAACCACAACGCTCGACCACGGTTCCGTGGCGCGTGTCCGATCGACAAGGCGGTGGACAGCAAGCGCCGCCGCCACCACGACCGGCGCCCAGCCGGGTTTCCAGACTGCGAACCACGCCAGCGCGGCCAGGAGGGCCGCGTGATACCATCCGGCGACCACAGTCCAGGGGATATTCACCGGGCGATGGTACCCCCTCGTCGCCGCCGTACCAAATTCTACGAGGTCATTTATGCAAGAACTCGATGGACTCGATCTTTTTCACGTCGACGAAATGCTCGATGACGAGGAGCGCATGGCCCGCGATACCGTGCGTGACTGGGTCGATGAGCGGGTGCTCCCTCACATCGAAGAGTGGGCCTGGGAATGCCGCTTCCCACGTGAGCTCGCGACCGAGTTGGGCAGCCTCGACCTGCTCGGCGCACCGTACTCCGAATTCGATCTTCCGGGCGTCAACGCCACCACCTACGGCCTCATCAACCGTGAGCTCGAACGGGGCGATTCAGGACTCCGCTCATTCGTATCGGTACAGACCTCGTTGGTTATGTACCCGATCCTTCTCTGGGGGAGCCAAGAGCAGCAGGAGCGTTGGATCCCATCCCTCGGTCGCGGCCAGGCGATCGGATGTTTCGGGCTCACCGAGCCCGATTTCGGCTCCAATCCTGGCGGAATGCGGACCCGAGCCGTTCGCGACGGATCCGACTGGGTCCTCAACGGCGAGAAGGCGTGGATCACGAATGGCGCCATAGCCGATGTCGCGATTGTGTGGGCACGGACCGACGAAGGTGTGCGCGCCTTTCTCGTCGAGGTCGGAAACCCCGGCTTCTCGACCGTCGAGCACAAGGGGAAGTATTCGCTGCGCGCGTCGGTGACATCGCAGTTGGTCCTCGAAGACTGCCGGCTCCCGGCCGACTCGATGCTCCCCGGAACCACCGGCTTAAAAGACGCCCTTCAGTGTCTCAACCAGGCACGTTACGGCATCGCGTGGGGCGCCCTCGGGTCCGCCATGGCGACCTTTGGAGCAGCTCTCGATTACGCAAAGACCCGGATCCAATTCGGCGGACGGCCGATCGCCGCC
>Ga0255046_10000511_pt1 | contig 10488 bp, 9 predicted proteins | sample BC1_12_27_MG_FD_183632 | JGI IMG/M metagenome (GOLD analysis project Ga0255046, IMG submission 183632) | Seawater microbial communities from Strait of Georgia, British Columbia, Canada - BC1_12_27 | ecosystem: Environmental > Aquatic > Marine > Strait | place: Canada: British Columbia...
CAAACATCGTCAGTAAAATTCAGGCGATGGTTAATTCCGGATTCAAGTTTCGCTTGATGCGTTTTACCGTGTTGAGCAGTTGCCCCAGTCCTTCCAAGGCATAGTACTCAGCTTGTAGCGGTATCAACAACGAATCGGCGGCGGTGAGGGCATTCACCGTAAGCAGACTCAAAGAAGGCGGGCAATCTAAAAAAATATAGTCAAAAGCGTGGTCAAGGCTAGCAACGAGGTTTTTTAGCGCCTTTTCGCGATGGGGGTCGGATATCATCTCCACTTCAAACCCAATCAATTCGATCCCGGAAGGAATCACCTTCAGGGTGGATATTTCGCTATCTACGATCAGGTTTGTTGCGCCGGCCCGGCCCAGCATACCGTGATAAAGGGTTTTTTCTATTTTAGACCTATCGATGCCGAGTCCCGAGGTAGCATTTGCCTGCGGGTCGCAGTCGACCAACAGCGTTCTTTTTTCGGAAACGGCTAAAGCCGCCGACAGGTTTATTGCTGTAGTCGTCTTTCCGACGCCACCTTTCTGATTCGCGATACAGATGATCTGTGCCATAACTTCGAAGATCTAACATAAAATATATCGTTTGAAAAGAATTTTAAAATATGGCATCTTTATGCAAACCATAGGTACTCGAAATTGGATTCGGTGCCATGGTTACACGATGTTATGAGCCATATCCATGAGCGCTGACATTTGATACTGATTTAAACAGGAGCTTCCATGAGTATGTTTCGAAAATTGATAGGGTTGTGGCTGACGGCTGTTTTGGTGATGGGTCAGTTAACACCTCAAGCCGCCTTTGGCCTGACTGTCAGTGAAGAAGAAAAGATGGCACGGTCTTTTCTAGGCATCATTTTTAAGTACTATGAGATTATCGAAGATCCCACAATTGTAAATTATGTTAACAAAGTCGGGAATCGAATTGTTGCGGGTTTGGACAAACCTTTATTTCACTATCGTTTTTACGTTATTAATACACATACTTATAATGCTTTTGCTATTCCGGCCGGCTATATTTTTATCAATAGCGGTTTATTGATGGCCATGGAAAATGAAGAGGAGCTGGCGGGAATTTTGGGGCATGAAATTGCGCATGTCAATGCGCGACATATTTCTCAAAGAATCGCAATATCCAAAAAAATTGGGTGGGCCAGAATGGCGGGGATGGCGGCCGGTGTACTGATGGGATTGGCCGGTGCGGGAGGAGACGCATCCCAGGCCATGACAGCGGGTTCGGCGGCTGCTGCGCAAACTGCTGAACTGTCTTATAGCCGCGAAAACGAAATGCAAGCCGACCAGCTGGGGCTGATTTATTTGGCTGAGGCAGGATATGGAGGCGAAGGGCTGCTTAAAATTTTAAAAACGATGCGAAGCAAGCAATGGTACGATTCCAAACAGGTCCCGACCTATATGATGACCCACCCGGCGATCGATGAGCGCATTGCTTATATCGATGGGCAGCTCTCCGCTGTGCCCAAAACCCCTAAACCGCAGGCCCAAAAATCTTCCGGCGAATTTGAAAGAGTTCTCACCCAACTGATGACCCAGTATGGTGATGAGAATCTGGTATTAAGAGAAACTGAAGCCGCCGTAAAGGATCATCCGGCAGATCTGTTAGCCCGTCACCGCTACGGTCTCATTTTGGCCCGGGTCGGCCGACGTGAGGAAGCTATTGATCAGCTTAGAATGGTGCTTGAAAAGCGAGCGTTTGATCCTTACGTATTAAGGGATATCGGCCGAGTTTATTTCTTAGACGGGCAGTATCAGCAAGCGTTAAAAATGTTAAAAACAGCCCACAAGATGATTCCAGATGATGCGGAGTGCGGCCTTTACCTTGGGGAGACACAGCTGGAGCTGGGGTCATTTGATGACGCGTCGGCCATTTTTTTGGATGTTGTTAAAAAAAATCCCACCTATACTCAAGCATACTACTTCCTGGGTCAAAGTCTGGGCAAACAGGGCGATTTAGCAGACGCCCATTATAATCTTGCAATCTATCACGCTCGAAAAAGAGACTACCAGACGGCTGTTGTTCAGTTGCGGCGCGCATTGAAATATGCCAAAGATGCTGAAAAGAGAGCCAAAATAGAAAAGGCTCTAAAAAAGCTTGAGGACGGATTGTCCAAGACTAAGAAAAAATCAGAATAGAAACCCACGGCAACCACCTGCCGCCCAGCGAACAGAACGGCTCACCAAACGTCAGCGGGTGGGATTTTAGCTGCGGTCAAAATGAGAAAATTGCATCGAAAAGGTTCCGCGACCTTGCGTTGCCGACCGCAGGTTTGTCGAATAGCCGAACATTTGTGACAGCGGGACGGTAGTAAGGATGACCTGAGCCCCGCCCTTGTGTTCTATGGATTCAATTTTTCCACCCCTGGAATTTAAATCGCCGATGACGTCCCCTATAAAAGACTCCGGGACAAAAATTTCAACCGTCATGATCGGCTCGAGCAAAAACGGATTTCCCTTCGACAAGGCCTGCTTGCATGCCATTGAAGCACTGACTGAATAGGCAAGTTCGGTTCCCAGCGACTCTTTGAAGGTCGCAGCCGTAAGCCTGACTTCGACGTCAACCACCGGGTATCCCATCAGCGCGCCGCTTTCCAGAGATTCCATTACCCCTTTTTCAACGGCAGCGATGAACACCTGCGGCAGGATTTCGTCTGAAATTTCGGTTATGAATTTTTTCCCGCCCCCCCGGGGCAAAGGTGTCAAGCTCAAGGTAACCTCACCGAAATGCCGCTGGCCGGTGATCTCTTTGTCGAATGTGGCGGAGGCCTTTGATTTCTTTTCAATGGTTTCTCTGTAAACGACCTGGGGTTTCCCTACATTCACATTGGTTCTAAATTCACGCTGCATGCGGCTGATAATGATTTCCAGGTGCAGTTCTCCCATCCCCGACAGGATCGTCTGTCCGGTATCTTCATCCTTGCGTACTGTAAGCGTGGGGTCCTCGGCCATAAATTTTGTCAGGACCTCATCCATTTTTTCCTGATCGGCATGGGTTTTGGGCTCTATGGCGATGGATATGACCGGTTCATAAAACTCAATCTTTTCAAGCAAGACCGGATGCTCCCGGGCACATAAAGTTTCGCCGGTTGAAGATTCTTTTAAGCCCACCACGCCCACAATGCGCCCCGCACCTGCTCGGTCCACGCGTTCCCGCCGGTTGGCATGCATATTCAATATGCGGGCGATTTTTTCCTTTTCATTGCGGGCCGGATTAAATACCTCACTGCCGACTTTTAACTGTCCACTGTAAACCCTGACAAATGATAATTTGCGGCCCTCCATCATCGCTACTTTAAAGATCAGAGCCGCCAGCGGCTGGGAGTCTTTGGGCATGCACTTAATGATCTCACCGGATTCAGGATGGTGTGCTTCGATAGGAGGGACGTCAACCGGGCTTGGCAAAAATTGCACAATAGCATCGAGCAGCGGCTGGATGCCTTTATTCTTCAAGGCCGTGCCGCACAGGACCGGGACGAGCTTCAGATCTATGGTGGCTTTACGGATGGCGACCAACAGCTTGGCCGTATCGATCGGTGCTTCCGCCAGATAGGCCTCCATGAGATCGTCGTCATACTCGGCAACAGTTTCAATCAGTTTCTCGCGGTATTTCTCAGCGGTGGCGATAAATTCCGATGCAATCTCCCGGATTTCGAACTCTGCTCCCAGGGTCTCATCATCCCAAAAGATCTGTTTCCATTGGATCAGATCGATGATGGCTTGAAAGTCATCCTCCATACCGCTCGGGAGCTGAAGTATTAGAGGATGGGCGTTGAGACGTTCTTTTATCATCTCAATGGTGCCAAAAAAATCAGCTCCGACGCGGTCCAATTTATTGATAAAGGCGATTTTTGGCACCTTGTATTTGTCCGCTTGACGCCACACGGTTTCAGACTGAGGTTCCACGCCTTCCACGGCGCTAAAAACGCCGATGGCGCCATCCAACACCCTCAACGAACGCTCAACTTCAATGGTAAAATCCACATGCCCCGGGGTGTCAATAATGTGAATTTCCGTATTTTTCCATTGGCAAGTGGTGACGGCAGATGTAATTGTAATGCCCCGCTCCTGCTCGTCGGCCATCCAATCCATTACGGCCTCACCATCATGGACCTCACCGATCCTATGGGAACGGCCGGTGTAATACAGGATCCGCTCCGTTACCGTCGTCTTGCCGGCATCAATGTGCGCAATAATGCCGATGTTTCGTACATTTTCGATTTTTACATTTGCGATCATCGTATCAACAGCATATTGGCTTTTACGGGGACCTGTAAATCGATATGGCCCGCCAGAGTCGGTGATTCATTTCCGTTGATTAGAATTTTAACCGCCTCTACTTCAGGCACATTTAACACGACCGAATTAACAATTGAATAAACGGTGAACAGTTCTGATTTTATGCCGCCAGGGTGTTTATCTGCAATGTGAGATGTCAGATCCACATAGCAGATGCCTTCCTGTGTGACATAAATTGCCCGAACTTTGGTATCCTGCGGGATGGTGCGTATCAATCCCCGTTGCGGACCTTTTATCAGAGCTTCAACAATACTTCGGGCAAAGAAGACCGGTTTTTCATGGTGTTGCAGGGAGCGCTCTTCAGCTATTAAAAATTGATTCTCCTTGTCTAAAAAATACAAATGAGCCGATGTTGTTTGCGATGGCTTCAGATTCAACCGTGCTGGTGTTTCCCCGGATCGTTTTCGATCGGGTGGATCGGCAGATCGGATGACAATGATCCCCAGCGTCACTGCACCCCCAATCATTGCTAAAACCAAATAAAATATGTATCGTTTTGCGATCATGACGCTGGTGTTTGAGATTTATTCGCCTTTGCCCCAATACCTTGTGTCCCGGGCAGATAGCGGGAAGCTTTTAGATCACAGCAACCAGTTGAAATTAGAACCCGTTTTTTATGCCAATCACCTGATGATGTCAAGCAAAAGGGTTTGTAAATATTTTAACACGCCAGTTGCTGCCGGGTCAAAATAGTAAAGGCCGCTTATTTTTCAGTTTGACTTGCTTTGAACGGGAATGTTATGAGAAGCGATTTTACAGCCCATAAAAAAAGGTTAGTCATCGACTAACCCTTTTTGTTAAATGGGTGGTGGAGCTGATCGGGATCGAACCGACGACCTCATGACTGCCAGTCATGCGCTCTCCCATCTGAGCTACAGCCCCACATCGTGTTAAAGGTGGTACAGGCGCACCTAACAAAAACCATCATACGTGTCAACATTTTATTCGAGCAGCGAAGGTTTAAGATGGTTGGGCAAATTTAAAGAGCCGCGGAAAATCCGCATTTGGGTAGGTGTTGACAAAATTTTGAATAGTAAATATTATTAATACGTTACAATTGGTATGACCATTCGCCATTATTTACCTGAAAACCACGTGCCGGTATTGGAAGGGGCGCAAGCATAGGAAGATTTAAATGAAGCGCGTTGCAAACCCAGCGGATGTTTTCTCGCGTCCGCAAAACGGGCCGGATGCCTATAAAGAGTTTGACGCAACGGAGCTTTATTGCCCGCAATGTAAACAATCCGTACCGGTTCGCAAGCGTCTTCTTCTTATTTTGCCAGAAGGTGATAAATATGAATATTTGTGCGCCCACTGCTCCGAAACGGTTGGAACTAAAATCGATAAGCATAACAAACCGTTGACCATAATTACCTAATTTTGGGCTTTCCCTCTTAAGCGTTTTTGTAGTATTTTTTGTGAAAAGGAGAAAAATTCTATGTTAAGTTTAATGCGGAAACATGCCGGTACATGGATGATAAAGATTATCTTAGGTGCCATCGTTGTCGTGTTTGTGTTTTGGGGAGTCTGAAGTTACAAATCCCGTAGATCGGGAAGGGTTGCCGATGTAAACGGAACCATCATTACCTTAGATGATTACCAGGTATCTTACAGAAATCTCGTTGAACAGGTGCGCCAATCATTCGGCAATAATTTAAACGAAGAACTCATTCGGACGCTTCAATTACCAAAGCGGGCTCTGGACCAACTCATCGATAGATCTCTTATGCTGCAGGCGGCCGAAAAATTTAAACTGACGGTTACTGATGAGGAACTTGCAGAATCGATCCGCAACGTCAGTGCCTTTCAAACAGCCGGAGCCTTTGACAGCCGGCGCTACATCAATACGTTAAGCCGCAATAAGCTTACTCCCGAAACCTTTGAGGTCCAACAACGGGATACGCTCATCATCGATAAGCTTCAGGCATTTATTTCCGGCAACATTAAGGTATCGGATCTTGAAGCCCAGCAGTGGTATATATGGAATAACACTGAAGTTGGTATTGATTATGTTATTTTGGAACCGCAGCGATACAAAAATATAAAACCGACAGAAGAGGAGATTGGCAATTACTTCGATCAGCATAAGGATTCCTATAAAACGGATCCTCAAATTAAGGTTCGCTACCTTTATTTTAAACCCCAGGACTTTGCCGCCAAGGTGACCGTTTCCGAGGATGAGATACGGGATTATTATGAAGGCAATCCGGAGAAATTCAAATCCCCCAAAACCGTAGAAGCGCGGCACATTCTAATAAAATTGGATCCCAACGCCAACGCTGAAGATGTTGAAAGCACACGCCAAAGAATTGAAACCGTCTTTAAAATGGCCAAAGAAGGCCAGGATTTTGCCGAACTGGCCAAGAAATATTCCGAAGGTCCGACAAAAACAAAGGGGGGGTATCTGGGAGCGTTCCGCAGGGAAGCCATGGTGAAACCGTTTGCCGATAAGGCGTTTTCCATGCAAGCCGGTGAGATCAGCGAACCGGTGCGGACCCGTTTCGGCTGGCATATCATAAAAGTGGAAAAGGTAAGTCCTGAGAAAACCACCTCTTTGAGTGAGGCCCAAGGCGACATTCTCAAGGATCTGAAAGCGGATCTTTCAAAAAACCTGGCTTACGATGAAGCCGAGGCGGTGTACGATGCATCTTTTCAAGACCGGTCTTTAGATATGATCGCCGAAGATCGAAATCTGAAGATTCTGACAACAGAATTTTTCAGCCAAAAATCTCCACCCAAAGAGATTAAGAATAGCGCCCGCTTTGCATCGTTTGCATTTGGCCTGGCTAAAAACGATATCAGTGATATTCAGGATTTTGGTGACGGGTATTACCTGATCGAGGTTATCGATCAGGTGCCGGCTCAAATTTCGGAGCTAAAGACCGTAGAAGCAAAAGTTAAAACTGATTTGTTAAAGGAGAAACAGGAAAAAATGGCCCGCGATGAAGCCCATATGCTTCTGACAGAGCTAAAAAATGGTCAACCCTTTGCCACGGTCAGTCAGAAGTTCAAATTAGCGCCCCAGAAGACGGGTTTATTCAAGCGCAACGATTCCATCCCCACCATTGGCTTTGAACGCGACATTGCGCGCAATGCTTTCAGGCTTTCGGATAATAATAAACTGCCCGAAGAAGTTATTAAAGGCCAAAAAGGATATTTTGTAATCAGCTTTCGCGAGCGGCAAGCGCCATCCCTAGAAGGATTTGAAAAAGAAAAGACAGAAATCAGGCAGCAACTGTTGCAACAAAAGACAATGAAAACCTTTGATGGCTGGCTGACGCGGGTAAAAAGTGAAAGCCAGATAACCATCGAGGAAGGATTTCCGAGAACCTGAGTTTCTCAACGGGCGGTCAACTTTATCACACCTTTTCTAAAGGAGAATTGAAAATGGCCGAAGAAGGCTTTCATGGCAATTCCGGCAGCCGCGGCTATATGACGAAAAAATGCCCTGAATGTTTTACCTATCTTCCATTGAGCACCCAAAAATGCCCTTCCTGTAATACCAAATTAGGTGACGTGGACAAAATCGGGTTTGCCACCCGGCCCTTTGATTGGGCGGGTTACCTAATCGCAATTATATCTATTGTGGCACTTTGCATTTTTATTTGGTGGGGATTTTTTAGAGATTAGCGGTATTCAAATTGTTTTTCGAGGATATGATCCGGGATGTGGTCAATGTAACGCGATGGCTGGTTTAATACCAACCCGGTGCTGCGATCATATACATTGTTTGGATAGGTAAAAAATAGATTCTCTTTGGCCCGGGTCGCGGCAACATACATAAGCCTTAGCTCTTCTTCAAGCTCTTCTTCTTTATGCAATGTATGCACGGATGGAAACCTGCCGTCTAAAGCCCATATAACAAAAACCGTGTGCCATTCCAGACCTTTGGCGGAATGAATTGTCGAAAGAATCAGCTGATCCGTATGCGAAGCCCCGGCATACAGGGAGTTTTCGAAACTTGTATTTGGCGGCTCGAGGGCCATGTCGGTAAGAAATTGGTGCAGGTTTTTGTAGCGTTCCATAATTTCTATCAGGTGCTCCAAATCCTTGGCTCTGCGAGGGTGATCATCATAATTGTTTTTTAAAATTGGCATATAATAATCAATTATGGCTTCTCCCATTTCACAAACGGTCATGGGATGGATATCAAGGGTTGCAACCAGTTTCTTTAGGCGATCGAGCCCCTTAATATGTTCAAGTTTTGCAGTAAGAAGACCACTATGGCCTGATTTTTCATCTAGCGTGGTTTCGTAAATTTTTTGAGCAGTTTTGGGGCCGACTTTTTCGATCAGCAGTAGAATTCGGTACCAGCTAATTCGGTCGTAAGGATTGGCGATCACCCGCATATGGGCCAAAATATCTTTGATATGGGCGGATTCAACGAACTTAAACCCGCCCATTTTCACAAACGCAAATCCCTCGCGGCTAAGCTCAATTTCAAGATCAAATGAATGGAAGCTTGCGCGAAAAAGAACTGCGATCTGGTTAAAGGCAACTCCCTTTTGATGATGGTCTTTAATCTTGTCAATGATGAATCTGGATTGGCTGTATTCATCTTCGGCATTAACCATTACGGGTAGGGTATCACCTGTTTTGCGGGTAAACAGGTTTTTTGAAAATTTTTCCCTGGCGCGGTCGATGATGACATTGGTTAGGTCCAAAATCGGCTGAATGCTGCGATAATTCTCTTCTAGCGTGATAATACGGGTTCCGGGGAAAATATTGGGGAATTCGATAATATTTCTGAAATTGGCTCCCCGGAAGGCATAAATACTTTGAGCGTCATCCCCGACGACCATAATATTTTTGTTAACATCGGTTAAAAGATACAATATCTCCGCTTGAATCGTGTTGGTATCCTGGTACTCGTCCACCATGATATACCGATAAATCGACGAAATGCGATTTCGGATTTCAGAATTATCTTTTAAAAGACGACGCAAATAGATGAGCAGGTCGTCGTAGTCAAGGAAATGGTGGTTGCGCTTGTGAACTTGAAAATCCTGATGAAGGCGGGTGATGACTGCCAGGTGAGATGCGAAATGAGGGTAGTCGTAATCGATAATTTCTTCGATTGCCAATCCCTTGTTCACCGCCCGGCTGAAAATGTCTGCCAGAGTTTTCTTGCGGGGAAACGATCGATGTTTGGTTGCCGGATGCATTTCTTTTCGCAATATGCCGATCAGACTTTCTGCGTCGCTGCGGTCGAGGATCCCAAAAGTCGGGTCCAAACCCATTTGTGAGGCATATCTGCGCAGCGTGGCATTGGCAAAGGAGTGAAAGGTTCCCCCGGCGATTTTTTCACATCGGGCATCTAACAATCGAGCGGCTCGGCGGAGCATTTCCTGGGATGCTTTGCGTGTGAACGTCAAAAGAAGAATAGAGGCCGGCGATATCCCTTTTTCGACCAGATAGGCCACCCTGTAGGTAAGCGTTCTCGTTTTTCCGCTCCCGGCACCGGCAATAACCAACAGAGGCCCCTCGATGCAGGTGACCGCTTCGAGCTGAGATGGATTTAGTGCGTTTTCATAGCGAATGCGAAAATTATTATTGTTTTTCGTAGCGCCAGACTGCATTTTTGTTTTACTGTTGCGGTTATCTGTCATTTTTTAATTTCTAAAACGTTGGCCGTAGCGGCAAAAGGGTTTTAAGAACGTTGCCTTCCATTATCTCTTTGACCGTTAGCGGTATTTGATGTTTTTGGTTCGCTCTATTTTTCACAGCCCCCTGCATTTGTCAACAGCAGGCTTGAGTACTTATCTTCATTCTCTTCTCCAATATTGACTTTTAATATATACTGTCTTACTTTTTTTTATAGGCATACGCCATGAATAAATTCTTCTAACAGGGAGGGATAAATAGAATGAAGAGAATACAAACGCAATTGAAAACAATCTCCAAATCGCTTGCCAGTCTTTCGAAACAGGTAGAGACCATTACGAAACAAGTCGATAAACTCAAACCTGCAAAAAAGGGACCTGCCAAACGTAAGAAGGCGGTCCGTAAAGTTGCCGCCCGCAGAAAAGCTGCACCTGCCAAAGGCCAAACTGTTCTCGACTCCGTTTACAGTGTGATTAAACGCAGTAAAAAGGGCGCCACGATCGCCACGTTGAAAACTAAAACGGGTCTTGATTCCCGACAGCTTAGCAATGCGCTTTACAAGCTTTCTA
>Ga0255046_10000512_pt1 | contig 10467 bp, 2 predicted proteins | sample BC1_12_27_MG_FD_183632 | JGI IMG/M metagenome (GOLD analysis project Ga0255046, IMG submission 183632) | Seawater microbial communities from Strait of Georgia, British Columbia, Canada - BC1_12_27 | ecosystem: Environmental > Aquatic > Marine > Strait | place: Canada: British Columbia...
AGAGTTAGATTTAATCCAGCAAGTGGTAACTATGATGTTGTATCTCTTGGGGGTCAAGTTATTGGTACAATGATGGCTCCTTCTATGGATAATGGTATACCTGAATATCAAGAAGGATCAGAAACAGGGGGTCCTAAGATGTGGACAGAAGAGGAACTAGAATTAAATCAAGGTCAACAAAAAGATGGAGATGTATTAAAAATAGGTGATAAATACTATAGACTGACTTCTTCACCAACGGAAGCAAAAGGATCAGGTGGAGATGAAGGAACCTATGTTAAAGCTGATGAAAAGCCAATTGATAATTTTCAAGGTATAGACCAGTGGGATGGTACTAATGTAATTACTACTACAAGTGCTGATGTAGATAAAACAACTGAAGTAGATGAAGCAGTAGATGAAGCAGTAGTTGAAACAGCAGTTGATCCTACTACAACTACTACTACTACTACTCCTGGTGCTGTTGATGAAACTCCTACTGATGCTGATATGACTATGGATCAAATCGTTGAGAAAAAACTAGAGAATGGTGAACCTCTTACTTATGAAGACTATGAACATTTAGCCTCAAAAAAGGAAGGTCAATCAAAAGTAGAAGGTTTAAAAGATTACCAAGATAGCTGGTCTCCTTCTGATAATAGATTTTATGATGAAGATAGAACTGCTTTAAGAGGTAACATTATGACAGGACTCTTAGGTAGAAAATCTGGAGTACCCTCTAGACAGTTTAAAGATGTTAGAATGATGACTCCTACCATATTAAACCCAATGGGTGCAAGAATGGCTGAGTTAGCAACACAGAAAGGTATCTATGACGCATCTATGTTAGGTGGAAGAGATGCTATGACTTATGGTTCTAAACTAGCAGGAACTCCTTCAGGAGTTATTCCACAGTATGCTCAAATGAATCTACAGAATATTACAGGTATAGGTAACCAAAACATAGCTGCTTTAAATCAGCAAGCTGGTTGGGAAGCTCAAGCTAGAGATATGTTTGCTAGAGATGTAGAAAGAGGTAGAGAATCTGATAATAGAAAATTATTAAATACTATAGCTCAAGATGCTAGATTAAGAAGTGCAGCTCAAGGTAATGTTAGAAGCAGATCCTTAACTAATGCTATGAATCCTCAGTATAACTTAACAGGTGACTATAGAAACCCAATAGTATTTGATCCTAGATATACAACAGACATAGCTGCTAATAAACAGCAAACTGCTGAAGATAGATTTAAGAAAGCTACAGATGCATATAATGATTTGAATGATATGCAGAAAAAGAACACTACTGTTAAAGATGTATATAACATGTTATATGGTAAACCTGCAACAGCTGGTCAGGAGTATAACCAAGCTTATGGTAATAATCCATACGGTAATCCACAAAATATGATGTCTTAATAAACATATGAGGTTTGCTAAACTTATATTATTTTTGTATTAATAACATAACATAATGAGTACTTACTTACAAGGTATACCAGATTACTTACCGCAGATACAAGCTACAGCTCCTAATTTACAATTAGGAATGCAAGCTTTAAAAATGAAGCAGAGTGCTTATGATTCTAACAAGAAGCAATTAAGTAATCTCTACGGATCTTTATTAAACTCCCCAATGATGCGTTCTAAAAACATTGAGGATAGAGATAAGTTTTTTAAAACTATTGATCAAGATATAAAGAAGTTATCTGGTATGGATTTATCTCTTGAGCAGAATGTAGTTGCCGGAAGTCAATTATTTAATCAGCTAACAGACAATAAAGATATTGTTAAAGATATGGCTTGGACTAAAAATTGGCAGAATGAGCAGTCAAGATTTGATAACCTAAAAGGCTGTACTGATCCTAAAGTATGTAATGAGTTATGGTGGGAAGGTGGAGCAAGTGCATTAAACTTTAAAGCTGAAGAATTTAGAAATGCTACAGATGAGGAAGCACTAAGCATGGCTAATGCAAAAGCTGTAGGTGCTGTTGATCTAACTAGGATGGCTACAGAAATGGCTGATACAGCTGATTTAAATGTTACACTAGATACATTAAGTGGTAATTACATTTATACTACAAAGAATGGTAAGAATGTAGAACCTGCAATGAGAGGATTGCTAGATGGCTATTTAGGAAATAATGAAGCTGCTAAAGCTTACATGACTGAGAAAGCTTATGTACAAAGAAAAAGTTTTGTAAAGCAGGCAGTAGAGACTGGTCAGTTTGAATCTGAGGAACTTGCTGAAAGAGATTATTTTGGTAAAGTTGCTGGTGCTGCTTTAGCCGAAGCTGAAGGTCAATACAAAGAAGTAAAATCTCAACTTGATTCTACTACAGCTTTATTAGCACAAACTAAATCTAAAGTTGAAAAATTGCCAGCTAACTCACCATTAAGAAAACAATATCAAGATTTAGTTAATGCTCAAGGTCAGTTGCAACAATCTGCTACAGTATATGAAACTAGAATAGCTGACAGTAAAAGCTTTGCTAATCAAGGATTTAGTAAGAGTGGTTTAAAATCTCTAGATAGAAGTATAGGTGGTCAAATGCTTTCTCAAGAATCAGCTAGGTTAGCTAATATCCTTTCTTATAAGAATGCTGAACAAACTATGACTGCAGATCAGTTTGCTTTAGAAGATGCTAGGTCTAATAATAGAATAAAAGAAGAAAAGTTAAAGCAACAAGCAGAAGCAGATGCTAAGGCTATTACTGATAAAGGAGAACCCGAAGCTAATAATTTTACTTTGAGTAAAGGTGAAGTAGATGTGGATATGGATGCTTATAAAGCTAGTGAACGAATACTAGAAGTCTTACAAGATAATGATGAAGATTTAATTAATGCTACTAATACAATATCAACAAAAATTGTTGAAGATTCATTTAATACAATGAGACAGAATGTTTCAAGTGAAGACAAAAATGTAGCTGAGAATAGAGTGATGTCTTTATTAAATCAAGTTTATGGATTATATGGAGATGCTAAGAACGTGGCAAACCCAAATGTTAAAGGAGGTTTTACACAGTTTGTAAGTAGTGATCCAGATAATATTCTGAATAAAAAAGGTGTAAGTACTAGTAACCTGTCAGAAAAATGGTCTGGTATGAGTGATGCACAAAAGAAGGAGTATATAAATAGAGTTGGTCAAGATGGAGTAATGAGCGCAATAAAGATGCTATCTGTAGATGGTAATGACAAATTATTTAGTGATTATCAATCAAGGCTTGCTAATAATGAGAATATAGATCCGCTATTTGCCAAGTTAAGAAATGATGTTAATATAAAGAGTGCTCTATCAGCTGGTAAAACAAATCAAAGAGCTAATGCTGCCTTTGATGAGTGGATGGGTAATCAAAGAGCTTCAGTTATTGATAAATATAGAGTTAATTTAGATGGTGGAACAAAACGTAATCCAGAATACTTAGAAGCAGCTGTTGATGAAGATGGTCAAATAAAAAGTTATGGTGACTATATGACTTCTTATATTAAGAATGCAACAGATGCTGGAAAAACTTTAACTGGAGAGGATATTGGAAAAGCTATAGCTGCTTATATAGGTAGAGACAGTCTTAAGAAAACTGGAGCGGAAATACAAGCTGGTCAATTTGATGCAGTGTATGGTCAATTGTGGGATATGGTAAAAGGAGGTTTAAGCAATAAAATTTCTAATCTCATTGGTATACCAGGAGCTAATATAGGTCAGATACAAAAACTTATATCAAGTGGAGAAATTGATTTTTCAAAAGACTTTGAAAATGTTTCTTTAGACCGCTTTTTTAAAGGAATGTCAACAGAAATTACTGCTAAAGATTTAAAAGACTTTTCACCTCAACGTGGTATAGCTGCTGAATGGAAAAGAGCTTTTGGTGAATATGGAGAATTAAATGAAAATAATATACTTAGGGGAATTGGTTCAACAGTGAATAAAACTGTAAGTGTCTCTCAAGTTGATGGTGCTGCTCCTCAAAGCCAAGGATTCTTAGTTCTCAGAGATTTTGCAAGAGATATAAGAAATGAAAAAAATGATATAGGAGATGTAATGTATACTATAACTGGTAGTGATGATCCAAGCAAAAGTTCAGCTGAAGCCAAAAATATTTTTCGAGGGTTGATGACCAACTTACTATCTCAAACAAGTGATAAGAAAAGTGATAGACCAATAGTTGATTATGATTATAATAATAGAGTTAAAGTAGGTGATGAAGTTTATACACAACTTACTATAAGAATGAATCCTGATTACATTAATAAGCAGAGTAAAATTGAAGGAGATACAGGTACAAACTTTCAGCAGATGTATGACCTAAGTGAAGCTGATATGAAAAAAATAACTAAAGACGGCTTGACGGTTTATTTAAAAGCAGATAAAGCTAATAACAAATTACATGATCTGATGTCAAAAACATCTCTTGAGCATGCTTTAGATTTTAACGGTTCTGTTGAAGCTTACACTGATCCTGAAACTGGAAGTAAGCTAAACCTAGTAAAAGGTTCTGATGGTAAAACTATTATACAGGGCTCAATAGCTTCCGGGTATGATTCTGAAAAAGATGAATATGTTTATAAAGCTATTAATACTGATGTCAGGGGTAGTTTAAATTTAGAACAAAGTATAAAAGATATTCAGCTTAGAATGGAAAAAATTAATCAGACACTTACAAATAGTAGATAAAATTATGGTTGATGAAGCTAACACTAACTCAGAAGATTTTTTACGTGATTTAACCATTGATGATGCTGCAAGTACTCCAGATCTTTTAACACCTGCTCCAGATAATAGTCCAGTAGCTGAGGTAGAACCGTTTGAAAGTTTACCAACAGAAGGGCCTGATAACTTAGATCTTCCTCAAGATCCTTTACTAGAGTTAACACCTGATCAAGAAGCAACTCAGGTTGCTACTGATTTTGAATTAGGTATGCAACAAGACATGCTTAAAGCAACTGATGACTTAGCTTCAGCTAAAGATAATTTCTTTGATGCAGATCTCTACAAGTATGACAGGTATGCAGGATATGGAAAAGGAATATTAGACGCAGTAGGCTTTAATCCTTACTTAGATAATGAAGCTAACTTCAATGCATCTACAGGTATTGTAGATGATTGGTTTAGGGCTCAAGCTCCTACCTTTGATAATATGCTATTAGGTTTTGTAAGCTCTTTACCTGGAGGTACAACAGATGTAGCTTCTCCTGAATATGCTAAGAGAATGGCTAAAAATTCTGAAATAGCTCATAGTGATAGAGGAGGACTTGGTTCATTTGGTATTAACCTTTATCATAATGCTGGCTTTACAATAGGTATAATGGCAGAAATGGCTGCAGAAGAACTTGTTATGACTGGTGTTACAGCACTTACAGCTGGAGCTACAGGAGGTGTTCAAGCAGCAAGAACAGCTTACTTATCAACAAGATTGGGTAAGGCTCTTAGTGGGGGTTTAAAGATTGCTAATAAATTAGATAATTTAAAAGATGTAAGTAAAGCAAGATCTTTTTTTGATAAAGCTGTTAACTTTATTAATCCTCTTGAAGAAGTTACAAAACTTAAAAAGGCTAGTAATAAACTTGATGGTTTAGGTAAGTTAGCAGTAACCTCAAAGTACTTTGGTGCATTTTATAGAGATACTAGAAATTTAAGGATGGCTTTTTCAGAGTCTTCTCTTGAAGGAGGTATGGTTAGAAATAGTAAGAGAGAAGAGTATCTTCAAGATTGGTATTCAAAAAATCCAGGTGGTAAAATATCAGATGAGGAATTAGCTGACATTGACAAGTTAGCAATGGATGCAGGTAGAACAGCTTCTTTTATAAATATGCCTACTATATTTTTTAGTAATAAGCTTGTATTTGATAACATGTTTAAAAGCTTTAGTCCTGCTGGTAGATTAATGGATAATGTTGTTGAAACAGGAGTTAGAGGAGAAGTTTCTTTTGCTAAAAAAACTGCAAAACAAATAGCAAAGGGTGAGAAGGCTTATGAAAAAGTAGCTTCAGGTTTTCAAAGGAGACTTAATAATATAAAGAATCCTGCTGATTGGTTAAAAAGAAGCGGTACTTATTTTAAAGCAAACTTTGCTGAAGGTCTTCAAGAAATAGCTCAAGAAACTATAGCTAGTGGAGTAGAGGAGCACTATCAAAACATATATGAAGGGGACGCTCTTAAGGGTGGCTTATTAGTTAGCTTAGCAAACGGTTTACAAAAACAAGCTAGTGCTCAAGGACTTGAAACATTTGCTTCTGGTTTCTTAATGGGTGGGATGGTTCAACCTGTAACTATGATACCAGGCAAAGTAAGAAAACATTATAAAAGAGTTACTGCAAAAGGTAGGGAAGAGTATGCCGCTCAAAAAAAAGCTAGAGATGAATATATAGATAAAACTGTAGAAAAGTTAAATGACATTTATGAGAATAACCCTTCTTATTTCATGAATGATTTAAATGACTTAGTCGCTCAAGCTAAGCATGCTAGAAATATTAATAAAGCAAATAAAACTGGTGATAAAAAACTTTTTAAAGATATTCAAGAGAGAGGTAATTTTGATGCTATTACTACAGCTCTTAAGATGGGTAGACTGAATTCTTTTAAAGAACAATTAAATACATATAGGGAGTATTCAGAAGCTGAGATTAAAGAAGAGTTTGGGATGTCCAAATCTGATTTTTTACTAGGCTTAGATCAATCTCAACAAAGAATGGATAAGATTCAAGCTAGATATGATCTTGTTCAAAAGGAATTTGTGAATCCTTATAATGCAAGTAAATATAAAAATAATAGTAATGAACAAAGAGAGGAGCTTCAGAAACAACTTTCTTGGGAATATGCTCAAAAAGAACTAGTTTTTAACGGTCATGCTTTTGATAGATCTTTAGAAAGAATGACTTCTATAATGAAGACAGCTAAAGATACTGCAGGTCTAGGAAACATGAGTGCTGCAGATTTCAATACTCTTTTTACATCACAAGATTTAGATAATACTATTAGTACTCTTCAAGATACAATAGATAGTTATGGTGATGTTTCTGAACCTGAAGCAAAAAAGAATAAAGCTAAAGATCAGACTAAGCTTGATTCTCTTACTGATTTTAGAAATAAGTTTGAAGCTTTTCTTGATAACGTAGGTTTATCTAAAAAAGAAAAGTCTAAAGCAAGTGCTGAAGAAGGAGCTGTTGCAGTTAAGGAAAAAGTTAAAACAGATGAGCAACTCTATACTGAAGCTTATGACTCTTTTAAAAGCTACATTGAGTTAATGTCTAAAAGTACAGGTGACTTTGTTTTTAATAATAAATTAGAAGAAGCATTTGAAGGAATAGTAGATTATCAAAGGTTGGATGCTGATGCTAAAAAGTTAAGTACTTCAATTAATATCTTAATGAAGGCTAGTAATTTTGAAGGCTTAGCTGAAAGATTAAATAATCAATTAAAGGATCAAGCTAATAATAGAAAGTTTGAAATGGAAAAGGCTTTAAAAGCCTGGTTAAAAGAAGTTAAAGACCCTAGTGATTTAGTTAATGCTTTAGATAAAGCAGGAATATTTTTAGATCCTCAATATCTTAAAGCTATAATGGGTGATGGTATGTCAGCTAATGATGTACAGTTTTACAATTTAAAAACTAAAGAGTTAATACTACCAACAGACGAGATTTACGCTGAAGCTATTAAAATTATTTTTGATAAGGGTGGTCTTCTTACTGATATTAATATTGCTGAATCAGAAGTTCCTAATTCTGAAGTAGGTTATAGATTAAGAAATAGAATAAAAGATCCTGCTGATACAAGAACTTATGATCAAATAGCTACTGAATATGGATTTGATTCGGCTGCTGACTCAACAACTTTATCTTTAAAAGATGTTTTAAATAAAATCATTAATAATAATTTTGTATCACAGGAAGAAATAGAACTAGCTAAACAGTTATTAAAGTTAGCTAAGGATGGTGAAACAATTACTTTTGTTAAAAATGCAAGCCAGCCTGGAGTATTCAGTGAAGAGAACCAATCAGTCATTGATGCAAGATACTCATCATCTGAATATGATAACGGATACCTACCGTTTGAATCATCAATACTACATACTGAAATAAATAGAAGAGTTGATGAATCTTTTGATGAAGACTTAGAATTTAGAACAGCTATTAATGAACAGTGGGCTGCTGCTAAAGAAGCTGCTGTAGATAGTGAAGAATTTCCTAATATTAAAACACTAGTAGGTAGTATTAAGAATGCTAAAGAGTTCATGGCTTTAGCTATGACTAATGCTCAGTTTCAACTTTTCTTAAGTACTATTGAATCTCCAGTTACAAAAACAAGTCAATGGAAAAACTTTGTTGATAATGTAATGAAGATGTTCACTGAGTATTTTAAACTAAAAGGTATAGAACCTACACGAACAGTTTTAAATACAACTATAGAGCTTATAACAACTAAAGTTGATCCTGTTGTATATTCAGGAACAGGAGGTACAGTATCTCCTATGGCTCCTGTTACTGCAGAATCAGAAATCATACCTGGTGACCATGATGATGTTTATGATGTAGCTAAGAAAAAAGCTAAGGGACAAGACATCACTAAAGAAGAAGAAGAGCTTGTAGCTAAGTATCCTGTATTATATGCTAAGCTTGTTAAGGTAGAGCAAGATAGAATAGAAGCTCTTGAGAAAGCAAGGACGGAAAGAGATGAGATGACTCCTGAAAAACCTGATATAGAAAAAAGAAGACAAGAAGAGTTAGATACTAAAACAGGTAATAGATTCTATAAACAAAATTCTAATGGAGAAAATACTAAAGCAACAGAACTTGAAAATAAACTCATAGAAAAGATAATTGAAAAGGGAATTAAAGATGGTTTAACAGGAGAAGAAATTTATATAAAATTAAGAGAAAAAGGTTTTGCTACTGAACAAGGTACAGATGCTTCATTTTATAAAGAATACTTACAAGATAGAGTAGATGGTAATACATCCTTAAAAGTAGGAGATAACACTTCTAATTATATCAACGCTAAATATGATAGATTAGCTGCTTTACAATCAGCACAACAAAAGAGTCAATACAAACCTTCTCAGAATCAGAAGAACTTTGAAACAATACAAGAAAGGTTAGATAAAGGAGATAATATAGAAGGTGCTATACTTTCACCATCAGACGTAAGAGATGAAGCAACAGCTAATAAACATGCAGATACAACTATGTATGTGCAGATTGAAGGAGCTGGTCCATTAAAAGTTTATTTCCCTGGAGGTGCTCCTGAGTCTGGTGCTAAAGCATCTTTATCACTGAAACTACCTGTAGCAGGAGAAGAAAATGTAATTGAAGATGAGGATGGCAATCTTGTATTTCAATATCAGGCTGATGGCCCAATGTTTCCAGCTGTAATTGAAATAACAACAGCAGATGGTAAAACTGGCCAACTAGCTTATACCAACTTTAGTACTGAAGCTGCTGAGGATGTTCCTGACTTTGCAGATATAAATCAAGAGTTTGATAAGAAAGCCCAAGATATAATTAACTCTATACCAAAACGTTCAGATACTAGTTCAGGTAAACCAACCTATACACTTAATAGTATACTAAATGATTTAGGATCAGTAAAGAGCACGCATTTTCTAAGATTTATTTATGATAAAATTTTAATGGAATCTAGTGATCACTATAAAAGTCTTAAAACAATCCAAACAAAAGAAGGTGAGATGGTTGACTTATCCGTTGAAGAGTTCTTATTACAAGTAGAAGAAAAAAATCCCAAATATGTTGGCCCTGAAAGTCCTCTTAGTAAACTAATTCTAGACTCTTATAGCAAAAGTGATTTAAGTACACTATTAGATCAAATGAATATTGAGGCTGCTAAGCAAGCTGCTGATACAGCTTCTGGAACAACTCCAATAAATGTCTTTGATACTTATGAAAATAAGATTAATACTACTACCTTAAGCGTTGAAGGATTAGAGAAACTAAAAGAAAACATTAGAGAGGAAGATAATTTAACTCCTGAAGAACAAAATCTTTTAATAGAACAGATTAGTAAAAAAATAGAAGACTTGAAAAATTCTAATATACCAACTGAAACAGAATTAAGAAATCTTGCAGTAGGTACTGTAATTGCAATCAGTACACCTAAAACAGGAAACCAGTTTGTCATTGCTACTGTAATAGAAACGAAACCTAATAGCTTTATAGCAGAAACTACTGAAGGTGAAGTTAAACACACAATAAAGTTTTCTGAAGTTAATAAAGTTAATTTAGATCATATGAATCCTTTTGACAGCAGTGTAATGAAAGATACTGAAGAAGACTCAGATAACTCTGTAGGTGATATAGATGAGACGGTTATAGAAGATGCTATAAAGAGAGCATCAGATGATACTGATGCTACAAATCAAGATCTTGACGAAGGTCTAGCTGATTACTTAAATGGTTGTTTAAAAAAATAAATTAAAATGGGAGTAGTTTGTGAAATATCTGTTAAAGTTCAAAAACTTTATCTTGAAGATTTAG
>Ga0255046_10000513_pt1 | contig 10466 bp, 12 predicted proteins | sample BC1_12_27_MG_FD_183632 | JGI IMG/M metagenome (GOLD analysis project Ga0255046, IMG submission 183632) | Seawater microbial communities from Strait of Georgia, British Columbia, Canada - BC1_12_27 | ecosystem: Environmental > Aquatic > Marine > Strait | place: Canada: British Columbia...
GCAGGAGATAACTGTTGCAGATCGTGGTCTTGCAGAGGATCTTCCCGACTCGCCTCTTCAAGATGGTATGAGTTCTCGTTCAATCATCGAGATATTTAATAAGCGCGATAACTTTCTGACAACTCGTATCATCGAGTTGCAGGATGCGATGGCTGCAATGAAAGCAAGCGCGGGAACAGTGCAGAATCTGCGCGATGCTATCCCGGCAACCTTCTTACCGACTCAAACGCGCCCAAGGAATGACGCGATTCAAGACTACAAGGACGAAATTTCATCCGGCAACGCCGACAACTAAAAAAGGCAAAGACAATGGAACAACAAAGAGTAGATCTCAATCCACAACAAGTTCAGATGGCAGCTCAAGCAGGAGTTCAGTTGCTCAATACTCCGGGAGCGGTCAACGTACCGAGCCAGATGGCTGTCAGTGGAGCCGTAAGAGTTTTGATGCAGTTGCTGATGGCTATTGCTAATAACGAGGTGATGGTGGTTAACGTTCCGCCGCAATTGGCAGACGCACCTCCACCAGCTGAGCCGCCGAATAAGGAAGTGGCGGATGCAGTTGCAGCTGCCGTGGAATCGTCAGGAAACTCTGAAAAGTCTCCAGCGGTGGAGAAAGCGGAGAAATAAATGGCAAGCAAGGCCGAAGTTAAAGAAGCTGGGATTCGCATAGGTGTTAATCAAATTATCACCTACGCAGGTCTCGTTCCTATTTTCTGGTTCATCATTCAGCCCATTCTGGTGAATGCGCTGGCTGAAGAGATGCAACAGTCAATCGAACAGACAGTTGCGAAGCAGGTGGACCCCATCAATAGTGCCTTCGTCGCCTTGCTACAACGGGACATCAACGCCACGAAAAAGGACATCGCGGCGTTGAAGTTCCGACAACGACAGGATGAAGATTGGACGGTAGATGACGCAGAGTATTTGGCTGATCTGGAGATTCAATTAGCTGCGCTGGAAGAAGCGAAAGCAGCTCTTATAGCGGATAACACAAGCTAATGAATCTTACACTGGAGAGATTCAGTTATGCATCATCGGAAACTGAGGGTGTTCTTAGTATTGCTTCTTTCAATCTGGCTACTATTGAACGTCCGTGGGTGCGTTGGGATGCTCGTGGAGGAAAGCCATTCGCATCCTGTGTTCCGGACGGAGAGTATTTACTTGATCCTTGGACGAGAGCCAACGAACGAAAGGATGAAGTATATATTTTGTCGAACCCAGAACTGGGTGTGTACAGATTGAAAGATGACAGGCCGCGTGGATTCGGTCGCTATCTGGTGCTCATCCATATTGCGAATTACGTGGGAGACATTGTTGGCTGTGTTGGACCCGGAACTCGGCGCACTGTAATGAAGAATCGTAAAACAGGAAAATACGAGCGCGCCGTTTCAAGCAGTGGTGAAGCTATGCAGATTATCACTGAGCAATTAGGGCGGGAGGAGACTCATCGTCTGACAATCAGTTCCAAATGCGGAACAGGAGAGTAAGAGATGAATACGATTATTGGAGCATTTGTTGCAACCATCGTTGCCTTGTTGACGGCAGCATTGGCACTCCTAAGTGGACCGGACATCACGTCCTTAAGTGACATCACTGGTCTGCAGTGGACCATACTGTTGATCGGTGGCGCGATCACATTCTTTAAGGACTTCCAAGCGATTTCTGCCCGACGTTTGGTGAATAAAGTCACAGGCACGGGTGACGGAGGTATTTAGTATGAATCACGTAATCGTAGGAGTGCGTCAGTTTCAGACGTTCTATCTACTCGCAATCATGTTGCTGCTGCAAGCATGTGCAGGAGCGAATCCGATTGCGAAGGCAGAGACAACTGAACAGAGAGCGTTCGCAACGTACGGCACATTCGTGATCATCGAGGAGCAAGCTGCGAAGCTCGTTTCCAGTGGACAGATTTCGGACAGTGCTGTGCGTGCCATCGCACGTGCAGATTCACAAGTGAAGTCAGTAGCAGATTCCCTGCTAGATGCGACGCTCGAATTCACAGTGATTCGGGCAGAGTTTGAAGCTGGCGGAACAGGGGAGGAGAAATTCGTTCGAGCTATGAATGAGCTAAACAGCTGGATCGAACGAGCGAGACCCCTCATCGCTAACTTAATATCCGCTGTGAAAGGAGCTGAGTAATGGGCATTGTAGAACTTGCCTTAGTGGCGATAAAAGGACTGTCCGTGGTTCTGAACAATCCTGCAGTCGGCGGTAAAAGTAGTGTCCAGTTTCAGGATGCTTCCGAGCTGCTTGCATTACTGGGCGAATTGCTGACGCGTGGTGATGAAGCTCACGATGAGCTTGTTGCGTTCACGAAGGTCGTGGAAGGTATGGCAGCTCAAGGGCGGCAACCTACACGAGCAGAATGGGACACTCTCCGCGGTCGTAGCGACGCTGCTCACGACATCATTCAGGAAGCAGCAGCAGCCACAGAAGAAGAAGAGACGGAGCAAGTCTTTTTGGAAGAACTGACCAAGGCTGAGTTGTTAGCACTGGCAGCGGAGGAGGACGTCAATGTTCCTTCTTCTGCAACGAAGGCTGAGATCATCCAACTGTTAGAGATTAACGGAGAGGAATAATCCATGGCTGTCTCGATGACATTCGATTCGCTTCAGGAAGATATGCGTAAGTATCTGGAGCGAGGTACTGCTGTCGATCCGACCGTGTTCGAGCAGCTCCCCAGCTTGATTAATCTGGCTGAAAGGGAGCTGGCGAACCGGTTGAAAATCTTAGGATTTGTAAAGGTCGTCACAGATACGTTTGGTGTCGGGCAGTCCGTGGTGCCGAAGCCTAATCGATGGCGTGACACGATTTCGATCAACTTCGGGGTGGGAACCGAGCAAAAGAGGACACCACTGTTTGCTCGTTCTTACGAGTACTGTCGGCGCTATTGGCCGGATGAAGACGTCACCGCGCAGCCCAAGTTTTACGCGGACTATGATTACTTCAACTGGCTGATAGCACCGTCAGCGGATCTTGCGTACCCGTTTGAAATTAATTACTGGGAGTTGCCTGCACTGCTGGACGATACGAATCAGACGAACTGGACGACGGACTTTGCCCCGAACTCCTTGCTTCATGGTGCGTTGTTGCAGGCGACTCCCTTTTTGAAAAATGATGAACGCATTCCCACGTGGGAAGCCATCTACGAAAAAGATGTTGCAATACTCGAGGCGCAGGATGTTAAGCGCATCATCGATAGGAACGTTACGAGGGAGAATGTCTGATGGGTTACACCGACGTCTTTGGTGGAGAAACAATCTTCCCGTCGCAGCTTAGTTATCTCTTAATTACTACTGCCATAGATATCGAACTGCAGTGGCCGCGTGAACAACAGATCGAAGGTCAGAATGTTGTCGCGGACTTCTTGGACATCGACGCTACGGCTGGTTCGCTTAACATCAGCATGCCGGATGCCCGTAACACTTCCACGGGTAATAAAACCACAGTCAATAACGTGGGCTCCAATGATTTCGACATAGTCGATAACACGGGGGGACCGATTGTAACTGTAGAGCCGGGTAAGCAATGGGTTGTTGTTCTCACTGATAACTCGACTCAAGCTGGCGCGTGGTCAACCTTTCAGATGGGCGCTACTGTTTCTACGGCACAAGCTGCCGCACTGGGTGGTGCGGGCATCAAACCTATTTCGAATACGTTGAATCAGAAAATCGATTCTGATGAAGAGTCGTCGTCGCCAGTTACTGTTGTCGATGGCGACCGAGCTAAGTGTCTGATTTGGATATCAGGTGCAGGACAGGTTGATCTACCTGATCCGGGCGTGGTTATGGACGACTGGTTCTTCATGATCCGTAACTCTGGTACGGGTACGTTGACGATTACACCTCCGTCCGGACAGATTGATGGTTCTTCAGACATCACTATTGAACCGAGCGGCAGCACGTTCATCTTCACGGATGGCACGGACTTCTTCACCATTGGACTCACGCAGTCTTCAGTGATTGGATTCGACTTCGTCTCGATTCCTGTTCCGGGGTCAGGTGACTTCGTCTTGTCTGGCGCGAACGTAGATCGCATCTCGTATCGCTTCACAGGTGCATTGACAGGCAACCGACGCATCGTCGTACCAAATACCACGCAGCAGTACTGGTGTGATAACCAAACAACTGGTGCCTTCCAGTTAACAATTTCGACGAATGCGCAGGCCTCACCTCCGGAACTGGAGCAAGGTGAGACTGCAATTTTCTACAGTGACTCTGTTGATGTAATCAATGCAGTAAATGCCACTTCAATTTCGCTTCCACTCTCGGTCGTGCAGGGTGGTACCGGTGCGAACAACCCCACCGATGCGCGGAATAATTTGGAGGCTGCACATGACGAGTTAGACATGATCGCAGGAGATGGTCTGATCGGTGGTGGTCTCCTTCAATCAGACCTGACATTTGCTGTGGGTGCAGGAGTAGGTGTTGGCGTCAACGCCGACGATGTCTTCCTTGACTACACCACTGTCACGACAGCAGTGCCTGCTTCGGGAGACTTCATAGCATTTCAAGATATCGATGACACTGACATCACGAAGAAGGCGACAATCTCTGACATCCTCACGGCAATTCCAACCATTGCTAATGAACTGGTAGATATCTCTGCCAATGTACGCGTGAGAGCTGAAACCGGCGGCAGAGCAGAACTGCGAAGTGACGGTAATACAGATGGTGAAGTCCGTGAGCTGGTAGGAACTCATCAGGATGGGACTGTCGTCTGGGGACTCGGTCAACCTACTGTTTCACCTGATTTTGTAATTGAAAACCAGCTGACTGGTGGAGCTATCGAACTCAGGTCTGGTCCTTCGTCCAGCGTTGCCATGTATGCCGCGGGTACATTACGAGCAATTGCTTCAACGTTGGTAGGTCAGTTCGACATATATGCTGATGGCAATACTGCCACTGAGCAACAACTACTTTCACTCAGAGACTCTTCGGGTAATGCCAAAGGTGTCTGGGGTTGGACCAGTACCGAAGCTAAGATGCACATAGCAAACCACATCAACGGACAAGAGTTTGAGCTTAAAGGGTTTGATTTTGGTGGCAATCCTCGCACGTATCTCTTAGCTGATCCCGACATTGATGTGAAGCTGTTTCATGATGGGGTAGAAACCCTCAGAACGGCTGCGGCTGCGAGTGGGGGTGCTGAGGCTAACAATCTATCAACCGGAGCAGGATTTGAACGAGTACTGACCACATCAGATCTTGGTGGTGGTGGATCTGTGTACCGAGGATGCAAAGCGTATCGGTCTTCAACTCAGAATTGGCCTCTGAATAATACTCCGAACTTCTCAATCCCCGGTCTCGGTGCTGGTGCTGACGAGGTAGCGGTCTCGTTCAACTTCAACCTGACGGATACGGAAGCGCTCCTCGTTCACAATCCCGCCATCAACCCCACTCGATTCACTGTACCGCCGGGAATAACTAAGGCAATCATTCGTGCTGGATACGGAATACAAGGTGACACGTCCGGCGGCTATCGTCACATGCGCATAAGAAGGAACGGTGGTTATCTTTCCACTGGTCTAGGTCAAGGGTCTTACATTATGCACAACACGAACAGTGCCGCCGGGTCTGGCAGTTGGTGGGGAACGCAGTTCAACACCGGAGTTCTTGATGTGAATCCGGGAGATTTCTTTGAAGCGTACGTGTTGCGTCAGAATTCCAGCGGCTTCACGGTGTTCAGTTCAGTCTGGATGGAACTGGAGTTACTACTATGAGCACACTTATTCTTTTACCGGGACACAACTTCGAAGCTCTTAATGACTTCGCAGGTAATGAAGGCCTGATGACGTCTTGGGATGAAACTACTCTGGAACTTGAGATGCCTGCTATTGATCAGGCAACTGCCGATCAGGCACTGATTGACTACATCGCTGATCAGGCAAACATCGACGCTGACTTTGTAGATAAGAGAGCCGATCAAGCGAAGGACCGAGCAAAGGACGAGTTCGATGAGAAAGATGACCTGACTGCACTCATCAAAGTCATGGTTGAGGAACTCAACGTGCTACGTGCTCTGCACGCTCTTCCGGATCTGAACTTCGGTCAGGTCAACGCAGCCATCAGGAGCAGAATCGGTAATCCATAATGGCTGAGCAACCTGCACTCCTCGTCTCGTCACCCGGTATCAAACGGGACAGTACTCGTTTTGACAGCGAGCACTACATCGACGGTCAGTGGTGCAGGTTTCAACGTGGCAAGCCAAAGAAAATGGGGGGCTACCAGCAGGTCACTGACACGGTGCCGGAGATTACTCGCGGCATGACTAGTTTCTCCGAAGATAATATTCAGTACCTGCATCTGGGTCATCCGATGACGCTTGGGCAATACCAAGTCTCGAACGGTACGCTAAGTATTTTCGCCGACCGCACGCCGGTAGGTTTCAATGACGATATCAACAACCTGTGGCAGTTCGATGTCTTCGCCGACACGGAAGGAACAGGTAACCATATCCTCGTTGCGCATGCTGCACAGAATGCAATTGAAATAGATAACTCAATTGGTGGCGACATCTACATCGATTCCATGACTGCAACTACTCAGCTTTCAACAGCTGGCTTACATGCGGATTGGAATGCTAATGAGGGACCCGTAAGCGGAGGTATTGTTGTCAGCGGTGTGTACATATTCGCATACGGTAGTGGCGGGCTTATTCTCCAGTCTCAACCCAATGATGTGACGTCTCAGCCTGTCGCATTTAATCTTGGCGTACAAAAGATTGTTAAAGGCCTTCCTCTTCGAGGCGCAGGTCAGGGTCCTGCAGTTCTGATGTGGGCATTGGACTCACTCATTCGAGGAACGTTCGTGCCGGGTCTGGGACCAAACTTTGCGTGGGACATCATTGCGAGAGGCATCACGGTATTGAGTTCGCAGGGCATCGTCGAGATGGACGGCATTTACTATTGGCCGGGAGTGGATCGCTTCCTGATGTTCAATGGTGTCGTGCGTGAAATGCCCAACGACATGAACCAGAACTGGTTCTTCGACAACCTCAACTTCAATCATCGAAACAAAGTTTTCGGTTTCAAAGTACCTCGCTACGGTGAGATCTGGTGGTGCTATCCCCGTGGGAATGCAACTGAGTGCACCCACGCAGTGATCTTCAATGTGCGTGAAGGATATTGGTACGACACCGCGCTTCCTGATTCTGACGATACCAATCAGGGACGAACAGCAGGCATCTTTGCAGACGTGTACAAACGTCCGTTCATGGTAGACAACGAGAAAACTTTTAACGGTCGTACACTGTGGCAACACGAGACAGCGTTCGACAAGATTCGCACCTCGCAGATCAGTGCTGTTCAGTCGTTTTATGAAACGCATGAGATGTCTCTGCTCGATACTGGGCAGAGTACTAAGTCAGTTCATTGTGCGCGAATCGAACCCGACTTTGTACAGATCGGTGACATGACTGTGACCTTGAAGGGACGTGCCAATGCGAAAGCTACAGTGACCGAGGCAGGTACCCGGACCATCTTCGAAACACCTTCCACACCCGACGAAGAAACTGTGAAGTTCAAAGACGTGCGCCGATTGATGAGCTTCAGGTTCGAGTCGAACACGGGTGGAGGGAATTACGAACTGGGCAAGACGTTTGCACACATCGAACCTGCTGACGGAAGGGTTGAGTCATGACTGTCATCGATCCCCGCGGTTTCAAAGATGTAATCACGTGGGCAGATTTCATGTCCGGTGCACTGGGATTCTTCACTGATCCTGTGGCTGGATCAGATGAGCAGTTTGAGCGTTTGGACGATCCAGAAAAATGGCAGGATTGGGCAGCTGGTGTGTTCGGAGGAACAGATGCCCTTGGGCAGGACGTACCAGATCCGTTCGCATATGATGACTGGCGCGAGTGGGCAGAAAGACTTTTCGCAACTTCAAATTTTACAGGATAGAGCGATGCCAAACGGTAACAGGACACGGGGTAAAGAACTGGTTGGTCAGGGGCGAATGCTCGCAGGTGTATCCCGCGGAGAAGGCATGGCAGCACTCGATCCTAATCGATCCAGACTGGCAGCTGGACAGGAGTCTGCTCGACGCATGATGGAAGGTACGATGATGCAGAACCAAGGAAGACAAGATCCGTATTCAGACCTTGGACGCTACGTTCGGTCAGGGAGAATCCCGCAACAGCAAAACCAACAAGCAATGGCTGACACCATAGGTGCTAAAGGTGGGCTGGCTGCGATGATGAAATCGCAGGGCGCATCAAAATCCATGGTCAAGGATGTGGAGAAAATCGAAGCTACTCCGGGCGGCAAGGAGTTGCTCTACACGGTCGCTGCTGAGGAGCTGATGGGGAAGGCAGGCGTGCCGAAGAAAGACGCCAAGAAAGTTCGTCTCTACAAATACGGTGGTGCAGTCGAGCAAGCCTACGCTAAGGGTGGCGACGTTAAAGCTGCAGCAGCAAAGGCACGAGCTGGTGGACGTGGCGAAGATGAGATGCTGGTCCACATGACCGAGGACGAGTTCGGTGTCATCAAAGGCATGTGGGGCGAACCGGATATTAATCCAAACACGGGATTACCTGAGTACGGCTTCCTGAGCAAGCTGTGGAAAGGCGTCAAAAAAGTTGTGAAGAAAGTTGTCAGCTCAAAAATCTTTCAGGTCGTCGCACCTATCGCACTGTCAATTTTCGCGCCGGGGCTTGGCACTGCTCTTGGCGGCATGATAACTGGAGGAGCTGCGTCCGGTGTCGGAGCTTCCATGTTGGGTAACGCTCTTATACGGGGCGGATTGAGTGCGGCTGGTGGTGGTGACTTCCGAAGCGGAGCAATTTCCGGGGCTATCTCTGGAGGACTTGGTTCAGTAGCCGGTAAATATGTCGGCAAGATTGCTGGCGATACCTTGTCCGACCGGACTGCAGAAATTATTGGCTCCAGCTTAGCAAGTGGCGCAGGCGCTGAATTGACTGGCGGAGAATTCATGGAAGGTGCAGTCGCTGGAGGTCTCAGCGAATACATGCGTCCCGGAATAGAAAAGATTACTTCAAGGGGTCGCGAGGCACTTGGATTCCGTGAGCCTCTGGAAGGTGAGGTCTTGGGCGTACGTCAGGTCGCTGCAGAAGATCTGCCGACAGACGAGCTGGGGGAGATCGATCTCTCAACACTTCCGCAGCCACGGGGTGGGTTAGAAGACGTTACTGCCGGTGCGGGTGTGGTCGGTGGTGGGGATAAACAACAACAAGCGGCTGTGGCGCAAGCAACCCCTGCGACGGGTGGTGCACAGGAGCCCAGCCTGATAGATAAATACGCGTTCCCTGCACTGATGGCTGCTGGCGCACTGGGTGGTGGCGAATACGAACCGGGTCCGCCTCCTGCGTTGCCGGAAGGCTGGGACGAACCATTGCCGCTCTACGATATGAATCGGCAGTTCCAAGGCATGGACCCCGGTGGGTATTACACGTACGGACAGGCAGGTGCACCCCAGTCCGGACAACATCTGTTCATGGACCCACAGCCGTTCGCCGGAGTGCCCCAAGACCCGACAACCCCAACCCCCGGAGCTGGGGGCGAGATGCAAGCCATGATCGCAGCTGGTCAGCCGGTGCCTGCCAACATGGTAGGAATACAGGGACCGCAGGCCTTGGTGCAAGCGGGCTACACCCAAGACCCCGGCACAGGTAACTGGAATCCTCCGCAGCTGGGAGCAGGCTTGCCACAGGCTCGTGGTGGTTACAAGCGTGGTGGTGAGTTTGACTATTGGTCGCAGAATGCCGACGTCCCTGCTGCAGCGCCCTCAGTGAGCGCTCAGGGACGTTATGTTAAAGGGCCGGGTAGTGGCAGGTCGGACGACATCCCTGCACGCCTGAGCGACGGTGAGTACGTCATGGACGCAGAAACGGTAGCACTCTTGGGTGACGGATCTGGTGACACAGGCGCTCAACGACTCGATGAGATGCGTAAGAATCTCAGGAAGCACAAAGCAACCAATCTGGCGAAGGGCGGATTCAGCCACAAGGCGAAACAGCCGCACCAATACATGGCACGGGGCGGTATGGCAAAACTGCGTCGAGCGATGACCGCATCAGGGAGAGTGTAAATGGGCGCGAACTTAGACTTCCTCTTTGAAGGAAAACCTCCACAGTCGGTCACAACCTACGGGCAGACCGTAGAAGGTACTCCGAAATGGATGTCGGATTACACGCAGGGACTGATCGCACGAGCGAACGCTGCGGCGGCTGAACCTTACATCCCGTACGGTGGTCCGCGGATCGCGGGCTTCACGCCGGAACAGCAGGATGCATTTGGACTTGTTGAGCAGAATATCGGTGCGTGGCAACCTTACATGGAGGCTGGAGCCCAAGGTGTTGCTGGAGGCTTAGAAGCTGCCGGAGGTATGCGCGGTAGAGCGCAACCGTACATCGATGCGGCGAGCGGGAAGTGGACTGATCCCGGCGTCGTCGAAGACTACATGAGCCCGTACATCGGTAACGTGCTCGACCGGCAGGAACAACTT
>Ga0255046_10000514_pt1 | contig 10455 bp, 8 predicted proteins | sample BC1_12_27_MG_FD_183632 | JGI IMG/M metagenome (GOLD analysis project Ga0255046, IMG submission 183632) | Seawater microbial communities from Strait of Georgia, British Columbia, Canada - BC1_12_27 | ecosystem: Environmental > Aquatic > Marine > Strait | place: Canada: British Columbia...
AAATGGGACGTGCCTTGTTTCGCGTCCATATCCGACCTGATGCGTGGCAAGCGGCCGTCGTATGTAATCGCAAGCGTAAGCGCGCAAGCGATGCCCGATGTCTGTATGGACCTTGCGAAGCACGGCGTCCCAATCCTGGCAGAGACGCCCCCGGCAACAGATCTTGAGGCGTTGGTCAGCCTGTACCAGCAGCTTTCTGAACTGGGTGCCCGCATACAGGTTGCCGAGCAGTACTGGGCGCAGCCGTTGCACGCGGCGAGGCAGGCCGTCGTCGATAGCGGTGTATTGGGACCCATCAACCAGGTCAACCTGGCCGTCTGCCACGGCTACCACGCGATGAGTTTGATCCGTCGGCTGCTGGGCGTTGGCTTCGACTCGGCCCGGATTCGTGGGCAGCGATTCACGAGCCGCGCCATCGCCGGTCCGGACCGTTCGGGGCCACCGAGCGAGGAGCGCCTGGTCGACATAGAGACCGACTTTGCGTCGCTCGATTTCGGTGACCGTATCGGACTCTACGAGTTTTGCCTGCCACAATACCGAAGCTGTGTTCGCGGCCAGCGCGTTTGTATTCGCGGTGAGCGTGGCGAGATTATCGACGAACGCGTGACGTATATGAAAGATGAAGTCACCCCAATAAGCGGGCACCTGATTCGCCACGAGGCTGGCCGAAACGGGAACCTCGAAGGCTTGCACCTGAAAGCTATCCAGTTTCAGGATGACTGGGTGTATCGCAATCCCGTTCTACCGGCCCGACTATCGGATGAGGAAATTGCCGTGGCGCAATGTTTGCTCGACATGCAGCGTTTCGTGGAGGAGGGCAGATCCTTCTACAGTCTCGAGGAGGCCAGTCAGGACCAGTACCTGGCGCTGGCCTGCATGAAAGCCATTGAAACCGGCGACACTGTGCAGACCGGGGCGCAGATGTGGGCGAGTCAGAGCTGATCCAGGGCGTTTTGCTCGAGCAACTCCCGTATGTCGACGGGCTCGCCTGTGGCAACCGAGGTTTCTGCCGCTGCACCGACTACTACTGACCAGAACGCGTCCATCGCCGTTGGGCCGTCGCTTCTGCCGTTGTCGATACTGTCGACGAAATGCACATGCTCGAAGAACGTCGCGCCATGGTGGCCGGATTCTTCGATGGCGACAGGGTAACTCGGTGTCGTCATGCGAGACGGGAAAGTCTCGCCGCCGAAAATCTCGAGCTGCGACTTCAACGCGGTCCCTGGCAGAAAATCCTGATTCTCCGATGCGCGCAGCCTGCCAATGTCGCCGCAGAGGACGATCTCCTCGTAAAACATCGGCGCAAACATTGCGAGCCCGAAGCTTCCGCGTACACCGTTTTCATACTCGATGACGACCATCGCGTTGTCGAGAATGTCCGCCTTGCCCTTCTCGTGCTCGAATTCCTTGAAGTTGACCGCCATACTGCCGGAAGCAAATACTCGCTTCGGTTTCGACTGCGCGAACAGATTGATCAGATCGAAGTAGTGGCAACATTTCTCGACAAGCGTGCCGCCCGAATATCGCGAGAACTTGTTCCACTGGCCGATTTTGTCGAGGAACGGCAAGCGGTGCTCGACCATGCTAACGACTTTGATGTCTCCCAAGGTCTTTCGTTCGAGCGCCTCGTGAATCGCTTCGGTGTAGATCGCCTTGTAGCGATACTGCAAACCAACCTGGAAGATCCCGTCATAGGCGCCCGCAATCTGCGCGATCTCGTAAGCATCCGCAATTGTCGTTGCAACCGGCTTCTCCACCAGAATATGTTTGCCGAATTTCGCTGCAATTCGAACCGCGTCAATGTGAGTGTAATTCGGCGTGCAGATTATCAGGCCATCGACATCCGGATCTGAACATGCTTCCTCGATAGACGCATATACCTTGAGCGGTTCGTTGCTATGAATGGCGTGTGAAACCTTGGCATTCTCAACACTTAACGGCTCCGGATCGTACACACCGTTGATTGTCGCGCGGCCCTCGAAGTTAGTGACGCGGATGTGCTCCTGGCCCATTGTGCCGGCACCGATTACATTGAATCGATACTTTGGCGCCTCGCTCGCGAACAGGTACTTGTCCTTGTCGGCGACGAGACTGGTGTGGCCATAGCGACTGGCGAAATCGCGACTCCAGAATTCCTTACCCTTTGGCATCAGCGTAACCCGATTGGTGTGTGGTTGATTGGCCCGTAGGGCCAGAAGTTTGATCTACAGATTATCACGGCGTTGCAGATTTCGAACCACGCATTGGCTCGGGTCTGGCTTAGTTCTCAAACCCGGCATAACCCACTCGAAAATCGGGACCGGACGAATCAATGTCCGATCCGCCCTCGGCAAAGCAATGATGTGCGTGCCAGGGTTGGGCCGCGGCGTCTGTTAGTGCATTCAGATCCCGCATGTAGGGAACGCCTGTCGATCGAAGCTCTGTTCGAATCGAGTCCCATTCCGGAAACCTCTGAAACGCGGCCTGCCAGATTGCGCGGCCGGCCAGGTAGCCGGAAGCGCCTGCCGCATAGGCATGCGTCAGGACTCGCCTGAATTCATCCATACCAGCTCCGGCAGACAACATCACCCACGGACGGCCTGCCACTTCTCCCAGCGCGTCGAACCACTGTTGTGCATCGGCGGCCCCGTCATTGCCCACCCCGGGAACGTCCTTTGCGGGAAGGGGACTCTCGAGCTTGAAGACGTCCACGCCGAAGTCAGGTGCCGCAAAAGCGCGAACGCTTTCCAGGACCAGCTCGGGCTTTTTGCTTTTCATCTCGATGTAGTCTTTGGTCTGCTCCGAATCACCGGCAAGGGGATAGACGAGCAATTCGAAGACGAAAGGAATATCGTATTTCGCGCAGGCCGCACCGATGCGTGCGACGAAGTCTTTTTGCTTGCTGCACACCTGGTTGCCGGCGTCCGGGCGGTACCACGCCAATACCTTTACGGCGTCGCCGCCGATACGCTTGATCTTCTCCACGGACCAGTCGTTGATTTCTGACGACAATCGTCCTTCCGGCGCCTCTTCAAATATTGAATCTTCGAGCGTCAGGATCAAGCCGCGTGTCGGGCTATAGACCGAGATGCCGGCGGGGTAGGCGTAGTGCGGGTCCAGCAGCATTGCGCTGGACTCGTTCTGCAACTCCTCGATCAATAGCTTCTTGAAGTCGGCGACTTGCGACCACGGTGCTTCCGCAAGACCCAACCTGTCCTTGATATGATTTTTTATCGGTGGACGTTGATCGACGGCCGTCATCTTGAAACGCCCGTTCGCGTCCGCCATCCGACGCATGCCCCAGATCTTACCGGCTGATAAATTCATGTCGTGATCACCCTAGACATCTATCTTATATAAGACACATTTTATCACAGATTGCTGGATACGGTTCGGGGCGATGGTGGTGGCGTGCCATGTACTTGCAGGAAACGCCAAAGGTCAGTGCATCGCACCGAGGAGCGACAATTCAGAAAAAGTCGATTTGGACGCCGAAAGGCGCCCAGACGGGGTAACGACCGCAGCTAGGCGTCGGGGAACTGGTAGTCCGCGAACTGTTCGCGCAGTGCGAGCTTGTTGATCTTGCCGGTCGCGGTGTGCGGTAACTCATCGACAAACGCCACATCATTGGGCTTCCACCACGTTGCCACACGGTCATCAAACCACGCCAGCATCTCGTCCTTGACGATTTCCTGGCCCTCTTTCGCCACGATAATCAGCAGCGGTCGCTCCGTCCATTTCGGATGATATCGCCCGATAACGGCGGCCTCGGCGACGTCTGGGTGACCCACCGCGGCGTTCTCGAGGTCGATAGAGCTGATCCATTCGCCACCCGACTTGATAACGTCTTTCGTGCGGTCGGTAATCTGCATCACGCCGTTCGGATCGATCGTCGCGACATCACCCGTGTCAAACCAGCCGTCCTCGTCGAGCGGACTGTCGGTGTCGTCAAGCCGGAAATAATTGCTCGCCACCCACGGGCCGCGAACCTTGAGCGTACCGAAAGCCACGCCGTCCCAGGGTAGCGGTTGGTTATTCTCGTCCGTTATTCGCATCTCGATGCCGAACACGCCGCAGCCTTGTTTTGCCTGCAGTTCGTAGCACTCCTCCTGCGACATCTCGCCCATGTCCGGCTTGATCTTGAACACCGTTCCCAGCGGGCTCGTTTCTGTCATGCCCCAGCCCTGATGAACCGTGACGCCGTGTTTCTTGTCGAAGTCCTCGATAATCGAGCGCGGGCAAGCTGCGCCGCCGACACTCACTCGATTGACGCTACCGATCGTATTCCCCGTCTTTTCAAGGTAATCCAGCAAGGCGAGCCAGATCGTGGGCACGCCGGAGGCAACGGTCACTGTTTCTTTTTCCATGAGCGCATGCAGCGTCTCGCCATCCGCCATCTTCGGGCCCGGCATGACCATTTTGGCGCCCACCATAGCCGCGCTGTAGGGAATGCCCCAGCCGTTTACGTGAAACATGGGCACGACCATCAACACACAGTCTTGCCCCGAAAATGCCAACACATCGGGCAGACACCCGGCGTAGGCGTGCAAAACGACGGAACGGTGGCTGTAGAGAACACCTTTGGGGTTACCGGTGGTACCCGAGGTGTAACAAAGCGTAGATGCCGTGCGCTCATCGAATTCGGGCCAATCGAATTCGTCAGACTCATCCGCGATCAGTGTCTCGTAGCAGAGCACGTTCGGGAGCTCGCTCGCGGGCATGTGCGCCTCGTCGGTCATCACGACAATACCCTCGACGTCCTTGAAGGTCTTCGCCAGCGCTTCGACCAGCGGCATCACCAGCGGATCGACGAACAGGTAGCGGTCTTCGGCGTGGTTGACGATGTAGGCGACTTGCTCGGGGTAAAGGCGCGGATTGATGGTATGACAAACGATGCCGCTTCCCGAGAGCGCGTAATACAGCTCAAAGTGCCGGTGATCGTTCCAGGCCAGGGTGCCGACGCGTTCACCGGGCCCGACCCCTAGTCGTTTTAACGCATTGGCCAGCTTGCGCGTGCGCGCGAAAACCTCGCGATAGGTGTGCCGCTGGTGCGGATTATCCACGGTCACAGAGACAATTTCGCGATCCGGGTAGTTGGTATCAGCAAATCTCATCAATGACGAGATCAAAAGCGGGGTTTCCATCATCAAGCCATGCATGCGGGTTTTCTCACCTCTCTGCTTTTTATATCGATTGGCGGCCGTCGCTCAGTGCTTCGGCGTTCTGGCAGGCTGTTTTTTCGATACGCGTTTGCGCGTCGTCTTTTTTGTGGCAGCGCTCTTGTCGTCGGATACTCGCCCCGAACCATTGGGTTTTGCGCGAGGCTTTTTCGAACGTTTTGCCTTACTTTTCCTGGCCGGGCGCTTTGCGGCCTTCTTGAGGTCCTCGAAAGTCTCCGTGAGGTAGTCGCAGTAAACCCCGGGGTCCGGCATCATCTCGCGACACGAAATCGCGCTGACCGTAATCTGCCCGTTGTAGCCGATCACCGGTTGAAAAAGCCCAATGCCGTGGGTAACCGGCCCTAAGCCGAAGTTGGCGACCATCCGCGAGCCCATGGAATACAACGGGAAGTTCGGACCTGCTACGTTGGTAATTATCGTATTGAAGAGTGGTGGCAAGCGCTTCGCCAGGCCATAGCGGCCATATGCGGTCGCCATGAGGCCGGTGGTAGTCGACGGCAGAAAATGAGCAAGCTCCGTCGCGAGCGAGGCGCCCACGGTGCGCGTCAGCCTCTTGGCCTGCACGCTCTCGCCGTGCACGGCGCGCAAACGCTCCAGCGGATCCGCGATATCACTGCGCACCGGCAGGCTCATCGTCGACACCATATTACCGGCGGCTTTGCGCATTTCATCCGGGCGGGCGGACACCGGCGCCATTGCGACAAGCGATTCTTCCGGCAATTCGCCTTTGGACTCCAGGTAACGCCGCAGCGCGCCCCCACAGACGCTGACAATCACGTCGTTGACGGTGGCCCCCTCAACCCGGCCTTTGATCGCACGAATCTCGTCCAGCGAGAAACTGCGGCCATCGAAGACACGGTGCGGCGAGACGTTGCCGTTGAAACGCGTCCGCGGCACCTTCGTCGTGAGATGCAGTTCCTTGTTGAGCAGCCCGCGACCAAATCGCCACGCCGTCGGGGCGTTCCGTGCCACGAGCGAAACAAATTCGAACGGCTTCTTTGCGGTCGTCACGGCCGTGCGGCCGAGCAACTCCATGGCGGTGGGAAAACGCTCCGGGAACCACTCTTTTTCTGGCGCCTCCACCGTATCCTCCGGCGACACATCGTGGATAGCCGCCGAAATCTCCGCGCCGGACACGCCGTCGATCGCTGCGTGATGGAATTTCGTCACCAGCGCAAAGCTACCCTTGGGCACGCCGGCTACGTTGTCGAGACCCTCGATGACGTAAGCCTCCCAAAGCGGTCGCGTGGTATCCAGCGGCCTCGCGTGCAGCCGTGCCGCCTGGATACAAAGCTGTCGCCAGTCGCCGGGTTTGGGGAGCGCGATATGCCGCACGTGAAACTCGAGATCGAAATCCGGATCTTCGATCCAGTACGGATAATCCAGGCTCATGGGCACGCGCAAGATCCGCTGCCGGAACACGCGCGCCTTGTGCATGCGTTTCTCGAAGTATCCCAGGATGTCCTTGAATGTCACCGCACCACCCGGGGCGGTGGACTGATCGTAGATGGCCAGGCCGCCAATATGCATGGGCATGTTGCCCGTTTCCAGGTAGAGAAACGACGCGTCGAGTCCTGATAATTGGTCCATTATTCTTGTCCCGAGTCAGTTCAGCCCGATGTAAGATCCTGGCGACGAGTGTACATCAGCATTCTAGCTGACAAGGGTTGCACCGCCGTCAACCCGGATAATCTCGCCTGTAATGAAGGCTCCAGCTTTGCTGGCCAGCATGATCGCGACCCCGGCGATGTCCGTGTCGCCGCCCCAGCGATGCAGGGGGATAGCGGCGATCTCGGCCTCGTACTGCTTTTTGTTCTTACTGGCGTATTCCGTCATCTTTGAGAAAAACCGCCCCGGTGCAATCGCGTTGACACGGATATGTTCTTCTGCGAGGTCCTTGGCAAGATTTCGAGTCATCTGGTGTACCGCCGCTTTGCTTGGGCCGTAGCTGTAGTTTTGAAATCCGTCGCCAATAATTCCTGCGATCGATCCAATGTTGATGACGCAGGCTGTGTTGTCGGCGGTGGCATTCTTCTTTAGCAGTGGCGTCATGGCCTGGGTGAGAAAAAACGGGCTCTTCACATTCAGGTTCATCACCTTATCCCAGCCCTTCTCGGGATATTCACCGAAAGCGCCGCCCCAGCCAGTACCGGCGTTGTTGACCAAGACATCCACATGGTCTTCGCGCTCTGTCAAATCGGCGACCAGTTTCCCAATGTTAGCGACCGAGCTGATGTCGCAGGGTAGGGCAACGCACTTCCCGTGATTCGAAAGAGATACAACGGCCTCCTCACAGGCCTCCGCTGTGCGCGCCGTTATGTATACGCGCGCAGCCCCTGCGTCCAGGAAGCCCTTCGCCATCTGGTAGCCAAGGCCGCGTGAGCCGCCGGTGACGAGGCAGATCTTCCCGTCCAATGAAAACAGGGACTCGACCGAGGGAGAATTCATAACACTTCGAGATCGGGGCCATCTTCGGCATCCCGAGGCCGTGCTCTGGGATTGTGCTTCAGCGGCTTGTGCGTCGTCGTATAGCTCTTCTGCAATGCCTCGACGCAGCCAATAATCATCGTGACGGTGAGATCCTCGATCGTCTGAAAGTCGGCGCCCTTGCTGTCCAGGTAATCGCCAGCCGCGACGGGCAAGCCGAAGGAGATGCTGCTTGCGGGGATTGCCAACTCCATCGGTATGTCAAAGTTCTGGTTGATGATCTCCGCGATATAGATGACCGCGGCGCTGTGCTTGAAGTCGGTCGGATTACCTGTGCCCTGCGCGACACTCGGGTCGCTTTGCAGCCTGTGGATAAGAAGACCACGCTCTTCGATATACCTGAGGTAAGCGTGGGTGACGCGGCGGACCAGTTCCCGAAAGGTGCGTGCTCCATCGGCCGCTTTAGCCTGTTTGCGCCGAAGGCGCTTCAACTCTCGTTGTAACAACTTCTGCAGCAATTCGGTCGTGCTTTGAAAATAGACGTAAACGAGAGACTTACTGACTCCGGCCGCCTTGGCCACGCGATCCATGGTGACTGCGGAAACGCCTTCCGCGGAGACGATCTCGGCTGCGTGGTCGAGTATGCTGGACTGCCGCTCCTCAGGCGGCAACCGCTTTCGTTCATTCGTCGCCTTGGACATCGTTCAGGTTTCCTCTTAACAAAATCGTTACTCGGGAATTTACAGTATTGGCCGTGTCGTTGCCGATCGAGACGGTGACCGCGGTCAACGGGCGAGCACGCCGCCGTCCACGGGCACGAGTGCCCCGTTAACGTAAGACGCGTCATCGCTGACGAGAAAGCTGACAACCGCAGCGATTTCTTCAGGCTGGCAAATCCGGCCGAGCGGGTTACTGCTCACGAACGCTTTCTTGAAGGCCGCCGGATCGTCCGGTGAAACGGTATTCGCCATTTCATCCACCATGTCGGTGTCGGTAGGCGACGGACAGACGGCGTTCACGCGAATACCGAACGGTGCAAAATGAACCGCCGCCGTCTTGGTCATGCCGTTCACGGCGTGCTTGCTCGCATTGTAGCCAATGATCTTCCCACCGCCACCGAAGCCCGATATCGAAGACGTATTGACGATATTCCCGCCCGTCTCCTTCATCGCGTTGCCCACGTACTTCATGCCCAGAAACACACCTTTGACGTTTATTGCCATGATGCGATCGAACGCATCGTCCGGGTAATCCAATGGACCCGAGAGCGCCCCACTGATCCCGGCATTATTGAACAGGATATCGATGCGCCCGAACTCAGTTTTGGCCGCATCGATCACGCCTTGCCACGCCTCGGCCTGCGACACGTCACCTTCGTACGCGACCGCACGTTGTCCCGCCGACTCGGCGACCTTCACGGCATCACCCAGTGGCGAACCAGGAAGGTCGAAGGCGACGATGTCTGCGCCATCGGCGGCGAATCGTTCGACGGCCGCCAGGCCAATGCCTCGCGCGGCCCCGGTGATGATCGCAACGCGACCCTCGAGTTTGCCTGCTGTATTCATGCTGCTGCCTCTTTGTCTGTGTTCGAACGAAGGACGAGGTCGGGATCCTCGACCGCGCTGAGCGATAGCTCGTGTTTTGCGGCGGGCAGTTCGAGCAACGCGAACAGGTTGCCGTCCGGATCACGCGCAAAACAGAGTTTGGTGCCGTTAAATGTTCGTGGTGGCGTAATGAAATGGGCCCCAAGGGCCTTGATGCGTTCGTACTCGCCCTCGATGTCGACGACTTCGAAGCAACAGTAGGCCCAGCCCAGCTCATAAATGGGGCGCTCCGCTGTCCGCGCAACAGTCGCGGGGCTCAGATATTGCAAGATCTCCAGGGTCTGGTTCTCGCCCTTGATCCAGGCGGCTTTTACTTGGGTGTGCTCGAGCCCCGTTACTTTATCAAGCAGGGGGTTGTTGCCGAACTCGGCAGTTCGCGACACCTCGCGACCGACCAGGTCGGCGTAGAACGTGGACAGCCGATCGATGTCGTGCGTCGACAGCGCAACATGGTTGAGCCACGGCCGACGGGTCGCCGGCGCATAGTGAGTAGCTTCCAGCTCGATGGTGTTCGATTCCGGGTCCTGGACGTAGGCGTAGATCGTACCAGTCCCGAGCGCGATCGGCTTTTCACGAAAGAACGCGCCGGCTTTGCGATAGCGCGCCTCCAGCGATTCGATCTCCTGAGCCTGCGAGCAGATGTGCGTGATGCCGGCGTCGGACACCGGCCGCTGGGCGTGAGTGCCGGGGTCCGGGTCATCAAAACGGGCCACGGCAAGGAAAGCGTTCGAGCCCTCGAGCAGCGCGACTTCCGCTGTATGTTGCCCGATGTCGGCAACTGCGGAGAATTCCTCATCGTCTTCGAGCTTGAACCGTCGTACTTCGGACAGGCCGGCGGCGTCGCAATAGAAAGCAATTGCGCCCTCAAGATCACGTACGGAAAGTCCGGCATGGTGAACGCCGTTAATCATCCAATCCTACTCCCGGCAGCCTTTATTTTAATATTAGTCAATAATGATAACTTTTCGCAGCCGTTCGGGTCAAGAGCGTCCGGCATAATCGCCCTGTAACCCATGTCTAACAAGTTTCAAGACAAAGTGACAAGACTTCCAACAAAGGGTACATTCAGACCTTAACCGCCACTATAAAGGACCGGACATCGTGATATACCTGCGTTTGCTGCGCCTGGCGCTGCTTCTGTTTGTAGCGATGTGTATTGTGAGTTGCTCTCGTCATGAACCGCCGACCTCCGAAACAATGCCGGTAATCCAGGACTCCGAATCGATCGCGGAGGACGCGGCGGTCGCCTATGCAAATCGTGTGAC
>Ga0255046_10000516_pt1 | contig 10449 bp, 5 predicted proteins | sample BC1_12_27_MG_FD_183632 | JGI IMG/M metagenome (GOLD analysis project Ga0255046, IMG submission 183632) | Seawater microbial communities from Strait of Georgia, British Columbia, Canada - BC1_12_27 | ecosystem: Environmental > Aquatic > Marine > Strait | place: Canada: British Columbia...
TTCTTTTATCCATGCCCAATCTGCTGGATCCGAATTTCCATCAAACGGTTACCTGTATTTGTGAGCACAGTGAAAACGGGGCCATGGGATTCATCGTCAACCGTGTTCATCATTCTCTAACCACCAGGGATATATTTGAGGAATTAGCCATAGAGCAGGGTTCAGATTTGGATTCGAACCCCATCTATTTAGGCGGGCCTGTACATCTCGGTGAGATCTTTGTGCTGCACGGGCCTCCATTCAACTGGGAAGCGAGTCTGATGATTACACCATCACTTGCTATGAGCAATACCAGAGATGTCTTGGAAGCGATTGCAATTGGCAACGGACCCCGGGAATTTATCATCATTCTGGGCTGTGCCGGTTGGGGGCCCGGCCAGTTGGAATCCGAAATAAAAGAAAATGCCTGGTTGAATTATCCGATTTTTGAGGAAAATATATTTGATATGCCAGTTGAATTACGTTGGGAAGAGGCGGTTAAAAAGATGGGGATTGATCCGACCTTAATTTCGGATTCAGCCGGTCATGCGTAGATAATTGTTGCCGCCGGTTATCCTTTGGCTTTTGTCTTGGATTTTGGTTTCTTTTTCTTGAGGCAGACTTTGTCCTTTCTAACAAAAGCGCAAAGTTTCGGGTTGTAATATTCTTTGCAGTTTAACGGATTATATAGCGGACACTCCGGATGTTTTTCGGACATAAGTCTCGTATTTCCTTCCTAAATGGGCTTCGTTTTTGACGTAACATCTTAATAGCATAAAACCTTAACCTTTACAAGGCTTTAAGTTTTACGCTTCTTCAAAGAGCGTGCTTTTAATTAGTGGGGCCGGTTGGCGCAGCGAGTGGGTCATTTAGACAGTATTAAAGGTTTCAGGTGTCAGGTTCCGGGTGTCAGGTGTCAAAGGTGCTAAATCCTGACACCTTATATTACAACATGTTGTCAGATAAAGGTAATATGCGAAAGAAAGACTTAATGCTTGTATGAAAGTGAGTGGGACTACCAAAGCGATGGACACTTACAGCACATTGAAAGATGAAATCCTGGGGGTTAATCAGGATGTACTTAAGTTATTTACCACAGCAAAATCCATTCCCGGAATGGCGGATTACACTTTTGGCGAATGGGAAAAAACCTGTGAATCCCTTCCGGGGCAGCTTGCCGAAAATACCATCCGGGTTGCTATCGTCGGGACCATTAAATCCGGCAAAAGCACATTTTTGAATTCAATCTTTAAAGGCGAATATGTGAAGCGAGGCGCCGGGGTTATCACCTCGATAGTTACGCGGGTTCGCAACGCCGAGCGCCTGCTGGCGACATTGTTTTTTAAATCCTGGGATGAGGTCAATGCCGAGATGGAACAATCCCTGGTCCTATTTCCGTCTGCCAGCTGGCTTGCGGAAGATGGCCGATTTGATATTCGGCAGAAAAAAGAGCGGGAAAAATTACAGGAGGCCCTGGGTGAATTAAGTGCGGAGCATTTGATCACACGCTCTACGCGCAATATCAACAACGTCTTGCTGACGTCATATCTTAAAGGCTATGAGTCTGTAAAAAAGTTTATTGCTACGGAAACCGGCATTCAGGTGTATGAAGATGATCGCTTTTCCGATCACAAAACCTATGTTGGAAACGAAACCCTGGCCGTTTATTTGAAGGATGTGCTGCTTGAAATCAGCTCTGATAATATGCAAAGCAATATTGAGATTGCCGATTGCCAGGGCAGTGACTCGTCCAATCCGCTGCACCTGGCGATGATTCAGGACTACTTGTTATTGACCCACCTGATTGTTTATGTCATCAGCAGCCGCACCGGGCTGCGGCAGGCCGATATCCGCTTTTTATCCATGATCAAAAAAATGGGTATAATGGATAATATCGTGTTTGTAGTGAACTGTGATTTCAGTGAACACGACTCTGTCGATGAACTCCAAAGCCTGGTTGGTCGGATTCGAGAAGAGATAGCGATGATAAAACCGGATCCGGATGTCTACTGCTTTTCAGCCCTTTATAATCTGTTTTCCACCATGGAGGACCATCTTTCGGATAAAGATCGTTTAAGATATGATTATTGGAAAGCCGACGGAGATCTCATCGAATTTTCGAACAACAATTCGGCCGGTTTTGAGACGGTGTTTTATGAAAACCTTGCTCGCAAGCGGTATGCTTTATTGTTACGAAACCACATTGAACGCCTGGGCGTTATCCTGGCTGGAACCACTGATTGGATAGGGCTCAATCGCGATGTGCTTACCAACGATGCTGACAGTGTGGCCTTGATCCTGAAAAAAATTGAAAGCCATCAAAAACGCCTCAATCAGATCAAATCATCGATCAAAAAGACCCTTTCAGGGGTTATACCGGATATCAAAAAAGAACTTCAGCGTGAGGTGCATCGGTTTCTAGATGCCCAGGCGGGGCCTGTTGCCAAGGACCTTCGCAATTTCATCCGCAGCTATACGCCTGCCACCGATAAATTCCAATCGAATCCCGAGAGTGTGGATTTTTCTCAGAATCTATATCTATTGTTCCAGGACTTTAAGCAAGCACTTGACGCCCATATTTCCGAGGTGATTAATCCCGAGGTGTTACGGTTTGTTCAGGACCGAGAAAAGCGGATTGAAGCCCATTTCGAGGCTCTCATCATTCCCTTTGAATCTATAATAGAAGATGCTTACGAAGAGTTCAACGGGCTGCTGGGTCGCAATACTGCAAACTCCGCCGCAAAAAAACGACCGCCCAAGGCGGGACCCCGGGTGGAATCTATTATCAAAACCAGCGGTGTCAGCCCTCCCCCGTTGGTGGCCGCTTTGCACTATTCGGCTAAAGTCAGAACCGAAGCTGTCATGCGGCTGGGATTTTACCGTGCTTTGAAAAATGTAAAGACCCTGTTTAAAAAATCATCGGAACCCAAAGGCAAACAAGCGGTCAAGGCTCTGGATAATGCCGCCCGCCGGATCAAACGTGAAACCGAGAAATCCGTTGTTTTTAACCTCAAGGATTACCGGGAAAACTTGAAATTCAGGTTCCTTTTCAAACTGGTGGATGCAACTTCTGAAGGCTTTGCCCAGGCAGTGCTGGAACGCTTTCAAGCCTATTTCTCTGATCTATCGGCTACCGTTGAAGGTATCGGCACAAATCAGAAAGATAAGACCCGGGCCATAAAAATTTTGGATGATATGGATCAAGTCTGCCAGACACTCGATGCCAGGATTCATAAGGTGCGGGAGGAAGTCGAAAACGCATCCTCAATCTAAGAGGAAATTAGCGGGTCGCTGGTATCTGGTAAGTCGCTCCCGGTCACTGTTGCGGGTTGAAAAACAGACCAATTTGAAATCCACCAGCCCGGAGCAGTGAATCACGCTTAAGATGTGATCTAAAAACAGCAGAACGTCGAACATCGAACGTCCAACATCGAACATCCAATATGGATGGCGCTGCGCTTGATCGATTTTTAAGCAAACAAACTGAAGAATTTCGAGGGGTAGATTCGCTCGCGCAATGCAGGCGCTTGCGCCGCGTGTTGCTAAGCATTTTTTAAATTGATAGAATTCATTATTCGATGTTGGACGTTCGATGTTCGATGTTCATTTTTTATTTAACCACTCCCTTAAGTTCCTCCAGCCCCTCTTTGGCAAACTGGATGGATTCATCAAGGGTCAGGGCCATCTGATAGTAGCGGATGGCTTTTTCTTTTTCTCCCATGTGGCGGTAGTTGGCACCAATATTGGCATAATCGATGGCCGAAGAGGGGTCGAGCGCGATCACCTTTTTAAAACTTTGAATCGCTTCTTCATGCTCTTGAAGTTTAAAATGGCAAAATCCCATTAGATTGAAAATATCCGTTCTTTCCGGGTCCAGCTTGGCTCCTTGCTGCAATACCTCAAGGGCCTGGCGGTATTCGCCCATATCTTTTAGGGCCACACCCAGATAAGAATGAATACTGGGGACATCCTGTTCAGTGGGGTCGAGGGTTAAAGAGCGGCGGAAATAGGAGAGGGCGGATTGCGGATCATCGATGGATAGATGGCATGCACCCAAATAAAAATTAATGTAGTATTTACCGGGCAGTTCTTTATCCATGAATTTCAATTGACGAATAGCTTCGGCGGCCGGTATATTTTCAAAAATGTGTTTGGCTGAAAACATACCGACGCTGGTGCCCCGCGATCGTTCCCTGAAATGAGCGCCGGGTATTATGGTATAAAAGGCAGGGATACTGAGCTGATGGTGCATGGTATTAATGACCAGTACCTGCATGTTTATGTTCTTAAGGGCCGCCAGACAATTAAGAATTTCGGTTTTAAGGTTGTTGTTGGATAAATCGGGAAGATCGCTGATGTTGACCTTTTGGCCGGGGTTTATTATGTAATCGGCCTCTTCAAGGGTGGTATATTTGGGCAGACCGCTGGCGACATAATTTGAATCCGTATTAAAGTCGCCGGCCAGCTGGGCGACTTCGGTCAACGCCCGGCTCAGGGCTTTTTGCGGATCCGGAGTGGTCCCGGCAGTCCAGACGATTTCACTTAGAGCCGGAAATGTTGCCGGGTCATAGGCCATGGCGCCTACGGTGGGGATCCCGGTATCCAAAGAAAAATCTGATAAATAAAGATTTACCCCAGCCTTTTTATATTTTTGGAACATTCCATTCACCAACGGGTCGGTTACGGACTCAGGTCGGATGGCGGCGACTTTCAATTTTTTCTGGCTGATCACTGATGACGTGTGCCGTTCTACGATTTCACAGATTCCCTGAATTAAGGCTTCCTCAACACAATTACCAGCCGACGGGCCGTTAAACTCATTGATGGCGAAAAACCAGTCAAAGGGTATTAGAACTTCCCTTTCCTGGGTTAGATTGTAACCCCAGGTCCATTTCAACGGCAGGCTTTCAAATATTTTTCGGGAGACAGGCAGGTCATCGGATTCATCATGGACTGATTGGGCAATGAGTTCAAAAGCAATGGCCTTGTCCTTGACGTTGGGATATATATCAGTAACGAAATTTTCAGGATTCTTGGCAAAACTGAAAAAGCTGAAACGTTCCGCCAACTCCATCAGGGCGCTGGCCTCAGCCTGCTGCGGGGTGCCGCCTTTGCCCATCTGTTTTTTTGTTCCCGTGACAGCCGCAGCATCTTTGCCGCAGGTGCTGAAATAGACCGGAATGTCCAGACGACCGTTATCAATGCGATGGGTACTTTTAAGGATATCCAATTCGATTGTTTTCAGTTTGTCTTTGAAACGCGTTACGGTTTCTTCAGGGTTCAATATTTTATCCTGGTCTTTGGTATACCTTTTGTGGGCATCATTTAAGGTGACAGTGTAATTCATCGAGTTCCTCCTGATAGAGCGTTTGTTAGAATAACATTCCAATAGCGGTGGTTCTTTGAGTTTTTGCGGGATTATCAATAACGTCTAAGATAGCCTGGTCCAAACGCTCTAATAATTTTTCTTCATTCATTAGAAACAAGCAGCGGTTTTATCTGGTTCATTCATATCCAAATGCCGGTAACACATTAATCCGTGGATATACTCAATGTTTCTAATGGTTATGATTAACACATTTAAATTGAGACAAACAAACCGTAGTGTCAGCCTTGTGGTATCGTAGTTTCATTTACGTGGTCTATGCCGACAATTTGTTGTGCGCTTGGCTGACCGATCAGATTTTGTCCGGTCTTGCCAAACAGATCAGAGACGACTGAGCCGATCTTTATATTGGCCGTGGCGAACAATTTGTGAACGCGTCTTTTGTAATCAGTTTTTTATAAATTTTCATGCCCATTATTTAGAGGATAGCTATGACATTTCAATAAGTCTATTGTTTCATGTTTCGTTGTGCGCGTAGGGGCATGAAAATTTTTCAATTGACCGCTAATTTTGGATTTGATATGGAAGGACTTCTATTTGTGGGGATGTAGCTCAGATGGGAGAGCGCGGCGTTCGCAACGCCGAGGTCAGGGGTTCGATCCCCCTCATCTCCACTTATCCCAACTTGAGGCCCAAACTCAAACCTCAAAAATTCCCTGTTTTTTTCACGCCGATGGCGCCATAGAAATGTCCGACACAATTGTTTTCTGCGCAACAAGTCGACGATTATATACCAACTTGCTAGGAAATAAAAGCCTCAGGCTGCATTTTTTTAAAGCCGTTTAATTAAGATGCCGCTTATTGTAACCAAACATTTTTAATTTGTTCTTTAATAGTGATGGGCCATTTCTATTTGGTCCATCTCAGAGTAAGTACGACATCGTGCTTCATTCTGACCTCCTTTCTCGGGTGGTTTGTCGATTGATGAACCACCCGTTTTTATTTTGCCGTCGAAACTCTGTTTTTGTGGGGTTGTTCGACGGCAAACACCACCTTTCGGGGTGAAATCAAAGCTCGACCCTCTGGACCTGGGTGCTGTATTGGAGAAATATGCTTGAAAAATGCAGAAGTTTATGAAATTGCATTGATTTCTGATGAATATGATTTATATTTTATGAACAAATCCTTATAAAGTTTAAGGATTTATACCGGTTGTCATAAATATGTTCCGTTTGAACCGAGTTACTAACAAGCAAAGATGCATTTGTGTAACGATTGAAAATTATTCTAATTTATGACAAACGCTCTAATCTCCCGACTGCCGTAAATTCACCCACATTACAGGAGCCATTAAACTATCATGGAAAGGAAAGCCGAAGTCGAACGAAAAACAAAAGAGACCGACATTAAAATTTCTCTTGTCATCGATGGCCAAGGGCAGACCAACATCGCCAGCGGAATTCCTTTTCTTGATCATATGCTTACCTTGATGGCAGTTCACGGTTTTTTCGATCTATCCTTACGGGCTAAGGGTGATCTGGACGTGGATTTTCATCACACGATTGAAGATGTGGGGCTCGTGCTGGGAGATACAATCCGTGAAGCTCTTGGCGCGCGCAAAGGGATCAAGCGCTATGGGCATGCTGTTACGCCCATGGATGACGCCCTGGCAACCGTGACGCTTGATTTGTCAAATCGACCCTATCTGGTCTACCATGTCCCCGAGCACGCGACCACGGGGATCGCACTCAATCCCTCTTTGACCAAGGAATTTTTCAGAGCCCTTGTCAATCGGGCGGGCATGAATTTGCATATTAATGTGGCATACGGCGATAATGACCATCATGTGGTGGAATCGATTTTCAAGGCATTTGGCAGGGCTTTGGATGAGGCCGCATCCCTGGACCGACGTATAAAAGGGGTCCGATCATCCAAGGGGGCCTTGTAAATCTGCCTGTTAGATACTTAATTCAGGAATTTGTATTATAGTTGTCCATATTGGAAGAGATTATCGGTAAATTGCCCCAATCATGATTATCATACCGGCGGTTGATATAAAAAACGGCAAATGTGTCCGACTGATCCAGGGCCGGCAGGAAGATGAAACCGTATTTTCCAACGATCCTGCGGCAATGGCACAAAAATGGGCGAAAGCGGGTGCCGAGTTGATTCATGTGGTCGACTTGGACGGTGCCTTTGAGAAAAGTCCGCAAAATCTCGATGCGATTAAAAATATACTTAACACAGTTGCTACGCCAATTCAGTTAGGTGGCGGCATACGCAATGAGCAAACCGTTCTGAGACTGCTTGATATGGGTGTGCAACGGGTGATTATAGGAACGGAAGCCATCAGGAATCCGGAGTGGGTGATGCAAACTGCGCTGCATTTTCCCGATCAAGTGGTGGTCGGCATCGATGCCCGTGATGGCCGCGTAGCGATCGAAGGCTGGACGGAGACCACTCACATCCAGGCGATAGACCTGGCCAAACGGTTTGAAGATTGTGGGGTCGCCGCCATCAATTTCACCGATATTTATCGCGATGGCATGCAAACAGGCCCCAACATTACCGAAACCGGGCGTCTTGCGGAGGCGATCAGCATACCGGTAGTGGCTTCAGGCGGTGTCGCGACCATCGAAGACATAAAAAACCTGTTGCCGTTGGAGGCAGTCGGCGTTTGCGGAGTCATCACAGGCAAGGCATTATACAGCGAAACGCTCGATTTTAAGCAAGCTTTGGCGCTGGCACAGTCAGCCAAGCAGGCCGAAGACACGGTCAAAAAATAGTGGGGGAGCGTGACACTATTTGCATGGCATGAATGCTAAAAAAATTCTTGACAAATTCCTATCTGAGAATTAAATTAGCCGGTTAACTCAGTTGGTATTTATTGATTATTTCGGGATATATTTCACATTTGGCTTTTGGCTAAATTTTATCCCGTTTACGACCCATCCGCTAATAATTGTTTTGCCTGTTTTATAGCAATGGAGGTTGCTGTTATTGGCAGTTTTTATTCCTGAAGATAAAATTTCAGAAATCAAGAATGCGGCCGATATTGTTGATATTGTTTCAGAAGCGGTGCTTTTGAAAAAAGCAGGCAAAAACCACATAGGTCTTTGTCCGTTTCATTCAGAAAAAACTCCTTCATTTACAGTCAGCCCGGACAAACAGATATTTTACTGTTTTGGATGCGGCACCGGCGGAAACGTTTTCAGTTTCCTTATGAAACAAGAGGGGCTTTCATTTCCGGAAGCCGCCAGGGTACTTGGCAAACGGTATGGTATCGACATTCCGGATAGGCCGCTATCACCGGAGCAAAAAAGGAAAATCAGTGAAAGGGAAAGCCTTTTTGACATAAACCGCCGGGCCATGGAGTTCTATCATCAGGCGCTAAAAGACAGCGGCGCGGGGCAGGTGGCCAGAGCTTATTTGGAAAAGAGGGGGATTTCGCAACAAACAATAGATAATTTTAAGCTTGGTTATGCTCGGGAGGGATGGAATCACCTGCTGAATTTCTTTCTAAAGAAGCGCATTTCGCCCGTGCTGCTTGAGAAAAGCGGTTTGATTTTGCCCAAAAAAAATAAGAGCGGCTATTATGATCGCTTTCGAAATCGGATTCTTTTTCCAATTTTCGATGCCAGCATGCAAGTTGTTGGTTTTGGCGGTCGGGTGCTGGACGATTCTTTACCCAAATACCTGAACTCGCCGGAAACCATGATTTACAACAAGCGCCGTTCTCTCTACGGCATTCAGCGGGCTAAAGAAAAATGCCGGTCCGCCGGTACCGTATTTATTGTAGAAGGGTATCTGGATGTTATCGCGCTTCACCAGCACGGCGTTGAAAATTCTGTTGCAACCCTCGGGACCGCGTTAACCCCCGACCATGTCAGATTCTTAACCCGTTTTGCCGACAGCATGGTTCTGGTTTATGACTCTGATGATGCCGGGATTCGATCTGCCAAGCGCTGTATCGACACCTTTTGGAGGGAGCATGTAGATTTCCGAAGGCAGGATGTGTACCGGGAAGAAAATGCCGATACCCATATCCTGGTTTTGCCGGCCGGCCACGATCCGGATTCTTATATGTTCGAAAAAGGACCGGAAATGTTTCTGGAATCGGCGGCCAGCGCCCCGGGGATCATAACGTTTCTAATGAACTGTGCCATTGACAAACATGGCCTTTCCACTGAAGGTAAAGTTCGTATAATAAAAGAAATGCAAGCGCCACTGGCCGCGATAAATGATCGCGTGGCTCAAGGTTTATACATCCAGAAACTCGCTGAGCGACTTGGTATTGCCGAAAATGCAATTTCGGAGCGCGTCAGCCAAGTCTCGGCTCGGATAACGGAAAAGGGATTTGCATATGATGGTCCCCCGGCCTCCGCTGATTCTGCGAACCGATCCGCTGTTGTGAAATCGGCATCAGAAAGCCGGCACTCACAAATGGTCGATATTGGTAACCGTTTTGAGCGTCAAATTATTGCAATGATGCTTCAATTTCCGGATATTGTACCTGAAATTGAAAAATTAGACACCCTTAATTATTTTGATAATAAGATTCTGAAAAACATCGGGGAGACCATTTTAGCATCTAATCTGACATCTGCCGACCGGGTCTCCGAACTGATGTCCCGGGTTGACAGTCAGCAGAAACAAACACTGATTGCCTCTTTAGCTATGGAGGATGAATCCTGGAATAGGAAAGGTTGTCTCCAGTTACTGGGCAAATTTGTTGAAAACGGGCAGAAGCTGCGCGACAGCGGTGCCTTAGAAGAGCAGATCAGAGCTGCTGAAAAAAGCAATGATCATGACTTGTTAATAAAGCTGTTGAATCAAAAACAAAAAATGGCCGAACGCAGTGAAAAACAAAAAATGGCCATTTTAAGCGAGAAATAAGGTCGGGGATTACCAACCTTAAAGTAGGAATAGCAGATCGTAACTAACGGTTATTTTCAACATTTTTCTATAAAGCCATCTCAAAAAAATTGTTGAACGACTACGGATTACTGCTGATAAACTGAGGTATTGGGGAGGCATGAATTTCATGGTCAAAAAAGCTGCTGTAAAAGCTGTAAAAAAGGAAAGCAGTAAAAAGACGAAAGCGAAAGCATCCGCCAAAGCATCCGCCAAAGCATCCACCAAAG
>Ga0255046_10000517_pt1 | contig 10446 bp, 8 predicted proteins | sample BC1_12_27_MG_FD_183632 | JGI IMG/M metagenome (GOLD analysis project Ga0255046, IMG submission 183632) | Seawater microbial communities from Strait of Georgia, British Columbia, Canada - BC1_12_27 | ecosystem: Environmental > Aquatic > Marine > Strait | place: Canada: British Columbia...
TACTTGACAAGCTAAATAGTCTCTCGGCACCATTCATGAGCATAGAGAATAGAGCATAGAGCATAGGGTTGAAATTTTGAAAACGCATAGGTATTTAGCTCCGAACGATAACTACATGTCCCCTCTTCCCTCGGGAGACTGTGCCGTAATTCGTCATCCCGGCCAAGTCACGCAAGGCGGGACGCGAGCCGGGATCCAGAAAAAACCTGTTTATATTGCACTTTCGCTGGATTCCGGATCTCGTCCGCTTGGGCGGACTCGTCCGGAATGACGGGATCGGCTGGTTGTGACATAGTTTCCGAGGGGATAAGGGACTTTTGCGGAGCTAAGTTAATAGGCGTTTTTAGAAATTTGAAATTAAAAAACCGCAATCCCAAATTTCAGATTTAAGATTGCGAAATCTTCCAGTTTCTCGTTGTCTCAATCTACAATCTTAAATCTAAAATGACCAGTTAGGAGGTGTACAATGCGGATAGTATTGATTGGGCAAGCTGCCTTCGGCGCCAAGGTACTGGAGAACTTGATGGAAAGAGATGAACAGGTGGTGGCGGTCTATGCCCCGCCGGACAGGGGGAGTCGACAGGATCCACTTAAGGAAGCAGCGGTTGCTAAAGACATTCCGGTTTTTCAACCATCGACCTATAAAGATGATCAGGTTTTCGCAGAGTACCAGGAGCTCGAGCCAGATCTGACCATTTTGGCTTTTGTCACTGATATTATCCCGGAACAGTTTTGTCAGCTGCCCTCTTTGGGCAGCATTTGTTACCATCCTTCTCTTCTTCCCCTCCACAGAGGTGCTAGCGCCATAAACTGGGCGGTTATAAAGGGGAGAAAAAAGACAGGCTTGACCATTTTCTGGCCGGACGGTGGTATTGACACGGGACCCATTTTGCTTCAGAAGGAGATTGAGGTTGGGCCAGATGACACGACCGGATCCCTCTACTTCAACTATCTTTTTCCCATGGGGGTTGATGCCATCCTCGAATCCGTAGAGTTAATCAAGGAAGGCAAAGCCCCGAAGATTACACAGCCGGAAGAAGGAGCCACTTACGAGCCACCCTGTAGCGACCGTGTGGCCGCCATTGATTGGAAAAAGGCTGGGCAGGACATATACAATTTGGTGCGGGGCTGTGATCCGCAGCCCGGAGCGTATAGTTTCTGGCAGGGAGAGAAGATCCGCTTTTACGGTGCCAGGCTGCTGGGAGAACCCACGACAGAAACCCCGGGAACGGTGGTGCAAGCAGATCCTGACGGCGTTCAGGTTGCTGTTGAGGGCGGGAAACTCTCGGTCGGCAAGGTTCGCCCCGAATCCGGAGGCAAGGTGGAGGCCTCGGCATTTGTGTCCGAAAGGGGACTGAAAGTCGGAGATCAGTTTGGTGAAGCAACGTGAACAACAACAGGCCCTACACCTTTTCCCGGAAAAAGAAGAGACTTTTGATCTCATATACCTGCCCAGATTTCAGAGACTGCTACGGGATAAATATCGACTACATTAGCGCAGGACACAGTAAGAAGAAGATGGAAGACAGAGTTTATATTTCGGATTTGGGATTGGGGATTTCGGATTGGAGAGGTCATAGAGCATAGGGGGTAATTGCGAATAATACTCGTCCTGGTTCTTGATACCGAACAATGGAAGTTGATGGAAATTACAAATCACAAATCACAAACAAATCTCAATGACCGAAATTCAAAATCTCAAACCCATGCATCATATTAATAAATGAGATTTCTAAACATGTTTTGGTTATTGGATTTTGGAATTTGTGATTTATTTGTAATTTGGTGCTTGGGATTTGGGATTTCCAAAAGTATGGTAATTTGAACGAGTTAACGGCTTGACAACTGGGATAGCACTCGACACCATGAAGGAAATCTACCTTCGTTTGATGAACGAATCACGCTGTATTGCCTCACGTTACGAGGTTCCGGAATTCTACCGACGATTCAAACCGGCACTGGCAATCTCACGGCGTATCTTTTTTCATAGTCCGCTGCTGATTCATTGCAGAGAACTGGTGACTCCACTGTACGTGGATGATTTCGGTCACGGCCTCCAGCACGCTACAAGAGTGAGTATGGACGCCGGTACCATTGTGCTTCTTGAGGGGGAGAAATATTTTACTGTGGAGGCAGAGTTGGAGCGGGCGGTCGTACTGGTTCAACTTGCCGGGCTCCTTCACGACCTGAAACGCACTGAAGAAGAACACGCCTCGGCCGGAGCTCAGGCGGCCAAAGTCCTGTTGCGGGATTTCCCCCTCAGTCCTGCAGAAATACAATGCGTAGCAGAAGCCATCACCAATCACGAAGCATTTTCAGAACCTCAGACCTGCGACACTTTAACAGGGCAGTTGGTGGCCGATGCACTTTACGATGCAGACAAGTTTCGCTGGGGTCCTGATAATTTTACCCGCACCGTCTGGTACATGATGAGCTATCACCAAGTCGACATTGCCGAACTGTTTGGCCGTTTTCCCTGGGGTGTCAACGGCATCCTCAGAATTAAAGATACCTTTCGCACCAACATAGGCGCTCAATACGGCCCCGAATTTATCGATCTGGGAGTAAGGATTGGTAAGGAGATTTATCAACATCTCCAGCGGCATCTGGATTCACTGACAACTGACGAGGAGCCTGATTTCGGGGAGAGGATTGACAGCGGAGATCAAGGCGACGGTTGAGATTACCCATGAGTGAGGCTTTCAGCAATAATGTTGGAATTGAAGGTATTCGCATCGGTCAGGTGACAGATGCGCAACATCACACAGGCTGCACTGTAGTAATGGTGGAAAATGGTGCGGTAGCAGGCGTAGATGTTCGCGGGGGCGCACCAGGGACGCATGGCACAGATGCATTGCGGCCGGAAAACCTTGTAGAACAGGTGCACGCAGTGGTTCTCACCGGCGGCAGCGCTTATGGTCTGGCTACCGTCCAAGGTGTGATGCGCTATCTGCGTCAACGAAACTGCGGTTTTCGGACTGAATATGGTGTAGTTCCCATTGTTGCTGGAGCAGTGATTTTTGATCTCGGGCTCAATAAAGGCGAGAATTTCCCGGACGCTGATATGGGCTACCATGCATGTGAGAATTCCTCAAAGGAAGGTGCTGAGCAGGGATGCGTAGGGGCCGGAACAGGTGCCACGGTGGGGAAGCTATTCGGACTCGAGCGCGCCATGAAGTCTGGACAAGGTTTTGCTTCTCTCACTTCCCCCGGAGGATTGAAGGTCTGGGCTCTGGCCGTGGTGAATGCGTTCGGTGATGTTCGCAATCATGAAAACGGCGAGCTTCTGGCAGGAGTTCGCACCGAGGATGGGCGGCAACTGGCCAATGCGGCCGCAAGCCTGGTTGAATTGGAAACTTTAGGGGGATTTTCGGAGACCAACACCGTCTTGGGAGTAGTGGCGACCAATGCCAAGCTTACCAAAGCTGAACTCACGCGCGTTGCCCAGATGGCCCAGGATGGCATTGCCCGAGCGGTGGTTCCATCCCACACCCTCTACGACGGTGACACAATTTTCGCCTTGAGTACAGGCTCTCACCGCAGGGTTGAAGTAACCGTGGTGGGAGCCCTGGCTGCCCACCTCATGGCCAAAGCCATTGTTAATGGCGTCTTGCATGCAGTTGGGGTGGATAACCTGCCGGCTTATCAGGATCTGTTCGGTAAAAGCGTGTAGCGCAACGCGCAGGGCGCATAGCGTAGTAGGTAATTCGTCAATTAGAAAATTAGAAAATTAGTCAAAGAGATCAGAGGTCAGAGATCAGAAGTCAGAGGACAGAGGACAGAGGACAAAGCGCATAGGGCATAGAGCATGGAGCAGAGGGTAAAAGATTTGATATGCTTGATTTTAACGACTTGAACGATTTCTACGATTTCTACGGCTTCTACGATTTGAACGATTTTACTGCGATAAACACTTGGAATTACGGGATATGGGAGTGATAAGTTGAAGCACATTATTAATTTCTTTTTCGAACTGGGCATGTTGAAAAAAACCCCGAGGAGTGGATTCCAGTTTCTTGGTTCTGGTAGCGAGTCTGTGGCTGAGCATGTTTTTCGTGTTGCCACAATTGGCTTTACCATGGCCAGACTGGATAAACAGGCCGACGCCTTTACTGTTGTGCGAATGTGTTTGTTTCACGATATCCCGGAGTCTCGCACTGGGGACATGAACTATGTGAACAAACACTACGTTGATGTTAGGGAAGACCAGGTCGTAAAGGACCTCGCCAAAACCCTTCCTTTCGGTGATGAACTCCAGGGGCTGCTGGAAGAGTTTGCAAAAGGGGAAAGTCGGGAAGCGCAACTGGCCCGAGACGCAGACCAACTGGATCTCATTCTAGAATTAAAGGAACATCAAGATTTGGGTAATAGCTATGCCAAGGATTGGATCCATTTTGCCCTGAAACGGTTGAAGACGGACCTGGGCAAGCGGTTGGCAGCGCAGATTTTGGAGACCGATTCCACAGCCTGGTGGTTCGAGGGCCGGGATCACTGGTGGACCGAGGAATAGCGCTCCGCGAATGGAGAAACAGGTCCGGGCTAGAAAGGCACTCCTGTCGTTATTCGTTATCTGTTATTTGTTATCCGGATCATTTGAAGAGACATAAATGGCTGAAAGGCGACGGGGTGGTGGAGAGAGAGGATCCTTCGTTAAACCTATAACCTAATAACCTATAACCTATAACGGATAACTTGCTTTTTCGCGTTATGCGACCGTGATCGAATTCTTCCCCATATCCTTGCTTCGGTAAAGAGAGTTGTCTGCCATCTGCAGTAGCTCTTTTTTGTCAGCAGCATCACCGGGGTAGTTGGCAATACCGAAGCTGGCGGTAAGTCTTGTCTGAAGCTCCAGATCCTCCAGGAAAGTAGCATCGGCTAATGCCTTACGTACGGCGACCACCTTGTCAAAGGCCGTATGCTTGTCTTGTCCAGGCAGTATGATTACGAATTCATCGCCACCGTAGCGCACCAGTCGATCATTTTCCTCCAGCTTGGAGGCTATGATCTGAGCAGCGTCCCCTAGAATTCTGCTGCCGAGCAAATGTCCGTGGCTATCCACCACTTCTTTGAAGTTATCCACATCAAGAAACACCAGGGAAACCTCCTGCCCTTGATGTAACAACTGGTCCAAGTGCTGGTGCATGTGACGGGTGTTGTAATAACCGGTCACGTCGTCGGTGATGCTAAGGGACTCGATCTTTCTATAGGTACGAGCATTATGGATGGCGATGGCTACATAATCGGCCAATATGGACAGGAGCGGCATGAAATTGTCCTGAAATAGTGACATGTCTTCGGGATTCACGATTTCAATGACACCTATTACCGCCCCCTGCATCTTGAGGGGAAGACATATAATAGAGTGGGTGACAAAACCAGTGAGATCATCCACTCGGTTGCTGAATCGAGGATCTTGCTGCACCTCCGGTACTAGAATTGGTTCACCCGTATGCGCTACTGTCCCAGCTATCCCCTCTCCGAGCCCTATCCTCACGTCGGCCAGTGACCCTTTGTCCAAGCCCACCACTACCCCGAAGTAGAGTTCCTCAGTCTTGGGATCCAGCAGAAACAAGGTCCAATTTTTTGCCTTAATCAATTCACTTAGCCGTTTGAGTATGATGATTAAGATCTGGTCCATATTGAAGGTTGAAGTGAGGGCCTTGCCGATTTCAACACAGGTCATGAGATGCTGAATGTAGATGGAATTTTCTTCAAGAATGTTGGCGACCGAAGTCACCAAATCGGGTTCTTTCATTAAATCATTCATGAGTGATCCAGTAGCGAAGTTTATGCATTTACGTTAGCTAATACTAAAGCAACCTTCATGCCAACAACAATGATCGAACTCAATTGTGCTATACTCAGGGCTCCATTGAATCTAAGCAGCACTTGAACCAGGCAGAGGACCAGATATCAGAGGTCAGACGTCAGAGGACAGAAGACAGAAGACAGAAGACAGAAGACAGAAAGCAACCTGTAACGTATAATGTCTCTTACTGTTCACCGTTTACCGTTCACCGTTTACGACCTAACGCTTTGACTAATTCCCTAATTCTCTAATCAACTAATTCTCGAATTAACGAATCGACGAAAAACCTATGAATGAACATCCTTTGGAAATACTCTCCGATGATCTGAAACTCCAGAGTGTGCTGACCACTCCTGAAAGTGACTCCTGGCCGCTGGTGATATTGTGTCATGGCTTTTTGAGCCACAAGGACAGCTCAAAATACAAGCAACTTGCCCAGATATTTGCCCAAGAGTCCATTGCCACAGTCCGGTTTGACTTCAGGGGCTGCGGCGAGAGTGAAGGGTTATTGTCTGAAAGCTCGATTTCCAGACGGTGGAGAGATTTGCAAAGGGTGATTGACGAGAGCCTAGACCTGGAAGATTTTGATGGACGTCTGGGTTTGTTGGGGAGCAGCTTAGGTGGTTACCTGGCTCTCCTGGAGGTAAGTCATAATTCTAAAGTTCGCTGTGCTGCGGTCTGGTCCACCCCTTCCCACCTCCTTGATCTGGCTAAGCGCCTCCCTGAAGTTTCTCCAGTGGAATTCTCCCAGGAATGCCACGAAGACCTGCTCAACGTGGAGCTCCTTCCTCGCTTGAAAAATGTCCAGCGTGTTCTCATCGTGCATGGCCAGGAGGACCAACAAGTTCCCCCCGAGCACGGTTCTAGATTGTATGAAGTGCTAGATGAGCCGAAAGCCCTGCATATGTTGGAGAAAGCTGATCACCGGTTCAGTGCACCGGAATCGAGAGAAGAAGCCATTCGAGTCACTATGGAATGGTTCAGGAGGTTTCTTTGAGAATTAGAAAATTAGAGAACTAGAGAATTGGGAAATTAGTCAAAGAGGTCAGAGATCAGACGTCAGAGGTCAGAGGGCATAGAGCAGAAGACAGAGGACAGACATTTTCTTGTGGGAGCGGCTTTCAGCCGCGATTCGAACAACTTTTACGATTTCTACGGCTTCTACGACTTCTACGACTCGAACGACTTGAACGATCTTGACCAATTGACGAAACGCTCACCGTTCACCGTTCACTAATCACCCAATTAACTTAACTTACCCGTTAGCTTTACACGTGCGTCCAAAACCAGGCTGAAAAGTGCAGGAATCAGAAAGAGGGTAAAAATCGTAGAAAGGGCAAGACCACCAACCACCACACTACCCAAACCGCGATAGAGCTCAGATCCGGCGCCCCGGAAAAGCACCAGCGGCATCATACCAAACACACTGGTGGTGGTGCTCATGAATATGGGTCTGATGCGGTTTCTCACTGCCTCACGGATTGCCTCCCGCCGCTCCATTTCTTCATGGCGCATGTGGTTCAGGCTCTGGTGGACGATGAGAATGGCGTTGTTCACCACGGTGCCGATGAGAATGATGAAGCCCAGCATGGTCAACACGTCCAAGGACTGATACTCAATCAAGTTGCTCACCAACCACAGACCAGCAAAACCCCCAGCAGCCGCCAGCGGCACACTGAACATGATAACGAGAGGATAGAGAAAGCTGGCGAAAAGGGCCGCCAGAAGCAGGTAGGTGATGACCAGGGCTAGAACGAAATTCCACTGCAGGGCCTTTCTTGTGACCACCAGGTCGTCTGCAGTGCCTGCAAGGTTGATGTTGTAGAGGCCGCTAATCTCTCCGCTTTTTTTGAGGGGTGCGATAATCTTGTTCTCCAGCGTCTGCATGGCGGTTTCCAGGGGTGTCTCACGCGGTGGTCGCACCTGAATAGTAATTGCTCTTTGGCGCTCGATGTGATTGATCTGAGTAGGTCCAGCCACCCAGCGGACATCTGCCACTGATCCCAATGTGATCAGTCGACCGTCAGCAGTTCTCAGTAAGAGGTTATCAAAGTCCTGGGTTCGGTTCGTGGAAGAAGGGGTACCCATCAAAGTGAGGTCGATTTCTTTGCCATCGTGTTGGTAATCGCTGACTTTACGGCCGTCGAGCAAGGTGTCCACAGCCTGGCCGATGTCGCGGGCAGCGAGTCCCAGGCTGGCGGCTCGCACCCGATCAGGGGTAATCTGAATTTCTGGGTTCCCCAGGTCGAGACTCGGAATGGGGCGTACCTGGGAGCCAGGGAGCAATTGCATGGCCTGACCGAATACTCGACCTCCAAACTGTACGAGGCGCGTCAGATCCGGACCGGTAATGTCCACATCAATGGTCCTACCAGAGGTAATACCGCGGCCGAAAAGACTGCTCTGAAAGGATGTGGCATAAAAACCAGGGATCTTTTTTAGCTCCTTCTTGAAAATTGGAACCAGGTCTCTGGCTTTGAGGGGATCCTGAGTGGAGGCACCGGCGAACATTATACGACCGAGAGCGACATAGAAGAGGTTACGGATTCGGGGTTCTCGGTATTCGACACTCCCATCTTCCTTCCAATAGGGTTCCAGTTCTTTGACAATAACATTACCGACCTGGTCGAGTTCTTCCAGATTATAGCCAGGGGGAGGAAGGAGAAGGCTGAAAACAAAATTACGATTGCCCTCGGGCAGATACTCGGAAGGGGGGGATAAGAAAAACGCCATGGCCAGCGAGAACCCGGTGAGGGCAACCACCACTGCCACCCGAGCAGATACAGAGCCGGTGACTCTATAGTTGAAGTTGGCCACTCCTTCAGTGAATATGTGGGCAAAACGGTCCAAAAGGCCGACGGAGTTTTTAAACGGTGGAAGTTCGTTGTCTAACTCAGAGGTCTTTGAGGTGTCGGGTTCAGAGCCCGGGTTGGTTGGCACAGTACTCAACTGCATGCGCTTGGCCGCCAATTTGGCCTTGCGCCGTTCGCGAAAATAGCCGAGAATTCTGGCTGAGAAGGTGGGTATAACCGTTATGGATACAACCAGGCTCAGGGCCACCGCGCAGCTGATGGCAATGGCAATGTCCTTGAACAGCTGACCGGCCTCTTCCTGCACGTACACTACCGGGATAAAAACTGCCATGGTAGTCAGGGTGCTGGCCAGCACCGCGCCCCAAACCTCGGTAGTACCTTTATAGGCTGCCTCAACTCGGGTTTCTCCCAGGCTGCGGTGACGGTCTATGTTTTCCAGGACCACGATGGCCGCGTCCACCACCATTCCCACGGCAAAGGCAAGTCCCGCCAGGCTGATGACGTTGATGTTGCGGCCGAAAAAGGTCATCATCAGGAAGGTGCCCACGACGCTTATAGGGATGGCGGTGGCGATGATCAGGGTGCTGTTGATGGATCGCAAAAAGAGGATGAGCACCAGCACTGCCAGGGTTCCTCCCACAAAGAGGTTCTGGCGCACAAGGTCAATGGCACTTTCAATATACTCGGTCTCGTCGTAGACCTGGCGCAGCCGCAGCCCCCGCTCTTTGAGTAACCCTGCGTTCATCTCGGCGATGGCCTCCCGGACTCCCGTCATTACCTGGAGGACGTTGGCTCCTGTCTGGCGCTTAGCGTTAACAGCGATAGTAGGGCGGTTCTTTTCGTGAACTGTGGCCGTGGGTTTGGCGTAGCCGAGCCTAACTTCGGCAATATCATGGACATAGATGGGGGTACCATTGATGTATTTGATGACGACGTTTTCCACATCATTCGGAGATTGGTATTGCCCCACAGTTCGAGCAATGAACTTGCGCTTACCCTCGTCAAAATCTCCGGCACTTATGTTTTCGTTTTCCCGGTTCAGTGCGGCTGCGACTTCGGCTATGGTAATGTGGTGGGCCGCGAGACCGTTAGGGTCGAAGGTGACCTGCATCTCTGGCTCGACGCCACCGAAGATTTCGGACTCAGCCACGCCAGGGATCCTTTCAAACCGTGGTTTGATGAAGTCCTTGACGAACTGGTACTCGGTTTCGATGCCGGTGTTGTCACCGCTGAGCCGTTCAAGGATGATCCAGGCGATGGCGTTCTGCTCGCTGCCGGAGGAGACCAGTACAGGCTCCTCAGCCTCGTCCGGATATTCCGGCACCTGGTTGAGGTTGTTTGAGACTTTAAGGAGGGCTGTGTCGGGGTCGGTGCCCACCTGGAACTTAAGGGTCACCCTACCCCGACCGTAAAAGCTCTCACTCTTCATTTCGACGAGACCTTCGACGCTTTTGAGAACATCCTCCTGCTCGTCGGCGATCTCCCGCTCCACCTCCTGGGGGCTGGCTCCCGGCCAGATGGTATTTACAGTAATCTCGGCTTTGTCCACATTGGGTGTGAGCTGCACCGGAATACGGAGTAGGGCGATGAGGCCGAACATGACCAGGAGGATAACCCCCACCGCCACGGTGATGGGATTCTTAATGGAAGCGTCTACTAGTTTCATTATAGCAAATCACAATGACTAAGGTTTCAGTTTTCAGTGTTCAGGACAGATGGAGGTTTCAGTGTACAGGTTTCGGCTTCTATGTTTCTTTTTCCTGACACCTGACACCTGAATCCTCAACATTGACACCCGACACCGTCCTTTGCGCCCGGATTCTT
>Ga0255046_10000518_pt1 | contig 10445 bp, 13 predicted proteins | sample BC1_12_27_MG_FD_183632 | JGI IMG/M metagenome (GOLD analysis project Ga0255046, IMG submission 183632) | Seawater microbial communities from Strait of Georgia, British Columbia, Canada - BC1_12_27 | ecosystem: Environmental > Aquatic > Marine > Strait | place: Canada: British Columbia...
GCAATGGGTCAACAAAAAAGTGATCGAAAGCGACAAAATCGATATCGACCTCGACAAGATCAAAAAAGGAGAGGTGCGCGACAACCCAATGTTTAGACAGCCACCAACTAGTGGGGAACACGGGCCATTTTTGACGAATTTGCAGGGCGCAACCACTGTTGAAATTTTGATGGGGCCGGGGGAATTGGAGGCATTTGCACTGATGAATCACGACGGCGAGCTCTGGTGGCGACACCGGGACGCCGGTACGACTGAAGATTTCAAGGGTGAAGCCTTTCTGGACATGAAAGCATTCTTTTCATACGCAATCGGGGGTTCTGATAAGTACTGGGACTGTGTATTGCGCACCAAAGCGTTGGAAGAATGTGGGGATTAACCGTGAGGACATTGCGCTTTTATCGCAACCCGGTTGTACCGGTGTGGAGCTTGGCGTTGCTGCTGGTGGCCTTACACAGCGTTTTCTTGATTTGGGTCATTTTTCGGAGTTCCACGCCGTAGACAAATGGGATGACCACCACAGCATACATGAGTATTATAGCGTCATTGAGAAACTTAGTGACTACAAGGAGTTGACAATATGGCGATGTCCGGTGAGTACATGGTTGAAGACAATTCCCGATGGGAGTCTTGGGTTTGTGTATATCGATTGCTATGCGCATACGGGACAGGACGATGGCGCAATTCTGCGCGAAGCATGGCCAAAATTAGCCGATGGCGGACTTTTTTCAGGAGATGATTACGATGGCAACTTCCCCCTTACAATCAGGGCTGTTGACGGGTTTGCAAAATCAGTCGAACGGACTGTTGAACTCCACAGCGGTTTCAAGCGGGTCAACCCATACGACACTTGCGACAGCTGGTGGATGCGCAAGTGACACCATCACAATCACTGACAGTACGTCAATGCATCCCGGTCAGTGGGTAACGGTAGGTACCGCCGTGGGCACTTCAACCGTACAGCAAGCAGCGCCTGTTGGCGACATGTTGACACTGGTGAAGACCGCCGAGGGTGAGTTTGTCCTTAACGGCTCAGGAGACACATTGAAACTCCTGATGGACTATTTTCTGCAGTCACCAGAAATGTGGCTGCGTTTGGCAGCAATGAAATCGGAGATTGAAGATGGCTAAACCCCGCTCAGGGATGGTAAAGTCGAACCTGTTTATTGACCCCAAGGTACAGAAGGGGCTGCAGTTTTTGGCTAAGAGGCAAGGGACTACTTATTCAGCACTGGTGCGTGAAGCAATGAGGAATTACCTTATTGACGAACTGCGCAGAGAGAAAGAAGTTGCTAGTCTTGAGGCAAACAGCGAGATCATGAATGACGGCGTTGCCGCAAACAGTCAGTGAGTTCAATGCGCTTTCCGATACGGACAGCCGTCTCGCTGTTGAGGTCGCTGTCCAAATTCGTCCAATCGCAGAGATATTGGTCGCTTACTCTCTCACCCGTGCGGACTTGGTCCGTAAGCTCAAAGACCCCATGTTCCGTGACATGGTTAAGCAGGCGAAATCGATCTGGAGTTCGGATCTCTCCATCAAAGAGAGGATACGTCTCAAGTCACAAGTGCTTGTTGAAGATTCCCTTCTCGAAATCTTTTCCATCGTCCACAACGTTGACATGGCAGTACCCGCAAAACTCGACGCATTTAAGCAGCTCGCACGAGTGGCCGAGGTTGACTCTGCCGATCGGAACAAGGGAGCTGATGGTTCACGGTTCACTGTCTCCATCAACCTTGGAAATACGGCAGGTCCGGTAGTAATCGAAGGAGAAAGTAATGGCTAAGATGAAACCCCATAAACCAGCGAAGATCAAAGACCCCATTCCCAAGTCGAAGCATAAGCTAAAACGTGTACCGACTCCGAGGAAGAAGAAAGCGGCCGCGAGGAAGAAGTAATGGCTCAACGTAAGCGGAGCAAGAAAGTTAGTCCCGGCGCTAGAGGTAAACCTATGAAGTCGGGTGTTCGATCACCTACTGCTCACCGCACTCTTGAGCAAGGCCGTGCACAAGGAGAGCCCGGTGGCGGCACCGCTACACCTGCGAAGAAGAAGTACCGTAGGGATTTGGGCAAACTGCCCAAGGCGGGGCCGGGTAAAGATAATGCCCATAAGAAGGCTGCATCGAAAGGTGGCAAGACTACGAAAGCGAATACGCGCCCGCAGTCGAGAAGCAAGAACCGTGGACACGGAATGACTCGTGGCAAAAAGCCGAACTCAAATAAATGACGACCCTTGATGTACGGATCTACTTTATTAGAGACTTCCCTTTATCTAGACTTACACACAAGTCGGAACCGGGGCTGGAGCCAAAAGAGTACGAACGCCTTCTTGAAAGTATCAAAAGGGAAGGGGTGCGAAACCCACTAATTGTGGAAAAGGAACCAGAGTACGATGGAGATCCGTATTATCGTATTCCTCGTAGGCAAGGGAAGTATGTGGTGAAGTATGGCCACAATCGCGTTTGTGCGCTCCTTCAGTTAGGACGCACCACTGCCGATATTATTGTTGCGTGCAAAGAAAAGCTTAAAGGAGAGGAAATTGCTTTGTCTCGTGTTCTGGCAGAATATAAAAAGATATGACAACCCTTGACTTCACTCCGACCGCTACTTGTAAGGACTTCATGCTCTCTGAGAAGCGAGTCCGTTTTCTTGTGGGAGCGGTTGGTAGTTCAAAAACAACGACGTGTCTTTACGAAATATTACGCCGAGCTGCTGAGCAAGAACCTGCTGACGACGGGACACGTTATACACGTTTTGCAATTATTCGTAATACTCTCGCGGCTATTAAATCTACCGTTCTTAAGGATATTCAGCAGATCTTTGGGCCGATCATTGACTACCGTGTTTCGGAAAGTACGGTCTACATAAGGCAAGGTGACATCCACTGTGAAATCTTACTCATACCGTTGGATACTCCAGATGACCAGAAACGCCTCTTATCTTCGCAGCTCACGGGCGCTTACTTTAACGAGTTTGTTGAAGTTGCTCCTGTCTTCATTTCTGGAGCCTTGGGTCGTTGTGGTCGTTACCCATCCCAGCTCAGGGGACGCCCAACGTGGTTCGGCGTGTTTGCGGATTCTAACCCCGGCACGGAAGATTCACCCTACTATGATATCCTCAAGGTTGACCTCCCAGAGAGTTATGGGTACTTCGAACAGCCTCCTCCGCTTCTGAGGGACGACGCTGGAAACGTCACTGAAAACCCTGCGGCTGAAAACACTCAATATCTGCCCGGGGGATATGACTATTACTGGACGCTCCTCAATGGAGCTTCGCCCGAATGGTCGGAGCGGTTTGTATTTGGACAGTGGGGGGAATCACTACAAGGTCAGGCAGTTTTCAAAAACACTTTCAAGGACACGTTTCATGTGGCGAAATCTGCACTTACTCCTTCGTCTGGTCACGCGCTTATTATTGGCATGGACTTCGCACGTGCGCCAGCTGCTCTCATCATGCAGGTCGACCATATTGGGAGACTGCTTGTATTGCAAGAGGTCTTTGAGGAGAACATGGGTGTGGAAAAGTTTGTTCGCGACCGTCTCATGCCAGTCGTGTTCTCACCACGCTTTCAAGGAAAACCGATGTATATCGTCGGTGATCCTTCTGGCGTTGCGAAAGCGCAAATCGGAGAACGATCAGTCTTCACAATGCTAAAGGGGTTGGGTTTTGAAGCAGTTCCTGCTCAGACGAATCATATCAAGCCACGCTTGGATGCAGTTGAGAAATGGTTGCTCATGCAGAGAGAGGGAGAGGCGGCTATTCTGTTCGATCCTGAAGGATGCCCAAACCTCATTACTGCCCTCAAGCATAAGTATCGATATCGTGCTCGCAAGGACGGAGAACTTGAGGATAAACCACACAAAGTTCGGCCGTGGGCTGATCTCGCAGATGCTCTCCAATATGGATGTCTAGGCACCGCTCAGAATCTTATGGGGAAAGTTATGCGTAGAATCCAACGTCAGAACATCAAAAAACCTGACATGCCAGTAGGAGCTTGGACATGATTATCACTTTGGAAAGGTTTGCTTATCTGGATGATTGCACACGAGGAGTATTACATGTCGGAAACCAGTCGTTTCAAACTATCGAACAGGAGTGGCATAAAAACCCAGCTGGTCTTGGCGGGCTACCGTTTGAGAGCTGTATTCCGGATGGTACGTATCAGCTGCGCCATTACATGCGTCCATCTGGTAAGAAAGCATTTATACTTTCAAATCCAGACCACGGTGTTTACGAACAACAAGAAGACATGCAAGGCCACATTGGACGCTATCTGATCCTCATGCATGTCGGCAACACAACCGCAGACGTAGTCGGGTGTATAGCTCCCGGTTTGACAGGTGCAGACCGTTCCGTAAGTAGCTCGCGAAACGCGATGCTGAAGCTGCATGAGCTTTTGAATGGTGCGGAGCACGAGCTTCATATTGGGCCCAAGAGTGCGTCTTAGCCGAGTGCAGTGAAGTAGCTCTTAGTTAGGATTTTCTTGTTGACGTAGGTTGTCGAGATCCACATACTTTTATCTACAGTAGCTCCAGCCGAATTATCAATTAGATAACCCGTCCCCATTATATGTAATTCCCCGGCCGTACATGAGGAATCTATTTCAATTGAGCCCTGTTCCAATGCTATGTGAATAAGGTCATCAGCATGGTCCATGTTTGTTATTTTGTAGTGACCACTGCACTTTTCAATAGATACTGTTGCGGCTGCACCGCCGAGGGTGAGACTTAACGTTACTTCAGCACTAGCTGTGAACGGGACAACCTCGTTAAGAATCGAGGAGCCTCCGTTAGCGAATGCGATCGTACCAACTCCGCCTACCAGTGAACAAGCGCCGTTGAAGTCAACAACATCTGTCATCTGACAGTCGAACGCGATTAGTTCCCCACCACCTTGAGTTCCTGTGAGATTGCATAGTCGGAAAGTCGTTTTATCGATGGTCTGGGCATTTAAGTCGATCGCCGGCAACCCCACACCCTGTATCTCAAAGTTCTTGAGCTGACGGTCGACCGTCGCATCTGAGATGACGTACATGCTTGTAAGGCCGTTTGCCTCATTGTAATCGACTGCATCTGACCAGTTGTTGTAGGGCGTCTGTTGGTACCCATTACCGACAGGAACAGCTTCAGTGTCAACCCATACACACCGTCGTACCGTACCGTGCACATCAGCGAGTTGGGCAGATTCACCGGCTGACATACCAGAGCCAACCTCAATTTTACCAGCAGAGTTATTGGCTAGAACTGATATGCCACTGCCGGGTATGAATGTATCAAGCAAGTTGCTGTTAAAACCAAGTAATGAAATGTTCTTGTTGGTTGTGTCAGTGTCCCATGTGTATCCGTTAATCATCTTCACAATTGCCGAGTAAGTGATACCCGACAATAGCTGAGTATTCACATACTCAATGGTCTGCTCCGTCCACAGACCATCTGTGGGCGAAGCTTCCAATCGACGCATCTCGATCCAGAAGTCTCCTGTATCAAGCGAATAATTGGACCCAGATATTAACGTCAGGTCCGTTAAAGGGACCGTGATAACCTTCGTGGTCCAGTTGACCGAGTAAGCCATTCTTTAGGTCTCATTATCAAGCGTCACCGTCAAGGACTGAGAGTTAGACCCTACTGCGTTGAATGCAATAGGTACAGGCTTGTCTGGTATCGTCGGATCGCCGTGCCTTACCCAACCAACAAAGTTGCGAGTACCAGCATCAAACACAAAGCTGCGTGACAGGGTTTGGACTGCCCCCGTGCCAACCAACGCCTCGTAGAAGTAGGCGATAAATATATTGTCGCCAGCAGTAATCGCAATTGCATCAGTCGTGCCTACAAGGGTAAACGTAGAGCCTGTCCAAGACGAGTACTCGTAGAACGTGAAGTATGTTCGACCTGTATGCAGCACCCCAACGTAACCAGTCTGTGGCTCATCAGCCTGAATTGCGGCATCCACAATTATGGTGCTAACGCTAACGCCCTGAGCTGTACCATCGTAGGTATTGTAATCTGGAGCCTCAAGCGCACCATCTTTCTCAGCAAGGAAGCAGTATGGATCATCCGACGCATCACAGTTGACCGTGAGACTGAGCGTAACATTCTGCGGAACACTCGGTGTCTGACCATCAAGGGCCGTTACCGAATCACCGAAGATCAACTCGGTAGACTCGAAGCCAGTGCCTTTTGCTGCAATCCAGTTAGTACCTGTATACACACCAATGTAGTTGGCTGCAGTCGCTAGCTTTTCGGCCGCTGTCACTACGTTATCGGCTGAGTTCGTGGCACCTGTAATCACATCGGTATTGACTGGAGCGATGCCCTTGTTCAGATGTATCACCATCCGGGTGATGTTGTCTTCATCAAGATTATCAGCAGCCATCATCACGCCTTCGCCGCCGCCAGTCCAAGTTACAATTTCATTTTGGACATAAAGCAAAGAACCCGTACCCGGTGTTAGCGTTAACTGGAAAAGCCTTGCGGTGTATAGATCACCGTCGATCCCCCAGAGCGTATCGGTAGTACCGCGACTAAGATACGCTTTAACAACTTCGTACAACGCATCCTTAGTCTGGTTGCCGGTTAGCCCCGCGTAGGACAACGTTCCGATAAACGGATCGGCTCCTTGTCCATCAACATCAATGAGATCCCAACCCTCTACCGTTGCCCCGACTCCTGCGAAACCAGTGTAAGCCTGCACCGTTGCAAGAGCTGTGTTGTTGTTAGGGTCATCGGCTGTCGAGATCGCTGCTACCTTCTCGCCCAAACCAAGCGTGGTCTCCCACACGGCATAGGTATCTTGAAATTCAGAAGCCTTAACGACAACGATCTGTTTATCAACCTCTGCACCAGCGACGATTGTCTTAACCAAAATACGATTCAAGGTATTACTGTCAGTCTGGTTCAAACCCGTACCCCAGAATGAGGTATACACCGCAGCATTCTGAATGATCTGTAGTTCAGTGCCCGCAACAGCGGAGCCAAGTACGATCAAACCAGAATAGCGTTCAGTTTGCGAAGAACCATTTGTTTGCTCAATCGACCCGCCGAAGTGAGTCTCCGCCACCGTGTCAGTGATGTTGTACCGAACAGCATAATCAGTGGTGTGATCCAGCAGCGTGATAATAGTACCGAGAGCTTCCGAGGTACTTGGGTTCGGCTTCGCGAGGTTGAGCAAATCATTGCCCGATGTCGCTAAATCCCAAACCTTTTTCTGCAAGGCTCGATGTAGCCACCAAACGTGAAAGGTATCTGTGCCTGTATCATGCGTAATGTCGCCAGTTGCTGAAATGGCGTATTGCGCTAACCAAGCCGTAACCGCATCTGCGGGTGTTGGGTAATCTCTGTCATAAACTGCCATTTCAACGTCCTCTGTTATTCAGCAGGTTCTAGCCTGATAGTAATAAAAAATCCATTTATTGTGTATTCACCTGAAAAGTCTTGCTGCGTGTAATCGGTCCCAGCCATATTATGCTCTCGCGCCCAACCAACCACATCGGTATCAGCATCATAGGGTATTGAAGTCGAAAGGACGCCACTGCCATTTACTGCGCCAGTCATTAAAACGCTCTTGTCCGAATCTTTTAGTAGATGAACCTTCGCTGTTGTGAGAGGCGTGTCATCAGTCGCATCCAACACAGTTACTTCTAATGTAATGGTGTCAAACACAAGGGTAACTGCTATGCCAGCAGCATCGTCCTTGAATAGATTGGCGGCTGTCGCTGGCACTCCACCAACTGTGCAGCCTACCAAACTACAACTCATTGACCCTGTAGTTGCATCAAACCGGAGAGCACAACCGTTATGATCTTCGGTTTCAATGAAATCGGTAAACTCGATACCACTCAAAACAATATCGTCATCGACATTAGCGCCAAAGCGGATCGCATGATGATCGGCAGTGCCTTTGCTAAAGATGCAGTCATCCAGTTCTGTAATGTTGGTAGTTGCAGTCGTCGTGCGATCATCGAACACCGCCCCTTCGTCGGCGGCAACCGTTGATGTCAGTATGCTGCAACCTGATATATCTGCTCCATTCAGATCAATACGAGCGGAGCCAACCCAAGAGGCCCCTGACACCGTGGAAGCTGAGCCAAGGATAGTCACACCCCAGTCAACAAAGCCCCCACCAGCCATAGTCAGTGTCGCTGTGTCAGTGAGCATTTCAAGTCGACCGGGATTGTTTGTTCCGAGCGCCTTGAATGTGATGTTGGTCAGCGTCACGATTGATGAAGCGTGTTCTACGAGGATCTCAGTGAAGTCGGTCAGCGAATGAATCGTATCTGCTGCAAGAATGGATTGGTCGGAGTCTAAGAACTCACACGCCGTTGATGCGCTACCTATGCGGATCTTGCCCTGTAAGCTGTATCCACCGCCAACTGCGACCAGCACACCCTCTCTGGTTGATAGATCATCAGCAGCAATTCCAGCGAAGTCTGCTTCAGGGTCAGCCCCCGTTCCATTCAGAATATCGTACCCGGTTCCGATTCGACACGCATCGGCGGCGAGGTTAGCGAATTTGGCTGTGGCATTGATATTGGCGGTGCAGCCAATACTGTCGGGCGACGTACCGGGCGAGCCGACCAGTGTGCGTAGATTAGTCGCTGACGTATTAACAAACCTGACAGCGTAAGGGAGAATCCCTCCAAGAGGCAGAGTGTCGCCACCGTTCACATGGAACTGTACGAAAGCACTGGTGCTGTCACCGATAGCCACGCAGATGCCCCTGTTGTCGCGAGTATCGGCAATGCCATAGCTTCCCACCACCACCCACTCAAAGAAGTGATCGTCTGCGCCTATGGTAAATGCACCGGCAGCGGTGAACAGGAAGCCGCGCTCCGTGTTGTTGACCTGTTTATCAATAGCGTTCGTGCCCTCAATGGCGTAGTCAATGCCAGCCGAAGCCGCGCCACCGCCACCGCCATAATCGCTGATGCCGGTAGTGGACTCGAACATCGTTATGTCTGTTAGGTCAGAGGTGTAGGTGGCGACAGTCATCAGCTATAACTCAACGCAAGGTGGTTGTCCCAGATGTTATCCCGATTGCTATTGCCGTCAGCCCACGTAGTCACTGCGTCAGTATTACCACCGATGTCTTCTGTGAACACGATTTTCTTGATGCTCCAAGTTGCGGAGGCGTTTACCGTGCCCGGGAGAGCTTCACCGATATATAGCGTGTTGCCATCGTCTTGCTCATCTAAACGTGATGCATTCTTCAATTTTTCAATCCCAAAATCTGTTCGCACCCAAGAGCCCGCCGTGGCGTCGTCCGGCTCAATGACATCGACACCATCATCCGCTCGGACGTCGGTGTCGTCAAATATGAACCACCCTTCCTCGTTACCAACCAGTACTGATGCTAAGTCATTGTGAACAGGCGCTTCAAGTTCGCGCAACTCCGCGTAAGTGCGTGCACGTAGCGTAGCGGATCGTTGAACACGTTGGATGCTTGCCATTATGCAACCTGTAGTATAGACCAGTCTTTTGTTTTCTCTGCAACAAATTTGAGGATACGCTGTGCCCAAGCGCTTTTCTTCCAAAGTTCATTGCCGGGATGGGCTTCTTTCATAAAGTCAATAAGGTCATCGTCCCTAATTCTTTCATAAGGGCCATCTGCTGTTTCAGGCACTCTTGCTCTATGAATGACTAATGCTCTAACGTTCTTGTATCCAAGAAGCAGAAGGGCTTCGACTCGGTTGTTCCCCATACAGATTCTGTATCGCGGCGGACCTCCAGAGTCTACTTCTACAACAATTGGGTCGATAAGCCCGTTCTTTTCAATGTTGTTTTTTAGAGATAAAAAGTCCTCTTTTGTCATGCCACCAGTCTTTATCCCATCCTTGAAAAGATGGGGGGAGGTGCACAGGGTGAGCCTACTTATGGGGAAGTTCTCGAAGTAGTATGCCTTGTATCGGCAATTCATCTCAGTAGACCCTTGTCATTACTGTTGACACGAGCTTGTTTATAAACGATATTCCGCATACTAGCAACTCATTGTGGACAACAGATGGCGGGCATACTTCAAGTTGTTTCCCCACAACAGGTTTCCGACTACGAGGCAGAAGTTCAAGCCCAGCGGGCACCCCCGGAACCGACGATGGAAATGGAGGGGCTTGTGGCGATTATTCGCCGTGAGTTCCACGACGCTCGCAATGCTCGCTATGTCAATGGTATATCCCAAAGACTCATCGAAGCGCAGCGAACGTATCGTGGCCAGTATTCCCCCAATAAGCTAAAAGACATCAAAGCCTTCGGTGGCTCTGAGGTGTATTCCCGGGTTACCCCGACGAAGTGCCGAGGGGCTACTAGTGTTCTCAGGGACTTGTATCTCAGTGGAACTGAGCCACCTTGGGAGCTCACCCCTACGCCAGTACCAACACTGCCAGAAGACATAGCAGCTGCTGTATCCGGATTGGTTCAGTCTGAAGTGCAGGCAATGCAACAGCAGGGGAGCGCCATTA
>Ga0255046_10000519_pt1 | contig 10438 bp, 6 predicted proteins | sample BC1_12_27_MG_FD_183632 | JGI IMG/M metagenome (GOLD analysis project Ga0255046, IMG submission 183632) | Seawater microbial communities from Strait of Georgia, British Columbia, Canada - BC1_12_27 | ecosystem: Environmental > Aquatic > Marine > Strait | place: Canada: British Columbia...
ACTTGGACGATGAAGAAGGGCGAGGAGGTGCTCATGTCGATGCCGAAAGTTGCTGTGGTGCGAGGCTTCATGATGAGCCACAACGTTCACCACCGTGGTCAACTATCGGTATACCTTCGCCTGTGTGAGGTGCCGGTACCGCAGACGTACGGTCCAAGCGCAGACGAAACCGATATGTAGTCGGTGTACTAGAAAGAGGGCGGTCGCAACGGCCGCCCTCATCTCGATACGGATGAGTCAGCTAGCGGCTATTCCACCCCCACGGCCTCCAGCGCCTCAGCCTTTTCCACCTTCGCAGCGCAAGCTTTGTACTCGGCGGTTCGCGTGTGGTTGTCGAAGGCATCGTTGGTCAGGAGGTTGGTCGACGCTTCTGTGAAGTGGAACGGCATCCAGAGCGCTCCAGGACGCACCTTGTCGCTGACGTGTGCGGTCACCACGATAGAGCCGCGTCGCGTGGTTACGCGCGCCGGGCCACCATCCACGATTCCCAACCGCTCGGCGTCCGCCGTGTTCATCTCGACGAAGTTCTCATTCTGCTTCTGTGTGATGGCTTCGTTTTCGCGAGTCATGTTTCCAATGTTGTAGTGGTACAGCGTACGACCCGTCGAAAGAATCAGAGGATAGTCGTCATCAGGCACTTCGGCGGGCGGGCGGAACTTGATCGCCTGCATTAGCCCTTTACCGCGCGTGAAGCGACCCTCGTGCAGATACTTGGTACCCGGATGCTCGGCCGTGGGACATGGCCACTGCAGGCCAACGTCGTCGATCCTGTCGTACGACATGCCGCCGTAGCTGGGCGTCAGGCTGGCCATTTCGTCGAAGATCTCACTGGGTGACTCGTAACTCATCGGGTAACCCATGACGGTCGAAACGTCGCAGATGATCTGCCAGTCTGGGCGAGCTTCGCCCGGTGGGTCGAGAGCCTTGCGCACGCGTTGTACCCGGCGCTCGCTGTTGGTAAAGGTACCGTCCTTTTCCGCGAAACTGGTTGCCGGCAACACCACGTCGGCGAGCTTCGCGGTTTCGGTCATAAAGATCTCCTGCACAACGATGAAGTCGAGCTTTTTCAGACTCTCGATAACCAACGACTTGTTGGGTTCGCTTTGGACCGGATCTTCGCCGAACGCATAGAACCCTTTCAGCACTCCCTCGCGGGCCTTCTCGACGAAGTCAGTGATCCTTCCGCCCTTGTTGGTCGGGATCTCCACATCCCATGCACTGCCGAACTTCTCACGGACGGCTGGGTCGGTGACCTTCTGATATCCCGGGAACACTGAGTGTATGGCGCCCATGTCACAGCCACCCTGCACATTGTTCTGACCGCGAAGCGGATTCACACCGGACGAAGCCTTGCCGATATGACCGCAGAGCATTGCGAGGTTGGCCAGGTTCATGACGTTTTCGGTGCCGCAGGTGTGCTCCGTGATTCCCAGCGTGTAGAAGATTGCTGATGGGCTGCCGTGCGCGTACATCTTGGCGGCTTTGCGGATATCGTCGGCGTTGACGCCGCAGACCTTTGCAGCTTCCTCCACGCTGTAATCTTTGACGTTGTCGCGCAGCTCCTCGAAGTTCTCGCAGCGCTCGGCTATGAACTCCTTGTTATGCCAATCCTGTTCGATGATGTAGTTCATCATCGCGTTGGTCAGGAAGTTGTCAGTGCCCGGTGCGTGTTGAATGTGAACGTCGGCGTGCTTTGCCATCCACGTTTTCCGCGGGTCGCACACAACCACCTTCGCACCTTTGCGCAACGCCTTCTTCATCTCGAGCCCGATTATGGGATGTGCATCAGTGGGGTTGGAACCAATGATGAAGAGTGTGTCTACGTCCTTGATCTCCCCAATCGAATTCGTCATCGCGCCCGAGCCGAAAGATATGCCGAGCCCTGCAACCGTTGGTGCGTGACAGGTAGTGGCACACTGATCGATGTTGTTGGTCTTCCCGGCAGCACGGGCCATCTTCTGCATCAGGAAGTTTTCTTCGTTGGTGCAGCGACAGGAACTGAGGAAGGCAACCCCGTCCGGTCCGTGCTCGTCACGGATTTCCGCCATACGTTTACCCGCATAACTCAAGGCTTCATCCCATGAAGCCTCACGGAACTCCCCGTTTTCACGAATGAGCGGTGTGGTCAAACGCTCGGGAGAGTGCACGAACTGGGCTCCGAACCGGCCCTTCACGCAGGTATTGCCGTCGTTGGATCCGACTCCCGGCTCGCTGGTGATACGCACAAGACGGTTGGTTTTCGGGTTTACATTCAGGTCGAACTGGCAGCCAACTCCACAATAAGTGCACGTGGTGCGCACCTTCTCCAGATCTTTGTTGCGTCCCTGACCTTTTGCCGCGGTCTCCCAAAGTGCACCGGTGGGGCAGGTGCTAACGCAGAGGCCGCAGAGTTCACAGCTCGTCTCGTTCAACGGCAGGTCGAAGGCCGTGCTAACGGTCACATCCAGGGCTCGGCCCTTCAGAGTGAGTGCCTCCACCATGGCGACTTCCGCACAAATCTGAACGCAGCGTTGGCAGCGCACGCACAGGGTCGGGTCGTACACGATGCCTTTATGACCGTCTGTGAAGACGGGCCCGGCATCCTCTGGAACCAGAGACGGGAACCCGTTCTCGTCAGCACCGTACTCATACGCATAATCCTGCAAAGTGCAGTCGCCGTCGGAATCACAGGTAGTGCACCGTGTGAGGTGCTCGCTGAGCAAGAACTCAAGCGTCATCTTGCGCGACGCGCGGATCTCATCAGTGTCTGTTTGGACTTTCATGCCGTCAGTGGCCAAGCGCGTACATGAAGTGTGGAGCCCCTTCTGACCGTCGATCTCGACCAGGCACAGGCGGCACGATCCGGTCGGCGTCAGGCGCGGATCGGTGCAGAGATGCGGAATGTGTATGTCGTTAGCGAGCGCCACTTCGAGAATGGTCTGGTTCTCGCTTGCCGCGATCTCTATTCCGTTGATCGTCAGGTTGATCTTGCGCATAAACTCTCCAGAGCCAATTGACTCAGTCGCTATCGTGTTTTCTCGAGGTCGCAGCGGAGGCAGCGACTGGCTTCAGCGCATGCTCCCGCGGGCTCGAAGGTGCCGACGACCTCGCGAAAATCGCCTAGTCGTTCTTCAACGGGCAGTACCGGTTCATGATGCATCTTCGTCGCGTTCTCCAACTCTTCGTCGGGAGCGCGATAGAGGCTCATACTGACATCGGGCGGTAGAATTCCGGGTCCACCGAGGTGCTGGTCTATAGCCATGGCTGCACGTTGCCCGTCCGCAATCGCCTCGATCACGGTGCTGCCTCCGTTCAGTGCGTCGCCGCCGGAGAAGATGCCGTTGGCAGACGTAGCCATCGTGACCGCGTCGGCCACCACCGTTCTCCACGAGGTGACTTCGAGACCATCTGCGGCCTCCAGCGACGCACTCTGACCGATTGCGGGAAGTACCATGTCGCAGTCGATGACGTGTTCGCTGCCTTCGATCGGGACCGGCCTGCGCCGACCACTGTCGTCCGGTTCTCCCAGACGCATGCGGGTCATCTCGATTCCGCAAACGACGCCGTCTTTACCGATGATGCGGTTCGGTGCCATCAATTCGTGAAGCTCAATGCCCTCGAGCAGCGCTTCTTCGATCTCCTCCTCGTACGCGGGCATTTCCTCGCGCGTGCGGCGATAGAGTATCGAGACCTTCTCTGCGCCGAGCCTTCTGGCTGAGCGTGCCGCGTCGATCGCGGCATTGCCGCCGCCGATCACAACCACGTGTTTGCCGCATTCGGGGTTGTTGCCAAGTCCTCTCTCTCGCAAGAACTCCAGCGAATCTCTGACTCCCTCCAGATCCTCACCATCGATACGCATGCCCTTGCCGGTCTGCGCTCCGCTTGCGAGGTACACGGCACGGTAGCCGTCATTCTTGAGAGCCTCTACGCTCTCGACGCGAGCATCTGTCCGCAGCTCGACGCCATGCCGGAGTATGAAGTCGATGTCCTTCTGCAGCTCCTTCTTGGGCAGGCGATATTCGGGGATCCCGAGTGCCAGCATTCCTCCTGCCACGGGCTGCGCCTCGAATACCACACTCTGTCGCCCCATGAGCGCCAGGAAATACGCGCAGCTGAGCCCTGAAGGCCCCCCACCTACAATTGCGACTTCTGCCTTGCCCGATGTCGGTGGTGCCAACGTATTTGACAATCCGTCGGAGTGATCGATGGCGTACCGTTTCAAGGCGCGGATCGCCAGCGGCTCATCCAGATCCGCGCGACGACAGTGCGTCTGACAGGGATGGTCACAAACTCGGCCGCAGACGGATACAAACGGGTTGCGCCTCCGGATCACGTCGACTGCCGCATCGAGGTGACCTTCGGCGATCAGGCCGAGGTACTGAGGCGCGTTGACGCTTGAGGGGCAGGTGTGCGAGCACGGCGCATCAACGAGGTCTTCACATACGGCAGCGCGGCAACGCTTGTGGATGATGTGTTCCTCGTATTCTTCGCGGAAATACCGCAACGTCGTCAGAACCGGGTTCGGTGCGGTCTGCCCCAGCCCGCAGAGTGATGCCGACTTGATGTGCTCGCCCATCCGCTCCAACTCGTCGAGATCTTCCATCTTCCCGTCGCCAGAGCAGATGCGGTTGAGTATGTCGAGCATGTGGCGGGTGCCCACACGGCACGGTACGCACTTTCCGCAGGATTCATCCTGCGTGAACTCCAAGAAGTACTTGGCGATGTTGACCATGCAGTTGCTGTCATCCATCACGATCAACCCACCCGAACCCATGATGGCACCGGCTTCCTGCACGGAATCGAAGTCGATCGGCAAGTCGAGATACTGCATCGGCAGGCAGCCGCCAGACGGGCCACCTAGCTGAGCAGCTTTGAAAGCGCGGTTGTTGGGAATTCCTCCGCCTATCTCGTAGATGATTGACCGGAGTGTGGTTCCCATCGGAACCTCTACGAGACCGGTGTTGTTCACCCGCCCAGCCAAAGCAAAAATCTTGGTTCCTGCGCTACCCTCGGTCCCGTAACCGCGATACCAGTCCTTTCCATTCAGGACAATCAGCGGCACGTTGGCTAAGCTCTCGACGTTATTGATGCATGTAGGATTTCCCCCATACCCCGACTCCACTGGAAATGGAGGCCGAGGATTGGGCATACCGCGGTGACCCTCCAGAGATCCGATCAACGCGGTTTCCTCGCCGCACACAAAAGCTCCGGCACCTTCCCGGATCTCAACGTCGAACTCCACGCCGGTGCCGAGTATATCGTCGCCCAACAACCCCTTGGCGCGCGCTTCACCGAGTGCCAGCCTGGCGTTCTTCACGGCCAGTGGGTATTCGGCTCGGACGTAGATGATGCCTTTGGTCGCGCCGATCGCGTAAGCGGCTATGAACATCCCTTCGATCACCGCATGCGGGGTGCCCTCGAGCAGGCTCCGGTCCATAAACGCGCCTGGATCGCCTTCGTCCGCGTTGCATATGAGGTATTTCTGATCGCCGGGCGATTTGCGTGCGAGTTCCCACTTCACACCTGTCGGGAACCCGGCGCCGCCGCGGCCCCGCAGGCCTGCGTCTTTGACTTCATCGACAACGGCGTCGGGAGTCATGTCGGCGATCGCCTTGACTGCCGCGGCGTAGCCGTCGTGCGCAATGTAGTCGTCGAGCGAGGTCGGATCGATCAGGCCGTTGAGACGAAAGACCAGTCGCTGCTGTTTTGCGTAGAACGGTACCTCGTGGTCGAGCGCAATTTTGGATTTTGTGGCGGGGTCTACGTACAGAAGCCGGTCGACGAGTTCACCGCCCAATACTGTCTTTTCGACGATCTCAGGAACGTCTTCTACGTCTATGCTCGAGTAGAACACCTTCTCGGGCTGGATGACCACCACGGGTCCCTTCTCACACAACCCGTGGCACCCGGTCGTCTTCACTGAAACGCTGTCTTGCACTCCTGCCTCGACGACTGCCTTCTCGAATGCCTCCTGTACCAGCGGGGCGCCAAACGCTGTGCAGCCGGTGCCGCCGCAGATCGTTATGAACTTTTGCTCCGGATTGAGAGCAGCTTTCAGCGTGTCCTGCCACTCACGAAAACCGTCGACCGATGTAAGGCGGGCCATCAGGACTCCTCCTTCATGATCTTTTTCAACAACATCTCGGTATTGCGAGGTGTCATTTTGCCATGATACGTCTTGTCCACGACCATCACCGGAGCCAAGGCACAGGCTCCAAGGCAGGCGACGCTCTCCAGTGAGAAAAGCAAGTCGTCAGTCGTTTCTCCATCCGAGACGCCCATCGTCTTTTCCAGGGTGTCCTGCACCCGGTGGCCGCCGCGCACGTGGCACGCTGTGCCCCTGCAGCAGCGAACCAGGTGTTTACCGCGAGGTTCGAGGCTGAACTGCGAATAGAAGGTGGCGACGCCGAAAACGCGGCTAGCCGGCAACGTTGTCTCTTCGCAAGCCTTGAGGACCACGTCAGGCGGCAGGTATCCGTACGTATCCTGCAAGCGTTGCAGGAGGGGGATGATATCGCCCTCTGTGAGTGGCGACATCTCTTCTACAATCTTCAAGGCGGGCGCCAAATCGACTGATTCAGCTGCCTGTACTACAGTCATGTTTTGCTCCCGGTTCAAACACGGCTACCTTCGGACCGTTTCTTTGGAATCCCTAGACGTGTGACTGATATGTGTTGATTTGCACCGAAAAGTGACCCGGGATTTGCACTGAAAATTGACCCACCCGGATGGCCTGATTATGGCTCAGGTTTTGGCCTTTTTCCTTCCTTTCTTCTCCTTCTGATGATTGGTTGAGTTCTTGAGGCGGTAACTGTCGTTGCCGGTCTCGAGGATATGGCAGTGGTGCGTCAGCCTGTCCAGGAGAGCGGTTGTCAACTTTGCATCGGCAAAGACGGTTGGCCATTCGGCGAAGCTCAGGTTGGTGGTGATGATCAGGCTGGTCTTCTCGTAGAGCTTGCTCATGAAATGGAACAGCAAGGCGCCGCCGACCTGACTGAACGGCAGGTAGCCGAGCTCATCGAGGATGACGAGATCGACGTGCGTCATGCGGTTGGCGAGTCGTCCCTGCTTGCCGTTGAGCTTTTCCTGTTCGAGCTGGTTGACCAGTTCCACGGTGGACAAAAACCTGACCCGCCGGTGGTGGTGGATAATTGCCTGCACACCGATCGCGGTTGCGATGTGCGTCTTGCCGGTGCCGGGACCGCCGACCAGGACGATGTTTTCGGTCTCGTCGAGGAACTCGCAGCGGTGCAGCGCCTTGACCTGGCCAGCCGAGACGGCGCTTTCGGTGAAGTCGAAGCCGGCGAGATCCTTGTGGGCCGGGAACTTGGCGATCTTCATCTGGTAGTTGATGGAACGCACCTCACGTTCGGCAACTTCGGCCTTGATGAGCTTGTCGAGGAGTTCCCCGGACTGCTTGAACGCGGGCGAGCCTTGCTCGGCGAGTTCTGCCACGGCCGCAGCCATGCCGTGCAGCTTCATCGTCTTCAGCGTGGTTACAACGGCTTCAGCGGACATGGCTCATCCCTCGCAGGTTGTCGTAGCGCTCGGTGTTGGCGATTGGCTCCTCGGTGAGCGCCAGGGCCGGTGGCGGCGTGAGCGTGGCGGGGACAGGCGTATCCAGTAATCGCGACAGGCGGTTCAGGATATGCGTCTTGGAGATGACATCGCTCTGGATCGCCTCCCTGACGGCCTGTTCCACGAGTTGCTCATCGTGGTGCAGCACCAGGGCCAGGATGTCGGCCATCTCGCGATCGCCACCCTCGCGCTTCATGAGCACCGACTGCAGGCGCTTGAAGCTTTTGGGGAGCTCAGCGAATGGTGCACCGTTACGCAGCGCGCCGGGCTTCCTCTGCACTACCGCCAGGTAATGGCGCCAGTCGTAGACGGTGACGCCCTTGCTGTTGTGATCGCGGCTGAACACGCGTTCGTGTTCGGCCACGACCTCGGCCTCGGCGACCAGCACGATACGATCGGCATACGCCCTGAGGCTAACAACGCGGTTGGCGAACGCAGCCGGTACGCTGTAGCGATTACGCTCGAACGCCACGAGACAGGTCGGTGAGACGCGCTTGGTGAGCTCGATGAAGCCATCGAACGGCGGCGGCATCGCCATCAGGGCCGCATGCTCGTCCGCGTACACCTCGGCGATGGTGCGGTTGCTCTGCTCAGGATGCGCCACCTCGTGCCACAGCGCTTGGCAGCGTGCCTCCAGCCAAGCGTTGGCCTCGGCGAGATCGGCGAAGGCCGGGGCGTCCTGCAGCATCCGGTGGCGAGCGTCTCTGACGTTCTTATCCACCTGGCCCTTCTCCCAACCGGCGGCCGGGTTGCAGAACTCGGTCTCGAACAGGAAATGGCTCACCATGGCCCGGAAACGGGCGTTCACCAGGCGCTTCTTACCACGGCCGACTTTATCGACCGCCGTCTTCATGTTGTCGTAAATGCCGCGCTCCGGTACGCCGCCGAGCACCCGGAAGGCGTGGTTATGGGCATCGAACAGCATCTCGTGCGTCTGCGTGAGATACGCCCTGAGGATAAAGGCACGGCTGTGACAGAGCTTGGTGTGCGCGATCTGCAGCTTGGTCTTCTTTTTGCCGATGATAAGCGTGTCGTCGCTCCAGTCGAACTGGAAAGCCTCACCCGGGGCGAAGGCCAACGGCACGAATGCGCCGCGGCCAGCCCGGTTGGCGCGTTCGCGCTCGCGTTGCCGCCAGTCGCGGGCAAAAGCCGCGACCCGATCATAGGAACCGTCAAAGCCCAGCGCCACGAGGTCACGGTGCAGCTGCTTCAGGTTGCGGCGGCGCTTCCGGTTGCGCTTCGACTCGCGCTCAAGCCAGCTCGCCAGCGTCTCAGCATACGGATCCAGCTTGCTGACGCTTTTCCTGGCCGGGTACTTCGGCTCCACCACGTCGCTCGCCAGGTACTTCCTGATGGTGTTCCGGGATAGCCCGGTTCGTCTCGTAATCTCCCGGATCGGCAGCGCGTCACGATGGTGCCAGCGCCGAATTACACTCAATAAATCCACGTCTATCACTCCTTACATACTCCCGCCGTCCATCGGCGGGAGAAGGGTTACACGTGGGTCATTTTTAGATGCAAATACCCGGGTCTAGTGGGTCAACTTTGGATGCAAATCAACAGGCGCACACAAACGAAGTCGATTGATACTGCGTTTAAGTGGGCACAAAATGGGCACTTGGCGTCGTTTATCGAGATTTGGAATGTCTTTCCGACTCAACGACTCTTCCTAAGTCGTTGAATCGAAAAGGCAATCAATTGGTGGCCAGGGGCAGAATCGAACTGCCGACACGCGGATTTTCAGTCCGCCTCCTTACCCGCCTCGATCGACTGGGCTTGCATGCGGCGATCGAGCAGTGGCACGAGCCACGGTGCGAATCGGGTGATGTAGTAAATGAGGCGCGCGTGCTTGTCTGGAAACACATGAAGCCGATGGCGGCGGACACCACCTATCATCCGTGCAACGACATCCGAGGGTTCCGAGATCAGGTACGAGGGTACGGTCCGTCGCTCCTCGTATCCATATTGTGGCGAGTCGAGAATCGTCGTCTGGCTGAAACACGGGTAAACGTTGGTCACATTAACGCCGGTGCCCTCCAGGTCGGCGGCCAGCGATACACCGAATCCACGCAACCCGAACTTCGACGCACAGTATGAGGACAGCCCTTTGGGGCCAAGCCATCCGGCGATGGAGGATACGTTGACGATATGTCCGCTACCGCGTTCGATCATCCCGGGAAGAAACAGGTTGCAGAGCCTCATCGGCGCCAGCAGGTTGAGTTGCATGAGGCTTTCCCAGTGGTCCCGCGGAACCTTGTCCAGCCGTCCGGCGACAGCAATGCCCGCGTTGTTGACCAGGATATCCGGTACCACGTTTCGTGACGTACAGGTTTCAGCGACTGTGTCGCATCCCTCTGCCGAGGCAAGATCGGCGGCAACCGAGACGACAAGGTCGTCACCGGCATCGTCAACAACGCCGTGCAGTGCACGATCGGTGACATCTGTCAGTATCAGTTTCGCACCCTCGGCACGAAACTGGCGCACCATTTGTCGACCGAAGCCGCCGCCGGCACCGGTAATCAGGACTGTCTTGTTAGCTGGGCTTGTCATTCGCTGCAACTTTCTTCTTATGTGCTGGACAAGAAAATCATTGGCGAGGGCCCGTTGGAAGACGGCTTCCTGCAGTTCACCAAACCTGCTTCTCGGCTGAACTCCTGAAAGTCAGAATCGCCAGACCAGACCGACGCTCAGCATCGCCACGTCTTCACTGTCCTCGATATCATAGATCTCGTATTCGCCACGGACTTCCAGCGAACCGACGCCGAATTTCATGCCGACGCCGTAGGCCGTGTCGGTGCCATCGTCAGAGCCCGCATCAAAGCCATCAACGGAAAACGAGGCATCCCAGGAGATCACTCCGTACTTGCCGTAAATGCCGAGT
>Ga0255046_10000521_pt1 | contig 10418 bp, 7 predicted proteins | sample BC1_12_27_MG_FD_183632 | JGI IMG/M metagenome (GOLD analysis project Ga0255046, IMG submission 183632) | Seawater microbial communities from Strait of Georgia, British Columbia, Canada - BC1_12_27 | ecosystem: Environmental > Aquatic > Marine > Strait | place: Canada: British Columbia...
CGCTCTCCGCAGCCGGTGATTTCGATCTCGTAAAGTCGCGGCCAGTTCTTGCCAGTGACAAAGAGCCGCTCTCCGACCTCGTCCCATGCGATTCCGTTGAGCACGCCGGCGCCATCGAGCCTCGGACCGAGCAGACCCGGCATGTCGATCCAGGCGTTCACCTTTCCGGAGACCATGTCGATCCTCGAGATACGGTCGCCCGGGTAGACGTTGGCCAACAGCTCACCGCGGACGAACTCGAGCTCGTTCAGACCCTCGACCGCACCCTGATCATCGTGAACCCGAAGCCGCCCAACCTCTTCAAAGGATTCGGGGTCCCAGATGCGGAGATTGGCGGAGCCGTCGCTGACGACCAGGCGGCGGCCGTCGCCGGTCACACCCCAGCCCTCGTGCTCGTACTCGAAAGTGCCGAGGAGCTCGAAGGTCGATCTGTCGTAAATAAAACCGGTGCCGGACAGCCAGGTGAGCTGGATGATCCGCTCACCGTGAAGCGCGATTCCCTCGCCGAAGAACTCCTCGGCAAGCTCCTGCTCCAGCACCACGGCACCGGTCTCCAGATCGACGCGGCGCAGCGATGATTGGCCGTGACGACCTGTGCCCTCGTAGAGGAAACCGTCGGCGAAAAATAGCCCCTGGGAGAAGGCCCCGGGATCGTGCGGATAGCTGTTGACGACCTTGACCCCGCACACCGGAGTCCCCGCCTCGCCCGAACCGCAGGGAACGGCCAGGGCCACGACGAAGAGCGCCAACGGGAGTCTCCTGATCCACATGCCGACACGGTACCTCATTGTGGTAGATTCGCCTCTCGATGAAACCCAACACCAATCTGGATCCCGGTCTCGTTGACAATGCCGAATCCTTCAGCAATCCGTTCTTTCAGCGGTTCGATGTGCGCCCTGCCTCCAGCCCTCTGGAGCTCGAAGAAGGGCTCTCCAAGAAGTATTCCTTCCCCACGTTCTACGCTGACGTCACCTGTGCGATCGCGATCTTTCTCTGCGACTACGACCGGGCCGAAGAAATCATGCCTCACCCCTCGATGAAACCGGTCAAGATGCCCGGTGGCCGATCGGTCGTGCTGTTCTCGTGCTACGAGTACAAGACCGTGATGAACCTCACCCCCTACAACGAGATCGCGATGACCATTCCGATCATGGTGAACGCCGGCTACGTCCCACCGCTGCTGCCCCTGGTCATGGATTTCAAAAAGAAGGGCTACTACGTGTTTTCGATGCCGGTGACCTCGCTCGAGAACCAGATTCGAGGCGCCAAGATCTGGGGTCTGCCAAAGATCGTGGAAGAGATCGACATCTCCACCGAGGGCAGCCACTGCACCACCGTCGCCAGGGACGATGACGGCGGGATTTATTTCGAGCTTTCGGTGCCGAAGGCGGGGTCGACCAAGCACTTCGACGAGACCGGTTACCTGTACACAATGCTCGACGGGCAACTCGCCAAAAGCCGGACGAACTTCAAAGGTAATTTCGCAGTCGACACGAATCCCAGCTTGTTGTGGAAGAAAAAACAACGAACCGAGAACCCGGCGTTGATCCTCGGATCATCCTCTCGGGCCGACGATCTGAGGGCGTTGGAGATTGAAGAGGTCGCGTTCCAGTTCCGCTATGCGACAGGCATGAACAGCTGCTTCGACCTACCCCTCGAGGACTGGTAAAACGCCAACCAATCCGCCGTTGGGACGTGGGCCGTCCTTCTTCGGTTCGATATCCGTCGTTTGCTATGTCAGATGTCTCGCCATCGTGTACAGCCGAGAGGGCTGCACCACAATTGCCCGCTATTGTGGTGCACGCGTCTCGCGTGCACATTATCGAGAATCGAAACGGCGCGATTGCGCCGGCTGAAGCCGGCGCCTACACCGCATTTTTGCTCGGTTTGACAGCTTCTCTCGCAGGTTGTGGTCAGTGGCACCAGTTAGACGACATAGTCCTCGTCTTCCATCGCCTGGAGTTCGTCCGCGACGGCCTGCCTCACCGCTTCCGGCATGTCGTTCTCGCGGGCCAGCATTGGACGCAGTCCTTTGCCGACACCATCGTCGATAAAGTGGGGCCGGACGAAATCAGAGGTCCACGTTCTCTCTTCAAAGGACCGGCTCTCCAATCGCTCGAAAAAGCTCTTGATCCCTTTGTCTGCATCCCCCTCGATCTCCCTGAAATAAGAACCGTAGATGTGGAGGGAATCGCTGATATCGACATAGCGACCCACCCGAACCTGCCGGGAGGTCTCCTCAGAAATCCGGTCCGCGATCTTTCGCATGAGCGCTGTCAGAGCGATGACATTCTCGAACCACGCCTTGTACAGATCTCGGCTCCGCCAATGCGTGTTCATGTTGAAGACCAGTTCTCCCGCATCGTCCTCGAGTAGCCTTCCCCAGACTCTTTGCAAACACGGGGGATGGTCGGTCGGTGGATCGAGGACCGGGTTCCATGTAATTCCCTGGGCGCGTCGGCTGAACCCCGCCTGGGAAAGCTTTTTGATCATGTAATCCACCTGATCAATGACCCGGTCCTCCATCTCATATTCGAAGAGACGTCGGTGATAGGTATAGGTCCAGCGGGTGTCCGTGCTTTCAACGCCCTTCAAGATCTCTTCACGCGGTTTGATCCAGTAATCGTGGGCGCCGTGGACCACCTCCATGACATATTCCGAGAGGCCACCCAGACCATCGGCAAAGGAGCGGTGGAATCGAGGCTGCCCGAACGGATTCTCGACAGTGATGATCACCGTGGCATCACGGCTCGGTGGATCGTCGGGGTGATCATATTCGGTTCGAACACTCACCCCCTTTCCCCAGACTTCCTTGATGGCTTTCTCGTATGCGCGAGGAATCGTTTCTCCAGAGACACTCAACACCGGGATGTTTCCTGAATCCATGTCTCCTCCACCAGCGGATTGTAAACGGACCGGCGGCATTTATGCCGCCCCTACCCAGTGTTCGGTCGTTGCTGATGTAGGGGCGGGAGGTAATCCGCCCTCCGAGATTGTGGTGCGGCCGTCTCGGCCGCACCACAATCTCGGATGTGCAGGCGAGACGCCTGCACCACAAAAAGGCCGGCGGACGTCTACAGGAGAACGGCTTCCTGCCCATCATCGGCGAACCGCTGCACCCGGCCCGTTTTGCTGGTCAGGAAGGACATCATTGCCGGGACGACGAAGAGCGTCAGCAGCGTCCCGACGAGCAGGCCGCCGATCACCGCCACGCCCATGGGTATGCGGCTCTCCGCTCCCGCCCCGAGGCCGAGCGCGATCGGCAGAATGCCGAGCACGGTCGAGAAGCTGGTCATCAACACCGGCCGGAAACGCGCCGTCGCACCTTCGATGATGGCCTCGGTCACCGGGCTTCCGGCGGCCTTGCGCTGGTTGGCGAACTCGACGATCAGAATCCCGTTCTTGGTCACCAGACCGATCAACATGATCATGCCGATCTGACTGAAGATGTTGATCGTCTGGTTGAAATACCAGAGGGCCAACAGGGCGCCGGCCAAGGCGAGCGGAACTGTGAACATGATGATCAGCGGATCCCGGAAGCTCTCGAACTGGGCGGCGAGGACCAGGTAGACCAGCACCAGGGCCAGCACGAAGACGAAGAGGAGGCTGGTGGAGCTTTCGACGAAGTCTCTCGACTGACCGGCGAGAGTCGTCGCAAAGGTCTCGTCCAGCTCCTGCTCCGCGATGCGTTCCATCGCCTCGATGCCGTCACCGATGGTCTTCCCAGGCGCCAGCGCCGCCGACACGGTCGCCGACTTATAGCGAGCGAAACGGAAGATCTGCGGCGGACTGCTGGTCTCGGTAACCCGCACCAGCTTGTCCAGCAGGACCGGTTGCCGGCCTTCGGTCGTGACGTAGAGGTTGCGAAGATCGATGGTCTCGTCGCGAGCGCCGCGCATCACCTGCCCGATGACCTCGTACTGCTTCCCGTCCATGACGAAGTAACCCAGCCGCTGTTCACTCAACGCCAGCTGCAGAGTTTGGGCAATGCGCAGTGACGAGATGCCAAGGTCCTGCGCCCGCTCGCGGTCGATGGAGACCTGGAGCTCCGGCTTGTCGAACTTGAGGTTGACGTCGACGTAGGTGAAGGTCGACTCGGCCCTCGCGGCTGTCAGGAAGGGCGGCAGGAACTCCTGCAGCTTCTCCATGTTCGGCGCCTGAATCACGAACTGGACCGGGAGGCCCCCGCGCCGGCCGACGGCGATGGTCGGCGGCTGCGAAATATAGGTCTGCGCATCGGTCAGCCGGCTGACCTGGACCGCCAGTGCGTTGGCGATCTCGCCTTGAGTCCGATCGCGCTCGTCGGCCTCGACCAGGCTGATAAACCCGAATCCAGAATTGACCGATGAGGCGGCTCCAAAACCCGGCGCGGTGACAGTGATCGTGTTGTCGGTCTCGGGGACTTCCTCGGCAATGAGGGCGTTCAGCCGGTCCATGAAGCGGTCCATATAAGCAAAGGTCGCCCCTTCCGGACCGCGGGCGTTGAGGCTGACCTGGCTCCGGTCTTCGATTGGCGCCAGCTCACGCGGCAGCACGTTGAGGAACAGGGCCACGAGGCCGAGGCACACCAGGACGACGGGCACTGCCAGCCAACGCCGCTGCAGGAGGGTTGTCAACCTCTCCCGATAGTCAGTCACCAGGGCGCGGAAGAACGGCTCCGAGGTTCTGTAGAGCCAGGGCTGCCGCGCGCGCTTCTTCAGAAGACGGGTCGACAGCATCGGCGTCAAGGTCAGGGCGACGAAGGAGGAGATGATGACCGCCCCGGCGAGGGTCAGGCCGAACTCACGGAAGAGCCGTCCGACCAACCCACCCAGAAACAGAATCGGCATGAAGACCGCGACCAGGGCCACGGTTGTCGCCACCACCGCGAAGAAGATCTCCTTGGTGCCCTCGATGCCGGCGCTGTGCGGCTCGTGGCCGGCCTCGATCTTGGCGTAGATCACCTCGACGACGACGATCGCGTCGTCCACCACCAGACCGATCGCCAGGACCAGCGCCAGCAGGGTCAGCACGTTGAGGGAGAAGCCGGCCACGTACATGACGAAGCACGAGCCGATCAGCGATACCGGGATCACCACCACCGGGATCAAGGTGGTTCGCCAGTCGCGGAGAAAGAGAAAGATGACGAACATGACCAGGCCGAAGGCGATGAGGATGGTCTGCCGCACCTCCGCCACCGATTTGCGGATAAATCGACTGGCGTCCCAGGCCCACGAAACCTCGATGTCCGCAGGAAGAGACTTTTTAATCACCTCGACGCGACGCTTGAACTCATCGGCGATCGCGATGTAGTTCGCTCCCGGCTGCGGGCGGGCAACCACAAGGACCATCGGGATACCGTCGCGCTTCAGCACGGTGCGTTCGTTGCGGGGACCGAGCTCCGCGTGACCGACATCGCGCAGGCGGACGATCCGGTCGGCCTCGCTCTTGAGGATGAGGTCGTTGAAGCCCTGGGGTGTGTCGAGGCGGCTCATGGTCCGCACCGGAAGCTCGACCTCCTCACCTTCGATCCGACCTGACGGCAGCTCGACGTTCTCGCGAAAAACTGCGTCCCGAACGTCGATCGGCGACAGGCGGTGGGCAGCGAGCTTGTTGGGATCCATCCACAGCCGCATGGCGTAGGTCTTCTCGCCCCAGACATCGACGCTGGCGACGTTGGGGATAGTCTGCAGGCGCTCGACGAACGCATCCTGGGCGATGCGGCCGAGCTCGAGCAGATTGCGCCTGTCACTTCGCACGCTGATCCCGGCGATAGGAAACGCATCGGCATCCGCCTTCCAGACAATTGGAGGATCGGTATCCGGCGGAAGGTCGCGCATGGCTCGGGATACCTGATCGCGAATATCGTTCGCGGCACGTTCGAGGTCGGTGCCGAGGTCGAACTCCGTCTGGACAGTGCTGCGGCCGTCGCGACTGGTCGAGGTCAGGGTACGGATGCCGTCCACCCCGTTGACCGCCGCCTCGAGCGGCTCCGTGATCTGGCTTTCGATGACGTCGGCCGAGGCTCCCCGGTAGGAGGTGGAGACCGAGATATTCGGCGGGTCGAGCGACGGGTACTCCCGCACACCGAGGAAAGAAAACCCGAGCACGCCGAAGAGGACAATCGTAATCGACATCACGATCGCCAACACCGGACGCCGGATGCTGAGGGTGTAGAGCGTCATGACGTCGAACCGGCCTCGGCTCGTGACTCTTCGATCTCGACCACGAGGCCGGGCTGCAACTGCAGGAGGCCGGAGACGATGACGAGGTCTCCCTCGGAAAGGCCGCCGGTGATCTGGACCGCGGTGTCCGAGCGGATGCCGGTCTCGACGGACCGCGGCTGAGCAGTGCCGTCTTCAAAAATGAAGACCTTTTTGCCGCCAAGCTCCGGGATGACCGCGATCGACGGCACCGTCAAGGCGTCCGGAATCGAGCGCAGAATGAGATCGACGTTGGCGAAGACCCCCGGGACGAGCGCACGATCGCTGTTGGGGCACCGGGCTCGCATCCGTAGCGACCGGGTGGAGGCGTCCACGCTCGGCTCGATGGCGTAGATCGTCCCCGGGAAAGTTCGATCGAACCCCTCGACGGCGAACGAGATCTCGTCGCCCGCCTTCATCAAGGCGGAGTACTTCTCCGGCACGGTGAAATCCAACTTGACGGGGTCGAGGTCGTTCAACGAGGCAATTCGGGTCTGCGACGACAGATAGCTCCCCGGGCTCACCCAACGCAGACCGATGACACCGCTGAACGGTGCACGGATCTCCGTTTTCAGAAGCTGCGCCTCGATGAGCTGGAGCTCCGCGCGCAGGACGTTGAGCTCTCCGAGGGCCACATCGTAGGTCTCACTCGAGATCACGCCATCGTCGAGGAGCTGTTGTTGCCGGGCTTCGGCACGCTCGGCGAGCTCGACGCGGTAGAGCGCCCGCTGCCGGTCGGCGAGGAGCTCGGAGTCGTCGATCTTCAAGAGCAACTCTCCAGCGGTCACCCGACTCCCTTCTTCGAAGTGGATGTCGGAGATCTTGCCGGAGATCTCGCTGACGATTTCGACCTGCTCGTTGGCGCGCACGGTCCCGGTGGCTGCGAGGCGCTCGGTGAGGTGCGTCGGAGCAACTCGATGAACCCTGACCCGCAGGATCGCCCCTACCGACGCTGGGGTGGCGGGTCCAGAGGCCGGGCGAAGCTGGATCAGCTTGGGCACTGCCAGCACAGCGAGGATTGCGAGCGCCACCAATACCCCGACGCCCCTTCGCGGGATTACTCTCATCGGGCCCTCCGGTTCGCCGGTCATTCCGGCCTGATGCGGGTGGTCGGGTCGGACCCAACCAAAGAGTGTTTATAACACGAGGACCGTCGACGGGCCGAACCAACCCCTTCAAACGAATCCCGAAACCCTGGCGCCGTAACCACCGTAGATTGACAGCATGGGGCCTCAACCACAGGTCCAAATCGGCCCCCATGATTCAACGCCTGACGGGGCAACAAACACCGTCAGCAATTCGATCCACACATCAGTGTGGAACACGAGACTGGAGACAACCATGAGAAAAGGGACAACTTGTTCTGCCACCCCGCTGATCGCCGCGTTGATCGCCGCTCATGTCGGACTCGTCTCTTCGGCGCAGGCGCAGTCGGCAGAGATTCCATTCTCCACGTTCGATGAGCTGGATGTGTACGCACAGAGTCTCACGGAGGAGAACAGCTTTTCCGGCGTCGTCCTGGTCGCCAGGGACGGAAAACCGATCTTTCACAAGGCGTACGGGCTGGCGAGCAAGAACTTCCAGGTTCCGAACCGGCTCGACACCAAATTCAACATCGGATCCCTGAACAAGCTGTTCACGAGCGTCGCCATCTCACAGCTGGCGGCGCGCGGTGAGCTTTCGTACGACGACACTCTTGGCAAGCACCTCGAAGGATTCTCCACTGAGGCGGCCGAGAAGGTGACCATCCGACACCTCCTACAGATGAAATCGGGTTGGGGCGACTACTGGACAAACGATACCTACCGGGAATCGTGGTTTCGCCTGCGGACCGTGGACGACTACATGGACTTCCTGAAGAAAATGCCGCTGGACTTCGAACCCGGAACCCGGATGGAGCACAGCAACACGAGCTTCGAAATCCTCGGTGCCGTCATCGAAAAGGCCTCCGGTCAGGACTACTACGACTACATCCGGCAGCACGTGTACGTTCCCGTAGGGATGACGAACACCGATTCGTATCACAGAGATGGTCCGGCCAAAAATCTTGCCTCGAATTACACGAACAACAACCCAAGTGATCCGGTCCACGAAGGCTACCTATGGAGCAATTCCTACATGCTGCCTCCCAGGGGGACACCGGCCGGCGGCGGCTACTCCACCACGCGGGATCTGCTGAAATTCGACCTCTCGCTGCGGAACGACATATTGCTGGACGAAAAACACACGAACCTCTTCTTCAGGAGATATGAAGGCGAGTTGGGAGACGAGTACCAGAAGCCGGAGAGGCCGTTGATGCTTGCCGGTGGCGCTTCCGGATTGAACTCGTTTCTGGGCATCGACCTCAAGAACGGCTACACAGTTGTCGTGCTGTCAAACTACGACCCGCCCATTGCCATTGAAATCGGCCGCTCGATTCTCCAGATGTTGAAGGACTCACCACCCGAGACGGCAGAGGCTTCGTAGGGCGGCAGGCTCGACGACGCCGCGGACTTCGTACGGGTACCACCTGTCACGTTGTGGCATTGCCGAGGCGAACGCCCTCAGCGCACGTCCTGTTCATCCACCTCCTGGATAAACCGAATCAAGCCCTCCATATAGATCTCCTGATCGTCGTAGTGCGCGACATGGCTGCCGTTCGGGCAGAGCAGGAAACGCCCGTTTGGAAACTCGTTCGCCATCCACTCCATGTGTTCGGGGTCCATGGTGTCGTAGGTTGCGCCGATGACCAGGGTCGGTGCCTCGATCTGCGACAGATCGCCCGTGCGGTCCCACTCGAGCAGTCGTCCGCTGGCACCGAGCTCGCTCGGCCCCTGCATGAGCACATACACATTCGGGTTGATGTGCTCGAAGGCTCGATTCACTCCGTCCGGCCACTGATCCGTCGGCTTCCGCAGGAAGTGGTGGACGTAGTGGTGCTCCATCAGGAGCTCCATGTAGCGCGGGTTGGCGTAGTCCTCGGCCGCCTCGATGGCCTTGATCTCCGCCAGGACCTCGGGGATCATCTGCGGCATCAGGACATCTTCCGCGTACCGGTTGTAAAGCGGGATCGAAGCCATCATGTTTGAGACGATGAGCCCCTTCAGGTTGTCGCCGTGTGCGAACGCGTATTCCATCGCTAGAATCCCGCCCCACGAGTGACCGTAGAGGTAAAAGTTATCTGGACCGAGGCCCAGGGCATGGCGAACCTGCTCCACTTCATCGACAAAGCGCGGAATCTGCCACAGATCCGGTTCGTCTGGCTGATCCGAGGAGTATGAGCCGAGCTGGTCATAAAGATAGATTTCGATGCCCGCCGCGGGTAGAAAGTCCGCCAGCGCCTCGAGGTACTCGTGGGTGACGCCGGGTCCTCCATGGAGCAGCAGCACCTTCATGGTCGGGCTCTCGCCGACCCTTCTGGTCCACACCTGGAAGGTCCCCATCGGCGTCTCCACCGGAATCATCCGCACCCCGTCGTCGGCTACTCCTGACTGAAGATCGACCGGCGCCGGAGCATCCGTCGAACCCGTACCCGGCGAACACGCCGGGAGAACCAGCAAAATCAAGATCGTCAACAGGCGGATTCCTCGCGCGCCCGAACAGATCAAAGCTACCTTCATAGCGTCCCCCCTTTTTGTGAGACTCGGATGCATAGTTCGCGAGAGTATAGGCCACGATATACGTTTTCTCACATCGCCGATCCAGGGGATTGTCCCGTAATAGAACACTCCGGACGAACAAACCGCCTGTTCAATGGCAGAAAACCTGGCATCAGCATTGCAGAAAAGAAGCCAGGGAGGCCGTTATGCATTATTGGATTGACAACAATGGCGAGAAGCTTGGCCCGATGCGAGCAATCGACGTCCTCCGTCGTGCACAAGCCCCTACTCGGGTCTATGACGGTGAAAACTGGTTTTACCTTGACGAAGGCCAGGATCTGGCCAGTGCTGCTGGATCGGACGGCAAACAGACGACAGGCGAGCGGTTCATCGTTCGAAACGCCGCGAGTTAGGAGCCCGTCCATGGGTACCCTGTCAGCCAGAGCACCCGTCACGCCGGTTCCGGCGGCGAAACAAAGGGGAAAGATCGCCCTCACCCTGTAGCTAAGACGGCTGCGCCACAATCGGCCCTCCGCTCGCGACGGTGTGTCACGACGCCAGGAGGGCGTCCGTAACCAGGCGGACGGGACACGTCTCGCCCTTCATCGGTGCGATTTATGGATGCCATATCCTCCATGAATATTGATACTGGAACTCA
>Ga0255046_10000523_pt1 | contig 10416 bp, 10 predicted proteins | sample BC1_12_27_MG_FD_183632 | JGI IMG/M metagenome (GOLD analysis project Ga0255046, IMG submission 183632) | Seawater microbial communities from Strait of Georgia, British Columbia, Canada - BC1_12_27 | ecosystem: Environmental > Aquatic > Marine > Strait | place: Canada: British Columbia...
ACCACTCAGCGCGAGACTGCTGCAGGTCGCGACGCCGTCGGTGTTGGTGACCCAGTTCTTGTTTAACCGGAAGTTCCACCAGCGGGGCACGAGCCCTCCCGGAACGCGGACATTTGGAATCGTTGGCGCACACTCATCTCCCGTGGAGTGGAACGGGCGCGAGGGTTCGAAGAATCAAATCGAGGTCTTTCCCGCCACTGACGAATACGAGTGCGTGTCACACCCCAAATTCCGAGCCGACGGAGTGTCGATCCCTGAGGACTCCATTCGCGCGGTGGCCGAGACCCTCGGTCTGCCGGATCCTCTCGAGAGGTTGCCGGAAGAGTCCTGTTTCGTTGAGGCAGATCCCCTGAGGATGCAGGTTCTCAGGCGAGGCCTGGCTATGTTGTATTCGGCGGTCTCGGACCCGAGCCATATTCCCCTCGATGAGAATACTTGCTCCGAACTGGACTTCGAGATCCGCTCCTCCCTGGTTTTCGCCCTCGTATCGGGTCTCGACATCGACGTCCGATCCCCAGCTCCGACCGTTCGATCCAGGGCATTACGGCTGGCCCTTGATTACATAGAGGCCAACGCTGACAACGCGCCGACCGTCAGGGACATCTGCCGTGCATCGAGAGCGAGCTACAGGACCCTCAACTACGCGTTCCTCGATCGTTTCGGGGTTGCGCCCAAACAGTACCTTCAGGCCTCCCGCCTCGACGGCGTTCGCAAGGAGCTGCGCCGGAAGGGGCCTTCGGCCAAGATTACCGATGTCGCCAACACCTGGGGCTTCTGGCACATGGGGCAGTTCGCGAGGGATTACCGGAGACAATTCGGAGAACTCCCATCTGAAACGGCCCGTAGGATCGGCAACGCGTAGAGGCCCCTACCGGTTGCCTCGTTGATTCGCCTGGCTGCGCAAAGGTGGTCCACTGATCACATCGAAAAACTGCTCGGTGGCGTCCGCCCGCAATGTGAGGTTGTGATCAGCCAAGTTTTTTTGGAATTCGTCGTGTGTAGTATTCGTTCCCCGGTGGATCGCGACCCGTGATCACGATTTTGCGAACCAGGAGTACGTTGATGAAAATGCCAAGTACGTCGATCGTCGGCTTGTGTCTTGCCTGCGTCCTTGCCCTGTCCGGCGCGGTGACAGCCGAGGACGATCCCAGATTCAGCCTCGAACTCGAACTCGGACCGACGTGGCAGAGCCGCAACACAGTTCAGATCCCCAACACCGAGGCCGGTACACGGTTTTCGCTCAAAGACCTGGTCGGCAGCGGGCCGTGGGCCGCAGGGCGGGTGTATTTCACCTGGAACTTCAACCAGCGACACAGCCTGCGGGTGTTGGCGGCACCGTTGTCCTACACCGAGAGCGGCGTCTTCGACGAGACGGTGAGGTTCGCCGGTGACACCTATGAACCCGGGCTCCCGACCGAGGCGACCTACCAGTTCAACTCGTGGAGGGTTGGCTACCGTTGGCGCTTCAAGGATGGCGAACGATGGAAACTCTGGCTGGGATTCACCGCCAAGGTCCGAGACGCCAAGATCGCGCTTTCCCAGGGCGATACATCGAGTGAAGACACCGATGTAGGTTTCGTGCCACTGCTCTCGTTTGCGGCCGATTACCGGTTTGCTGATCGCTGGCACCTGCTCTTCGATTTTGAAGGGCTGGCTGGGGGACCTGGGCGGGCTTTCGATGTGGCGCTCAAGGTCGGTTACGACTTTAACGAGAGGTGGGGCATCACGGCCGGCTATCGCACGGTCGAAGGCGGCGCCGATATCGAAGAGGTCTACAACTTCGCGTGGTTCCAGTACGCGGTGGTTTCGGGGGTGTTCCGCTTTTGAGATGTCTCGAGAAAAAGGTGTGGGCGCCACCTTTTTGGTGGCGCCCACTCTTGCTCGAAGGCGTTGTAGCGGCCAGGTGAGGTCCAGGGATCCAGCTGCACCCGTCAGACGGTCGCCACATCGAAGATATTTTCCATGTCGATCGATGCGTCGCGGACCTTTCGCGGGGCGCGAGAGAGATAGTTGTAACGCTTACCGTAGGTAACGAGCGCCTTTTCAACCTTGGTGCGGCCACGGTAGAGCCTTGACATCACGGTGCCGACGGGTACTGCGAGCGTCTCCGCCACCTCCTGGTAGGTGTGACCCTGGATGTCAACCAGCAGCAGGGCCATCTTGTAGTCGTGGGAGAGGGCGTTGATGGCGAGGGCCACGTCCGCGTCCATTTCACCACCGAGGGATCCGGCTTCGGGGGCGTCCTCTGCAAATGCCGCTTCCATTCCCGCGCGCTCCTCGCCGCCGTCACGCAGCTCGTCGAGCTCCACGTGCTGCGGCTGGGCCTTGCGCTTGCGATAGCCGTTGATGAAGTTGTTTTTCATGATGCGGAAGAGCCATGCCTTGAGGTTGGTGCCTTCCTCGAACCCGGAGTAATAGCGGAAGGCCTTGAGGTAGGTCTCCTGAAGGATGTCTTCGGTCTCCGCGACGGAACGGGTCATCCGCAACGCCGTCTTGTAGAGCTGGTCGTAAAACGGAAGCTCGCTCGAGTTGAAGTCCCATGCGGTCATTTCATCGGTGTGTGCCATCTCGTTCTCCTTGATCCTGAATATAGATCTCATGAACTTCGTTGTCAAGGTTTTTTCTAGAAAACAAAAGAAAAATCATAATTATAAGATCGAAATCATTGAAAAATGGTGAGATATGCAGGTTAGATCTGGATTCCCACAGCTCGTGCCGGATCCGACCGATCAGGTGCCGTCGGTTGCCCGCCGCTTTTTGATGCCGAGCAAACGAAGACTGGGCACGAACGCCGGGGTCGTGGCGATATATTCGGCGTAGCCTGGGCGGCGCTCCACCATTGCGGTGTCGAGCATTGCCACGCCAGAGACCTCGAGCAGCAAAAAGGTGATCATCAGAGGACCGATGAACGAGAGCCACCCGCCGCCGGGCACGGCGAGCAACGCGAGGCCCCACCACAGCACCGCCTCACCGAAGTAATTGGGATGGCGGGTCACCGACCACAGACCAGAACGCATGACCTGGCCCGAGGTGTCCGGGTTTTTCTTGAATCTCTGCAACTGCCAGTCCGCAACCGTCTCGAACAGGAAGCCGAAGATCCACAGCACGATGCCCAGCACATCGAGCATCGTCACGCTTTCGCCGCCGCCGAGCTGAGCGAGCAGCAGTGCTGAAGACACGATCCACAGCACGACCGCCTGCAAGAGGAAAACCTTGAACAGAGAGATCCACCAGAAGTTGGTACCAGCCTCTTCGCGCCACTTCCGGTAGCGGAAATCCTCGCCGGCGCCGGCGTTGCGAATGCCGATGTGGAGGGCGAGACGCAGCCCCCAGATGGTGACCAGCCCGAGAACCAGGAGCCCTCTGAGAGTGGGCCCCCCGGAGACGCTCATCGCGTAGTAGGCGCCGACGAGAATAAATCCGGGCCCCCAGAAGATATCGACGATGCTGGCATTCTCGAGCGCCAGACTCACGAGCCAGAGGCCGGAAAACGCGACCGCAGCCACCACCAGGCCGCCCGCAAAACCGTGGCCGCTGGTGAGCAGCAGGCCGGTGGCTGCGAGAGCAGCGACGACAAAAATGAGAGCGTTCCGGTCCATCGAGGTCCTCCCAGCGGTGAGCCGACGAAATGGGTTTCAGGTCGGTGTCGAGGTCGGTTGCGTTTTGCTATGGAGGAGTCTAGGTTTCCTCTGTTTGTTCGGGAAGCCGCGTCAGCACACGGTCAAGATCGTCAAGTGTCGATGTAATTTTGACCCCGTCCGGTAGTATGTTTCCCAGCGTCGTCGAACCAGCGCCACCGATCCACAGACCGGTACCGTTGGGCAGGCGCTCCCGCACCGCGGCGATTTCGCGTGCCGTCTCTTTGGGCTCGGCAAAGATGCTGACCGAGAGACCGACTGCCGACGCATCCAGCGCCTTCGCGGCCTGGACGATCTCTTCGACCGGGAGGTGGGGACCGAGGACCCGCACGCTGCGTCCCGCTGTGACGATGGCCAGAGCGGCTATTTGCAGGCCGAGACCGTGGAGCTCGTTCGGCAAGCTCGCGATCACCACCGGCCGGCCTTTGGCAGCCATTTCGAGAGGTGCGCGCAATCCCCTCAGCTCATCCTCGAGAACTTCGGAGAAGAAATGCTCGTGACGGATTTCTAATTCGCCACGACCCCACGCGTCCCCAACCTCATCGAGGAGTGGAGCAACGCGTTCGCGGAGGAACCTCGGCAGACCGAGCACCGCGGCTTCGCTGTGAAGCAGGGCTGCAAGAGACTCCCGATCGAACCGCTTACAGGCATCGAAGGCCCGCAACATGACATCTTCAGCACTGCCGGTCGCGCTGGTCCGGTCGAAGGCGCCCGAACTCTGCAGCAGTAACTCGAGCTCTGAAAGCGGCAACGGCACGATGTCGCCGGCGCGATAGCCGGATTCGAGCGCCTTCGCGATCAAGAGCAGATGCTGGACCTGCTCGCCCGAAAACCTCCGGTGTCCCGAATCCAGCCGCAGGGGTTTCGGAAAGCCGAAACGTCGTTCCCAGGCACGGAGCGTGTGCTCGCCAATTCCGGTTCGGCGGGTCACCGCGCCCATCGGCCAGAGCTGTTGTTTCCTCTCAACGAGGTCGCTTGCCATCATTCGCTCTCCCCCATCAGACCTTGGCGACAGACTATCAAACACAGGGATGACTCCGACCGATCAGATGGATCCGATGGTCTCACGCGGCCCTCCCGGCATCGGCTACGGCCCCGAGACAAGCGTCAACCAGGGCGGGCGCATCGAGCTCGGAATCAACCGCCGAAGCGGTGAGCAACCAGTCTCCATTCGAACCGTGATCGATGAACCGGGCGACGTCACTCGCCTCCGCCAGGACAACCACCGCTGATTCGCAGCCGACGAAGCGAGCGGCGGCGATGGAGGCGCGAAGGTCGGGACAGGTTCCGGACGAAAGGGCGAAGGTCACGTAGACTCCGTGCAACTGTTCCTGCACCTCGCGCACCAACTCGTGGACTCGAGGATTGAATAGACCCTTGAACTCCGGAGGAAACACGATCACGAGAGCCGTTTTGGTCTCGTCTGTGGCGACCTTGAATGGGTATTTCATCTGCGACCTCCGATCTGCTATGACTCGTACGCTCTCGGTTCGGGGCGAGTCCGCGGGGTTATCCCGCCTTTGACATGCAGAACAACTGCGATTCTATCGAAATAATTTCTAGAAATAACACATGAATTTCTAGAAAATGGAATTCCCCGCCCTCTTTGATGCTTGATCTGTTCGAGATGACAGACAAAGACTGAGAGAAAGTATGTTAACCAGCATCCAATCCCGAGTGCCAGCCCTGCGGATCCGACGCGCCAACACGCGATCGGTTCGGCCGGATGGTGCACAGGTGGTCTACTGGATGATCGCCTCGCGACGACTCCGATTCAATTACGGTCTACAGAGGGCAGCGGACTGGTCACGCCATCTCGGCCTCCCGTTGGTAATTCTCGAAGCGCTCCGCAGCGACTATCGGTGGGCGAGCGACCGACTGCACCGTTTCATCATCGACGGCATGGCCGACACGGCGGCTGCGCTTGAAGGACGCAGCGTCACCTATCTGCCATATGTCGAAGCCGAACGCGGCGCTGGACACGGGCTGCTCGAGGCCCTCGCCGCGGATGCGGCGGTGGTGGTGACCGACGACTTCCCGACATTTTTCCTGCCCTCCATGGTGACCGCTGCCGCCGCCAAAATCCCGGTTCTCCTAGAGGCCATCGACGGCAACGGGGTGCTGCCCATGGCGGCCACCGACCGCGAGTTCCCGACCGCGTACTCGTTTCGGAGGTTTCTCCAGAAGAACCTCCTGAATCACCTCGAAGAGATGCCACTCGAGGACCCTCTCGCCGAGGAGCTTCCTTCGCCGACCCCGCTTCCAGCCACAACGACTCAGAGGTGGCCGCGTGCGACCGAGGACGTGCTCATCGGCGGCAATGACTCGCTATCGGCTCTCCCGATCGATCACACAGTCGCCGTCGCTCCTGTTCGTGGAGGATCGTTGGCCGCTGAGGCCGCCTTGCGCCGATTCCTCGACCATCGTCTCGGCCGCTACCGAGATGAGCGCAACCGGCCCGAGGCCGAGGTCACCAGTGGCCTTTCCCCCTACCTCCATTTCGGCCATATCTCGGCGCACGAGGTTTTTCTCGAGGTCATGCGTCGGGAGCGCTGGACGCCCGAGGATGTCGTACCGCCGGCCAACGGCCGGCGCGCCGGATGGTGGGGCGTCGGCGATAACGCCGAGGCATTTCTCGACCAGTTCATCACCTGGCGCGAGCTCGGCTTCAACGTCTGTCATCATCGCCCCGATCACGATCGCTGGGAATCGCTGCCGGGCTGGGCCGCCACGACACTCTCCAAACACGCTCGCGACCGGCGCGAGCACGTCTACACGCTCGAAGAGTTTGCCGAAGCCGCGACCCACGACTCTTTGTGGAACGCGGCCCAGACCCAGCTCCTACGCGAGGGCACCATCCACAACTACTTGCGGATGCTGTGGGGAAAGAAGATCCTCGAGTGGACCTCTGAACCGCGGGAGGCCCTCGAGGTGATGGTCGAGCTCAACAACCGATACGCTTTGGATGGTCGCGACCCCAACTCCTCCACTGGAATCTTCTGGGTCCTCGGGCGCCACGATCGTGCGTGGGGGCCCGAGCGAGCAGTCTTCGGAACCGTCCGCTACATGTCGTCCGCCAACACCGCCCGGAAGTTTCCGGTTCGGGCATACATCGATCGTTACAGCGGGAGAAACACATGAAGGTTCTCGTCACCGGCGCTACCGGCTACATCGGCGGCCGGCTCGCACCCCGATTGCTCGAACAGGGCCACGACGTCAAGGTCATGGTGCGCGACCCGGCACGCATCGCCGGTCGACCGTGGGCTTCTTCGGTGGAGGTCGCTCGCGGAGACGTCGAGGACCCCGAGTCGCTCGCCGGCGCTCTCCACGGAGTCGAAGCGGCGTATTATCTGATCCACCTCATGGGCGCCGGCGGCGATTTCGCCGAGCGCGATCGACGGGCGGCCGAGAACTTTGTCGCGGCTGGTCGACACCTCCAGCACGTGATCTATCTTGGCGGGCTGCTTCCGGAAGCAAAGAATGTTTCGAAGCACCTTGCGAGCCGAGCCGAAGTCGGAGAGATCCTGCGGGCCGGTCTTCCCGCCACCGAGTTCCGCGCCGGTCCGGTCGTCGGCTCGGGGTCCGCATCATTCGAGATGGTCCGCTACCTGACCGAACGGCTACCGGCAATGATCGCACCGCGGTGGATACTCAACGAAGTGCAGCCGATCGCGGTTCGCGACATCCTTGGCTATCTATCGCTCGCCCTCGAGCGGGAACCCGCCGGCATCTACAACGTCGGCGCCGCCCCCCTCACCTTCAAAGGCATGATGCAGGAGTTTGCCGGCGTCCGCGGCCTTCGCCGGTTGATCGTGCCGGTCCCGGTTCTGGCCCCGCGGCTCGCGGCGCTGTGGGTCGGGCTGGTGACACCGATTCCCAACCGGCTCGCCGTGCCTCTGGTCGAGGGCGTGGTCCATCCGGTGGTGGCCGACACGTCTCGCGCTCAAACAGATTTCCCCGAGATCGACCCTCTTGCCTACCGCGAAGCGGTCGCACGGGCGCTCCGTCAGACGACCGAAAACGCGGTCTCGACCCGCTGGAGTAGCGCCCTCGGCTCGGCTCCCGCATTCGAGCTCAGTCAAAAAGAGGGCATGATTCGAGAGACGCGGAGCTGTCGGACATCGGCTGATCCTGAGACCACCTTTGCCAGCTTCAGCTCTCTCGGCGGCGACCGCGGCTGGCTCTTCTGGTCGTGGGCGTGGTCGTTCCGCGGTCTGCTCGACCGGCTTGTTGGGGGTCCGGGCCTGCGACGCGGACGCCGCCACCCCACCGAGCTCGAACCCGGCGATGCCGTGGATTTCTGGCGGGTGGAACGGGTCGAGCCACCGAACCTGTTGCGGCTGCGGGCGGAGATGAAGGTTCCCGGCCGCGCCTGGCTGCAGTGGGAGGCGGTGCCCGAAGAGGGTGGCACCCGGCTCGTGCAGACCGCCATCTTCGAACCGATCGGACTCGCCGGCCATCTCTATTGGAACCTGCTCTATCCGGTTCATAAGATCATCTTCTCGGGACTCGTGCGTGCGATTGCCTCGCGTGCCGAGGTCGGGTCTTCACGATGAAGACATTTTTCTACAATGACGAGATCGTCCTGCCGGTTCCGATTGACGAGGTCTTCGGCTTTTTCGCCGAGGCCAGAAACCTCGAAAAACTGACCCCACGTTGGCTCCGCTTCGAGGTCCTCACCGAGGGACCGATCACCATGGCGCCGGGCACCCTCATCGACTATCGAATCCACTGGCGCGGCATTCCCTTGCGCTGGCGGACCGAGATCGAGGTCTGGGAGCCGAATCATCGTTTTGTTGACCGTCAACTCCGGGGACCGTACCGACTCTGGCGCCACGAGCATATCTTTGTCGAGCGGGGCGACGGCACCGCGATCATCGACCGCGTCGAGTACGCGCCGTTCGGGGGCGCTCTCGCGCAACGGCTGGTCGTCGCCCGAGACGTGAAACGCATCTTCGGCTACCGGCACGAGGTCCTTCATCGCGCCTTCGGGACATCCTCGATTTCTCAAGAATCTATCTAAAATCTATAAAAATATCCGTATATTCTTGGAATATTAAGTTAATTCTAGATATTACCCCCTCAGACGCCGGATTCCGGCAGCGAAATTCACGACCCTGGAGGTCATCATGATGCGTTTTGTGGTTCTTGGATTGGCTCTCGCCCTCGGAACGGTGCCGGCATTCGCAGGTAGCAGCTGCAGCGGATCATCCGCGACGCAGGCGGCCAACTCCGGAGACATCGTCGCGACGGCGTCGTCGGCCGGAAGCTTTAATACCCTGGTCGCCGCGGTTCAGGCCGCGGGCCTGGTAGAGACCCTGCAGTCCGACGGTCCCTTCACCGTCTTCGCTCCCACCGACGAGGCCTTTGCCAAGCTCCCCGAGGGCACGGTCGAAGCGCTGATCGCCAACCCCGACCAGCTCCGTGCGATCCTGCTCTACCACGTCGTTCCGGGTAAGGTCATGGCCGCCGACGTCGTCAGCCTGAATTCGGCGACCACAGCACAGGGTTCGGATGTGGAAATCATGCTGGCCGATGGCGGCGTGATGATCAACGACGCCAACGTCACAGCCACCGACATCGAGACCTCGAACGGCGTCATCCACGTCATCGACACCGTCATCATCCCCCGCGGTTGATGACCCCCCGTCAGCCGACCCCCCCTCCAGCGGCCTGCCCTCGGGCAGGCCGCCTTTTTGTGAATTCTTCATCAAATGCCAACAGAATGGCGACTTCGGAGCGCCGGGCCAAAGGACGACACATGAAACATTGCGTACTTCTCTCAATCTTTCTGCTCCTCTCGAGCCTGCCCCTTTTCGCGCAGGACGAATCGGCCGAACAAGCTCCATCCTCCAGCCCGTCCCAGGTCCGGTGGTCCCTCGGTCTCGGCGTGATTTCGTCGCCACGGCCTTACGTTGGAGCGAAGAACTCGGTCCTACCGATCCCGCTCGTCGAGCTCTACTACAAGAAATTCTACGTCCAGGGAATCCGCGCCGGGTTCCACCTCTTCGAAAAGGGCGACCTGACCTTCGACGCCCGCGCCCGAGTCGTCTTTGCCGGCCTCGACCCCGAGGATTCTCCGGCGCTCGAAGGTATGGCCGAGCGCAAATCGTCCGTCGAGGGTGGGTTCGCCCTCGAATGGAAGCCCGGGAAATACCAGCTGAACGCTACCGCATTCACCGACCTGCTTGGCCGTTCCGGAGGCCAGCAGGTCGGACTCGACCTTTCGCGCACCTGGACCTTCGCCAGATACCGCTGGGGCCTCACGCCATCAATCGGCGTCGTCTGGCAAAGCAGTGACCTCGTCGACTATTACTTTGGCGTCAGTCCCGAAGAAGCCCGCCCCGGACGACCGCCATTTCGAGGCTACTCGGCATTCAACGTCAGGGCCTCGGTGCTCGCATTTTACCGCCTGACGACTCGGGTCAATTTTGTCGGCCTGATCCGCGTCCAGCGGCTCGACAACGAGATTTCCTCGAGCCCGATTGTCGACAAGCCCCGAGGCTACTTCGGTCTGCTCGGAGTCAACTATACGTTTGGCAAGCTCCGCGGCGGGCCGCCCGCAGGCTAACTGTCCGCAAAGGGAAAGAGTTCCTGGCGGTCGAGTCAAGGCACACGTCAGGTGAATTCTCTGGCGGATCGAGGGAGGACTCGCTCCCGCGGTTGGGCATCGGAACATGACAACATCCACAACCTATGGGTTGACTCCGGGACAGCATCTGCCTCGAGAGGACCACTGTTTTCGCGGGTTTCCGAGCATTTTCCATCGCTGGATATC
>Ga0255046_10000524_pt1 | contig 10413 bp, 9 predicted proteins | sample BC1_12_27_MG_FD_183632 | JGI IMG/M metagenome (GOLD analysis project Ga0255046, IMG submission 183632) | Seawater microbial communities from Strait of Georgia, British Columbia, Canada - BC1_12_27 | ecosystem: Environmental > Aquatic > Marine > Strait | place: Canada: British Columbia...
TGGAGACCGCCGCTGGTGATGATCTTATCGCCTTTTTTAAGATTGGTGACCATTGTGCGGTGTTCTTTGGTCCTTTTTTGCTGGGGTCGGATCAGCAAAAAATAAAAAATGACGAACATCAGAATTAACGGGATAAACCCCGCAAAACCACCGGCGCCTTCTCCGGCACCTCCTTGACCCAATGCGTATGCGATATCAAACAAGATGAATCCTCCTTCCAGGTTACTGGCTATTATGTTAGTCTATCTAAACCGTGGTGACAAATTATTAATTAAAATGGCGCTGATATACGCGAAAAGTTTGATTTCGTCAAATCATTCTTTAATAATTTTCAATTTGGTGCCGAAAAGCTTCTACTCTTGCCAGATAATATCACTGTCTCCCGGCACCATTGAATGATCTCCCTCGATCTCGACGCTGAGATCGCGCCTGACCTCCAAATCGACGATTTCGCGACGCTTCTTGTTTAACAGGTATTCAGCCACATCCACCGGCACGATGCCTTTGACCCGATTGGCTTTTTCCTTCAGGGTTTCCAGGCTTAGTTTTCGTAAAAAGCCGATTCCCAATGATTCGGCTGACGGCACCAACCCTTTGCCCTGACAGTATTTGCACGGCAGGTGACTTCCGAATTCGATCGAGGGGCGAATTCGCTGTCGTGACATTTCCAGCAAACCAAATCTCGAAATTTTGCCCACCTTCGTGCGCGCCTTATCTTCTTTGACATGTTGTTTCAGCGTACGCTCCACTGCCGCCCTGTGCTTGGGATCGCGCATATCAATAAAATCGATGACAACCAGCCCGCCCAGATCTCGCAAGCGCAACTGCCGGGCGCTTTCTTCAGCAGCCTCAAGGTTGGTTTGGTAGGCAGTCTGTTCAATGGATTTTTCCCCGGTCGATTTTCCCGAATTTACGTCAATGGTAACCAGAGCTTCGGTCTGCTCGATGACCAGGGTACCGCCTGATTTCAAACCGACCCGGCTTTCAAATATGGAGGCGATCTGATTTTCAAGCTGAAACTTTGAAAAAATGGGCTTGGCCCCTTTGTAATGCTTGACAATCGTGTCATTCCGGCGTGAGAATAGCTTGATAAAATCGTTTACTTCTTTATAGACCGTCGCATCGTCGATGAGAATTTCGGTAACTTCAGGTGTAAAGGAATCCCTTATGGAGCGCAGGACCAGATGCCTTTCCTTGTACAGCAGGGCAGGGGCCTTATTTTTCATCACACTGCCCTTGATCTTTTTCCACAGTCGAAACAGGTAGTTTAAATCCTTCGAAAGAACGGTTTTACTGGAATTTGCCGCGGACGTACGGACAATAATCCCGAAATCTTCAGGAATTTTAAGGTTGCCCACAATGTCTTTCAGACGTTGACGCTCCTCTTCATTTTCAATTTTACGGGAAACTCCGATATGGTCGCTTCCGGGCCTCAAGACCATATATCCTCCCGGCAAAGAAATATAGGTGGTCAGCATGGCTCCCTTCTTCATGAAAGGATCCTTGGTAACCTGAACCATTAATTCCTGACCGCGCTTGACAAGCTTGTCAAGAGGGTGGTTCTCTTCGGCGTTGTCTTGAAAGTAATCGGGATGAATTTCATACCTTTGCAAAAAACCATGTCTTTCGGCACCGTAGTCGACAAAGATCGCCTGCAGGCTGGGTTCAATGCGTGCAATAATTCCTTTGTAAATATTGCCGTGGGTAATTTCCCTCGAACTGCTTTCGATATGGAAATCTTCTAGTTTGTTTTGTTTGACTTTGGCAACTCTGCATTCTTCAGGGTCGACCGCGTTGATCAAAATTTTAACACTCATAAAATAGTTCCTGTCGCTGTACCCATTCGATTCAAGATTGGCAGCATTAATAAGTTATCGACCGATGATCGCATCGCTATAAAGAATGATCCACCGAGAAGCTTTTATTTCTAATAAATTTCCAGGCCCCGTAAGCGGTGGACAACCCTTAAAAGTATCCACTATTTCCAATTGGTCAATCCATCGCCGGCTAATTAATGAAAAAAAGGCTTGCATATATTTGCTTGAATATTAAATTGTTAGATACAAGTCAAACGAATTCTGATTGGATAGCAGCAGTCTTCTGATTCAAATTTGAGATGGCTTATAGTTTTACCTTATGATGAGTTGACGTCATGACCGGTTGTTTGTATTATACAACGACATTTAAATCTTAACTTTCAAATCACATTATCAGAGGAAATGACATTAATGGATGAGAAATACGATCCCAGGGCAATAGAATCTAAATGGCAAAAGAAATGGGGGCAATGGGATTTATTCAAAGTAAAAGAGAACCCCGCCCAGCCGAAATATTATCTGCTTGAAATGTTTCCCTATCCTTCTGGCAATATTCATATGGGGCACGTCCGCAATTATACCATCGGTGATGTGGTGGCCCGGTATAAACGGATGCGCGGATTCAACGTCCTGCATCCCATGGGATGGGATGCTTTCGGCATGCCGGCTGAAAATGCCGCGATTGCCAATAAGACCCATCCGGCCAAATGGACCTATGCCAATATCGATGCCATGCGGGCCCAACTCATGCGCATGGGATTCAGCTACGATTGGGACCGGGAGCTTGCGACCTGCCGACCGGAGTATTATCGCTGGGAGCAATGGCTGTTCTTAAAAATGTATGAAAAAGGCCTGGCCTACCGAAAAGAGTCGTTTGTAAACTGGTGCGAAGACTGCCAGACTGTTTTGGCCAATGAACAGGTTGAAGCCGGTTTGTGCTGGCGCTGTGGCCAACAGGTGCGTCAAAAGCAATTGTGGCAATGGTTTTTCAAAATTTCCGACTTTGCCCAGGATCTTCTGCAGTACTGTGACAAATTATCTGGATGGCCCGAAAAAGTGACCACCATGCAGAAAAACTGGATCGGTAAAAGTGTCGGGGCCCAAATCATTTTTGCCGTTGAAGACAGCGAGGATGTCATACCGGTTTTCACGACGCGTCAAGATACCGTATTCGGCGCGACATTTATGTGCCTGGCTCCCGAACATCCGCTTGTGAGGAAGCTGTCAAAGGCTACCTCCCAGGAAAAAGAGGTGGCACAATTTGTCGAGCGTATTGCCTTGCAGGATCGATCGGTGCGCAGCATCGAGAATTATGAAAAAGAAGGGGTTTTTATCGGCACCTATTGCCTGAATCCTCTTAACGGCCGGCGGATACCTATTTATACTGCCAATTTCGCGTTGATGGAATACGGCACCGGTGCGGTAATGTCCGTTCCAGCCCACGATCAACGTGACTTTGATTTTGCCCGCAAGTACGGATTGGACATTGTTGTGGTTGTAAAACCAGAGGATTCGGATCTGGACGGTGAGACCATGACCGAAGCCTATCCGGGTGAAGGCATCATGGTCAATTCCGGCCAGTTTGACGGTATGGATAATCGCAAAGCCCTCGAAGAAGTTGCATCCTATCTTGAAGAAAACGACCGGGGAAAGCAGGCCGTCAGTTTCAGATTGCGGGACTGGGGGATATCACGACAGCGTTACTGGGGAGCGCCCATCCCCATGATTCTCTGCCAGGACTGCGGTATTGTTCCGGTTCCGGAAGAAGATCTGCCGGTGGTTTTGCCGGAAGAGGTCGATCTGCTGGAGGGTGGCAAAACCCCCTTGCCCGAGTTGGTCGATTTTGTGAAGGTTAGGTGCCCCCGGTGTGGCCAAAAGGATGCCAGACGGGAAACCGACACCATGGACACCTTTGTTGAGTCCTCCTGGTATTTCGAAAGATACTGCAGCCCGCAATGCAACACCGGCATGTTTGACACGGATGCCGTTGATTACTGGATGCCGGTGGATCAATACATCGGAGGTGTCGAGCATGCCATTTTGCATTTACTCTATTCCAGGTTTTATACCCGCGTACTGCATGATCAGGGGCTGGTTAAATTTAAAGAGCCATTTACCAATTTATTGACCCAGGGCATGGTTTGCAAAGAGACGGTTGCGTGCCCGGACCATGGATACCTGTTGCCGCAGGAAGTTGACAGCCAAAAGGGTAATCGCGTGTGCGGCTTGTGCGCCAAGCCGGTGACCGTGGGCCGAGTCGAAAAGATGTCCAAATCCAAAAAAAATGTAATTGATCCCAATATCCTGATCGATAGATACGGTGCCGACACGACCCGATTCTTCTGCCTTTTTGCAGCACCGCCCGAGCGGGATCTTGAATGGAGCGAGCAGGGCGTGGAGGGCGGCTATCGATTTTTGAACCGGATCTGGCGACTGGCTGCAGGTTTGATGGACAGGCTGAAGGATACGCCGTTTTTTGATGGAAACGCTGATGAGCTTGACAACACGATGCGGCCGCTTTATCAAAAGACGCATCAAACCATTCGCAAGGTAACCCGGGATATTGAAGATCGCTTTCATTTCAACACTGCTATCAGCGCTGTTATGGAGCTGTTTAACACCATGAGCGGCATTGATATCAAAAAAGTCAGCGACGACCAGTTGCCGGTCATGCGCCTGGCCATGGAATCTTTGACCCTTCTGATATCACCCATTGTGCCTCATTTTGCCGAAGAATTGTGGGCACAGCTCGGTTATAAGTCCAGTGTGCTCCTTTCGCCATGGCCGCAATTCAGTGATGATGCGCTGGTTCAAGAAGAGCTGTTGGTTGTGGTCCAGGTCAACGGTAAGCTGCGCAGTCGTTTCCAGGTCGCGACGGACACAAATGAGGAAACGATCAAAGAGATGGCGCTGTCAGATGAACGGATTGCAAAGTTCCTTAACGGTAAGGAAGTAAAAAAAGTCATCGTGGTGAAGAATAAGCTGGTCAATATTGTGGCATAACGATGAATGTGGAAGTCGGAATGCGGAATGTGGAAATATGAAAATCAGGCATTCTACCATTTCTTTTTCCGCATTCCGCATTCCGACTTCCACCTTCCAGCTCGTTGGAGGAAATTTTGACATTTAAATTCCGAAATGTGTGTCTTATATGTTTATGTCTTTTTTGGTTATCCGCCTGCGGCTACCGGTTTGCCGGGTCGGGGTCCTTTCCCGAGGGAGTGGATACTATTTATGTAGAGGTGATGGAAAACCGCACTTCTAAAATCGGTGCCGAAAGAATAGTTACCAACCAGCTGATATTCGAATTTTCAAGGCGCAGAGAGAACAGTCTGGTAAGTAAGTTGGATGAAGCAGATGCCATTTTAAAGGGCTCGATTAATTCCCTTCGCACCCAGACCATCTCCCGGGTAGACACCGAAGTGGCCAGCGAACGGGAAGTCAGCATGACCGTTGATTTGAAATTGATCAAAAAGGACGGCGGAGCTGTGATTTGGGCCGCCAATGGCCTATCCGACCGGGAGGCCTATGATGTGGTCGGCGCCAAAATAGAAACAGACCGGAACGAGGAACTGGCCATTCGAAGGCTCTCGGAACGAATATCAGAACGGATATTCAATCGGTTAACAGATGATTTCTAGAGAGGTAAGGGTTCCGGAGTTCAGAGGTTCAGGGTTCAAAGGTTGAAGGGTCCCCACGGTTAAGCGTTTAAAATGGCAACTTTGAACTGTGAACCCTGAACCTATGAACCCGTAGTTTATTTATGAACTGGCGGAGTTTCTCAGTTTTGTGAGGCGGGAAACTTTTCGGGCGGCCGTTCGTTTGTGAATCACCCCTTTTTTTGCTGCTTTATCAAATGCGGATTGAACCGTACTGATTTTGGCCGACATATCTTCGCCTGATATTTCTCCAGCGGATGATCGAACGTCTTTGACGATCGTTTTAATTCTGGTTTTGACTGATTTATTACGCAAACGCCTCAATTCGTTTTGTCGAGCGCGTTTTATCGCTGATTTGTGATTTGCCAACGGTGGGTACTCCTTTCCTGAAATTATTTTAAATCGTATAATTATTAATAAAATTAAGACCTGTCAAGAGAATTGTACCGCTTTTCAAAAATAAGTTCCGAAATACATAAGGATAGTATAAGTGGTTGTAAAAAAAACATTGGAAAACCGCAATGTTTTTTAACAACCACTGAATACCGCTTTTCCAAAATAAGTTCCGAGATGCTGATATGTCTGAAAATACCCGGGTCGTAAAAGCTGCTGGTGTCGTGGGGGCGGCAACTTTATTGAGTCGTATCCTGGGTTTTATTCGCGATGCAGTAATTGCCTGGTTTTTTGGAGCGGGTTTCAGTTCGGATGCCTTTATTGCAGCCTTCAGGATACCGAATCTGCTCCGGCGACTATTCGCCGAAGGTTCGCTGAGCTCCGCTTTTATCCCGGTTTTTACACAATATATTGTCCGCCGGGGCCAGTCTGAGGCCTTTCATTTGGCTCGATCGGCATTCAGGTTGTTGAGTGTGATTTTGATACTCGTTACCATTGGCGGCATTTTCCTATCACCCTGGATCGTAAAATTGGTGGCGCCCGGGTTTGTGGCGGACAAGTATTCATTGACGGTTACCTTGACCCGTCTGATGTTGCCCTATATTTTTTTTATTGGCCTGGTCGCCCTATGCATGGGCATACTCAATGTCCTCGGTCATTTCGCAGCCCCGGCTCTGGCACCGGTATTGCTCAATATTTCTATCATCGGGTCCGTGCTGATCATCTGCCCATCCTTGCCCGTCCCGGCAGTCGGATTAGCTGTCGGGGTTCTTATCGGTGGTGTTCTCCAATTGGCAATTCAGCTGCCGGTGCTTTGGCGTAAAGGATTTCGATTCTGGGAAAAGGCGAAATTGCTTCACCCCGGCCTCAGGCAGGTGGGGACCTTGATCCCCCCGGTTATATTAGGCGGTGCCGTTTACCAGATAAACATCGTAATCGGCACAATTCTGGGATCGCTGTTAGCGGAAGGTAGTGTTACCTACCTGTACTTTGCCGATCGCCTGGTTCAATTTCCATTAGGGGTGTTTGCGATTGCTGCGGCAACGGCGGTTTTGCCCAGTCTTTCCCGGCAAGCGGCATCGGAGGATTTTGAGGCCCTCAAGAATACGTTCGATCATGCGTTGAAATTCGTATTCTTCATTTCAATCCCTGCTATGGTGGGCCTTATTGTATTAAGGGAGCCCATCGTCACATTGTTGTTTCAGCGGGGGGAATTCGATGCCCAAGCAACACGGTTGACTGCCGAGGCGCTTTTATATTATTCTTTAGGTCTATGGGCATTTTCAGCTGTACGAATTGTGGCGGCCGCCTTTTTTGCGATGCAGGATACCCGGACTCCCGTAAAAATGGCCGGTCTTTCAATCCTTGCGAATGTTATCCTTGGAGTGGTTTTAATGAAGCCACTTGATCACAGCGGACTTGCCCTGGCAACCTCGCTATCCTCAATTTTAAATTTGGGACTTTTGGTGCGAGCCTTACAAAACAAATTGGGCTCACTGGGATGGAGAAGTATCGGACGGTCTTTTGGCAGAACTCTGGTAAGCTCAATTTCCATGGGCGCTGCTGTCTGGGCTGTCGGGCTGAAAATTATACCTGTTCAGGATCCAACTTTAACCGGACTTTTGGGGGGAGTGGCCGGCTGTGTTATCATCGGCATTTGCACTTATGCAGGCGCTTCTTATATCTTAAAAAGTCCTGAGTTGGATGTTGTTCTGACCGAGGTTCGGAAAGGCATTGGCTGGAAATGACCCAAAAACTAAATATTCTGTTATCAGTTTCGGTATTGTTGCTTTTGGCCCTGCTTTTTTTTATTATTATCAGCGAGCATGGGCTTGCCGATCTGAGATCTCTAAAAAAAGAACGCGACCAGCTTGTTGGAGAAAACGAAAAACTTACCCGGGAGAATCAAGCAATCAGCATCGAAATTGATCGATTAAAGCATGATCCTGGATACATTGAAAGTATTGCCAGGCAAGAGCTCGGGATGATCGGTGAGGATGAAATTATTTTGAAACCCCAAAATTCAGCGGGACCAAAAAAATGAACGAGGACGTTGATATTTATACCGAGACAATGGCCAAAGTATATGCGGGTCAGGGGCATTGGTCTAAGGCGGCTGAAATCTACCAGCGCCTGGTGCAATCAGAACCCCAACGCCAGGATCTAATCGATAACCTTGAGCATGCCCGGCAAAAAATGGAAGAAAAAGCTGACAGCGGTCCTGAAAATCTCGTGCCGCTGTTTCGAGAATGGATTGAACTTTTGCTGCACCAGGATAAATTAGAGCGATTGAAGAAGCTGCGACGTAAACTCTAATTGAGCGGTTTTTGCTCAATTAGGAGCTTTCTCCTCAGATTTTTCCATTTTAAAGGAATCTGATGCTTTTTCTTTGGTAAAAAACTCGGCTTTGATGCGTTTGGCCCCACTGCTTTCGACCTTTACCTGGCCGCTTTTCTGGTTCAGCGTAATTTTAGATCCGCTGATTGAGTTCTTACCACTGATTACCTTGGAATTTTCACCGCTTAGAATCACCGTTTTCTCCGCCGTGTCATATTCCGCTTTATCGGCTTCAGCATTATACTGTTCAGAGGAAATTTTTACGTTGCCCGTGGCAATGATCTTTTTCAGTAACTCTTCATCACCGCCTTTCTTTTCATCTTCCAGTAACTCGCCTTGATAATAAATTCTTAATTTGTCTGAAGTTATCGTAAATTCTCCCTGGGTTACCTTTACGTTTCCGACGAATTCAGCGTACTTGTCGTCGTTGTATGAAATCAACTGGTCGGCGACAATCTGGATGGGTTCGTTATCAGGCTGGCCGGTTTGGGGTTGATCGGCGGTCCAGGCAGTATTCGCAAACAGGGCTGCAGCTGCAATCAGTGCAATTGTCCCTAACCACCGTAATCTGTTTGGCGCTATGATAAAGTGCTGGAAATTCGGCACGGTTCCCCCCCTCTTTTCGTCTTGAGATAAATTTGAAGTTGATACTGATATAGAGCGTTTATCAAAATAACGTTCCGATATCAGTGGATCAACCCGGCTTGTTTGGATTATCAATAACGTCTATGGCTTGAACCAAACGCTCTAATATTTTTTTTATTTTATAATGGCCTTTCTATCCGGCCACAGTTTGGCAATTGGCACAGCACCACCGCCCTGATTAAATAAGTAAAGGCCAGGCAGATATTAGTTGCGGCAACATTGTTTGCCAAAAGTATATATTTTTTTGTATCAAAAAAATTACATAGCGGTTGTCATAAACTACAATAATTCTCAACCGCTACACAGATGCATCTTTGTTTGTTAGAAACTCGGTTCAAACGGAACATATTTATGACAACCGGTATAAGCGGTGCCAAATATATCAACCGAGACGTATTTTGCAATAGAGAACAGGGTTTTTATACTGGGAATTGGAAATTTGGTTGGTTTTTGACCATGGGATGGGTGTTTGATGCAAACCTGTTATTCATTCAGTTCCAGGTCCGATAGAATGTCCAACGCGATATCGCGGGCCTCCTTCATTTCTGCCTCATCCATCGAATCCAGGTCGTCAAGTACATCTACTAAGGCGCTGGCAGCTTTTTTGGAAAGGTTATTGAACAGCCTTATTTGGGCCTGGCCGCCCAGGCTTTTTAAGACTTTGGCCAGATCACCGGTATTGATTTCCATCAAAAATTTCTCGATCTGGTCATTTTTCAGCTTTGTGATGATGTTATCCAAGCGGGATTCTTTGGGGGCGGCGGTGGCTTCAAGCTTTTGCAGGTACATCTTGAGTGTATCCCTATCCCGGCCATCGAATTCTTCTTCGAAAATGGCGTGGCTTTCCTCCCCTAGAAAGGAGAGTAAAAACTCCTTGGCAACTTTGGGGTGGAGCCCCTTCTGGATGGCAGCCAACCCTTCCAGGATGATGCAGCGTTCCAGAAGTTCCTTGCCGATGTAATCGCCGGACAGAATATAAGACTCCAATATTTCCCGGGTGACCTGGGGGTTGACGCCGTCAACTACCAGCTGAAGTCCTTTGCGCAGGAGAAAAGAGGCGTTATTTTCAGTGTAGGGCACCAGTGAAAGCAAGCCATTTCGCCGGGCCACCTTTGACAGGGCTATAAGCTCAGACACCAGGTTCAGGCACTCTCGCTTTTCTTCGCTACTGCATTTGATTTTCTGGCTGAACCGCCAGTTGTATTCCATGCTATTTTCCCTCAGACAAATAAACCGGCAAACTATCAGGGCTGTGTCCTTTAAACCGGTAATTGACTGAATATACGAAATTTACTTGCTTAATGAAAATCATGAAAATTCCAAGCACCGAAAACCAAATTTCAAACAAATTCCAATAACCCAAATTCAAAATTCCAAACACATACTCCGCCAGCATTTGTGCCAATTGGCATAATCACATACGGACAAAGGTTTGTGCAGCGAAACGGACCAGCGGCGGTTTTTGTTTTGGTCATTGGATATTGAAATTTGAGATTTACCCTTCGACTTTGCTCAGGGTGGTGAGTCCTTCGACGTTGCTCAGGACCGTGAGCCTGTCGAAC
>Ga0255046_10000525_pt1 | contig 10409 bp, 12 predicted proteins | sample BC1_12_27_MG_FD_183632 | JGI IMG/M metagenome (GOLD analysis project Ga0255046, IMG submission 183632) | Seawater microbial communities from Strait of Georgia, British Columbia, Canada - BC1_12_27 | ecosystem: Environmental > Aquatic > Marine > Strait | place: Canada: British Columbia...
TGGTTTATAGGCTTACGAGCTGACTTTTAATCCGGTGGTCCCGGGTTCGAGTCCCGGGCGGCCCACCATTTATTCGCCTCAAATCAGAGGCCTCCAACCGCGCAGGTGGTGCGCCTGCAAATGATCTTTCGAAATGGTGCACTCCTGGTGCACTTGAACTCAACAAACGGCCACCCTGTCTCGAAGTGATATCAGAGCTGCGATACCATAGCCCCGCTGGGAAACCCAACAATGCAAGACCTCATCGGTCGCACCCTCGGCCACTACCGAATCGTCGCCAAAATCGGTGCTGGCGGGATGGGTGAGGTGTACCGGGCGCACGATGAGCGGTTGGATCGGATTCGGAACCTTTATCGTCCGGTATCCGGAGCACCGCTTCAGCGTCATCGTGCTGTCCAATCTTGACGAGTTCGATGGAAAGATTTGCGAATCGAATCACCGACCTCTACTTTCCATCAACCTTGATCACCGGCGAAACGGTGGTCGACGGAACCAGGAAGGCTCGCTTCACGGCCGTCCGTGCAGGGTGTGCTCATGGAGGCGGCGGCCGGACGGGGGGCCGGGGTTCGAAGCGTGTTGTCCCGGGACGCGTTCTCCAAGACGCCGGTTTCTACCGTATCGGAGACCGCTCGGGGCATGCGAGCCCATCTTGGGCCCCGAATATGCGCCTCAACCCCGTGCTAGGCTGGCGCTGAACGAAAGGAAATTCCTATCCGTCGATGTACTTCTGTCGGTGGAATGAGAGGGTGGTTGTATCTTGAGTGCCGAGGCGAAGCATTTCGGGGTGGCGATCCGTTCGTCGATGAATCATTCCCAATGGATGAGCCCAAAAAGTCGTTGGCGAGCTGACGACCCATATTGAGGAACGCCATCATGGGCCAAGGTCGAGACAGGGAGGTTTTCAACCCCAAGTACCCCTCCATTTCGGATCTGAAAAAGCGTGCGCGGAAACGAATGCCGCGCTTTGCCTTCGATTACCTGGAGGGAGGCTGCAATGAGGACGTGAATCTCGCACGAAACAGATCCGACATTCGCTGTCTCGAGTTGGAGCCTCACTATCTCAGGGACTACGGGCACTCGAGTTTCGGCGTCACACTCTGGGGGGTCGACTATGATGCCCCCTTCGGAATAGCCCCCGTGGGACTTCAGGGCCTCATGTGGCCAGGTTCTCCAGAGATCCTGGCGAAGGCGGCGTTTGATCACAGGATCCCGTTCATTCTGAGCACCGTCACGACAAGCAGTGTGGAGCGGATCGCAGAGATTACCGAGGGCGAGGCCTGGTTTCAGCTGTACTATCCGCGGGAAGAAGACATCAGGAACGACATCCTGCGCAGGGCCGAGGCTGCCCAGTGCCAGGTTCTCGTCGTCCTCGCAGATGTACCGACGTTTGGGTACAGGCCGAGGGACATTCGAAGCGGCCTGGCGATGCCGCCGAGCATGTCATTGAGGAACATCCTGCAGATGACGAGCAGCCCCTCGTGGTTGTTACGGACGCTTGCCGTGGGAAAGCCCCAATTCATGACCCTCAAGCCGTATATCCCCGGGGGACTGAGCATGAAGAAACTTGGGGCGTTCATGGATCAAACCTTCGACGGCAGGTTGACGGAGGCCCGTATAGCTCCGATTCGAGACCGTTGGAAGGGCAAGCTGGTCATCAAGGGTGTGGTCAGCGAAAAAGACGCGGAGAAGGCGATACGTCTCGGCGCCGACGGAATCATTGTATCGAATCATGGGGGCCGGCAGCTGGACGCCGGGCAATCCTCGATCAGGGCCACGCAGAAACTCGCGGCCACCTACGGCGACAGGATCTTCATCATGATGGACGGAGGCATTCGCTCCGGTTCCGATATAGCAAGATGCATGGCGGCCGGAGCCCGGTTTACGTTTATGGGCCGGCCTTTCATGTATGGCGTGGGCGCGCTCGGAAGGCGTGGCGGCGATCACACGATCGCCATGCTCAAAACCCAACTGAAACAAATCATGGAACAGCTTGGATGTGAACGCCCGGACGACCTGTCGGAGCACCTCATACGAACATGAGTCATCTGATTATTCATTTGACGGCGGGCCGATGAGATGAAAATCACGGCCCTCGACGCACTGGACATCCGGTTCCCAACCAGCCGTACACTGGCCGGATCGGACGCCATGAACCCGGATCCCGACTACTCGGCAGCCTATGTCATCCTGGGGACGGATGGGGATCATGAAGGCCACGGCCTGACCTTCACCCTCGGTCGGGGGAACCAGATCTGCGTGGAAGCGATCCGGGCAATGAAGCACATGGTCGTGGGCGAGGGCCTCGAGCACATCACCGCCGAGTTCGGTGCTTTCTGGAAACATGTGGTTTCCGGCGATCGTCAGCTTCGCTGGCTCGGGCCCGAAAAAGGGGTGATGCACCTCGCGGCGGCAGCGATCATCAACGCCATATGGGACCTCTACGCCAAGCTGCAGGAGAAACCCCTCTGGAGACTCCTGGCAGACATGGGTCCAGAGGAGCTGGTGAAATGCGTCGATTTCACCTACCTGAGCGACGCGATCACGCCGGATGAAGCCGTTGCGATGTTGGCTCAGCTGGAGGGTTCAAAGAAAAAGCGCTTCGACGAGCTGCTTGCCTCTGGGTATCCCGCCTACACCACCTCGGCCGGATGGCTGGGATACAGTGACGATAAAATCCGTTCACTCTGCCGCCAGGCAAAGGCCGAGGGCTGGACACGACTCAAGATGAAGGTCGGTGCGGACCTGCAGGATGACTTGAGGAGGGCCCGGATCATCCGCGAGGAAATCGGTGATGACGCGATCCTCATGATGGATGCCAACCAGGCTTGGGAGGTCGATGAGGCCATTCACAACATGAAGCTGCTCGCAAGGTTCAAACCCTACTGGATAGAAGAACCGACCAGTCCGGACGATATCTTGGGGCACAAGGCGATCGCGGATTCGATCCGACCCATCAAGGTCGCAACCGGCGAACAATGCCAGAACCGTGTCATCTTCAAGCAGCTGATCTCTTCAGGAGCCATAGATGTCTGCCAGATAGACAGCTGCCGTGTTGCGGGTGTCAACGAAAACCTCGCCATTCTGTTGATGGCGGCGAAATACGGCGTACCGGTTTGCCCGCACGCCGGCGGGGTGGGTCTGTGCGAGTACGTCCAACATCTCTCCATGTTCGATTTTGTCGCGGTGACGGGCTCCATGGACCAGCGCATGATCGAGTATGTGGATCATCTTCACGAGCATTTTGTCGACCCGGTGGTCATCCGAAACGGCCGCTACCGCCCACCGGATCGACCCGGCTACAGCATCCAGATGACGCAGCAATCACTCGAGGACTACGCCTATCCCGATGGCGGAGTCTGGAAGGAAATGGGGATCACCGATCATGCGACTGAAAGATAAGGTAGCGATCGTCACGGGCGGATCCAAAGGTATCGGAGAGGCAATCGCGAAGGAGTTCGCCGATCACGGGGCCACCGTTCACGTGCTTGACATCGAAGCGTGCGACACGCGTGACGGCCTCCATTTTCACACCTGCGATGTCTCCGATCATGGTGCTGTCCACGAGGTCATCGGATCCATCTGCAGCCAGTCTCCGGTCGACATCCTGGTCAACAACGCCGGCGTCGCGGCCATCGGTGATCTGCTTTCGACCTCGGAGGAAGAGTTCGAGCGGCTGTTTCGAGTGAACGTTCAAGGCGTTTACAGCTGCATGCATGCCTGCCTGCCCTCGATGGTCGACAGCGGGGGGGGAGTGATCTTGAACATGGCTTCGATTGCAGCATCGGTCGGCCTTTCAGATCGTTTTGCCTACACCATGACCAAGGGCGCCGTGAGGAGCATGACCTACTCGGTGGCAAAAGACTATGTTGGCAAGAACATCCGGTGTAACTGCATCTCACCGGCCAGGGTCCACACACCATTTGTCGACGGGTATCTGGCCGAACATTATCCGGGCCGTGAGCAGGAAATGTACGATCGTCTCGCCAAGACCCAGCCTATCGGCCGTATGGCCCGACCGGAAGAGGTCGCACAGCTGGCGGTGTACCTCTGCTCGGATGAGGCAGCATTCATGACAGGAACAGATGTCCCCATCGATGGCGGATTCATCAGATTGAATACGTGAAAACGCAATGGCACGATTCGTAATAAGCCCTTTTCGGGCGTCGACCTTCGGATAGGAAGTGGAGCCATGAAACTCGTACGGTTTGGACCGGAAGGCGAGGAGAGGCCTGGTCTGTATTCGGAGGAAGGGACAGTCATCGATGTCAGCGCGGAGATCGATGATTTCGATCGTGCCTTTTTTGCCGGAAACGGATTGGAGAAGCTCGAACGTATCGCCCGTTCGGCTCCGCCCACGGCGGTCGGTTCCGATGAGCGCCTCGGCCCGCCCGTCAAGGACCCGTCCAAGATCATCTGTGTTGGCCTCAACTACGCGGGTCACGCGAAAGAGAGCGGCATGGCAATCCCCCGGGAGCCGGTGCTCTTTTTCAAAGCGACCTCGTCGATCAGCGGTCCCCACGATCCCATCGTGATTCCGAAGGGGAGTGTCAAGACCGACTGGGAGGTCGAGCTCGCCGTGGTGATCGGAAAGAAGGCCAACTACGTCGAGGAAGCCGAAGCACTGGACCATGTGGCCGGGTACCTCGTACACAATGATGTCAGCGAGCGTGCTTTTCAGCTGGAACGAGAAGGGCAATGGGTCAAAGGGAAAAGCGCCGACAGCTTTGCGCCGATCGGTCCCTGGCTCGTCACGAGAGACGAGGTCGAGGATCCGCAGAACCTCGACCTGTGGCTCAAGGTGAATGGTGAGATGGTGCAATCCAGCAACACATCGGACATGGTGTTCACCGTCCGCGGTCTGGTCAGCTATATCAGCCAGTTCATGTCCTTGCTGCCGGGCGATATCATCTCCACCGGCACGCCCTTCGGGGTTGGAATGGGTTTCGATCCACCGCGATACCTGAAGCCGGGAGATGTGGTCGAGCTCGGGGTGGAAGGACTCGGGGAAGCCCGACAGCGCGTGATCTCCTATGAAGAGTCCCGATGATCCGGCTTGATTCGCACAACCACTTCTGGACTTTTGATCCGGTGCGTGATGACTGGATCGACGACTCCATGGAGGTGCTGAGGCAGGATTTTCTCCCCGAGGATATTTACCCCCATTTGCGCAATCACGGGTTCGACGGGACCATCGCTGTCCAGGCTGACCAGTCGGAGGAGGAAACGCGGTTTCTCCTGCATCAGGCCGAAAGCTTCGACTTCGTCAAGGGAGTCGTTGGATGGATCGATTTTCAATCCGAGGACATCGAAGCGAAGCTCGCTTCCTACGCCTCCACCTCCAACGAAAAGCTTCGTGGGTTCAGACATATCGCGCAGTCCGAACCGGACGACTGGTTCCTGGTTCGCGAGGCCTTCGTCCACGGCCTGAGCCGGCTTCATCAATTCGGCTTCACCTTTGACATCTTGATCTACCAGCATCAGCTGTCTGCGGCGATCGAGCTCGTGCGGCAGCTGCCTGACCAGGCCTTTGTTCTGGACCACATGGCCAAGCCGTTGATCAAGTCCGGGAAGATGGAACCCTGGGTTTCACAGATTCGATCGCTGGCGTCGGCAAGGAATGTCTTCTGCAAGGTCTCCGGGATCATCACTGAAGCCGATCACGCTCATTGGAGCAAGGACGACATCCGGCCTTACCTGGATGTGGTGTTCGAGGCCTTCGGTGTGGACAGGGTCATGTTCGGTTCGGACTGGCCGGTGTGTCTATTGGCCGGATCCTACGACCAGGTCTATCACCTCATTGAGGACTCTGTGCAGGACCTGGGTGAAGGAACCGCGGAAAAGGTATTTGGCGGGAACGCAGCGAGGTTCTACGGGATTGACTGAAGGGTGTTCGCAATGGAGCTGGGTCTGAAAAACAAGGTCGTCATCGTATCCGGAGGCGCCCGCGGCATCGGCGCAGCGATCGGCAAGGGCCTTTCGGAGGAGGGTGCGATTCCCGTGATCATCGATCTCAGAAAAGAGGCCGGCGAACAACTCGTCGAGGAGATAGGCGCGCAGACAGGCAAGGCCCTGTTTATTTCGGCGGACCTCAGGAGCCTTTCGGACATCAGGAGTGCGGTCAAGACCGTGACGGACGAGCTCCACCGGATCGACGGCCTGGTGAACAACGCCGGTGTCAATGATGGAATCGGCCTGGAATCGGGGGACCCCGATGGCTTCAGAACGTCGTTGAGCAAGAACCTCCTGCACTACTACGATCTGGCTCATTGTTGCCTGCCTGAAATGAAGAAGAATGGAGGCGCCATCGTGAACATCGCCTCCAAGGTTGCGGTGACAGGCCAGGGGAACACCTCAGGATATGCCGCTTCCAAAGGTGGGCAGCTCGCCCTGACTCGCGAGTGGGCGGTGGAGCTGCTGAAGTACGGTATTCGGGTCAACGCCGTGGTGCCCGCGGAGGTCAAGACTCCCCTCTACGAGGAGTGGATCGCCACATTCGACGAGCCGGAAGCGAAGCTGCATGAAATCCAGGAAAAGATCCCCTTGGAGAAACGAATGACCACGCCGGAGGAAGTCGCGTCGATGGCGGTTTTTCTCTTATCTGATCGGGCGTCCCATATCACGGGGCAGCACATCTTTGTCGATGGCGGTTATACCCACCTGGACAGAGGAATCTGAGACAGGGCGAGCTATGGAAAAGACACCGCGCTTACCCTTCATCCTGATCACGGCCCTCTTTCTGGCTTGGGGCATCGCCAACAACATGACCGACACCCTGCTGGCAGCCTTCAAGCGAATCATGAGCATGACGGATTACCAGACGACCTTTGTTCAGTATGCGTTCTACGGCGCCTACTTCTGCTTTGCCATGCCGGCAGCACTCTTCATCAAGAAGTTCACCTACAAGAGCGGTGTGCTGCTCGGGCTGGGCATGTTCATTCTGGGAGCGCTGCTCTTCTATCCCGCCAGCAAGACCATGGACTATTGGCATTTTCTGGTGGCGCTCTACATCCTCGCGGGAGGTCTTTCATTCCTCGAGACCTCGGCAAATCCCTTCATTGTCGCCATGGGTCCGCCCGAGACCGGGACTCAACGCCTGAATCTGGCCCAATCCTTCAATCCAGTCGGCTCCATCACCGGTGTCTTGTTGAGCAAGCTCTTCATTCTGTCCCAGTTGAACCACGCCGATGCCGATGAACGCGCGATCATGGATGCGGCCCAGCTGCAGGCCATTCAAACCCAGGAGTTGGCTGCAGTCATGGGACCCTATGTGGGTGTTGCTCTCGCTCTGCTCGTTCTTTGGCTGATGATCACGTTCACGCCGATGCCCTCGGCTTCGGACGCCGATTCATCGCTACATGTGGGAGCATCAATCAAAAGGCTGTTGAAGAACCGCAATTATGTGTGGGCGGTGACTGCACAGTTCTTCTACGTTGGGGCCCAGATCGGCGTCTGGTCGTTTACCATCCGCTATGTGATGCAGGAGCTCGACCTCAACGAGGAACAGGCATCAAGCTACTACCTTGCAGCTCTGGTGCTCTTTCTGGTCTCCAGATTCGCGAGCACGTGGTTGATGAGGTATTTCAGGGCAACTTCCCTTCTCATTGCTCTTTCCTTGCTGGCCATGGGCCTTGCCTCTGTGGTTGTCCTTGCCAGCGGTCATGTCGCTGTGTACGCCCTGGTCGGGATATCGGCCTGCATGTCGTTGATGTTTCCCACCATCTACGCCCTCGGGTTGGTCGGCCTCGGGGACGACACGAAGATCGGGGGATCAGGATTGGTGATGGCCATCCTGGGAGGCGCGTTGATCACGGGCGTGCAGGGCCAGGTTTCAGACTTGAGCGGGAGTATTCACCTTGCCTATGTCGTGCCCATGTTCTGTTTCGGAGTCGTGGCCTACTACGGCTCTGTGGCCAAGAAGATTGCGGAGCGGTAGCATGCGGGCCAAGAGATACTGCCTCGCTCTGGATCTCAAGGATGATCCGAAGCTGATCGCCGAGTACGAACGACATCATGAGAAGGTCTGGCCCGAGATCCTGGAATCCATCCGCGACTCCGGCATTCTCTCCATGGAGATCTACCGCGTCGAAAACCGCCTTTTCATGGTGATGGAGACTGAGCAGGGCTTCAGCTTTGAACGCAAGAACGCCATGGACCGAGAAAACCAGAGGGTCCGTGATTGGGAAGATTTGATGTGGACCTATCAACAGGCCATTCCGAACTCACAGCCTGGGGAAAAATGGAGGGTCATGGATCGAATCTTCGTGCTCGGTCAGTGAGGTATGGTTCACGGAGAATTTCTACGCCGTGCTGGTCTTGCCGTGAAGGACATCCCGTATCTTCAGAGCCGTGTGGCGGCCTATCCCTTCGATCGCTTCGAGCTGCTCTGTGGTCGCTGCGGCGACCCTCGCTGGCGAACCGAAGGCATCGAGGAGGATCTCGGCCCTCCTCGGTCCGATATCTTATCAGATTGCTCAAGGGATACCGGCGAATATTGGTGGTGGGCTGTCGTGATTGCACAAACATTTCGCTGGCGTATCGCTACCGGCTCTTCGAGGCGCACTTCGACGAGGTGAGGGGCCAGTGGGAGGAGCGCTTCGAGCGCCGGTGCGGGTTTTGGCGCGGCTTCGTCGACGAGCAGGTGCGGCGATACCTTGACTGCGGGCTTTTCGAGAACGGCTTCGCCCGGGTCCGGTGTCCGGACTGCGCCGAGGAGTACCTGCTCGCGTTTTCGTGCAAGACCCGCGAGCCGAGCCCGTCGTGCGCGGCCAAGCGGGCCGCAGCAACGGCAGCTCTGTTGGAGGAGTACACGGTCACGGTCGACTAGCGCGTGGGACACTGGTGGGACACTCAGAGTCAACCAATCTCAACCCCTCTCAACACTCCTCAGCAAGACAAACGTCAACCAACGTATTGGATGAAAGAGGGTTACCCGTTGTTGTGTGTTGATCTGTGTTGTAAACAATTGTAGAAAATAGACTTACGAGCGGACTTTTAATCCGGTGGTCCCGGGTTCGAGTCCCGGGCGGCCCACCAAATAATGACCTCAGCTGGCGGCTGAGGTCATTATTTGTCACGGCGTAGTCTTCAGACGAAGCCGGACTTTTCCCTCACCTCGGACGTCGGGTCGAGAACTACGCCCGGGCATGCAAACCTTACGCAAAGTCACAACGTGATACGAAGCGCCAATCTGTCAGGCTGGATTGTCGCTATTCCAGATATTACAGTCGATTTTCCACGATCCGCCAGAATCACGCTGAAAGATCCAGATGAGCTTACCGACATCATGCACAGGTTCTCCGCCACTTTTTGGCGTTTTCTGATACTCGTAGGTCCCTCGACCTATTGCCCAACTTCCAGAGACCTCGATCGTCGGAATCGAGATAGTTTCCTTAAAGGTGTATTGGTCGGGCTGAAACCAGGTAAGCGACCAGACGCGGCAGGCCTGCTTGCCTTCTAAGATCGGCTCGTTCGGTGGCATCAACACCATATCGTCAGTAAAGAGCGCGTAGCTGGCGTCAAGATCGCCTGCCTCGAAGGTCGTCATGTATTGGTCGACCAGGGACCTAATTGCGTCGATGTCGGCTTCGGCGCTCATCGTTTCTTCAGCAACAGGATTGAGTTGTTGACCGCACGACTGCAAGGTCAGTGCAATCAACACCACTCCGAGTGACAGAACAGACTGCCTCATTTCAAACCTCCTCCAGTTGGACGCGACTCTCGCACAGCAACACATCGACCAGTGATCACGCCAGCGCACGCGGTGCAATGAATTCCATCTCACACGAATGTGGGTCACCGGTCGAGACATGTCAACCGGGATCTCGTCACGCCTCACTAAGCTGCGATACCATAGCCCCGCTGGGAACCCTGACAATGCGAGACCTCATCGGTCGCACCCTCTCTCACTACCGCATCGTCGACAAGATCGGCGAGGGCGGGATGGGGGAGGTGTACCAGGCGCATGACGAGCGGCTCGGTCGGGATGTGGCGATCAAGGTCTTGCCGGAGGCGGTCGCAGAGGATGCCCTGCTCGTCGTGCCCCCCTGTGGACCCGGCTTGGGTCGGTTGTGAAGAAGTACCACGGTGTCCATGGTCCCCAGACATCTTCGACCCCACCACGGACTCGCCACCTGTACGAAACACGCCGTTCAAGCGGTTCGCTCAGCCTGCCGGAGAGAGCATGGAGAGTAATATCTGCAGCTGTCTGTTCTGTGTCCGCTCGCTGAACCACGAGTTGATACGCAATGGCTCCGCGTACTGAAGTCCAGGCAAACCGAGGCTCCACGGTGCCAGCATTGCCGACAGGGGAAAGGCCGACCGGTACCTCCTCGATGACCTGCTGAATCCGAGCTAGCCGTTGCTCCAGATGCCGGAAACACACGGGGCAAAATAAAGGCAATGTCGGGATC
>Ga0255046_10000527_pt1 | contig 10385 bp, 11 predicted proteins | sample BC1_12_27_MG_FD_183632 | JGI IMG/M metagenome (GOLD analysis project Ga0255046, IMG submission 183632) | Seawater microbial communities from Strait of Georgia, British Columbia, Canada - BC1_12_27 | ecosystem: Environmental > Aquatic > Marine > Strait | place: Canada: British Columbia...
TACAAAATAACAGAAGAAGAAGCCGAATTGCTTATTCCTGAAACAGTAGCAATGCAAAACAACCAAGATAATGAGAAATAAAAAAGGATATAATCGTAAGAATTGCGACTTTGAAATAAAAGCAGACGCAAAAAATCGAATGGTCGAAGGGTATTTTTCGGCTTTTGATAATATTGATTCTGACGCTGACAAGATTTTAAAGGGCGCTTTCTCTAAATCAATCAAGGAGCATGGTCCTAATTCTTCAACTAATAGAAAAATAGCGCATTTAGCTTACCATGATGTTACAAGACCTATTGGAGTAATTGAGGAGTTAAAAGAGGATGATAAAGGTTTGTACTTTCGTTCTAAAATGGGAGAACATACCGAAGGAGAAGACTTCTTAAAAATGTATGAAAGTGGTATTATTCGAGAGCATTCAATCGGATTTAATTACATTGCTGATAAAATAAAACAAGCAAAAGAAGGAGAGCAAAACATTTGGGAAATTCAAGAGGTCAAACTTTGGGAGGGTTCTGCTGTTGTCTTTGGTGCTAATTCAGAAACCCCAAACCTTGCAATTATAAAAAGTCAAGAAGATATTAATACGTTCTTAGAAGACTATAATCAAAGAATGGAAATTTGCATAAAAGCAGTCATGGACTGTAATCTTTCGCAAAAATTTAATAACTTGTTTCACTTAGAGCTGGAAGCCTTAAAAATTGGATACAATTCACTTGTAAACTTTGAGCCGTTTAACAAAAACACTCAGGAAACTAACGAGCCGAATACCGAAAAAGAGGACCAAATCAAGAAAGAACAACAAGAACAAGAACAAAGAAAGAAATTATTATTTTAATTAAATTATAAATAAATGAGTTTATCATTCGCACAAATCGAATTTAAAAGTGCTGCTGAAAAGTTAGCGATGACACAAGAGGAACTTGCTGCATATTCTGCAAAGCAAGAAGAAACACAAAAGAAGAACTGGGAAGCTGTTGAGGCTTATCAAAAAGAAGTTGCTTCTAAGCAAGAGGAAAACTCTAAAAAATCTGCTGAGTTGGAAACTGCTTTAAAAGAGCAAAGCAAAGTAATTACTACTTTAAAAGAAAAAGGAAGTAATTCTTTGGCGAACGCTTTAGAAAAAAAGACTGCTTCTATTAAAACAGCGATTGAAGAAATTGCACAAAAAGGAAAGGCTTCTTTTTCTTTAGAGCAAAAAGCAGTTACTTCTGCTTCTGTTGTTGATGGAACTGACCAATATTTTTACGGTCTTGATGGTGTTGGAAAACAACCAGTAAGACAATTAGTAATGGAAACCTTGTTTTCTTCTGTGAATGTTGGTCCTAATTCAGGAGGAACAATCAGGTATACTGATCAAGATGGATTAATAAGAGGAGCAAATAACGTCGCAGATTGTTCTTTATTTCCTACAAGTGATATTACATGGAAAACAACAACTGATTCAGTTAAAAAAATCGCTGATTCTATTCCAGTTTGTAAGGATGCAATGGAAGATTTTGGATTTATTGAATCTGAAGTAAATACTTTCATTCTTGAAAACTTGCGTTTAAAATTAGATCAACAGTTACTTTTAGGGACTGGTACCGCTAACAATCAATTAAATTCTGTTGATTTTTACGCTCAAACTTGGGGAGTTGGTGTTGGTTCTCCAATCGAGGGAATGGCTGCTTCTATTCCTTTTCCTACAACTTATGATGTTTTAGCTTCTGCTATTTGTCAAAATGTAAATTCTGGTCAAGCAAATAGAGCTTATTACAATCCAAACGCTATTGTAATGAATCCTACTGATGTATGCCAAATGAAATTAGAGAAAGATGCTGATGGAAACTATTTGTTACCTTTGTATTTTTCTGCTGATGGAATGAGTATTGATGACGTTCCAGTTTATGCGACTCCTTTAGTCCCTCAAAATACTGCTTATGTATTTGATTCTACAAAAGGAACAATTTACACAGAAAGAGAAATTCAAATTGAAATGGCTGATGAGCATGGTACTGACTTCCTAGAAGATTTTATCCGTATTAAAGGTTCTATGCGTAAGCAATTAATCGTAAGAACAGTAAATCAAAACGCTTTCTTAAAAATTGAAGACATTGCTGCTGCTAAAACTGCTTTAGCAAAACCATAATATAAACAAAAGCCCAGTCTTAATTGATTGGGCTTTTTAAATTACTTCGCTATGATTGTAAAATTTATAAAGGACCATCCAATAGGTATTCCAAAAGGAACAGTAAAAAACATTGATAATAAATTAGCTGAAAGATTTATTGAGGCTGAGTATTGCAAAGAAGCAACAGAAAAAGAACACAAAGCGTATTTGAAAAAATTGAATGATGCTAAAGTAAAAGCTTTAAAAGAATTGAACACACCAAAAGCAGAATGTAAAGAGTGTGAGAAAAACAAAACCTCTAAAACAAAAACAGTTTGTAAGGAGTGTGAAGAAAAAAGATTAAATAAAAAATAAATGTTAGTATTACAAATTTCTGATTTTACAGTAGGAAAATATAAGATTCCACAAGCGAAGGGAGTTTGTGAAGGACAGCTTCAAGCCTATATTGATAGATATGAAAAAAGATATCTTCAAGACTTATTAGGCTGTGAATTATCAGAATTATTTATTGATAATTTGACTGATGGCGTTCCTACTGATCCAATTTACTTGGCACTTTTTAAAGAAATTTGTATTGATTTAAGAACCGGATTTTTTAACTCATATTATTGGGCTACTGGTTTATGTTATTGCCAACCGAAAAGAATAATTTCGAGAGGGATTAAATCAATGTTGAAAGGATTTATTTTCTTTCAGTATATGAGAGATTTCCCTAATCAAAGAGATATTACAGGAATCAATCGAGTAGATACAGAAAATTCAACTCCTACAATGTTTAGTCAATGGGGTATTTCTGAATTTTATAATGAGAGTATTGAGGATTACAATAATATTCAATATTACATTTATGAAAATAAAGATACTTACGATGTATTTAATGGAGTAAGTAAAAAGAAAATAGGGTTAATTTAATTATAAAAATATAGATATGATTACAACAAATTGCAATCACTTAAAACAGTTTTATCAACAAGTTGCTGGTGTTGATGTTGATGGAACTTTTCCAGCTACTGCTCCTTTTACAACTGATTCTTTTGAAATTAACCACGATTCTATTTGGCAAGTACAAATCGGATTGACTGGAACTGATGCTGATGCTGTTGTAACATTAGAGCAAAGTGCTGACGGTAATTTTTGGGATTCATTGCAAAATGCTGTTGCTGTTGATGTTCCTTCCAATGATTCAGTAACTTTTGAAGATAGTTTCTTTTCTGGTCGCTACTTTCGTTTGGTGTATGGAGGAGGACCAACAACCGGAACAATTTCTGTTATTTTAACTGAAAAACTTTAAAAAATGGGGGTTACTATAAGAATACATCAGGATACCGGAGGGGGTGCTGGTGGTGATGTTGATTCCTTTAATGGAAGAATTGGCGATGTTGTTTCTCAAAGTGGAGATTATACAACGGCACAAGTCATGCAAACGCCTGATAAAAACTATGTTACTGATTCCGAAAAAGTAGCGATTGGCAACACTTCGGGAACAAATACTGGAGATGAAACGCCTTTGTCTGTTAAAACGAAGTACGAAAGTAACGCAAATACAAACGCTTTTACTGATACTGAAAAGACAAAAGTAACTAATTTATCAGGTACAAATACAGGAGATGAAACAACGCTTTCAATTCAAACAAAAAGACCTTTAAAAACGGTTGAAGGTCAAAGTTTAGAAGGTGTCGGAGATGTTTCTGTTAATATTGGGGTCGCTTCTTTTAATGGTAGGCTTGGTGTTGTTGTTCCTGTTCTTGGAGATTATACAACAGCACAAGTAACAGAAAGCACAGATAAAAACTATGTTACTGATGCAGAGAGTACAGTAATAGCAAATACAAGTGGAACAAATACAGGCGATGAAACAACATTAAGTATTCAAACAAAAAGACCTTTAAAAACTGTAAACGGAAACAGTTTAGAAGGAAGTGGAGATGTTCCGATAAGTGGATTTGATCCAGTAGCTGAGGGAGTTTTAACAGATTACGAAAGCACACAAGATGATACTATTTCAAGTACGTCTTCAGCTGCTGGAGTTACTTATTTAAACCTTAATACTTCAGGTGCGATTATAGGAGAACCCTATAAATTTACTCTTTCTGTTTCAGTTTCTCATAACGCCACAAATTCAAACGCTTTTATTGACATCAAAGATTTTGGAGTTTCTGTTTTAAATCAAATTTATACAGTTGAACCAAAAGACACTAATAACAGAACATGGGTTAATTTATCAGGCGAAGTTTTACCAAATCCTTTAGGAGCCGGACAGTTCCAATTACAACTTGATTATGGTACAGACGATCCTTCTGATACAACAACAATATATTTTGCTTACCTTTCACTTCAAAAAGTTAATTAAATGGAAATAGTAAGAGAAAATTTAAACATAGCTGTTAATTCTTTTATGAATGCTTTAAAAGGTGTTGAAGGGATTACAGGAAAAGCTTATGATTCTGAATTGAAAAAATTAACTTTGACGGTTTTTGATTCTTGGACCAAAGAAGGAGAACTTGATAACTTAATTTCTGAATATAATTTAGATAACTTTGCTTTTATCATAAGCCCAAATGTTACAAAATTTGATAGTTCAGAATTACAAAAGAAAATCAGAAAGCAATCATTACTTAAAAATAAGTTAATAGCTATCGATTATAATTATAAAACTTTTGAGTTAAAGTTTAAATTCAATAAACCTTTTGGTGATCCTGAAATTTCTACACTTGATACTATTATTGATAATTTAGTGGGATATGATGTTGTTACTCAATTAATGAATGCTTACGAGCAAAAAGAAAAAGACGGTCATAGTTATTATAATTTAAAACGTTCTGAATTAGTAGAAAGCATTATTGAAGGAGTAAGAACAGAAGCAGAAGCCTTTGAGATTGATTTAAAGTTAAAAAACGTTAAAGATGCTTTATTGACTGGAGATTGGAAGACTGCAAAAACTTATCTTTCTCTTACGGTCGTTGAAGGAGCTTATACACAAGCTTTAAAAGACGAATTTGCTTTAGAAATTCAAGAATATATTGACGCAAATTATTAATAAATGGCAAATCTAATAGACATAGTAAAAGAATTAATTCCAAATATGCAAATTGGCTTGTCTTGCGATTATGTTTCTTTGCCTGATGCTGATGATTTTACTTATAGATGCACACCAAAAGAGAACTTAAATACTAATTCTTGTACAAATTCAACTTATTGGGTTTTTGATTGTATGGATATTGATTTCAATGGTCTTACTGGTGTTGTTGTAAATGTTTCAAGAAATAATTATTTTGATGTAAAAATAGGAACAGAATTAAATGAAACCGAAGGAACAGTAATATTTCAGTTATTACCTCCTTCCTTTTTTCATGGTACTGTCCCTATGGCAAACGTGGAAATAAAGGACGATTCTTGTATTCCTCCAATTTGCTACCTTTGGGAAATCTTTACTTCACAATATCAAAACCAATTTTCATCTATTGAATTTATTGGGCAAAGAGTTAGGTTGTTTTTTCTTAATAATTATTCACAAGATGATCACTTAACAGAGGACCATTATACACGCTGTATTTATCCGATGGAACAAATGGCTTTGTATTTTGTGGAAGTGTTAAGACAAAGTAATAAAATAGAAAGCGAGTTTTCTAAAAGTGAAAAATTCGACTTAATAAATAGGGTAAAAATTGGAAACTATAAAGGAATAAACGGAAACGATAAAGGGCTTTTTAATAAGAATTTATCAGGTGTTGAATTGGTCCTTAATATTCCAGTAGTAAAAGAAAGTTCTTGTTCTTGTTAAAATATAAATTAACTTTAAAAAAAATAAAAATATGGCAGTATGTAAATGTGATGCCGGTTTAGTAAACAGTGGGATTCCTTCTTGCGTTTCTGGATTCGGTAAAGTAGTAAAATTATTCTTTGTCTATCAAAATGATTTCGCTGGAGCGTCAAACGCTTTAGATTGCTCAGTTCCTTTTGACCAATCTGTTTTAGATGCTTTATTGAATAAAACAGATCCTTCTCAAAGATGGTATCCAACAGGTTTAATTTCTACGGTAACAGAGGAAAGAGCAGATCCAACAACTGAAACAATTGATAACAAGGCTTTAAATGTTGAGGCTGGAGTTCGTACGTTTCAAGGTTTCTTTATTGGTTCGGCTACTGCTTCTCCAAGTTACTTGAAGTTTTTAAACTCTTTGGAGTGTCCTAAGGTGATGTATTATGCAGTAGATGCAAATAATAACATTATTGGAGTTGAAAGAAACGGTTCTTTCTGGGGTTTTACAGTCCAAGAAAAAAGCATTTATTCTAAATTTATTCCTGCGACAAGTACAACAATCGCAAAGAATCAATTAAATTTTACTCTTGATGATTTAGTTCAAGATAAAGATATTAGCTTTATTGATGAAGTTGGAGCGGATTTATTAGGTGCTAACGGATTGATTGATGTAAATTTAGCTGAAGGTAATATTTCAGGTACTTTTGAATCTGTTGGAGTAATTGGAACTTTGACTTATGGTTCTTGTAACAATAAATTAAAATATACAGCAGGCACTCTTATTACTGATTGGATTGTTTACAACAAAACTCAAGCGTCATCTATTGGTGTTGCTACTGTAACAGTAACAGACGGAAACAATTATGATATTGGTTTTATTGCTCAAAATAGTGGTGATGTTATTCAAGTTTCAGTTGGAAAAGAAGGTTTTGCTTCTGAAATAATCGAAATTACTTTCCCTTAAAAGTAATGTTTCTATATGTTAAAAGCCTATTATTAATTTAATGGGCTTTTTTTGTTTATTTTATCGTATAATATTTTAGTATCTTGTAATCATGGAGGGAATAATCAGTTTGTACGCTTTTATCGACCTTGAAGGAAAAGAGGACGACATCATCCAAGAAATCACAGAGGAAAAAGAAACTCAGGACTTTTTGATTAACTTATTACAGGACCAATTATTCACAACTGGAGAAGATGGAAACGGTGTATCTTTGGGAGATTATTCGCCAGTTACAATAGCTATAAAAAAAAGAAAAGGACAGCCAACGGACAGAATAACGTTAAAAGATACTGGAGAATTTTACAAAAGTTATTTTATTGTAGCTTACACCGGTGGTTTTGTAGTTGATGCTGATGATTTAAAAGATGATGGAACTTCAACAACAAGATTATTTAATCAATATGGTGATGATGTATTAAAACCAAACATAGAAACAATACAATTAATTAATGAGTATTATGTGGAGAAAATTATCGAATATATTGCGTTCTTCTTCTTATAAGGGAAAAGAGGAAAGCAAACAAATGTATAAAAGCATTAAAGAACTTCCTGTTAAAGTATGGTTTGAATTTAATGAAGGTATTTTTGAAAATATAATTGTTAAGGGAAAATTTGAAAAGACTGAAATAATGAGTAAATACTTGGAATTGGTCCAAGAATATTATAATTCATTTGGGACCAGTAACGAATACAAAGCTTTTGTAAAAAAGAAATTAGATTATGCAAAAAGGTTGTGTACATATCTAAAAAATCAAGACGGAACTTCAAAAATGTGGATGGAAATCGCAAAAGTTGAACTTGAAGACCTTACGCCAAAAGAAAATAAAAATAATTCACTTGATGATTATATTGTTTCGATAGAAAATTATTATAAATTTCAAATTAATACGGAATCAATGAGTACTTATAAATTTTATACTTACTTAAAAAATATGCAAAAAAATGGCTAAAAAAATAAGTAATGAACAGTTTATTGATAGCGATTTCTTAAAACCTGCAATTGATAGGGTCAAGGAATTAATAACTGTAATAGACGATTTACAAGGAACATTAAAAAAGGTAGGAGCAGAAAGCGAAAAAGCGCTGAGCGGCTTAAATCCTGCTGAGAATGTAAAAGATTCTATAAAGTTAAATGAAACATTAGAACGATTAGCTAAAACAGAAGAACGACTTGCTAAACTTGAAGAAGAAAAAGCCAAATCATTAAAAACATTAAAAACTTTACAAGACAATAAAAACAAGCAAGAAAAAGAAGCGCTTGATATTGCTATTAAAACCAGCAAAGTAAAACAAGAAGCTCAAAAACAGCTTATTGCTGAGAATAAAGTAACGCAGCAAAATTTGCGTACTGCAATCCTTCAAAGAAAAGAGCGTGAAAGACAGTTTAAAAACTTAGAAGCTGAAAGGAAAGCAAAAAAGAAACAATTAACTCAATACCAAATAGAAAGCCGTAGATTAACGGAATTAAGAAATAAGTATAAAGACTTAGCAGTATCAGAAAAAGCGAACACAAAGGAAGCAAAAGAGCTTTTAAAAGAAGTTACTAAGCTTGATAAGAAATTAAAAGAGATTGACGATAGTGTAGGGCAAAACACAAGGACAGTTGGTAAATATGAAAACGCCTTAAATGGATTGAATAATACAGTCGCAAAACTTGGAATCGTTGCTGTTATTACAAAAGGAATTGAATTACTTGGTAATGCTTTTGGAAATACTCGAGAAGGTGCGCTTGGTTTAGAAATTGCTTTTTCAAAAATAACTGAATCAGTAAAAGTTTTAGTTCAAAGTTTTATTAATGCTGGTCCTGCTGTTGTTTCGTTATTTTCTGCTATTGGAGATTCAATTCAATCTTTTGCAGTAAAAGCAGAAATAAATTTATTAAAACTTGAACAATCACTTTTAAAGGTTGCTTCTTTTACTGGTGCTGATGTTTTTGATGAAAAGCTAAAAAGCGTAAATAGTGAAATTGAAAGATTAGAAGGAACTTTGACAGAATTAAATAAATCCTCTTTTTCTGGTTCAATTGATAGTATAACAAAAGCATTTGAGGGAAATATCGAAACAACTTCAAATGCAATCACAGAACAAGAAAAGTTTCTTCAATTACAATTAAAAACTACTATTTCAATATCTGAACAAGAAAAGGCATTAGCCGGACTTGGAGAACAAAGACAAATACTACAAGACATTTCGGATGATGATACATTAGGATTTATTGAACGTCAAAAATTTGTAGATTTAGCGCAAAAAGCAGCCGTTGATTTCGCAAAACTTGAAAATACTTTAGCACTTACCAAAGAAAAGCTGACTATTGAAGCAATTAAACAAGATTTAAGGAGAGCAAAAGCATTAAACGAAAGCCAAATTCAAGCAATTAGAACAGGAGAACAATTACAAAAAGTATTACAAAATGAAGCAGTTGCTCGAAAAGTTTCTGATGCAAATGATGAAGCTTTTACTGCTGCTTTTGTAGAACGTAAGGACAAACAACTTGAAAGCGAAGCGTTCTTTCGTGATCAAGAAGAAAAGAACCGTAAAACTGCGAGAGATGGTTTTGAACAAGAACTTGATATTATTGAAGAATTTGGAGAAAAGCGAATTGCAATAAATCAAAAAGTGATTGATAGTGATACAGCAACTTTAGAGCAAAGAAATACTGCTTTACTTGAAAATGAAAAGATTGAAAAACAATTATTTGAGCAAAGTATCGCAAGAATCATAAAACAAGGACAAGCATCTATTGATTTAAGAAAGGATTTAACAGAAGCGGAAAAGGAGCAAAGAAAAGAATTACTTGCTAATGCTGACATTCAAGCCATTTTAAATGCTCAAACTGAAACTGAAACACTTGCTTTAATTAAGAAGTTAGATTTAGGAGAGATTGAAACGAATAGATTAAAAGAAACTATTAAAATAAATCAAGACTTAACAGAAGCGAGAAAAGAAAGCACAAAGGCACTTGATGAAGCTGGACTGAAAACTGCTGAGTTACAAGCCGAAATATTACTTCAAGAAAAAGCATTAGCTGGAGAAGTTGAAAACATTGAAGAATCAAGATTAGAGCTACAAAAGAAAAATCTTCAAGAAAGAATTGATTTATTAGAAAAGGATTCTATAAAACGTTTAGAACTTGAAAAGCAATTAAATGATTTACTTTTAGAGGAACAAGCAACTGCTGAGGATAAAGCAAAAGAGAAAAGAGATAAGGACCAAGAAGATGAATTACAAAAACGTCAGGAACTTTATGAAACAGCAGGAAAGATATTTGAAAACTTCTTATCAAAGCAAAATGAGGAAAACCTTGCATCTTTAGACAAGCAAATAAGCGACATCGAAGAAAGACAAAACACTTTGCGAGGTTTAGCAGAAAACGGAAACGAGGAAGCTGTGAAATCTTTAGCAGAAAGCGAAAAAAGAGAAGCAGAAATACGAAGAGAAAAAGAAAGAGAACTTCAAAGACAGCAAAGAATTGAAGCCGGTCTTGCTGCTTTTCAATTATTAGCATCAAA
>Ga0255046_10000528_pt1 | contig 10382 bp, 5 predicted proteins | sample BC1_12_27_MG_FD_183632 | JGI IMG/M metagenome (GOLD analysis project Ga0255046, IMG submission 183632) | Seawater microbial communities from Strait of Georgia, British Columbia, Canada - BC1_12_27 | ecosystem: Environmental > Aquatic > Marine > Strait | place: Canada: British Columbia...
TGGCCTTTCTGCCCGTTATTAACCTCGCACAGCTCATTCGGACTCGGAAGGTCTCTTCGGTCGCGCTGACCGAGATGTACATCGAGCGCCTCAAACGCTACGACCCAACCCTCCACTGCGTTATCACCTTGACCGAGGAGCGGGCCCTGGCCCAGGCGAGACGGGCCGATCGAGAAATCGCTGCCGGCACCTATCGCGGGCCGCTGCACGGCATCCCGTGGGGGGCGAAGGACCTCCTCGCGGTGCGCGGCTACCCCACAACCTGGGGAGCGACACCGTTCAAGGAGCAGCGGTTCGACGAGAACGCAACCGTCGTCCGCCGCCTCGACGCGGCCGGCGCGGTGCTGGTGGCCAAGCTGACCATGGGCGCACTCGCCAACGGCGACGTCTGGTTCGGCGGCAAGACCCGCAACCCATGGAACCCCGAGGAGGAATCGCGGGGCTCCTCCGCCGGTTCGGCGGCCTCGGTGGCGGCGGGCCTGGTGGCGTTCGCGATCGGCACCGAGACCCGCGGCTCGATATTGTCGCCGTGCACCCGCTGTGGCGCCACCGGCGTCCGTCCGACTTTTGGACGGGTCAGCCGCCACGGTGCGATGGCGCTGTCGTGGAGCATGGACAAGATCGGGCCGATCTGCCGGACTGTCGAGGACTGCGCCCTCGTCCTCGACGCGATCCAAGGTCCGGACGGCCGGGACGAGACCGTGATCGACATGCCGTTCGGCTGGGATGTCGACCGTGACCCGCGAAGGCTTCGTGTCGGCTATCTCCGTCCGGCCCTCGAGACCGAGCCGAGTGAGGGTCAGCGGGAATGGCACGACCTCAACCTGGCCACTCTGGAGGCCGTACGGTCGATGGGGATCGATCTGATCCCACTGGACCTTCCCGACGTGCCGATCAGCGCACTCGGTTTTATTCTCAGGGTCGAGGCGGCGGCGGCGTTCGACGAGCTGACACGTTTGAATCTCGACGACGAGCTGGTGCGGCAGGACCCGAGCGCGTGGCCAAACCGCCTCCGCACCTCGCGGACCGTCCCCGCAGTGGAGTACCTCCAGGCCAACCGTGTGCGGCGAATCGCCATGCGCGAGATGGCTCGCACCCTCGAGGGCATCGACGTTTACATCTCACCGACCCGGGGCGACAACCTCCGCATCACCAACCTCACCGGCCACCCGGCGGTGGTCGTGCCCAACGGCTTCCGAGCCAACGGCACACCGACCAGCATCACCTTCTGCGGCAATTTGTTCCGGGATTCGGAGGCGATGTTGTTGGCGAGGGCCTATCAGGAAGCGACGGGGTTCCACCTCCGACATCCGCAGCTGTGATGATCGCTGTTGAATATGACCAACCCAGCCGCGGAGCGGCGGTAGATATTTGGCCTGGAGCGTCAGCCCCAAGTTTGCGAATACGTAATTATTCCGAGCCGCGGAGCGGCGACAGAAATCCGGTCAGCGAAACCTGCGGCTGACGCCGCAATCGATAATCTGTCGCCCCTCCGGGGCTTCGAATTGAGAGGAGATCCTTGTTCCTGGGGCTGACGTCCTTGCCACTCCAAACCGTTGGACATCAGTTGCGTTGTTCCGCCTCGACCCCAGATGGGACGCTCTCCGCGGGAATCCGAGGTTCGTCAGTCTCATGAATTCCCAGTAACTGGCCTCGATCTCAGACTCTTTTTCATAATCCAACTTCTTCAACCCTCATACGGGGAAACCACGTAATAACGTCATGAGCAGGATAGAGATTTTTCATGACAACGGTCTCAGAACGTCCTATATTTGGAGATTAACGAGGGAATTTTTTGCGAAAACGCAACCGTATTGACCCATCGATCGTATCTGCCCAATGAGATACAGAGGGAGAGGGAGGGACATATGAAGAGATTGTTCATGCTCGCCTGTTTGGTGACGTTGGTCGCGTCGACCGCCGTCGCTCAAACTCAGTACGGGACGATGTCCGGCCAGGTCGTCGACAGCACCGACGCTGCGCTGCCGGGTGTCACCGCGAGACTTGAGGGCCCTGACATGCAGGGCACCCGAGCGACTGTCACCGATGCGCGGGGCTTTTTCCGCTTTGTGCCGGTCCCACCTGGCGACAACTACAAATTGACGTTCGATTTGACGGGTTTCAAGACGCTCGAAGTATCCGGTCTCATCGCCGATATCGACACCGACACACCGGTCAACGTCACGCTGGAATTGGCGGAGTTCGCGGCCTCGATCGAGGTTGTCGCTGACAGCGTCGTGGTCGATACGACCAAGACCCTGGTCGACACGAACGTGGACTTTGACCTCTTCGACACCTTGCCGAACGATCGAACCTACAGCTCGATTATCGCGGCATCTGCGGGAACCCGGCCCGGGAACAACGTCTTCATAAGTGGTGGGTCGGATGACGCGAATGTCTACCTCGTCGATGGGGTCGACACCACCGACCCGATCTGGTTGACATGGGGGACCCAGCTCAACATCGACATTATCGACGAGATTTCGGTTCAGAGAGCCGGCTATACGGCCGAGTACGGGCGGTCGAACGGCGGCATCATCAATATGGTGACAAAGTCGGGCGGCAACGATTTCTCCGTCCTGGCTCGTGTCGTCATCGCCAACAGTGATTGGTCATCCGACTGGGGCACCGAATCCGAGACGGGCAGGGAGAAGGCCGGAGGTGGGCGCGTCGATGAGATTCGCCCGAGCATCTCGGTGGGCGGACCCATTCTCAGAGACCGCCTGTGGTTCTTCGCATCGTACGAAAACCGCGACATGACCCGCGACTACAGCTACAACGCCTCCAACGAAGATCGAATCAACGGCGACCTCAGCATCGGCGAGTTCTCTTACAAGGGACACTTCCTGTCCGCCAAGCTGACCGGGCAGATCAACGACAGCAACAGGCTCATCGCTTTCTACAACGAGGACCCGATCGATTTCACGCCGCTCTATGCCGGGAGCAGGGGATCTCCCAACTGGCACCCGGACGCCGAGCGAAGGCAATACCAGAAATCCCAGGCCTTTTCGTTGCAGTGGCATTCGACACTGAGCGATAGTTGGTTCCTCGAAGCGAAGTACCAGGATTATAGCTTCCAGATCGACTTCCTTCCCGACGGCGTGCCGTGGAGCGAGGGTATCCCGTACGTCTACGATCAGGGTTCCGGCTATAACTACGGTTCGCCACCCTGGGCTTGGTACACCATCCGACCTCGTGATGGTGTGAACGCGGCGGCAACGCACTTCATCGACACCAACAGCGGTTCCCACGAGCTCAAGTTCGGTTTCGACTGGGCCGACATGAAACCCGAGGCCGGTGGGTATCGGAACACCAACGGATGGTACCGGGTCGCCGGAGACCAGCCGATGAGATATGACATCTGGTACGACCAGGCAGGACCGAGACCCTTCAGACAAGACTACCGGGCGATCTTCGTCCAGGACCAATGGCGATTTGGCAACGCCACCTTGAATGTCGGCCTCCGTGCCGAGGCGACCGAGCTCTTCAACGCCACCGATGATTCGCTGATGAGCTTCAGTTTCAGCGACCAGATCGCCCCTCGGGTCGGATTCGCCTACGATCTCAAGGGCGACTCGATCCACGCCTCGCTCGGACGCTTCTACATATTGCCGGGGAACTACATCGCCCAGTACTTCGATGACATCCCCGACACCCAGGAGCGATACGTTTGGAACGAAACCTGCGCAACCACCGGCGGAAATGTCTGGGACTACCCGGACTCGTGTTGGGACTTTGCCTGGGACTGGTCGCCGGGCGTCTCGGCCACCATGGATCCCGATCTCGACCCGATCTACATGGACGAGTTCACCGTCGGTTACTCGACAAGGATCGGCAATCAGATTTCTGCCGACGTCACCTTTGTCTGGCGGGAGCAGCAGAACACCATCGACTTCTACGACCCGAACTCGACATACCTGTATCTCATCACCAATGTTCCTGATGCCGCCGCCGATTACCCCGAGGTCGGCGAGGAGCTCGCGAGCAAGCCGTACTGGGAGTACCAGGCCCTGCAGTTCGAGTTCCAGAAACGTTACGGACCGGACCGTTTCCAGTTCCTGGCCAACTACACCTACGTCATCAAATCGAACGCCTGGGCTACTAATTGGGGCGGCCGTAACAAGTATGCCGGACTGTTCGTGGCGCCTGAGTACATGGACCTGCAACGTTTCGGCAGGGTTGAGGGCAGTCATTACGTCAAGTTCAATGGCTCGTACGCCTTCAACTGGCGCATGATCCTGGGGCTGTCCGCCTACTGGAGATCCGGCAACCGCTATACGCCGGTTTCGTGGAAGTGGCCCGACGGTTCGTGGACCTGGTACGACACCGTGTTCACGGACGAACGGGGCTCGCTCGATGTCGGATCGAACTGGGAGGCCGACCTCTATCTCGAGCAGCCCTTCAGAATCGGACCCGTCGACGTCTCCGTGTACGCCAACGTTTTCAATCTATTCAACAACCAGCAGCCTCTTTGGCGCGAGAACAACATCGACTACGACACGTTTGGCGATCCATATTCCTGGCAGGCGCCACGACAGTGGCAGCTGGGCTTCAAGATCACGTACTAACGTTCCCCTCGGTAGACGAGGGGCATAAAAGCAGTGGTTTCCCGGGCTCCGGCCCGGGAAACCGCCGAGCCTGCGGCCGACAGCGGCGTAGGAAACACCGAATCCGACAAACCGGGGCGCCGGCATCGCATCGCGCGAGGGGAAGCGTGCGCCCGCGATAGGAGGGTTTGGTCACCGTGATGAAGTCAACGCTATTACCGTCACTCATCTGCATTGTCGCCGGGGTTGCTTCAGCCGAGGGCACAAAGCTCCTGCGCTACCCCGACATCCATGGCGAGACGGTCGTCTTCTCGTACGCAGGGGATCTGTGGCGAACATCGATCGAAGGTGGGTCCGCAACCAGGCTGACCGCCCACCCCGGACTCGAGATCTTCCCGAAGTTCTCACCAGACGGTCGTTGGATCGCATTCACCGGACAGTTCGACGGCGGTTCTGTCTCGGTACCGCAGTTCGCCTTTGCGGATGCGGGTGGCAGATGGGTCATCGAAGGACGAGGGGTGGAACCGGACATCGAGGTCGAGAGCGATCCGGCGCTGCTTATCGAGGGTCGCGACAGCCAGCTCGAAAGGGCGATTGAAGAGGTGCTGAAGGCGTTGGAGATGCAGCCGGGAACTCTGCCCGGGCAATCACCCGACCCGGACAAAACTGAGTAACGGGGTCGTCTTGGAATGCGTTGAGCAGACTGACCGTCCTGTAGAATGACGGCGCTATGACCGGATCGCGCACACGCGCGCTGTATGCACTTCTCGGCTTTCTGGCACTCGCCGTCCTGGCCGGCGCGCTGAGCCTGGTGCGGCCGCGCACCGACCGTGCCGTGATCGAGGTGTCGCGCTTCGGATCGGCGGCACGCCTCCTCCCCAATCGGTTCTCCTTTTCGTTCTTACCAATCGGCGCGAGGTTGGAGATCCCACGACGTAACGGCCTGGCGCTTCTCGAGGCGCAGTTATCGTTCCCGCAAAAGGACGGATCTTCAGTCGACACCGATGTTCTGGTCTCGGTCTCCGGTAACGGTGTCCTTCCCATTGATGCTTCGGTCATCCGCAACCGAGGGCTCGAGAGTGCGTTGGGCGAGTGGATACTCGAATCGGTTCGACCGACTCTCGACGCACAACAACTCGTCGGCGCCTCCGATCTGTGGCAGACGATCTTCCCCGAAGACGCCGCGATCTCCATTCCCGATCTCCGGCCGATCCTCGACGAGATGCTACCTGCGCTGGAGGTGCGACAGGTAGAGACTCGTGCTGCGACGGATCCAGAAGGGGTGCGAGCCGTGGCTCGTAGCGAGGTGACGCGCCGGACGACCAAGGACGGTCGATTGATCCTCCTCGGTCTCGACGCACTGGACTGGCGATTGGTCGACGAGCTGATCGCAAAAGGCCTGATGCCCACCATGGCAGAACTCGTCTCTACCGGGGCCCACGCGGTGCTCGATGTGCCGCCGCCGCTGATCTCGCCCGTCGTATGGACCACGATTGCTACCGGTGTGACACCGGATGTCCACGGCGTCCTCGATTTCCTCGAGCCCGATCCCGAGGACGGAAAGCCCCGGCCGGTCGGCACCGCGTCGCGCAAGGCAGCCGCGGTGTGGGAGATGACAGCAGCAGCCGGGCGAACGACCTCGGTCATCGGCTGGTGGGCGACATTCCCGGCGCAGGCCCCGTTTGGTTGCACCGTCTACTCCGATCGCCTCACTGAGCAACTGCTAGGCCTCGAGGCGGACGCGCCCGGTGTTGCGGCGCCACCGGAAGCGGCGAAAGCGGTCAGACGTTTTGTCCTGCGTGGCAGCGATATGACCACGGCGATGTTGGCGCCGTTCGCCCGGGTGTCAGAGACCGAGCTCGAGGCGCAGCGGCAAAATCGGGAGTCGTTCGGCGATCTGGTTGGTGGTCTCGCCACGCTTGTCGCTGCGACGACCACGGTCGAACTTCTTACCGAACACGAGTTGGGGCGTGGCACCGAGGTCGTCCTCTCTTATGTCGAGGGGACCGATACGGTGGGCCATCTCTTTGCGCCCCACCGGCCGCCCCCGCAGGCGGAAGTGCCGGCGGATGAGGCGCGACGATTCGGTCACGTCGTGGATCGCTACTACGCCCATGTCGACGGCTGGCTGGCGCGGGTCGTTGCCGAGATGGACGACGATGACACCCTGGTGATAGTCTCCGACCATGGCTTTACATGGGGCAGGGACCGTCCGCCGGTCGCCGCCGGCGTCCACACCCCGACTGCTGCGTGGTGGCATCGACCCGAGGGCGCGTTTCTCGTGGTCGGTCCCGGAGTGCTGCACACCTCGCGCCGCCAGCGTCTCGGGGTAATCGACGTCACACCGACCTTGCTTGCTCTCGCGGGCCTGCCGCCCGCGCAAGAAATGACAGGTACGGTCCCGAACTGGCTTTTCGGTTCCGACCGGACGGACCGCACCCGCAGGCAAAACAGCGTCGACTACGGCTCCCTTCTGCCGCGAACCGCCCCGCCGAAGATCGAACTTCCTCAAGAGGCGAAGGACGAGGAGTTGGCCAAGCTCCGTGCACTGGGCTACGTGGCGTCGAACCAGCCGGCGCCGGTACCGGATCGACATTCCACGCCGGTGCCGACCCGTCCGATCGTTGATCGGGCTGAGGCGCGGCGGTTGACCAACCGCGGCACATCTCAGGTCGCCGCGGGCGAACGAACACAGGCTGAGGAGACCTTCCGACGGGCGATTGCCGCGGATCCGGATTACGCGGCGCCCTATTACAACCTCTCGCTGATGTATCGGAAGGATGGCCGCTTCGAAGTGGCGGACAAGGAGTTCTGGAAGGCGATCGAGCTGGGGGTCGCCGACCGCGAGATGGCGGTGGTGCGGCTCGCGCTCGACTATCGTCAGCGAGGGGACAGCGAGCGGGCGCTTCAGATCTTCAACGAAGGCCTGAAGCAGCTACCGGGGAGCGCAATGATCTGGCTCAACACGGGCGTCTTCCTCGGTGAGCTGGGCAGGTTCGCCGAGTCGCAGCGCTGTCTCGAGCGGGCCGTCAAACTGGCGCCGGACAACCCCAAGGCCTGGGCCAACCTGGCGGCCGCCCTTCTCGAGGTCGGAGATCGGGACGGAGCTCGACGCGCGCTCGCCGAAGCGGTGCGGCTCGATCCCGACAATGAGCAATTACGCACTGAACTGAATCGTCTCGGCGGTCAGGGCAATTGATGATCACCGTCACCATTCCGACGGCGGCCGGGATCGAATAATGGGGAAACACCGTCGTAAGAACCGTCGATTGTGGCTCTTTGCCGGCGGTGTGATTGTCATTGCGCTGGCGTTGGTCTGGTCCGTGATATCACGCGACGACGAAAACCTGGACGAGCTGATCGCGGTGAAACCGAAGCCGACGCCGCAATTCGAAATTTCGACAGTCGATGAGGATCCCGCACTGACCGAAATGGAGGAGCTCGGTTATATCGTAGATGACGAGCCCGAGGCCCAGGTCGAAAATCCAACCGCAGATTCCGGCCATGACCGCGTCTCAGCCCGACGCCTACAAAACCTCGGCGCGAGCCATGCCGGCGCCGGTGATCTGGTGGCGGCGGAGGAGGCATTCCGGGGCGCGATCGCCGCCGATCCGAGCTATAGACCACCCCATTACGCTCTTGCCAAGCTGCTCCGCCGCACCGAACGCTTTGAGGAGGCAGATCGTGAGTTCTGGATATCGGTAGACATCGGCATCGGAGAGCCTGCCTCTTCGATCGTGAAAGTGGCTACGGAGTACAGGAATCGAGGCGAGCTCGATCGAGCCGGCAAGATCCTCGACGAGGGCCGCCGCCGCTATCCGGAAAGCGCCGATATCTGGCTCCACTTCGGAGCCTTTTTCGGCGAGGTCGGTGACTACGAAAAGGCTGTCCGCTGCCTACAACGCGCCATTTCACTTGCTCCGGCTGATCCCCTGGCATACCGCAATCTGGCCGCCGCCCAGGTCGCCCTCGGCGACCGTGACGGGGCTCGTCGTACGCTGACCGAAGCCTTGCGGCTCGATCCGCAGAACAAAGAGATCCAGGAGTTCCTGGCCCGGCTCAGTGAATAGTCCTCGTCAGGCCTCAGTCACCACGAGTCTAAAGATCTCGACCAGCATCTTGACCGCCTTCTCCATGTCGGCGATTTCGATGCACTCGTTCGTTGAGTGTTCGTTTTGGGCTCCGATGCCGACCACCGCCATCTCGATGCCGCGGTTGTTGTAGATGGATGCATCGGTGAACCCCGTCATGAAGACGGCGCTCGCGTCGATACCAACGCTGGCCAGCGCCTCTTTCGCGATCCGCACCGACCACGCCTCTTCCGGGATCTCCACTGCCCGGCACATTTCATCCACCTGGATCTCAACGGTGGCGCCGGCGGCCTCAATTTCGCGGCGCAAACTCGAGCTCATCTCCTCGGAGAGAGCGACCGCCTTGTCGTGGTCGGCCGAGCGGCACTCGGCGAGGAAGGAACACGCATCGGGCACGCCGTTGCGGATGATCCCGCCGGAAATTACCCCGACATTGGCGGTCGTCTCGTGGTCGATGCGCCCGAGTCGCAGCGCAGCGATGCCCATCGCCGCCGCCCGGATGGCGTTGATGCCCTTCTCAGGTTCCATCCCGGCGTGGGCGGAGCGGCCTCCCACCGCAACGTCGATGGCAAAGTACGTGGGCCCGCCGATGACGATCGTGTCGAGGGTGTCGTTGTCCATCAGGAAACCGCGACGCGCAGTCAATCTGCTGAAATCCATCTCCTTCACTCCCAGTAAACCAACCTCCTCCTGGCGGCTCACGGCGAACTCGATCGGTGGGCGAACGGGCGCCACCCGCAGCGCCTCGAGCACTTCGGCGATACCCGCCTTGTCATCGGCACCGAGGATCGTCTCGCCCCTGGAGCGGATGACGCCATCCGCGAGCACGGGTTCGATGCCGACACCCGGTTTGACTGTGTCGCCGTGGCACGAAAGCAATATCGGCTCCACACCCTCGCACCCCACTGCGTCAAACGTCGCGATGAGATTGCCGTAGTCGTCAGACGCGGCGCTGCCGCCGACCGCCACAACCTGGTCAAGCAGATAGCTCATGAACCTCGCCTCGTTGCCCGATTCCGAGTCGATCTGAACCATCTCCATAAACTGCTGCAGCATCCGTTCCGACATAAATACCTCCGAGAAGATTCGCGAACGAATTCATCATAAACGGCTCGGGTGAAAGGTGGCTATTGGTCAAGAGGAACAGCCCACAAACAATGCAGGCTAGAATGAGCGTCGTGAGTGATCGCCAGTATCGACTTCGTCTCTACGGCCATCGCGGAGCGCCCGCGCACCTGCCGGAGAACACCCTGCCGGCCTTCGAGCGGGCACTCGCCGACGGCGCCAATTCACTCGAGCTCGACGTCCACCCAACCGCAGACGGCCACTTCGTGGTCGCCCACGACCCCGATGGACAGCGGATGGCCGGCGTCGCCGAGCACATCAAAACGAGCACCCTCGACCAGGTAAAGAAGTGGAACGTCGCAGCCGGCACTGGACGCAACGATCTCGACCACCATTCGGTGCCGAGCCTGTCAGAGACTCTCGAGGCCTTTCCCGACGTTCCGATGAGCATCGATCTCAAACCTGACGATCCCGACGCGGTTGTTCCCCTGATCGAGGCTGTGGCCCGATACGGTGCCGAGGACAGGGTGACCCTGGCAAGCTTCAGCGCGCGGGTTGTGCACCGCATCCGACGACTGGGCTATCCGGGGCGCACGACCCTCTCGAGGTCCGAGGTGGCGATGCTCCGTTTCCTTCCCGCAGCGCTGGCCAAGAACTTTGTGTCCGGCAACTCCGCCCA
>Ga0255046_10000529_pt1 | contig 10368 bp, 11 predicted proteins | sample BC1_12_27_MG_FD_183632 | JGI IMG/M metagenome (GOLD analysis project Ga0255046, IMG submission 183632) | Seawater microbial communities from Strait of Georgia, British Columbia, Canada - BC1_12_27 | ecosystem: Environmental > Aquatic > Marine > Strait | place: Canada: British Columbia...
ATAGTCGAGGCCACAACTGCAGGTGCCTCGGAGTGCGGTTCAGATGATTCCTGAGATTGGGCAATTTGCCCTGATACTCGCCCTGTCACTGGCGATTTGCCAGACAGTTCTTCCACTGGTTGGTGCACAACGTGGCGATACCGCCATGATGGGTGTCGCACGTACGGCAGCGACCGGACAGTTCCTGTTCGTCGCCGTCGCTTTCGGCTGCCTGACCTACGCTTTTGTGACAGACGATTTTTCGGTTCTTTACGTTGCGAACCACTCGCAGCTGTCGCTGCCAAACCTGTACAAGGTGTCGGCGGTCTGGGGTGCCCACGAGGGCTCGCTGCTATTGTGGATTTTCCTGTTGGCCGGCTGGACCGTGGCCGTCGCGCGCTTCAGTTCCGGTCTTCCCGACGCTTTCGCGGCACGCGTGATAGGCGTATTGGGCTTCCTGTCTATTGGCTTTCTGCTGTTCGCGCTACTGACCTCTAACCCGTTTGACCGGCTGGTGCCGGCCGCGGTGGACGGTGGCGATCTTAATCCGCTGCTGCAGGACCCGGGTCTCGCTTTCCATCCGCCACTGCTGTACATCGGGTATGTCGGCTTCTCCGTCGCATTTGCATTCGCTATTGCCGCGATGATCAGCGGCGATCTCGACCAGAGATGGGCCAAGTGGACCCGCCCCTGGACAACCGTTGCGTGGCTGTTCCTGACTTTGGGTATTGCACTCGGTAGCTGGTGGGCCTATTACGAACTGGGCTGGGGCGGCTGGTGGTTCTGGGACGCTGTTGAAAATGCCTCGTTCATGCCATGGCTGATCGGCACGGCATTGATTCACTCACTCGCGGTGACCGAGAAACGTGGCCTGTTCAAGAGTTGGACATTGCTGCTGGCGATCACGGCATTCTCGCTGAGTCTCCTGGGTACGTTCCTTGTACGTTCGGGGATCATCGTGTCGGTGCACGCGTTTGCTACCGACCCGACACGTGGTTTCTTCATTCTCTCGTTCCTCGCTATCGTAGTGCTCGGCGCACTCGTGCTTTATGCCTGGCGCGCACCTTCACTCGACTCGGACGCAGGCTTCAGCCCGCTGTCGCGTGAGACCTTCCTGTTGCTGAACAACGTACTGCTCGTCGTAGCAACGACGGTGGTACTAATCGGTACTCTGTCGCCGCTCGTTGTCGAGATGGCTACCGGAGACAAGATTTCCATCGGGCCGCCCTGGTTCAATGTGGCCTTTCTTGTGCCGATGATCCCGCTTGTAATTCTGCTCGGCATGGGCATGCACACAGCATGGCGCACGCAGAACGCCGGGTCCTGGGCCAGGCTTCTCAGGATCCCTGCAATCATCGCCATCCTGCTCGGCGTGGTTATTCCGCTGCTGGTTTACGGTCGCGTCAGCATCCTGCTGGTGGTCGGTTGTGCCGCTGCTGTCTGGATTGTCGTTTCATCGCTGATCCAGCCGGTGCGTTCACTGCTTCGTGAGAAAGGGACCGCTGGCATCACGCGTTCGGCTCTTGGCATGTGCGTTGCCCACCTGGGTATGGGTTTGTTCGTGCTCGGTGCAACCGTCGTTTCTGCATTCGGCGTCGAATCGGACCAGGCGTTGCAGCCCGGTCAATCGATCGAGGTTGCCGGTTACGATTTCCGCATGGTCGGGTTGAGTAACGTGCAGGGACCGAACTTCTCGGCGATCGAGGCAGAAATCGAGATTAGCAATGACGGCGAATTTGTCGCCACCATACGGCCGCAAAAGCGCCAGTACCTCGTACAGAAAAGCCCGATGACAGAGGCTGGCATTCGCGCCGGTTTGGACAAGGATCTGTTTGTGGCCCTGGGCGATCAGCTCGGTAACAACACCTGGAGCGTTCGCGTGCAGTACAAGCCACTGATCCGGTTCATCTGGCTGGGGGCGTTGATCATGGCCCTGGGCGGGTTGATTGCGATCAGTGACCGACGCTACCGCGTCAATGTTCGCAAGAAAGCTGTGATTGAAACCGGTGAAGCGGAGGCAACGGCATGAATCGTTTTGTCTGGCCGCTGATCGCGGTCGCGGGACTCCTTGTGTTCCTCGTCATGGGGCTGCGACACGGAGATCCGCGCGCGTTGCCGTCACCCTTCATCGGTGAACCCGCACCGGTATTCGAGCTGCCGACGCTCATGAATCCGGAAGTTAATATCGGTACTAACACCTTTGCTGGCGACTATGCGCTGGTCAATGTGTGGGCAACCTGGTGTGTTATGTGCCGGGCAGAGCACCCGTTCCTGCTCGAACTAGCCGCCAGGAAGGCGATTCCGATTTACGGCATTAACTGGCGCGACTCACGCCTCGAAGCTATGCGCTGGCTCGACGAACTCGGCGACCCGTATCTCGCATCCGCGTATGACGAAGACGGGCGTGTCGGTATCGACTGGGGTGTTTATGGGGCTCCGGAGACGTTCCTGGTGGATCCCGAAGGCACCGTGATTTACAAGCACCTGGGTCCACTGGATCCGGTCATCTGGCAACGTGAGTTTGTGGCGCGGATGTCGGGCGGAGGTCAGGCCAAATGAAACGTCTAATAGTACTGGTCGTAACAACACTTCTTGTTTCTACGGCGTTCGCTATCGACAAGGGCAAGAAGTTCGATGACCCCGAAATGCAGGCGAGATACGAGAGGTTGATCTCCGAAGTACGTTGTCTGCAATGCCAGAACCAGAGCATCAAGGACTCGAATGTGTCGCTCGCGGCGGACCTGCGGCGCGAAATCGCCCGCATGATCGACGAAGGTCAGACTGACGAAGAGATCGCCGATTTTTTGGTGGTTCGTTACGGCGAATTCGCATTGTACCGGCCGCGAACAACCGGAAAGACGCTGGTCCTCTGGTTGGCGCCATTTCTCCTCGTGCTGTTTGGCGGATTTGCGCTTGTGCGCGTTCTAAGACATCGGATGTCGTTACCCATTGACGACGACGTCGCTAAAGAGGGGCAATCGGAGTGACCTTCTGGACAATTCTTGTCGTACTTTGCCTGCTGGCAATCGTTTTTGCGATTTGGCCGTTATGGCGCGAATCGCGCCGGCTGACGCCGCTGGTCGCTACCTTGATCGTCTTTACGGTTGCCTTGTCTGTTGGACTCTACGACCACATAGGTAGTCCCGGTATATCCCCCGGAAACGCTGCCCCCGACGAAGTTAATCGCAGCATGGATGACGTTCTCGCCTCGCTCGAAGCACGTCTTGCGAACAACCCCGATGATATCGAAGGCTGGCGAATGCTGGCCCGTTCGCACATGTCGCTGCAGAATCCGGCCGGCGCGGCCAATGCACTTGAAATAATCATGGAACTGGAGCAGGGCCAGAACGCCCAAACCCTGATTGATCTGGCTGTGGCAATCGCGAACCGCGATCAGACCGGCCTGGAAGGGCGCGCGGCCAGCCTGGTTGAAAACGCGCTGGTGCTCGACCCGAACAATCAGCCGGCCTTGTTCTATCTTGGTCTTGGCGCAGCTAATCGGGGTGATACCGATACGGCAGCGACTTATTGGGAAAAGCTACTGGGCCTGAATCCGACTGACGACGTGCGCGGCATTATTGAGCGCAACCTGGCCGCGTGGCGGGGCGAGCCAATGCCAGCGGCAGCAACGCCGGTTGAGGCTGCAACACCGGACGCACCGGTACCCGACGATGCGGTCGTCTCCGCACGAGTTTCCCTGTCCGATGAAGCGATGGCCGCAATGACAGGCGATGCCAATATCTTTGTCATTGCACGCGACCCGGCGGTTCCGACACCACCGATCGCCGTGTCACGTATTCGAGTCAGCGAACTCCCAGCGACTGTCTCGTTGAGCGACTCACAGTCCATGGTCGAAGGCCGCAACCTGTCGGGCTTCCCGGAGATTGAGTTGCTGGCCCGAGTGTCAATGTCGGGTGGGCCGGCGGCACAGTCGGGAGACTGGTTTGGATCGCTGATCGTACGACCGGCAGCGAATAACTCTGTCACCCTGACGATTGACCGGCAGGTTCCCTGAAGCATTGGCGCTAGAGCCAAATCCATCAGAACGGATGTGCTTTGCCTGCGGCAAGGACAACCCGATCGGGCTGCATATCGACTTTCGTGTGGATGGTGATCACTGCACGGCCGAATGCACGGCGAGTTTTCTGGTGGAGCGATAAATGGCATTACCCTCTCTACTGGCCGGCAATCTCCGCCTGCCGCTTATCGGCGCGCCGATGTTTATCGTATCGGGCCCGGAACTCGTCGCAGCACAATGCAAAGCGGGGATCGTTGGTTCGTTTCCGGCACTGAACGCGCGGCCGCAGGAAACGCTGGTCGAGTGGATACGGCAGATCAAGAGCGAGTTGGCAGACCATGCTGAAGCGCACCCGGATGAGCCCGTTGCGCCGTTTGCGGTAAACCAGATTGTGCATCCGAGCAACCAACGGCTGCTTGCCGATATGGACACTTGCGTCGCGGAAGAAGTGCCGATCATCATCACGAGCCTGAGTCCTCCGCGGGAGATTGTGCAGGCGGTGCACGCGTACGGTGGTCTCGTTTTTCACGACATCATCAGTTTGCGACATGCGCGCAAGGCGATCGGGCAGGGCGTCGATGGCGTTATTGCCGTGTGTGCCGGTGCGGGTGGCCACGCAGGGCCGCTCAATCCGTTTGCATTGATCGGTGAGCTTCGGAAGGAGTTTGACGGCGCCTTGATCCTGTCCGGGTGTATCTCGCGCGGAGACGATGTTCTGGCTGCGACGGCAATGGGAGCAGATCTCGCGTACAGCGGAACACGTTTTATTGCTTCCGAAGAAGCGCGTGCGGTGCCTGATTACAAGGAGATGATTGTCGACAGTGCGGCCAGTGATGTTGTCAATTCATCTCTGTTTACGGGCGTGCATGGAAACTACCTCGGAGGCAGTATCGCCAATGCCGGCATGGACCCGGCAAACCTGCCCTCTGGCAGCAAGGAAGACATGGATTTCAGCAAAGCGACTGCTGCCGATGCCAAAGCGTGGAAGGACATCTGGGGAGCTGGACAGGGCGTCGGGAATATTGATGACATTCTTCCGGCGCGCGATGTCGTCCTGCGAATGGAGCGGGAGTACCGTGACGCCTTGGCTCGCATAAACGCGGCATGATCGCGCACCCGATAATCTGGTCCTACGTGTTCGTCGCCCTGGGCGGCGCGCTCGGCGCTATGGCACGTTTCGCGTTGAACGTCTTCTTGCAGCGCGATGTATCGTTCCCCTGGGGCACGCTGGGAGCAAACTTGCTGGGCTGCCTGGTCATGGGGATGCTCGCTCACCTGATCGCGCATTCATCCTGGTTCAATGAGGCTGGCTTCATTCCCGACCAGTATCGCCTGCTGTTCGCTATCGGCTTTTGCGGCAGCTTCACGACCCTGTCGACGATGGTGATGGAACTGAACACGATGCTGCAACGCAATGAACTGTTTTACTCGTTCACTTACCTGTTCACGACGCTTGTGGGTGGCTTCGCTTGTTTCTACCTGGGCTTCGCTATCGTGCGCTCGCTTCGAGCAGCGCTGTAATCCGTTCCACCCATTCCTCGTGCTCGGGCTTCATCAGCACCGAGCGCAGGCAAGTGGTCGACTCTGAATCGGTCACAATTTTCGGAGCGTAGTGGTGCACGAGTTCGCTCGGCAGCTCGATCAAAGCCAGGTGCAGCTCACGGTCTGCCGCTGAGTCAAACAACTCACGCGCACGCTGCGATGCCTTGCTCGAGGTAGGCGCATTGACCGCGTAAACGACGATATCGAGTTCCGGCTGCATCAATGGTGTGAAGGTGCTGCTCTTATGCAGTTCGCGCCAGAGCTGTCGCGCCGCGCGCAGGCAGGCGTCGAGCCCATCGGCAAACTCGCCTCCCGGGACAGGCGGCAGCAGGCGATGTGTAGCCCACAATGCGACTGCCGAGGCGCCCGGCCGCGAACACTCAAGCGTGATTTCCCCAAGGTGCATATCGCCCGAACTGAAGTAGGTATAGGGCGAGTCGTGTTTGTACAGTGCGCCGACTGACGGGTCGCGAAACATCACACAACCGCAGCCGTAGGGTTGTAAACCGTGCTTGTGAGGGTCGACTACGATCGAATCGACTTCATGCAGCCTGGCAAACGCATCCCTGGTACTGGCTTCAAGCTCCCCGGCCAGTCCGAAGTAGCCGCCGTAGGCTGCGTCCGCATGTATGCGGAAGTCGTAGCGATCTCGCAAGGCGAGGATTTCGGGCAAGGGGTCTACGGTACCCAAACCCGTATTACCAATGGTCACGACCACGGTACCAACCTCGCCGGTATCCAGTAGCTTTTGCAGGGCGGTGATGTCCATGCGCCCGACGTTGTCGACTGCAACGGCTGCAAACGGAATTTTCAGAACTTCGCTTATACGGCTGTGCGTATAGTGTGCTTGCTCGGATGCAACGACTTTTTTGTCCGGTTGGAGGCGCCCTGAAACCCACAGCGCCTCGAGATTCGCCATCGTGCCGCCGCCGGCCAGGTGACCCAGTGGCTCTTCCCAGCCGAAGATACGGCCCAACTCGATGATGCACTCTTTTTCCATGGCTGAGCTGGCCCGGCCACCATCCAGTGCGTGGTTATTGGGGTTGATCCACAGCGACAATGCGTAGGCGAGGCGCGCGACGGGGTGGGGCGGCTTGAGCATCTGCCCGGCGTACTGCGGGTGGTAATAGGGGAAGTTGTCCTGCATTCGCCTGGCAACTTCGGTGAGCACATCCGCCGCACCTTCTGTATCAAACGAGGGCGAGAATTTCGGCAGCGCCGATGAGCCTTCCTCGAGTTTCGCGAGTGCATCGCACAGCAGCTCGAGTTCCTGCGTGTTGATCATTGGAGGTTCCTGTTCCCGTTGCCGTGCAGCTTACCGTAAACTGCGCGCATGGACCTGATAGCACTTGCTGTTCCGTTCTTCCTACTCGCGCTCATCATCGAGTTGCTTGTCAACTCGCGCAAACAGACGAACTACTACCGCAGTAACGATGCGATCAACAGCATAAGTGCCGGCATGCTCGACACAACCCTGGGGTATTTTACGAAGTTCCTGCCTCTGATCGGCTGGGGCTTTGCCATGCAACACCTGGCTCTGTTCCACATACCTCTGGACTGGTTCGACCTCTCGTTGCGGGGACTGGGCCTGTGGGTGTTGGCTGCCGTGGCCTGGGACTTCTGCTACTACTGGTTCCATCGTTTCAGCCACGAAATCTCGATTCTCTGGGCCGCACACGCGGTGCACCACCAGAGTGAGGACTACAACCTGTCGACGGCATTGCGGCAGACCAGCACTGGCTTCCTGTTCGGCTGGATTTTCTACCTGCCCCTGTTTGTTGTCGGTTTCCCTCTCGAGGCTCTCATAACGGTTAACGCGGTCAATCTGATCTACCAGTTCTGGGTTCACACCCAACTGATTCGACGCCTCGGCCCACTTGAGTCTGTATTGATGACACCGTCGCACCACCGCGTTCATCACGCCCAGAATGAGCGCTATATCGATCGGAACTACGGTGGCATGTTTATTACCTGGGACCGCCTGTTCGGCACCTACGAGCCCGAGCGTGACGACGAGCGGGTCGTGTTCGGTGTGCGTAAACCGCTGGCCAACTGGAATCCGTTCTGGGCGAACCTGCAGGTTTATGACTACCTGCTCTTTGACGCTCGCAAGACGAAACGATGGCGTGACAAGCTCGCGGTCTGGTTCGGTCGAACGGGGTGGCGACCAGCGGATGTCGAATCCAAATATCCAAAGCAACGCGTGGACCTCGCCCATTTCGAGAAATTCGACCCGTTGATAGTACCGGGCATACGCCGCTACGTGGTTGCCCAGTTCGTGGTCGCCATAGCGGCTGTGCTGTGGATCGGCGAGTTGTATGCGGCAAAGGGTGGCCTGGCCGTCCTGCTGCCGTGCGTGGGCCTGTGGTTCCTTCTCCTGTCGCTGGGTTGGCTGAACCAGGGACGGACCTTCGCAAAACCCATGGAGTTGCTGCGGCTACTGGTAGTGATGCCCGTGATGCTGCTTGCGGCGCAATCAGGTGAACTTTCCATCACTCCCACGGTTTGGGTGGCGGTAGCTGCCTACCTGGCCGGATCGGCTTTGTGGCTCCTGGCGGTTCGAGAAGACAAAGAAAGTATTGCTTAAGGAGATTTCTATGCAAGAGCGTCAAATTGTGCGCAGCGGCGCGCCCTGGGAATCGATCGTTGGGTATAGCCGGGCCGTCAGAATCGGGCCGCATGTCGCAGTGTCAGGGACTGCGCCAGTGGGAGAAAACGGCGAGGTGGTCGGAATCGGCGATGCCTATGCGCAGACAAAGCGTTGCATCGAGATCGTCGAGGCGGCACTGGGCGAAGCTGGTGCCACATTGGGCGACGTCGTGAGGACGCGCATGTTTGTCACCGATATTAGCCAGTGGGAGGCGATAGGACGGGCTCATGGTGAGTCGTTCGGTGACATTTTGCCGGCCACGGCGATGGTCGAAGTGTCACAACTGATCGATCCAGATATGCTCGTCGAGATCGAGGCAGATGCGATTGTCGGAAGCTAGAAGAACTGATATCTCGGCTGGCGAGGCGCGTCGTATTGCGCTTGCGGCACAGGGATTCGACCGGGCGAGGCCTGTCGCGCCGGACGACGTCCGACACTATCGCCGGACGCTGCATGCCGTCGGCGTTCTGCAGCTGGACTTCGTCAATGTACTGATTCCCGCACACTTCCTGATTCTCTGGTCGCGGCTGGGTGGATACGACCGCACACGCCTTGAGAAATATCTCTACAACTCGCGTGAGTTCACAGAGCAATGGGCCCATGAGGCATCGATCGTGCGTGTCGGCGATTGGCCCTTGCTCGAGCATCGCCGTCAGGCCTGGCAACCCTGGAAGCGGAATCCACTCAAGACGATTGAGGATCCTGACGCCTATCTACGCGACATTCTCGAACAGGTGAGCCGTGACGGCGCAGTAACAGCCAACGATCTTCCAGCGGCGAAGAGTGCGCCGCGACAAAAGCCCGGAGACTGGCATCGCCCCATCCAACGCTGGGCACTCGAACATCACTTCGGGCGCGGCCAGCTGGCAGTACGGCGGCGGCTTGGCAATTTCCAGCGCGTTTACGAACTGCCGGAGCGGCTTATCGACGGCGCGTATCGCAACCACAGCGTGGATACCGAGCAGGCACAACGCCAGCTGTTACGACAATCCGCTGAATCGCTTGGTATTGCGACTTTGCAGGACCTGGCTGATTTTTATCGCATGTCCGCGCGCGATGCGGCGCCACGTATTGCGGAGCTGGTCGAGGAGGGCGTTCTCTCGCCAGTCCGTGTGGAGGGCTGGAAAGACCCGGCGTATCTTTCAGGCAGCGCCCGATTCCCGCGGACGATCAGCGGCGTTTCGTTGCTTTCGCCGTTCGACCCGGTTGTCTGGTATCGGCCACGGGCTGAGCGTTTGTTCGGTTTTGAATACCGCATCGAAATCTATGTGACCGAAGCAAAGCGGCGGTGGGGCTACTATGTTCTCCCGTTCCGCATGGGGGAGCGTATCGTAGCCCGGGTTGACCTCAAGGCCGACCGGCCGCGCAAGACACTGCTGGTCAAGGCGCTGCATCACGAGCCAGAGACAGACCAAAGAAAAACCGAGTCCGCCCTGCAGGGCGAACTCGGTGCGCTTGCCGATTGGCTCGGTCTGGAGTCAGTTAGCTACTGCTGATGCTTTTTCTGTTTGGGCTTGTTGTTCCTGTGTTCGCGCGCGGCGGCCTTTTCTTCTTCAGACATGTTTTCCCGGGCTTTGCGATGTTCCTCTCTGTCCAGACGGTACTGCTCACGCGCTGCGGCCCGTTCCTCTTCAGACATGGATTTCCAGTTTTCTTTCATGGCCCCGCGTTTGCCCATACGCCGGTCAGACATGCGGCCACGCGCGGCCTGGCGTTCCTCATCTGACATAGCGTCCCATTGAGCGCGCCGCCGCTCCCGGAGCGCGTTCCGCTCTTCCTCAGGCATGGCGTCCCATTCGGCGCGGCGTTGGTCACCCATTGCCTTGCGCTCCTCGCCAGACAACCCCTGCAGGTATTCCTGGCGTTGCTCGGGGGTCATTTCCATGATGTCGTCCGCGGACTGCGCGAAGCCGGTAGCGGGCAGTAGCAGCGCCAGCCCGGACGCTGCAATTATCAAGCGAAGTGTCTGCATTTTGATCTCCTTAGCGATTTTCGTTCCGCCGCTTCAACGGCGTCTATCATACCTAACGCCGGTGGCGAGGTATGCGTTGACAGGGATCTGTGGAAGACTAGGCACATGCGAGAAGTTCTCATAGCTCTAACTGCGGTTCTGCTTGGCCTCGTCCTCGCAGGCTGCGCGTCCCGACCCGAATTGCCGAGCAGGGAGGCCGGTAACGCT
>Ga0255046_10000531_pt1 | contig 10360 bp, 8 predicted proteins | sample BC1_12_27_MG_FD_183632 | JGI IMG/M metagenome (GOLD analysis project Ga0255046, IMG submission 183632) | Seawater microbial communities from Strait of Georgia, British Columbia, Canada - BC1_12_27 | ecosystem: Environmental > Aquatic > Marine > Strait | place: Canada: British Columbia...
CAATTAGGATCGCTGCTATCCAGCACGGCCCGAATGTGTTGCGAAAGTGTTTTCAGGTTAAAGGGTTTTTGAATAAATGCATTACAGCCCCGTTTCAGTATTTCGGTTGCCTGGCCATCAATACTGTAACCGCTGCAAAGGATGACCTTTATTGTAGGATTGATCTGCTTGAGCCTGTCAAAGGTCTCTCCCCCGCTGACTTTTGGCATGACCATATCCAGAATGACAAGGTTGATGTCTTTGCCCCGGTTTTTGTAGATCTCAAGGGCCTCGGCCCCGTTCATGGCCGTCAGGGTCACATATCCCAGCTTGTCCAGCATTCGTTTACCAACATCGACAATCATTTCTTCGTCATCCACCAGAAGCACCGTTTCATTACCGCGGGTTATTTCTTCAACCCGCAGCTGTTTTGGAGGCGTAGGTTTTCGGCTGGCCGGCAGGAAAATTTTAACCTGCGTTCCCCGATTTTTTTGACTATCAACATTAATAAATCCTTCGTGATTTTTTATAATGCCATAAACCGATGCCAGTCCCAGTCCGGTTCCTCTCCCCATTTCCTTGGTGGTAAAAAATGGATCAAAAATTCTTCTTTGGGTCTTTTCATCCATGCCAATGCCCGTATCGATCAGCGATATTTTTACGTAATCACCGGCCTTAACCCGGTAAGGTGTGAATCGCTCTTCGTCTATAATAACGTTCTCGGTACGAACCGTGAGGGTCCCCCCCTCCGGCATGGCCTGCAACGCGTTCATGTAAATATTGAGAATCACTTGCTCTATTTGATCCTGATCGGCCTCAACATTCCAAAGTCCGATATCAAATTCATCTTTAAATTCAACTGCTCTATTCGCCCGGCTAAAGAGGATATTTTGTTCCTTTAAAAGCCGGTTGATATCGGTCAAACGCACTTCATATTTACCGCCCCTGGCAAATCCAAGCAACTGGCGGGTCAGTTCTACTCCATCTTGAACGTACTGCTCAATTTTTTTTAAGCTGCTGAAAATCGGGGATTTCGTTTCCAGGTCCAGCAGCGATAAGGAGATGTTACCCTGGATACCCAGCAGCAGATTATTAAAGTCGTGGGCAATACCCCCGGCAAGGGTACCGATGGCCTCCATTTTTTGGGCCTGGCGCAGCTGTTTCTCCAACTGGGTCTCTCGGGTTACATCGCGCTGGACGCTGACGTAATTGATGATTTGCCCTGCCGTGTTTTTAACCGGAGATATGGTTGCCTCAGATTGATAAAGGGAGTTATCTTTTTTCCTGTTAATGAATCGCCCCCGCCAAACCTCGCCGCGTTTCAGGCAATCCCACATCTGCTTGAAAAAAGATCGGTCGTGTTGACCGCTGTCAAGAAAGGTGACGTTTTGCGCTGCAGCCTCAGCGCGTGAATAGCCGGTAATTTTTTCAAAAGCTGGATTCACGTATTGGATAGTGCCCTCAATATCCGTAATGATAATGGCATCGGCCGTATATTCAACAGCGATGACCAGACGTGCCTGGTCCACCGTTGGGCTGCTCGTATTCTCCATTCCGGGGTTATCCCCGCTTTGCTTCTTTGCCATTGATAATACCCTTTTATTTAATTATTACAGATATTTTTGGAGAAATCAAATAGAAAGGAATGTAATTTCAAAGGTTCAAATTGCGGCAGGATGTACCTTTGAAAACCAGAGGATCAAACCGGAAGATGGCAGATAATGTTTTGGCAATTACTTCTGGGGTACAACACTATAGGTTGGTCAGCTCTTCTAACTCATCAAAAACAGTCGAATCAAGATCTGTGAAAAATTCAGCATGAACGATGTATTCATTAAATGGCTCACTGTTCACTGCAACCACCGTACCAATCTTTTTGAATTTAAAATCCGACTCAAGTTCATCAAATGACAGCGCCATATTCAGATTCTGACCCAGCATCATGGCATCTGACTTTCGGGTCGTTTTGAAAATAAACGCCAGACCGCTGGCAGAAATATCTATAAGCTCCCCGCGAAAGGGTTTGCCCACCGGCTTTTTCTGATTATCGAAAATTTGCATGATGACTTTACCGGGCAAATTAAGCCGTTTGCTCACCCTGCGCTCCAGGCTTTTGGCTTTAAAAAGATCGGCTACCGATTCAAGTTTAACGCAATAGTCCTTAATTTTAGGTTCCAAGCCGGGAACCGCTTCATTAAGTTTCGAGAGGCGGTCTTTTTCAAGAACGTGAAGTTTAACCGGGGAGTCAGTTATCACCGAGGTCGTACTGAAGGCATCGGCAAAAAAGAAAGTGTCTTCTCCGACCATGTCGCCGGGGCCAAGTGTTTTGAGCAAAATGGCCTTGTCTGCTTGCCGGTAGAACATTTTCAGCCGGCCTTTATCGATAAAGTAAAGTCGGGAGCAGATGTCACCCTGTTTAAAAAGCATATGATTGGCAGGGATTTCCTCAGGCTGCATGCCATAAAAAAGGGCGTTGGTTTCCGCCGCCACCAGGCTGGCATAGAGCTCGGACCAGGTGTCCAAATGCCCCTTATCGATCGCCTTGCTTTTTTCAGTTTCGATAGTTTCCCCGGTTTTAACGATTTCCTTGAGTGCCATCGAATCCACTTCAAACAGCCTGCCACGTAAGGCCTCGGCCTGTTCAAAATTTTTATCTTTGGCGGATTTGACAATCAATTCAGAAAGCAGTTGAACGGCAGCTTCTGTGTTGTCCTCACTCATATACTGCTCTATCAATTTCTCATGTTCAGATAAATCGCCCATGGTTTTCTCCCTTGCGGTCGAAAGCGTTCAAAGTTTCAGGATTTGGGGCTTCACCTTTGGACTTCGACCCCACACGCAGCGTTCCGGGTTTAAATGTTCTAGTTTGAAGTTTGAGGATCGCTTCGCTTCAGGTTTGAGGCAAAAAAGGATTTTCTCTATTATATTTCTGATCCACAAGATTTTGCCTCCAACCTCAGGCCTCCAACAACCGAAGGTTCCACCTCTGAACCTTGAACCCTGAACCTTTGAACCTTATTTAACCAGATTCTTCAGAACCTGCTCTGCCGCATTGGCCGTGGCATCGATGTGCTCATCAGCGTGTGCGCTGGAAAGAAATAATACTTCAAATTGGGAAGGGGCAATATACACGCCCTGCTGGCGCATGCCCTGGTAAAAGCTTGAGAACAACTCGAGGTCACAGGTTTTGGCATCTTCAAAGCAGGCGACATCCCGGTCTGTAAAAAACATGCCGAGCATCGATCCGACATGCTCGACTCTGGCCGCCACCCCGGCATTTTGCGCGGCGTTGGCCAGACCAGCCACCAGCCGGCTGGACTTTTCTTCCAAGGATTCATAAACACCGTCTATTTTGAGCTGTTCAAGGGTGGCGATCCCGGCTGTCATGGCAATCGGATTTCCAGATAGGGTCCCCGCTTGATAAATCGTCCCCTGCGGTGCAATCTGTGACATAATATCTTTTTTGCCGCCGTAAGCGCCCACGGGCAATCCCCCACCAATCACTTTGCCGAAACAGGTCAAATCCGGTACGATGCCGTAGAGTGATTGGGCACCGCCGTAAGCAACCCGGAAGCCGGTCATGACTTCGTCAAATATCAATACGGCTCCGTGCTTCTGGGTTAATTCCCGCAATGTTTCCAAAAAACCGTTTGCCGGAGGTACCATACCCATGTTGCCGGCCACCGGTTCAACAATGACACAGGCAATTTTTTCGCCTTTTTCGTCCATTACCTTTTCGATGGCGTCCGTATCATTAAATGGCAGAGATATCGTGTGCTGGGCAACGGCTTCCGGAACTCCGGGGCTGCCGGGTATCCCCAGGGTGGCAACACCCGAACCGGCCGCCACCAGCAACGTGTCGGCATGGCCGTGGTAGCAGCCATCAAATTTTATAACGAGGTCCCGGCCGGTTGCCCCGCGTGCCAGACGGATGGCGCTCATGGTGGCCTCAGTGCCGGAATTTACCATGCGTACGACATCAACCGAATCCACGGCGTCGATGACCATTTGAGCCAGCTGGATTTCCAGATCGGTGGGCGCACCGAAGCTGGTTCCCCGCTCCAGCACTGAAATAATGGCCTCCATCACTGCCGGGTGCCGATGGCCAAGGATCAGGGGACCCCAGGAGCCGATATAATCAATATAGCGGTTACCGTCGGCATCGTAGATCATACACCCCTCACCGCGCTCGATAAACAGTGGATCGGCCCCCACTGATTTGCAGGCTCGCACCGGGCTGTTGACCCCACCGGGAATAATATTGAGGGCACGCTCGTATAAAGATTGTGACTTTGTAAAATTCATTTTATCCTCATCCTTTCCATTATTAGAAAACAGGTTGACAATTCAATCTAAATTGCGCAGCTTCTAATGACAGTCGAGAATTTATCAAATAGATAGTTAAGGGTCAAGCAGGATTAGCTCATAGCTCATAGGAAAAACGAAATCACGGCCATAAAAACTCAAACCGTTGAATGGCACTAATTTCCAGAGAAATTCAATAAAATTGGAACTCTCCTTTGACTATCAGCTATGAGCTACGAGCTACAAGCTTGATTGCAAAGCAATCACTATGTCTCAAAAAGGATCTTCCAAACAACTTGCTAAATTTCTTAATTATGTCCTGGGCCGTCGACCCGATGAGTTCGGATTGGTGACAGACAAAGAAGGCTTTGTCAAAATCAAAGACCTGATAAAAGCCACCAGCGAAGAAGAAGGGTTGAAATACGTTCGCCGCGCCCATATCAACGAAATCATGATCACCCTGCCCAACCACGGCCTTGAAATCGCAGACCCTTTGATCCGGGCCCAAAACCGGGAAAATTTACCAAAGCAATCTTTTGCATTAGACCCCCCTAAACTGCTTTATACCTGCGTTCGTAAGAAGGCCTATCCCCACGTATTGAATAAGGGCATTCGACCCACGGGCTTTTCAAAAGTTATTTTATCCTCCAAAAGCGACCTGGCCGAGCGCATGGGTCGACGAAGCGATCATGACGCCGTTCTCCTGACGGTTCAGGTCAGCCAGTCCGAAGATAATGGGGTCGTTTTTTTTCAAGCCGGGGAATCCATCTTTATGGCCGAGTACATCCCGCCCGGTTGCTTTAGCGGTCCGCCGCTGCCCAAGGAACTGCCGGATACCCGCAAAGCAGATAAACTGCCAAAAGAAGGCCCTAAAATGCCTGCCGGAAGTTTTGCCCTCGATCTTAACAAAAAAGAACACCCGGCCACGCCTGGCGCCGGGCAAAAAAAGAGAACCAAAAAGCAAAAACCACGGCGGGAACGTCCGCCCTGGCGCAGATAAAATGATAGGTCAAGGGAAATGCCTAAAAGGCCAAGCATGCGATTAAAAACATCCTTCGCTTTAAGACTGCTCCTGATAATACTGATGGCCCTGACAGTTTCATGCCGGGGCCAGGGTGCCACCCAGGTGGCCGAATTTTCAAATCAATCTCAAATATTGCCCGCCACCATCACCGTAGTAAACTGGAACGCCCAGAAAGGGAACAATCCTCAATTTGCCTCCGATCTGAAATTGCTTCTTGAGCAGGAAAAGCCGGACATTGTATTCCTGCAGGAAGCCAAGGCCGATTTTTTTAAACCGGAACAGATGGGCGGCTATTTTGCCGAAGGCTGGAGCTACCCCTGGCCGGGTGGGGAGAGCGTCGGTGTTCTGACCCTGTCCCGGGTTCCACCCACCCGGATTGAACCGGTACCCACCCAGTACCGCGAATTCGACGTCACGGCCCCCAAGGTTTCGCTTGTCACCGAATACCCGCTGCCAGACGGGAAAAATCTGCTGACGTTAAATGTTCACCTGTTGAATTTTGAAGTCTGGTCGCTTAAAAAAATACGTTACCAACTGGAAGATTTAAAAGCCATTATGGCCGATCATACGGGGCCCATCGTTATGGCCGGTGATTTTAACACCTGGAATCAAAAAAGACTGGAATTGGTCAAAGAGATAACCCGGGATGTGAAATTAACCGAGGTAACCGATTTTCCCGATGGCCGCACCACCGGCGATACAAAATCGGAATTTTGGAATGATATTTTAGGTGTCGAAAGGAATCTGCCCCTGGATCGTGTCTTCTTTTTAGGTTTCGACCCCACAGACGCCCGGGTGCTGAAATATGACACATCTGATCACAAGCCGATATTGGTAAAATTGAAATTAAGATATCAGAATTTTTAATTGCCTTACATTGATGGGGCAATCCAGATAGCTCCCGTCAGATAGCTTGGTAAATACAGTCACACCTGTTAAGGCGGTCCAAAAGCCTTAGTCGACTTCCACCGGGTGCCAATCTCGAATGAATTTTCCCTCCGCATTCATCTCAAAGATGATTTGTCGAACCATCAACTGGCCCATGCTTTTTGATCCGAACAGTCCAACACTGAACCGGGCGTAGGTCATGGTCTCGGTGCGGCGTTCGATCAGAATATCCATTTTCTTTCCCTTGCCGTCCATATATCGAAAAACAGTTTGATCTTCTCCGATTTCCTTTTTCTCGAGATTGAGCGAAAGCACTTCTCCGGCGCGCAGGGTAGCCTGGACAACATCATCGTAGCGCGCAAGCCAGGCGCTATCTCCGGTTCCCATCCCGGTAGCATTGAATGCGACCGGAGTGGCGCTGCCTAATCCCTGCAATGCGAGCGGTGCCGCGCACCCACACAAACCCGTCAATAACAGACAAAATACTGCGCGTAAAACAACACTTTTTTCAATCATAGCTGTTCCTCGGATTTTATTGCTTAATTAAAAAGTGTCAAAATTTTCACCACCTGGTTTTACTCATTGTAATGTCAGGGACTATTTTTTATATTCCAATCCTTGGATGAGGTCTTCTGCAGCAGAGAACGGATCAATTCGGCGGTTTCTAAGATCTCCAAGAAGTGTGCGATGGGCCGGGGAATCTTGAATTTCACTGAAAATCCGATCAGCTGCCATCTCCATGACCAGCTGGCGAAAAAATTGAAATTCCCATTTGGCGTTATGTTCGTCGAACTGGCCGCTGTCCATTAAAAACTTGCGGTGCTGCCAGTAGGCGTCAACGAGTTCGACAATTCCACGGTCTTTTATCGCCACCGTTTTTAAAACCGGCGCCAGCCATTCATCTTGGGACCTGCTGCCCATGTCGAGCATGGCACGCAGCTGCTCGACCACATCGTCAGCACCGGGAGTATCGGCTTTGTTCACCACCAATAGATCTGCAATTTCAAGCAGGCCGGCTTTCATGGCCTGGATGTCGTCTCCCATTCCCGGCAGACTGACAACGGCGGTGGAATGGGCAAATTGCGCAATTTCCACCTCGTCCTGCCCTACCCCGACGGTTTCAATCAATATGACGTCATAGCCCATGGCGTCGAATACCAGCACCGCTTCCCGGGTGGTTTTAGTCAAACCGCCCAGGTGGCCGCGGGTCGCCATGGAACGGATAAAGACCCCGTCATCCTCGGTGTGGCGGCGCATCCGTATGCGGTCACCCAACAGGGCACCACCGGAGATCGGACTAGATGGATCGATGGCCACCACGGCGATCTTCAGTTTCCGGCGGCGGACTTCACTGATAATACAATTTACCAGGGTGGATTTACCGGAACCCGGCGGTCCGGTAATCCCCATAATAAAGGCCTTACCGGTATGCGGATACAGGCGTTTTAGAACTTCTATCCCGGCCAGGTCCCCCTCTTCCAATTGCCGGATTAGACGAGCTCCTGCAAGCTGGTCACCACGGATAATGTCCTGGGCATCAATCTTCATAAGAATCAGTCCTAGGCATGCTTTTTGACACTTGAAACTGTTTCAAAAAAGAATGGCAGGTGCGTTTCTTGATACGCAACCTGCCATTTAATTAACACGTAATTGAGCGATAGGGAAATTATTCTTTCGGTTTTCCCATCACTTCCGTAAACATCTGCTCATCCCAAAGTCTGGAATCAGAGACATTCTGACGGAATTTGATAAAGTCGATGGTGTCCTGGCCCGTGATCTTCTTGGTATTGAAGGCCCCGAAGCCCAGGAAGGCCTCGCCGCTCATGTTAGCTGCCAGCCAATGGCGGTTGCCGTTTTTGGCAATATCCCAGAAGTATTTCTTTTTCTGTCGTATACCATCGATGGACTTGATCAGGCAGCCGGGGAAGAGATTGGCAAAGGTCCAAATGATCTTGCTAATTTCTTTGTCCAGCAGTTCAAAGTCTGCGTTGGCCTGGTGCTCTCTTACCAGCGCCCGCGCTTCTTTTAACGCGTCACCCTTTTTAAATTCACCATAAACAATTTCACCGTCTTCAACATATTTGTCGGTAACGATCTGGGGATTGCGAACCCATTCACCGTCAATTTTTAAGACCGGCACGGCCTTGCTGATCAGGTTTTTGGCCTTCATTTTGTAAGCCGACCACATCTCGCAGGAAACGCAGTTCCACATGGCGTCCTCACTGCTGAGCATCCAGGGTAAGAAGTCCGATGAACCACCGTCCGGAGCCGATCCGTGGCGCGGACCGGCCTGACCGAAGATGGCCAGGTCCGAGGCAAGGGTCAGGTCGCAGGCCATCCCGATTTCCTGGCCGCCGGCAACCCGCATGCCGTTCACCCTGCAAATAACCGGTTTTTTGCAGGCCAGAATGGAATCCACCATGTGGTTAAAAAGCTCCATATACTGACCATATTCATCCGGCCGTTTGCTGTAAAATTCACTGTATTCCTTGGTGTTGCCGCCGGTGCAAAACGAATAAGGGCCGGTTGCTGTGAAAACAACCGCGACCACAGTGCGGTCAAGGGAAGAATTCTCAAATCCCGCGATCACGCCTTTGACCATCTCGGTGGTGTATGAATTGTACTGTTTGGGATTGTTCAGGCGAATGTATGCAACATACAATCCGTCCTGCACATTGCCCTTGGGATCTGCGAGGGGGCGTTTTTCATAGACCACGCAGGGAGCGTCTGCATCTGTTCCCCAGTGGCCATCAGTATGAAGCATGTGGTCCTTTGGTTCGTTGTCTCTCGGCATCCAGTCTAAAGACATAATTTTTTCCTCCTTAGTTTCTAAATTTTGATTTATTTGTATACATGGTGTCAATTCATTTGGATTTCCCGTTAAAAATCAGGCGTCAGCACGATGCGTTGGTCCGGGGAAACACTATGCGCTTCGTCAAAGGTTTCCACGATGCTGCTCATCGGTCGGGTCTGTACGAAGGCATCGATGTTAATTTTCCCCGATGTCACCATGTCCAAAACGATGGGATAGTATTCAGGCAGACAACCCCAGGTTCCAATGATTTCAGCATCAAACGCCATCAGTCGGCCCATCATGTATTCGCTCTTGCCCATTCCGAAACCGACCACAATCAATTTGCCGATAAAACTCAGCAGCGCCAGGCCAATGTCCTGTCCGGCACCGGCCCCGGTGACTTCAAAAATCTTCCAGCCGAATCCCGGCAGGCCATTTTCCTTGCAAATGCCCTTAAACTCCTTGGACACCGCACGCGCATCCTTGTCGGTGGAATTAATAACAAAATCAGCGCCATATTTGAGAGCTCGATCCAGTTTGGCCTGGTTACGGGCGATACCGATTACCATGTTGGCACCGAGGGCTTTAAGAGTTTGCCCCATGTACTGTCCGACACCGCCGGTGATACCGATAACCACCACATTGTCTCCCGGTTGGAAATCCGCCCTTTTGGCTGCCTGGTAAGGCGTGGTGGCAGCATCCGCCACTACCGCCAGATGCGCCAGAGGAATGTCCCCCCGGTTTTTGACTTCACATAAATCTATGCTCGGTACCGGAATGTGGCTCGCAAACCCGCCGTAAATTCCCAGGCTGTTGCCCGGCATTTTCTGATTGAGACATCTGTTGCCGCGGCCGGTTTTACACAAAATGCATTGGCGGCAGGGCATGACTGCCGGAATGATCACCTCTTTGCCGACCCAGGCATCATCACCAGCTACAACTGTGCCTGAAATTTCATGGCCCAGGGTCAATGGCGGCTTGGAAACGGTCGGCACACCATCATAAAAATAGCCGAGGTCCGTGTGGCATACACCACATCCGGCAACTTCCACCAGAACCTCGCCGGGTTTTAAATCCGGCACGGGAATTTCGGTCTTTTCAATCTTGCCCGGAGTAACCTCCTTGGTCTCTCTATCGCGTGAAGTCGGTTGAACCATTTGCCAGGTCAAAATTTTGTCAGGTACTGCTGCCATATTATTCCTCCTTGTCCTTATTATTCGCTAAAATTATAAACTCTAACGCAATATAAAAATGCTCTCATGTCTGAGATTTTATCCCAGCCATGGAATCATGGAATCTTGGCCTCCGGCTCGTCGAGCCTACCCTCCGGCCTGTAAGTCCTACGGGCTGGAGGCGGTCTCGGAGAGATT
>Ga0255046_10000532_pt1 | contig 10339 bp, 11 predicted proteins | sample BC1_12_27_MG_FD_183632 | JGI IMG/M metagenome (GOLD analysis project Ga0255046, IMG submission 183632) | Seawater microbial communities from Strait of Georgia, British Columbia, Canada - BC1_12_27 | ecosystem: Environmental > Aquatic > Marine > Strait | place: Canada: British Columbia...
AAACGAATGACGTTATTTGAAGAATATTTTGACTTCATTAGATCCTCAGATCCTCACCCAAACAATCCATTACGAATAGTTAGCGATCCGCATCTTATCCTTTCCGGGAGCACCGGCCCGAAACGTGTCGCTTGAGGCCGGCTGGCAATCTCTGCAAGGCACAAAATGCTGCTTTTTTGCTTCCTGAACACTTAAGAAGGTGATCGTGTTTTTTGGTTTTATTTTAAGCGTCCATTTACAATCCGGGCAATGAAACACATCTGAATTTTTATTGGCGACATAGCCATCATTGGCACTGCTGTTGGCGGTGGTCTCGCGCGTTTGACCAAACGTCCTGGAATTGGATATTCCCAAACGATTCATGGAACTGCCAAGTAAGCATTTTACAATTTTCTCAACCGACCCGGTTTCAATGGTATCCGGAACTTGTCGACCGGTCGTCAGAAAAGACAGGGGTAATGGATTGTCAACTAACAGATTGATTAAATTGCCAAATGTGGCGCTCTCATCCAGCTTCGTGAAAATCAGATACTGAACTGCAATTGCGCGCAATCGCTCAATGGTGTTGAAAAGATCGGCTTCTTTGGACCCCGCACTCAAAAGCAGGTGAATTTCAATTGATCGAATCGCTTCTAAATAAGACTTAAGATCATCAATCTCGCTGTGGCTTTCAGAATTAATCCCGGGCGTATCGACAAGGATAAGGTCATGTTGCCGGTATTCATGGACGGCCGCCGTAAAGGCGGTGGGGGTGGCCGCTGATTTAACGGGAATTCCGATAGCCTTGCCGTAAATTTTCAGTTCCTCTGTGGCCGCAATGCGGTAAGAATCGATCGTAATGAGGGCGACCTTCTTGTTACGCTCGATGACTTGCTTGGCAGCCAGTTTAGCGATTGCCGTTGTTTTACCGACACCGGTGGGCCCGATAAAGGCCAGCACCTTAGGGCCGGCTTTTGTTCGAGAGGCCCGCCTTGGTATGTGTCTTTTTTGTTCGAGCGCAGCGCTGATCTTTGATATGATCTTATCCTTTAAATCGATTCGGTTGGCTTGAATTTCTTTTTTGATGACTTCGACAAGATCCTGGGCAACGTCACGGTTGACCCCTTGGGACAGAAGATGCTGAAAGATGCCGCCTAGGGCGTCATCATTTTTCACGCTATGACCGCTGCCATAATTCGGAAGTGGCCGTCGATGGGCAAGTGATTTTATCCTGTTCTGAACAGAATTCATGAAAATCTTTTTGGGGGGCCCGGCGGGTCGGCCGCTGGGGGGGGCGGCGGCGGGTCGGCCGCCGGGATCGCCAGCCGCTAGAGCGGCTGAGTATGGAACCGAATTTGATGAATCCGGAGAATGGTAAGTGTCGGTTGCCGCGGTTACCTCGACCCCGGCCGTTTTGACCGAGCCAAAAAGTCTATGCTCCACCTTCAGGCTGCGCGCGGATAAAATCACGGCTTCAGGACCAAGCTCACGTTTGATCAATCGTAAGGCCATCGTCATATCTCTGGCTTCAAAGCGTTTAATCTGCATGGTTAAGCTCCAGCATATCTACGGATTGTATTTCAATGTTGCTGAGTATTTCGTCATATGACAAAACAGTAATATGGGGCAAAAAGCGATCTGCCAGCAGTTTAAAATGGGGCCGCACTTGGGCGGAACACAACACCATCGGCGGGTAGTCTGCCGAAGACATTTTCTCCAGACCGCGGGCCAGGTTGTTCATTATCTGTTGTGCAATCGAAGGGTCCAGCGACAAAAAGCTGCCCTGATCGGTTTGTTGCAATGCCTCAGAAATGGCTGATTCTACACTGTGTCCCAGGGTGACGGCCGCAATTTTGCCTTCAGCGTTTTGATGCATCTTGGTTATGGTACGCGCCAGCACCTGTCGCACCCGCTCGGTCAATATATCCAGATCCTTGGTTACAGGAGCCCAGTCGGCCAGCGTTTCTAAAATCGCCAACATATCTCGAATGGGAACCTGTTCCCGCAGTAAATTTTGCAGCACTTTAACCACGCCGCCTAAGGGTAATAAATTGGGGACCAATTCCTCCACAACCTTAGGATGGGTATCTTTCAAGGTATCCAATAATTGCTGGACATCCTGCCGGCCTAACAATTCGTGGCAATGCTTTTTAACGATTTCAGACAGGTGCGTTGTCATTACGGTTGCCAGATCCACTACCGTAAACCCCTTTGCCAGGGCATTTTCTTTGGCATCTTCCTTTATCCACAGTGCCGGCAATCCATAGGTGGGTTCTTGGGTCGGAATGCCGTCTATTTCATCTTCGGCGGTACCTGGATTCATCGCCAAATAGTAATTGTTCATCAGTTCCCCTCTGGCGACTTCATTGCCCTTAAGCAAAATGGCGTACTCACCGGGCTTTAGCTGCATATTGTCCTGGATATGAACCGGTGCAACTATGATGCCGACCTCGCGCGCAATCTGTCTGCGAAGCGATTTAATTCGATCCAGCAGCTGCCCATCCTGCTCGATGTCCACCAAAGGGATAAGCCCGTATCCGACCTCGATTGCCAGAGTATCCAGCGGCGGCAGGGCCTCAAACTGGTCTGCCGGAATGACCTGTTCGTCCTGCATTTTTTGTTCATCTTCCGCCCGGGCGGTTTCCCTCATGGATTGAAAAATAACGTAGGCCAATCCACCGGTCAGAACCGCCAGGACCATAAAAGGAATCGTCGGAAGCCCGGGTACCAGACCAAATCCGAAAAGAACCCCGGACGCAACGGCAATGGCCTTGGGTTGAATCAAAATTTGAGCCGTAATTTCTTCTCCCAGACTTGATTCCGCACCGGCCCGGGTAACAATCACCCCGGCTGCCGTCGACACGATAAGGGCCGGCACCTGGGTGACCAGGCCGTCCCCGATGGTCAGCAAGGTATAATTTTGAGCGGCATGCGCAAAACTCATGTTGTTTTGGAAAACACCGATGGCAAGTCCCCCGATAATGTTAATTATGGTGATGACGATTCCGGCGACGGCATCGCCGCGCACGAACTTATTGGCACCATCCATCGCCCCGTAATACTCAGCCTCCAGAGAGATCAGTTCGCGCCGGTCGCGGGCTTCCTGCTCGTTTATAATTCCGGCATTCAGGTCCGCATCGATGCTCATTTGTTTGCCGGGCATGGCATCCAGGGTGAATCGGGCCGCCACTTCAGCAATTCGTCCGGCCCCTTTGGTAATCACCATAAAATTAATGGCCACCAGAATTAGAAACACGATAATTCCCACCAGATAGTTGCCACCCACTACAAAACCGCCAAAAGCCATTATCACCTTGCCGGCGGCCGCTGTGCCTTCATTGCCGTGCAGCAAAATGATGCGGGTGGAAGCGACATTCAGTGACAATCTAAACAAGGTGCCCAAAAGCAGAATTGAAGGAAAGGCGGATAATTCCAGAGGACGCTGTACATACATGCTGGCCAAAAGAATTATCAAGGACAATGTGATGTTGAATGATAGAAGCAAATCGAGCAGCATAGTCGGCAGGGGCATTACCATAAAGACCAGAATGCCCACCACTGCCACGGCCATGATGATATCGCTGTTTTTCGCGATATAGGGAAGTTGACCTGTAATTTGGGTCTGATTCGCCAATGCTTATTCCTTCAATTTATCCAGGTTAAGCTGTTTGATACATTCCTTTGAGTCGATAGACGTATGCTAAAATTTCAGCAACCGCCCTATAGAGCTCCACCGGTATAAATTCGCCGATTTCCACCATTTTAAACAAGGCCTGGGCCAATGGTTTGTCTTCGACCGTCGGCACCTGATGCTGGCCGGCAATCTTTTTGATACGTTCTGCAATATGGCCGGAACCTTTGGCGATTACCGTCGGCGCAATCATTTCACTGGCCTCAAACTTCAGCGCAACCGCCAGATGGACGGGGTTGGTGATGACAACATCCGCCTCGGGAACGGCCTCCATCATCCGGCGCGCCGCCATTTCAAGTTGAACTTTGCGAATTCTGCCTTTGACCTTGGGGTCTCCTTCGGCTTGTTTGTGTTCATCTTTTACTTCCTGTTTGGTCATCTTAATGCTTTCCTCAAATTGCCAGCGCTGATAGATGTAATCGAAAAACGCCAAAATGATCAGTGCCAGGCAAACCAGAAAAAGAATTTTAAATGCAACCCGTGCGATAAAAAGGAGAATGTCACCAACTTCTTGCTGCATCAGCGGGGGAAATCCCTTCATTTCCGCTTTGATAAGTCCATAAGAAATACCGCCGATAATAAGGAGCTTCATAATGGACTTGGCAAGCTCCACCAGCGACTTTGCGGAAATAAGTTTTTTCAACCCGGCGATAGGATTGAGCTTTGTCAGTTTGGGCCTCAAGGGCTCGCTATGCACCTCAAATCCCACCTGACCGATGTTGCCGACCATACCGGCAATCAGGATGGGCACAAACCAGGGTATCATAATCAAAAATAGCTTATTAAAAATTTCGACGGAAAAGGCACTGACATCGGATACGGTGTTGAGCCTCAAGGTGTCAAGATGTTGATAAACACCCCCGATAAACCCGGAGATGTTCCAGAACATCCACGACCCGCCAAAATAAAAAAAAGCCAAGGCGGTCATTAAAATCAAAACGGACGGGATCTCTCGGCTTTGGGCAACCTGCCCTTTTCTTCTTGACTCCAGCCTTCGTTTCGCAGTTCCTTTTTCGGTTCGTTCCTGTCCATTGCTATCCGGCATGGGTTACCTCAAATCCCGGTTATGAAACTGCTTTTAAAAGCAGCATAATCGTATCGCCCAGCTTGCTGAACAAGGTTTTCAGAAATGATGAAAAATAAGGTAGACAAAGGCCTACAAATAACAGACCCACTGCTATTTTTAAGGGCATCGCCACAAAAAATACGTTCATCTGGGGTATCGTGCGCGCGATCAGCCCAAAAGCAATGCTGGTGAGCAACAATGCGGCCATGACCGGTGCACCCACTTTAATGGCAATGACAAACATATTCCCTGCCATGCTCACAAGTTGTTCCATCAGCGAACTGCTTATCCTAAAACCAAAGGGCGGCACCAGCCGATAGCTATCCGCCAGCGCCCGTATAAACCAATGGTGGGCATTTATGGTGATAAAGATTAATAAAGCAAACATCTGATTGAATTGGGCTAAAAGCGGAATCTGCAGATTCGTGGATGGATCCATAACCCTGGCAATCGCCAGACCCATCTGGTAGCCGGCCAATTGCCCGGCCAGTTGCAGGCCGGCAAAAATAAAACTCACCGCCAGGCCAATGCTGATTCCCAGCAAGATTTCCCCAAAAATCCCGATGGCAAGGGGTGTGAGACCGGTAAGCGCCGGGAAATTCTCTAATTTTAAGATTGGAAACAAAACCGCGCTGGTAGCCAACGCCAATCCAACTCTAAATAAAAGCGGTATGCTTTGACTCTTAAAAATCGGCATGGTCATCAAAATCGAACCGACGCGCATAAAAATGAGAAAAAACATCTGCAGCTGCGGCAATGGAATCGAAACCGATATCATTCTTAAGCACCGATCCTACAAAGTTAGGCTTTAAGCCGGAATTAACGAATATAAATAACGATGTTGCTAAACAGATTCTGCGTAAACGTGACCATCTTCTCAACCATCCACGGTAAAAAGAATAACAGCGCACAGGCAACCGCCAGCATCTTGGGAATAAAGGTCATCGTCATCTCATTGATGGATGTGACGGACTGAAAGATGCTCACAGCCAACCCCACCAGTAAACCGGCCAGCAGCATCGGCGCCGCCAGCGAAATAGCTATTTTAATGGCTTCAAAAAAAAACCCGGTTAAGAATTCAGGCGTCATACAAAACTCCTGACCAATGAACCCACCAGTAAATTCCACCCATCCGCCAGAACAAATAACATCAACTTAAACGGCAAAGAAATCATGATCGGTGGCAGCATCATCATGCCCATCGAAAGCAAAACACTGGCCACCACCATGTCAATGATCAGAAACGGTACATAGAGCAGCAAACCGATCTGAAACGCGGTTTTGACTTCACTGATTATAAAAGAGGGAATCAAAACTGAGATCGGAATATCATCGACATCTTTTGGCCGTTCGACCTTGGCGATATCGACAAATAGGGCCAGATCCTTTTCGCGGGTCTGCTTGAACATAAATTTCCGTAAAGGCTCGGCTGCATTTTGAAACGCCTGCTGTTGACCGATTTTGTTGTCTAAATAGGGCTGCAATGCATTCTGGTTTATATTTTGCCATACCGGCGTCATGATAAAAAATGTTAGAAATAATGCCAGTCCGATGAGCACTTGATTCGGTGGCGCTTGCATGGTTCCCAATGCCCGGCGAAGCAGCGACAGCACAATGACGATCCGCGTAAATGAGGTCAGCATGACCAAAATGGCCGGTGCCAGGGAAAGAATCGTCATCAATAGAAAGATCTGCAGAACCACCGCCGTTTTCCCGGGATCCTTGGTTTCGTCCATGCCGATGGTGATAAAGGGGGCCGCGGCCTCCGGTTCTGCCGCTGCGCTGCTCTGGGGCGCTAACAGGACGGCAGCCAAACCGATTCCCAAAACCGCCACCAGAAGCAAAACACCAGGCGCACTCGAAATGCGTTTGTCTTTACGATACGTTCCGCACACGCGGTGATTTGAATTTGATGTTGACTCAGATAGGCTGCGCATATGCAGTTGTCTCAACATTATTCTCCGTTTTTGGGCGCCAGGAATCGACTCGTAATTTTATTTAGCTGGTCGGAAAAAGATGGAGCGATGTGCCCGGTTTCTTCTTTTTGGATTCGGTCAAGGATGTCTTTGTCCTCAATTTGGGTCAAGAGGCGAATCGAATCACCCGAAATTCCGATGACCAGAATGGCCCCCGGGACTTGCACCAGAGAGATGCTTTTCTTGATACCCATAACCTGATTGGCCAATACGCGAATCATTTTATCATGAGTGCGGCCGCTGTCTTTGCGCATAAACCGCTTCGTCAAAAAAAAGAAGAATCCTAATCCTCCCAAGACAAGACCCAGGGCGGCCAGCATCTTAAAAGCCGTGGCAAGCATGTCCGGCGTCGCATTCATTTCAACCTCTCAATACGTTCGATGGGGCTGATAATTTCAGTCAGACGGACGCCGTATTTTTCGTTGACCACGACGACTTCTCCTCTGGCCACTAGCTTTTGGTTTGCCAGTATTTCTAAAGTTTCCCCGGCCAATTTGGAAAGCTCGACCACGGAGCCCTGCCCCAGCTTAAGCAATTCATTGATCAGCATTTTGGTTCGGCCCAGCTCCACCGAAATTTCCAGGGGGATATCCAGCAGGAAATCCATGTTTCCGGAGGACTTGGTACCGGCTTCAGCACTGCGCTTTAACCTACCCGGGGCCTTTAGTTCCCTATCCGCCGGCTGTTTATCTTCCCCGGCCTCAACCATAGACGAGTTGTCATCTTGTTTTTGTTTTTCTTTATCAGAAGCAACCATCGTTAATTTATGCCTCCATTCGTATTTAACAATTTCACGATTTCCACGGCACGGTTTCCTTTAATTATTCCCGGATACCCCTGGTATTTTGGAACTTGATCTACACTGATGGAAATGAGGTCATCCGGGCCGGTTTTCAACTTGATGACGTCTTCGACTTGAAGACTCAATAAGTCTCGAACGGTTTGGGTTGTTTTTCCCAATTCAGCAATCACGCTCACAAACGTATCTTTTAATAATTCTTTCAGCTGCGGAGCCCAGGTATGTCCCCTATCCTTTTCCCGTAAATATTTTGGTGAAAGTTCTTCTTTTATCGGTTCCATCATCAGATAAGGAATGGCGATATGAAAGTTGCCGGAGAATTCTGGCCCTTTTAAGGCAAAAACGATAATCAACATAATATCGTTTGGCGGAACCAACTGAACAAATTCCGGCTTTGTCTCCATCTTCTTCAAAGTCATTTTTATGGCGTAAATACTCGACCAGGCTTGCTCTAATTTTATTAAAACGTCGCTGCCAAACTTTTTGATCATCCGTAATTCAATTTGGGTAAATTCGCGTACGCGGGTGGTGGGTTTGCCATCGCCGCCAAACATAGAATCGATTAGAGAAAAGACAAGATTTGGCTCGATGCATAGCAGGGCGCTACCGACCAGAGGTTCCATGCTGAACAAATTAAAGCTTGTCGGACTTGAAAATGCGCCGATGAATTCCTGGTATTTAACCATTTCGGTTGAAACAAACTCAATGACAACGGATCGCTGCAAAGAGGATGACAGGGTATCCTGCACCAAGCGGGTGAACTTATCATAAACTTCTTCCAACGCTGAAAATTGATCCCGCAGCATAAGATTTTGGGATGTTAGATTGTAGGGAACTGCTTCGACGTCTTTCTTCGTTTCCTGCTCCATATCAACATCACCTCTTTCCATTGCGGAAAGCAGGGCATCAATTTCTTCTTGCGTGAGGACTTGATTCGACATATGCAATTACTATTGGACCACGAATTCTGTGAAAAATATATTGTTCACAACACTTTTGGCAAAAAGGCCGTTGAGCTTGGTGATGATTTCATTTCTAAGCGCAATTTTGCCTTCCATGCTGGTGATGTCAGCAAAGCGCTTGGAGGGCAGTATCATCAGAATGCTGTCTCGTACCTGGGACAACCGCTGCTCGAGTTCGCCGGCAGCGGCGGATTCAACCAGTTCAAGATCCATGGAGACTCTCAAATAGCGGCTGCGTTCCTGGTCAGCCAGATTGACGATAAACGTTTCCAGCGGAAAAAGCGGGCCTAGCGCAGAAGCCTGACTTTGTTCGGTCCCTGAAGTAGCGGTCGGATTTCCCTGGGCGTCCATAGAGGATAATTTGCTCCACATCATAAAAAGGCCGCCTGCTAAGCCGATCGTTACGACTAATAAAACAGCAACAATTAGAAATATTAATTTATTTGACATTTTCCTCTTTGTCCTCCGATATCAATAGGATTTCAACCCGCCTGTTTTTAGCTCGATTATGCGGAGCGTCATTCGGGACAACAGGCCTGGATTCACCATATCCCACCGCGGAAAGCCTATGGGGATTAATGTTGCTGACTTCAGCAAAGTATTTAACAACATTTACGGCGCGTGCGACAGACAACTCCCAGTTGGAGGGAAATCGTTTGGTCTGGATGGGAACATTGTCCGTGTGGCCTTCCACCCGCACGGCATACGGCCCTTTTTTTAATACTGCAGCAATCTTATCCAAAAACGAGAATCCTTCGGGATGAATGGCAGCTTTGCCAAAATCAAAAAGCACGCGATCTTCAAAAGAAAGACGGGCTCCCCGATGACTCAGCGTCACCTGGATCCCAAGATCTGATTCTAAATCTTGCAGGACGTCGGCAGTTAAGGTTCCTATAACCTGCTTTGTATCCGGGGCTCTTTTCCCATCGGGTTGGGTGTCGATATGCGACATATCTTCAATGGGTTGCGGATCCTTAACACTGACCGAAACCTTTTGCCCTTCCCTTAGAATCCCGAGCCCGCTTTGCAGCGCATACTGAAATTCCTTTATCTTATCCGTGTTAATCGAACTCATCGAGAACAACAAAACGAAAAAAACCATCAGCAGCGTCACCAGATCATTAAAGGTGGTCAGCCAACCGGAAGATACGCTGTTTTCGCTCTCAGATTTTCGCTGCTGTCTTCTCAAGAGATCTCCTCAATCTTTTTCTGCTGGGGATCATTGGTGATAAAAATAATTTCGACGCGACGGTTCTTGGCCCGATTCGCAGGCATATCGTTGGGGGCCAGGGGCTGAAATTCACCAAAGCCCACCGCCGCCAATCGTTGCGCATCGATGTGGTGCGATTGTAAAAAGTATCTGAGAACATTTACAGCCCGGGCCGTCGATAAGTCCCAGTTTGATGGAAACAGCTCGGTATGGATGGGTAGATTGTCCGTATGCCCTTCAATTCTTATGAAATAGGAGGTCCGCGCAATAATGTTCCCAATCTTCTCAAGTAATGGCAGACCTTGCGGTGATAGGGTCGCGATCCCTGAATCAAAGAGAGCGTGGTCAGACAATCGCATCACCAGACCTTCTTTGGAAATAGAAAGATTGATGTCATCCTTAAGATCGAACATATTGGAAAGCAGATTGAGCTCTTCCATAATCTTAGCCAGAGCCGATCTAGCGTCCACAAGATCCGCGGATTCCGGCATCACAACCGTGCCTGGATCAAGTTTCGCTCCCCACGGCAGAATCGTCATCGCACTGGCAAACGACCGCACAAATTGCATAACTTTGGCTTGCTCCATGGTTGAAAAGGCGCTCAGCATGATAAAAAAGCAAAGAAGAATGAGAACGAATCCAGTGTATATGACTTC
>Ga0255046_10000533_pt1 | contig 10332 bp, 8 predicted proteins | sample BC1_12_27_MG_FD_183632 | JGI IMG/M metagenome (GOLD analysis project Ga0255046, IMG submission 183632) | Seawater microbial communities from Strait of Georgia, British Columbia, Canada - BC1_12_27 | ecosystem: Environmental > Aquatic > Marine > Strait | place: Canada: British Columbia...
CCAGCAATCAGGATTTCGCGCATGTCAGTGTTTCCGGAGGTTCAAAGGGCGCGCAAGGATACCGAGGCTGACCCGGCAAATCAACGCACATACGTCCACGATCACGCCGCCGCTTCGGCCACGACCGAGGCGAGGCGGTTGGCGAGGTCCAGCACTTGCTGCTGGTCTTCACCCTCCACCATGACACGAATAACGGGCTCGGTACCCGAAGCGCGCAGCACAACCCGGCCCTTATCCGCCAGTTCACCCTCCGCGATCGCGACAGCGTCCTGGACCTCCGCGGACTCGCCCGGGTCCATGCGGCGCTCGGTGCGGACGTTGACCATCGTCTGTGGGTATTTGGGCATGCCCGCCGCAAGTTCGGACAACGGCTTACCGCTATCCTGCATCACCGCAAGAACCTGCAGGGCGCAGATGAGGCCGTCGCCCGTCGTTGTCTTGTCGAGCACCAGCATGTGTCCGGAGGTCTCACCGCCCAACACCCCACCGCTATCTCTCAGGGCCTCGAGCACATAGCGATCCCCAACACTGGCCCGACGAAACTCGATCGCCTGCGCTTTGAGTGCGTGTTCAAGCCCCAGGTTACTCATGACGGTGCCGACAACCGGGCCCTTAAGCTCGCCCTTTTTCTGGCGCGCCGTCGCGAGGATATACAGCAGCTGGTCACCGTCGATCAAATTGCCGTTCTCGTCGACCATGACCACACGATCGCCGTCGCCATCCAGGGCCATACCGACGTCGGCACGGACAGCCGGCACCGTCAGTCGCAATAGATCCGGGGCCATCGAGCCGCATCCGTCATTGATATTCCGACCGTTCGGAGAACAACCGATCGGAATGACTTCGGCGCCAAGGGCACCCAGCGCTCGCGGCCCTACCTTGTATCCGGCCCCGTTGGCACCATCGAAAACGATCTTGAGACCTTCGAGACTGAGCCCATCAGGCATGCTGGCTGTGCAGAACTCCTGGTAACGAACGCGCGCGGTGTCGATACGCTTGGCCTTACCGAGCGCCTGTGACTCCAGCGTAATCGCCCGGTTTTTCAGGTGCTTCTCAATCTCGTATTCGACCGCATCGGTTAGCTTGGAGCCCGTGCTATCGAAAAATTTGATGCCATTGTCGTAGTAGGGGTTGTGTGAGGCGCTGATAACCACACCAAGATTGGCGTTGAATTCCTGGGTCAGGTGGGCGATGCCCGGTGTCGGTAGCGGACCGAGCAGCAGCACGTCAGCGCCAGCCGCGACGAAACCGGCCTCAAGTGCGGATTCGAACATATAGCCGGACAAGCGCGTGTCCTTGCCGATCACCACGGTACCGCCGGTCGGAACCAGCACCTGCGCGGCCGCGCTCGCCAAGCGCATCGTGAAATCGGCGGTCATCGGATCACTGCCGACCGTCCCGCGGACGCCGTCGGTGCCAAAGAATTGCTTACTCATAATTTTCCGCCTCTCTCCAAAACTGCCTGCGCAACCTTTAGCGCATCGACCGTTGCCTTCACATCGTGTGCGCGAATGATCGACGCGCCCTGCATCACCGCAACAACCGCCGCCGCCACACTCGCCGGCATGCGCTCGCTGGTTTCCCGGTCGGTCAGTGCGCCCAAGGTCGATTTCCTTGAAATACCGACGAGCAACGGCCGCTCGCGCACCCGCAATTGTCGCAGATTTGCGAGCAACTCGACATTGTGGGCGTGCGTTTTGCCGAAACCGAAACCCGGATCGACAACAATAAGCTCCTCGTTCAGCCCTGCAGCGACACACGCATCAACCCGGTCGGCAAGGAAGGACGACACCTCCGCGACGACATCCCGGTATTGCGGCTTGTCCTGCATTGTCCTCGGCAAGCCGCGCATGTGCATCAGGCAGACAGGCACCTTGAGAGCGACCGCCGCGGACAGCGCGTCCTCCGCCTGCAAGGCAAAAACGTCGTTGATCATCGACGCGCCGGCCGCGACCGCCTCACGCATGACACGCGGTTTGCTCGTATCAACAGAAATCAACACATCCTCAACAGCCCTGATGGACTCGATGATGGGCAACACGCGGTCGAGTTCTTCTTGCTCACCGACGCTTTTCGCACCGGGACGCGTGGATTCGCCACCGATGTCGATGATCGCGGCGCCGTCCTCCGCCATCGTCACCGCCTGGCGCAACGCAATATGAGGATTGTCAAAACGCCCGCCATCGGAGAAAGAATCCGGCGTAACGTTGAGTATGCCCATGACGGCGGGCGCCGGGATGTCGAGTGAACCTAGGCGCAAAATGTTCTTCTTATTCAAGCCTTGATCAGCGCCCTACACGCCCGCGATGCGCTTGATCGATTGGCTAATGCTCGCGCGCGGGGCCGCCTATAGCGCCCTTGGCGTCTGATTCCGCGGTCGCAGATCCATCATCGCCGGGCGTCCCGGGCTCGATCGTATCGTCCCAGTCTTCAGGCGGTTGCGGCTCACGACCCTCCATGATGTCCTTAATCTGCGTTTCGTCAATGGTCTCGTACTTGATCAACGCATTGGCCATGGCGTGCAGCTTCTCGATATGCTCGCTCAGCATATTCCGTGCGCGCTCATAGTTGCTGTCGATAATCCGCCTGACCTCTTCATCGATTGCATGCGCGGTATCGTCCGATACTTGTTTGTGCTGGGTCACCGAGCGGCCGAGGAAGACCTCGCCGTCGTCTTCACTGTAGGTCAGTGGACCGAGGCGCTCCGACAGTCCCCACTTGGTTACCATGTTGCGGGCAATCTCGGTAGCACGCTCGATGTCGTTCGATGCGCCCGTTGTTACGCCCCCAGTGCCGTTGATCATCTCCTCGGCAATGCGGCCGCCGAACAGGCTCGAAATGCTGCTCTCAAGTTGCTGCCTGGACATGCTGTATCGATCTTCTTCAGGCAAGTACATCGTGACACCGAGCGCCCTGCCGCGCGGAATAATCGTCACTTTATAAACAGGATCGTGCGCCGGTACGAGGTAACCCACGATCGCGTGGCCGGCCTCGTGATAAGCCGTGTTGAGCTTCTCCTTCTCGCTCATCACCATGGAACGGCGCTCCGCGCCCATCATGATCTTGTCCTTGGCCTTCTCGAACTCATCCATGCTTACGACACGTTTATTGGATCGTGCCGCGAACAAAGCCGCTTCATTGACGAGGTTGGCGAGATCGGCGCCCGAAAAACCCGGCGTGCCGCGTGCAATGATGCCCGGTCGGACGTCTTCGCTGAGCGGCACTTTGCGCATGTGGACCTTCAGGATCAGTTCGCGGCCTCGAACATCCGGTAATGGCACCACCACCTGGCGATCGAAACGACCCGGGCGCAACAACGCCGGATCCAGCACATCTGGCCTGTTGGTTGCGGCAATGACGATAACGCCCTCGTTACCCTCAAAGCCATCCATCTCCACCAGCATCTGGTTCAACGTCTGCTCACGCTCGTCGTGCCCGCCGCCAAGCCCGGCACCACGATGCCGCCCAACCGCGTCGAGTTCATCAATAAAGATGATGCAAGGCGCCTGCTTCTTCGCCTGATCAAACATGTCGCGCACGCGCGAGGCACCCACACCGACAAACATCTCCACGAAATCGGAGCCCGATATCGTGAAGAATGGCACCTTTGCTTCGCCCGCAATTGCTTTGGCGAGCAGCGTCTTGCCCGTGCCAGGCGAACCGACCATCAGGACCCCTTTCGGAATCTTGCCGCCCAAGCGCTGGAACTTACTCGGGTCTTTCAAAAACTCGACGATTTCGGATAGTTCCGCTTTCGCCTCTTCGATGCCCGCGACGTCGGCAAACGTTACGCCGACCTGGTCCTCACCGAGAAGCCTGGCCTTGCTCTTGCCGAAAGACATCGCGCCGCGGCCACCGCCGCCGCCCTGCATCTGGCGCATGAAATAAATCCAGACACCGATCAGCAACAGGATAGGAAACGAACTGATCAGCAGTTGGCCAATCAGGCTCTGCTGTTTCTTTTCGGCACCGGTAAAGGTCACACCGTTCTTATCGAGCAAACCGATCAATGTGTTGTTGTCGGTCTCCGGACTTACGGTGTAGAACTGCAACGGCTCGCTCTTGCCGAAGCGGATCTGATCGTCATCTATAACGGCGATCGCCACTTGTCCCGAGCGCACTTGCGTGAGGAACTCCGAATAGTCTTTCTTTTGCGGCTGCCCGCCACTAACGCCTGACAGGCCCTGCACCACCGACAGTAGTACGACGATGATGACGATAAAGACCAGTATATTTTTTGTTAAATCATTCACATTCGGATTCCGTGCAACTCCGGGCGCCAGGACCATGCAATCCAGGCAAATCAGTAGCTTTTGACACTACTACAAACGGTAGTTCCTCGCTACCAAGTAAACCTCACGACTGCCAGGTCTGGAAGCCTTGGGCTTCATGACCCTGACGCGCTCAAATGAACGTCTTGCATCGACTACCAATGCATCAAATCCTTCGCCCTGAAACACCTTGCAGACGAAGCTGCCTTTGGGCTTCAGCAACCTACGCGCCGTGTCGAGTGCAAGCTCCACCAGGTACATTGACCTGGGTTGATCGACCGCCTTCGAACCGCTGATATTGGGGGCCATATCGCTCAATACAAGGTCGGCACCGGCCTCACCGATCAACTCCAGCAATTGACCATAAACTGCCTCATCCCGAAAATCGCCCTGGATGAACTCGACATCCGGCAAAGAATCCATTTCGAGAAGGTCAATTGCGACAATTCGCGCCCTGCCCTTGAGCATTTTGGATACATACTGACTCCAGCTGCCTGGCGCAGAACCCAGGTCGACGCAGACCATATCCGGCCGCAACAGCCGCTCTTTCTGGTCGATTTGCTCCAGCTTGTAAACAGCGCGGGAACGCCAACCTTCTTTACGTGCCCGCTGCACATACGGGTCACGCTCCTGTCGCTCGTACCAACTGCCACCGGTGCGCCGCGGCTTGCTCACCGCGCGCATCCGAAAGCCGTAGGATTCATTATCGACACACTGCTACACTGCGCGCCCATGAAACTAAGCGAATCCCAAAAGAAATTTCTGCGCGGCCGTGGCCACCCACTGAAACCCGTGATCATTGTCGGCGAATCCGGACTGAGCGAATCTTTGCTCGCAGAATACGAGTCAACGCTGAACCACCACGAACTCATGAAGATACGAGTGCGCGTTGGTGACCGGGCGGCGCGTGATGAGATCATTGAAAAACTGTGCTCAAAAAGTTCAGCAAACCTGATTCAACGTATTGGCAATGTCGCACTGCTGTATCGCCCAAACCTGAATAAGAAAACCGAAAAACGAATTCGCTTGCCGTCGAATTAAAACGAGACCTGCCGTTTATTCGTAGCGGACCTCGATCACCTCGTACGTCTTCAGCCCATCGGGGGCCTGGAATTCAATAACGTCGCCCTCGTTCTTGCTAATCAGCGCACGCGCGATCGGTGAGGTATACGACAGCAAGCCGTTCTTGATATCGGCCTCATCCTCGCCGACGATCTTGTAGGCAAAATCCTTACCCGTATCTTCGTCGATCAGTTCGACGGTAGAGCCAAATACGATCTTGCCGCGAGCGTCTATCGCCGTGACATCGATGACGTGAACGTGCGACAGTTTGCCTTCGATTTCCTTGATACGACCCTCGATGAAACCTTGCTGTTCCTTGGCGGCATGATACTCGGCGTTTTCCTTAAGGTCGCCATGCGCACGCGCCTCGGCGATCGCCTTGATAACGACTGGGCGATCAACACTTTTCAGTCGCTTGATTTCATCCTGCAACAGCTCATGGCCGCGTACCGTCATGGGCACCTTGCTCATGCCACCACCTCATTGTGCAAATCCTGTAATCGATTGACGTCGCCGGTATCCAGATGCTCCATCGCCCGGCAAGTCGCGATCGCCGCTCCCAACGTCGTGTAGTACGTCACGCCCCTGCGCACCGCCTCGGCACGAATCGACACGGATTCGTTAATTGCCTGCTTTCCTTCCGTGGTGTTTACGATCAAGTCAATCTCGCTGTTCTTAATCATGTCCACGACGTGCGGACGTCCCTCGCGAACCTTGTTCGCCCGCCGGCATGATACACCGGCCTTTGCCAGGCACTGTGCCGTCCCATGTGTTGCGACGATATCGAAGCCCATTTCGTGCAGCAATTTGCCAAGCTCAATCGCCGTTTCTTTGTCGCGCTCTCGCACGCTCAACAACGCCGTGCCCTGCCGCGGCAAAACGACGCCGGAAGCCAATTGCGCTTTCGCGTACGCTTCGCCGAATACCCGGCCGACGCCCATCACCTCGCCCGTCGACTTCATTTCCGGCCCAAGAATCGGATCACTGCCCGGGAACTTGATAAACGGAAACACGGATTCCTTAACTGAAAAATACTCCGGGGTTCGCTGCTTCACGATGCCTTGCTTGGCAAGTGATTCGCCAACCATAACCTTGGCGCCAATCTTGGCAAGCGGCACGCCGGTGGCTTTGGATACGAAAGGCGCTGTACGCGATGCGCGAGGGTTGACTTCGAGCAGGTAAACCACATCGCCCTGAATGGCGAACTGCGTGTTCATCAAACCGAGAACCTTAAGCCCCTTCGCGAGCTTCACGACCTGCTCTTCGAGTTCCTGCTGTATTTCCGCTGTCAGCGTGAACGGCGGCAAGGAGCATCCGGAGTCGCCAGAGTGAACACCGGCCTGCTCGATGTGCTCCATGACTCCACCGATTAATACTCGCTCGCCGTCGCTGATACAGTCGACGTCGACTTCGGTTGCGAGGTCCAGGAAACGGTCAAGCAGCACGGGGCTGTCGTTAGACACATTGATTGCCGCATCCATGTACACCGCCAGATCTTCGTCGTTGTGCACGATCTCCATGGCACGGCCGCCAAGCACGTAGGACGGTCGCACAATGAGCGGGTAGCCAACGCCGGACGCCAATTCCAGCGCCTCCGCCTTGCTACGCGCGGTGCAGTTGGGTGGCTGCTTGAGTCCGAGATCCTCAACGAGTTTTTGAAACCGCTCGCGATCTTCGGCCAGGTCAATCGAATTCGGCGAGGTGCCTATTATCGGCGCGCCTGCCGCTTCGAGCGCCTGGGCCAGTTTCAACGGCGTCTGTCCGCCGTATTGCACGATAACGCCCTTCGGTTTTTCCTTCTCGATGATCTCCATGACATCTTCGAAGGTCAGCGATTCGAAATACAAACGGTCCGACGTGTCGTAGTCCGTCGAAACGGTTTCAGGGTTGCAGTTGACCATGATCGTCTCATAGCCCGACTCTTTCAGCGCGAGCGATGCATGCACGCAGCAGTAGTCGAATTCGATGCCCTGCCCGATGCGATTGGGGCCACCGCCGAGAATCATGATCTTGGGCCGATCGGTTGGTTCTGCCTCACATTCTTCATCGTAAGTGGAATAGAGGTAGGCCGTCGTCGTGGCAAACTCCGCGCCGCAGGTGTCGACGCGCTTGTAGACCGGCCGTATGCCGAGTTCCAGGCGCTGCGTGCGAACGACGCTCTCATCAATCTCGAGAATCTCGGCCAGGCGAGCGTCAGAGAATCCCTTGCGCTTGACCGCCCACATCTTCGCCTCGTCCAGCCCCTGCAAACCGGCGACCCTCACTTCAACTTCGACATTGACGAGGTCGGCGATCTGCACGACAAACCAGGGATCAATGCCGGTTATCTCGGAAACGTCGTGAAAGGAGTAGCCGTGGCGTAAAGCATCGGCCACATATAACAAGCGATTCGCACCGGGCATGCGCAATTCGTGGCGCAAACGGTCGCGATCCATATCGGTTGTGATCTGGCCACAAATCTCGTTTAGCCCGGTAATCCCGGTTTCCAGCCCGCGCAGGGCTTTTTGCAGCGATTCCTGAAAATTTCGACCGATGGCCATGACTTCGCCCACCGATTTCATCTGCGTCGTCAGGCGATCGTTCGCCCCCGGAAATTTCTCGAACGTGAAGCGAGGAACCTTTGTCACGACGTAGTCGATCGTTGGCTCAAACGAAGCCGGCATCGAACCGCCGGTGATCTCGTTCTTTAGCTCGTCCAGCGTGTAACCGATCGCCAGTTTGGCCGCGATCTTTGCGATCGGGAATCCCGTTGCCTTCGACGCCAACGCCGAAGAGCGCGATACCCGGGGGTTCATTTCGATTATCAGTACGCGGCCGGTCTCGGGACACACAGCAAACTGTACGTTGGAGCCGCCGGTATCGACCCCGATTTTCCGCAAGACATCGATGGACGCGTCGCGCAGCCGCTGGTACTCCTTGTCAGTGAGCGTCTGCGCGGGTGCAACCGTTACCGAGTCGCCCGTATGGACACCCATGGGGTCAAGGTTTTCGATCGCGCAGACGATGATGCAGTTGTCGTTCCGGTCGCGGACGACCTCCATCTCAAACTCTTTCCAGCCGATCACCGATTCTTCGAGCAATACCTCGGTCGTCGGCGACATCTCGAGCCCGTGGGCAACGATTTTCTCAAACTCTTCGCGGTTGTAGGCTATTCCGCCTCCGCTGCCGCCCATCGTGAACGACGGTCGGATAATGGCCGGAAAGCCGATATTCGGTTGCTTCTCGAGCGCTTCGTCGAGCGTGTGTGCGATCTCCGCCTTGGGAACCTCGAGGCCGATTTCCGCCATCGCCACGCGGAATAAATCGCGATCTTCGGCCATATCGATCGCTTCACGCGACGCTGCGATCAATTCGACGTTGTATTTTGCCAGCACGCCTTCGCGCACCAGGTCCAGGGCGCAATTGAGTGCAGTCTGGCCACCCATGGTCGGCAGTAAAGCGTCGGGCTTTTCTTTCGCAATGATCCGCTCGACAGCTTCCCAATGGACGGGCTCGATATACACCGCGTCCGCCATGTCCGGGTCGGTCATGATCGTCGCCGGATTCGAGTTAACCAGCACGACCCGAAAACCCTCTTCGCGAAGCGCCTTGCATGCCTGTGCGCCCGAGTAGTCGAATTCACACGCCTGACCGATGACGATCGGTCCGGCACCGATAATCATGACGCTTTCTATGTCAGTGCGTTTGGGCATGGCGTCAGGGGCTTGTACCAGTAGTAATAATAAACATTAACTTCGACTTGTATATTATTGTATTTATTAACTTTATCATTTTGACAGCAACGCCTTTAGCCCGCTGAGTTTCTGCACATCCATGTTCTTGATAAAGCGCTCGAACAACGGCAGCAAATCGTGCGGACCCGGACTCGCCTCGGGATGTCCCTGAAAGCTGAATGCGGGTTTATCTTTCAGCGCAATACCTTGCAACGTACCGTCGAATAGTGAACGGTGAGTCGGCTCAACATTGTCGGGCAACGTCGATTCATCGACTGCGAATCCGTGGTTTTGGCTTGTTATCAGCACCTGTCCGCTGAACAGATCCTGCACCGGGTGGTTGGCACCGTGGTGACCAAATTTCATTTTTGTTGTCCGCGCACCGGCGGCGAGTGCGAGCAGCTGATGGCCCAGGCAAATGCCAAATACGGGTATGCCCGCATCAAGGAAGGACTGAATGGCCGAGATCGCATAGTCGCAGGGCTCCGGATCGCCGGGCCCGTTCGACAGAAATATGCCGTCGGGCGACAGCGCCATGGCCTCTTCGGCAGATGTCTGGGCGGGCACGACTGTCATGCGGCAATCGAGGTCCGACAATAAGCGCAGAATATTCCGTTTGATGCCGAAGTCGTAGGCAACAACATGATAGGGCGCAATACGGCGGCTCATTATGCGAGGCTTGCGGCCGAATTCTGATCCGTGGCACCACTGGTAGGCCTTTTCGGTCGTGACAAACTTCGCGAGGTCCGTACCGGCAATGCCGGGGAATTTCCTGGCGTGCTCAATCACCTTATTGACCGCCTGCGCGCCGCTCATAATGCATCCCGACTGGGCGCCCTTTTCGCGAATAATGCGCGTGAGTTTACGAGTATCAATATCAGCGATCGCGACAGCGTCGCCCTGCTTCAGGAAATCGCCGAACGAGCGTTCCGAGCGCCAGCTGCTCGTTAGCATCGAACTCTCGCGAATTATCAGCCCCGAGGCGTGGATCCTGGATGACTCCATATCGCTACTATTGGTGCCGGTATTGCCGATATGCGGGTAGGTCAGCGTGACAATCTGACGACAATAGGATGGGTCGGTGAGGATTTCCTGGTACCCGGTCATTGCGGTATTGAAGACGACCTCACCGATAGTCTGCCCATCGACACCGATCGAAGTACCGTGAAAAACGGTGCCATCTTGAAGTGCAAGTATCGCCGGCGTGCTCAAGAACGACCCTCAAATAGAAGAATGAAAACCAGATCACACGAGGATCAGCGTGTCTGCCAGACACGCTGATCCTC
>Ga0255046_10000535_pt1 | contig 10310 bp, 5 predicted proteins | sample BC1_12_27_MG_FD_183632 | JGI IMG/M metagenome (GOLD analysis project Ga0255046, IMG submission 183632) | Seawater microbial communities from Strait of Georgia, British Columbia, Canada - BC1_12_27 | ecosystem: Environmental > Aquatic > Marine > Strait | place: Canada: British Columbia...
AAAGCCTTAGATATTATGGCGTGCAAATACTCATGACCTAATACGTTTGTCGATCCTTTAGCAATAGCGACTGGCTTATTTATATATATAGTAGATTTTCCATCTTTATTTTCACCTAAAAATATACCGTCAGCCGCATCGGCTCCAGGAATTTTACTAGCAATTTCTTCTACTTCTTCGGCTGTGTTTAACTCTACGACATTGAGGTTTTTATTATTAAAACCAAAAGCACCTCTTTTTTCTGCTATTCTTTGAGCTGCCTTTATTCTCAATCCTATCTCTTGCTCAAGGCCAGCATCGTAGTCTACGTCTGTTACATCAAAAAACTTGTTGTTTGCTTCAGTGTATTTACGTAAATCTTGTTCTGCTTCTTGTTGAGCAAGTTCACTGAAATCTTTATTTCCAATAACATCTAAAGCTTCATTTTGCTTGTCTATGTTACTAGCATACTCTACTTTTTCTTTTTCAGTTAAGTTGTCGAAAAAAGTATATAAGTTTTTTTGGTTAGATTTTTTTTTGTTTTTTAATTCTTGAATCTTTGTATCAAAGTATTCTTTATCTTTATTTGAAGCTTTCTGCTTATCTTGTTCTAACGTTAATATACTAGAAGATAAACCTAGTTGTTCCTTTTTGTATGTTTGAGGAGAAACATATTCATATATTTTATTTCTGTTTTGAATACCGCCAACACTAGTAACAGTACCACCTAAAAATCCTCCAACAAAACCGTCTTTAACAAATGTTCTAAGGTAATCTTTAACAGGCTTAACATCATCTCCAAAAGAAACAACATCAGCAAGATCTGTAACAACACCTGTCGCACCTTCAGTTACAAACTCAGATAAAAACCCAAGTCCAGACTTTTTAAGTAGTTGTTTAGGAGCTTCAGTAAGAACTTGCTTAACACTCTCTTTTCCTAGTTGCATTCCAGGTATTTTGTTTAACAAACCACCTCCAACTGTTTCAAGTACAAAATCAGCACCACCTGTTATTATAGCGTTTTGAATTAAGTTGTCTAAATCCTTCTCCAAATCAAACTCTGGATCTTTAGCTCTTTTTATTAATTCATCTTCAAACTCACCCATGTAAGTTGACGCTCCTAAAAGAGTAGGACCAAGAACTGGAATTCTACTAATGAGAAGTGATGGAGCACTACTAGCAATATCGCTCACAAGAGCGTCTGTGCCTTCTATTATTTTACCGTCACTATATAGTTTTAAATAGTCTAATACCTCTCCAGTTTTTTTGTCAATTCTTGGTGGTGGCAATGTTTTTTCAAACCAATTTATTAAAGGCTCTAGCTTAACTATATTGGTAGGATCAGTTTCTTGAATGAGTTCTTTGCTAGCGCCTTTTCTAACCATGTCTACAACGTGATTAGTGTAAAGGTCAAAAACTCTTTGCCTGTCCTGAACAACTGCTTCAACGGCCGTTGGGCTAGATCCAATAACCGACATTTGAGCCAGCTTTCTAGTTAACCATTCTGGCTCTTGACCAGTCTCTAAATTTTTTATTAGGTTGTCGACTTGGGTGGTGAGTCCTTGCCCAGCTTTTAGTAGTTTTTCGTAAGCATACAAAGGACCTGTAAGAACATCACCAGCGATACCAGGTACATATCTAGTTGGATCAAAACCTCCATCTCCAACTTCTTCTTGCTTAATGGTTGAGCCAGCTATAGCTTCATGTTTTTCAATGACTAATTTAATATTATCTTCTGACTCACCAGCGTCTATCATTCGCTGGATTATTTCTTTTAGTTCATCATTCATAAGTAAATATTATTTTGTCGTTGTATACTTGTCATACAAAGCTTGTGCTTCGTCTACTTGATCTGTTGCTTCTCTAACTTGATTTCGCATCCATGTTTGCAGTCTCTGGGCTTCTTTGGCATCTTTTTGACCTATATCCATATTATCAAACTCGAATTTTTTACAGTTGTTTTTACCAAAACATACTGTAACCTTGTCTTCTATTGTTCCAGCAGAATCAAAAGTAAATTTAGTTTTATTTGGCCCATACTCTTGTTGGCCGTACTCATCTGTCAATGTTTTTACAACGAAATCTTCGTCTCCATAATTAAACAATATGTTATCTTCCTTAATACTATTTGGATTGCTAGATGGGCTCCAGCCAAATTCTGTTAAACCTCCAAATAAATCATCAACGACAACTTGTTCTTTTTTTTCTTTATTATCTAATTCTTCTTGACTAGCAGTAGATATTACACCCTCTATTTTAGGTAAGCCATATACTTGAGTTCTCCAGTAGTTAATATCATAACCATCAGCTCCTTCAACGTCAACCTTTTCACCAGGAGTTTTTACTTCGTACCATTTGTCTCCTGACTTCTTCAAATATCCTCCATCAGGTCTTTCAATAACTTCGATGTTCTCTATTTTAGAGTTGTTATCAAAAGCTTGTAGCTTTAGGTTTGATTCAATTGGTAAGATTGACTTGGTGTTTATTTTTCTTTTTAATACACCTTCGTTGTATTGGTCCATACCAACGTTTATTAAGAAGTTGTTTAACCCTGCAGTGTAATCTCTTACAAAGGTTGGGTCCGTGTTCATCTGTAGTTCTCTAAACTTTGCATCAAATGCTTCTTGGTTTACAGTTAAACCTGCTTTTTCTTCTACGCTTATAGTTCAATCGTTATTTTTATCTACTTGTGCAGCGGTAAGCACATTGCCACTACCGTCCGTAAACACAATACCCGCATAACCATCTTCTCCAGCGGCTGCTTTATTCATGATATAGTAATCAGCGTATCTAGTGTCTGGTTCACCGTCTATTCCGTAAAACATTATTTCTTTCGATGCTGCAGGGTTATTAGTTATTTGCGTAGCAGAGTTTCTAATAGTTCTTCTAGCTATATCTTCTGAAGTACCCTTAGTACCAAGGTTGTTAGGGGCAACATATATACTGTTTATAGCTATCGTACCTAACTCAGGATTTTTTAAATCTGGCAATCCTATTTCGTTTATAGGTATTAATTTACCACCTTGCCCTGGATCTTTGTACATTAGACCGTCTGCTGTAGGAACTAGGTTTTTATAGCCTTCTTCTGAAATTATACTATTGTACATTGCATCTTTAACTGGATCTCCAGTCATTAATAGATTTCTATTGGCTAAAAGCTTTTCTCTAATAGCTTGGTACTCAGTATAGCCTTTGTACGCGTCTTCTAACTGGCCTTTAGCGTCTTCGATGTTCTGTACTGCTTCTTTGTATTGTACACTGCCTGGGTTTGCAGCAAATTTACCTGCTAAAGCAGAGTTTTCTGAAACTACATTTTTAAGCTCTTGAGCAAAGTTAGTGTAATCAGCTCTTGCTTCTTTAGGTAGTAATTCAACCTCATATATGTCAGGATCGTATGATGCTAAGAAATTGTTTTTTGTTTCTTCTGCTAATGCAAAATAGTTGCTAGCCAAATTTACTCCTGTTTGAAGTAGTTGACCAGCCGTACTTCTTCTTGTTCTTTCTGGACCTTCTAAGTTATATAGTTGACCTGCTATCGAGGTAATTCCTGATCCAAAGCTAGGTGTTGATTTTTTATCTTCTGCCATGATTTATTTTTTAAAAAAGATCGCCGCTTTCGTTAAACGCCCCTCCTGGCGCAAGGCCTTGTGCCGCAGTGCTAAACGCATTTGTCAAAGCTTGGTCTTGCTCAGCTCTTAGAGCATTAATGTTTTGTATATTTCCTGCTGCCATAGTTCCATACATACCAGCTATATTTTGTGTTCTTGCTCTTTCTAAGCCTAGCACCTGCTGTTCTCCTGCAATCTTTTGTTGTTGCATTTGTCTAGCTTCTTGAAGTTGCATGTTTTTAATTCTAGCTTCTTGAGCTTTAATTCCTGAAGCAGCTTGCTGAGCTTGAAGAGCACCTTGTCTAGACATCGAAGCAGCTAAAGCAGCAGCACCTGCGCCTCCAACTGTTTGACCTATTCCTTGCATTATATCAGCGGCTTGTTGTCTTTGCTGTGCAGCCTGATAGTCAGCAGCGGTAGTGTCTACTCTCATATCCTCAGTAAAACTTTCTAAGTTCTCGTAAGGATTTTTGTAAACTTCACTTGTGTAGGCGTCTAATTGTTCGTTGAACAAGCCCATATTTCTGGCTTTCTCTCTTTCTTCTGCTTTTCTTCGTTGACTAGCTGATCTAGCGCTAATAAGGCTACTAGCTACACTCACGGCTGCTGGAAGCCACGCTAATTTCATCGGAGATGAACCTATATATTTTTTTGGAGTCTTTTTCATATTATATTGTATGTTTAATAATTACAGTCTAGGCTGCTTATTTACTACTTAAGTCCACTTCCATACCTAAGCTAAATAACTCAGCTTCAGAATTAGAATCATTCGTCAATTTAACCTCAGCATAATAGCCAACTAGAGAACTAAGGTTTACTATATTGTTTTTAGAAAACATAATATAGTCTCCACTAGATGGTAGATCTATGTTGTCAGCCGAATCTACAAGTATAGTATTTAAAGTATCGTCTCTACTGGTCACAGTACCTATTTTTATTAAATCATCTAGCGAAGTTAAAGTAGACCCAGTGTAATAGTATACTGTATCTCCAGGTTGTAAAGATATGTTTATTTTATTTGAAAAAGGTAGTGTTACAGCTGCCATGTTATGCTTTTTGTCTTATTTTTATACTATCCATAGGTGTTTGCTTTAAAGAAACACTACTAAATACTATGGAGTTTACTTCATCTTGATTTCTAAATATTAATCTATATCCATCTGCTAGGTTGTTAAAGTATACGTTATGAGTACCTACAGAGTCTGGAATATATTGGTAAGAATTACCTATACCAGTCCAAAATAATAGTTGATCACCAGTGGTGTTGTTTGCTGTTATAGTGTATGTCAATCTATAACTTGAATTATTGTTTGAGTTCAAGTCTGGGTTAATACCATCAGTGAATTCTACTCCATAAGGGCCAACAACCGATAGCGCATTACTAGTTAATGTACTTGCATTTGGTGTATCGCCGCTATATATTCTAACTCCAAGCTCATTAGATGTTTTTGATAAAGTAGGAGTTGTCGTGCTAAAATCACCGTTTAAAATAGTCTCTGGTCCAATAAAAGCGAATTGAGCACCTAGGTCTATCTCTCTATCAACCCCGCTAGTATTTGCCTGTACTGTAAACTGAAGAACTTTGTCAAAGTTATCTCCATCAATAACAGAAACAGAACTAAACCATGTAGAATCATCTCCAGTTGGAGAGTTTAAGAAGTTTTCGTCCCAATCTCCTAAAGTACCAGATCCACCCGGTACTTTTACCTTGTACTCTGTTGAAGATGGAGTACCACTATTATCTATCAATGGAATTTGGTAGTCTACGTGATCGCCGTTGTCAACCTCAATTTCTAGGTTATTAGAACTATCAGGTTGGAACTCAAAGTAAGGTGCCGATGATTGCTGTATTGGTATTAGTTGATTAGCAATAGCACCTGGTTGATTATTGTATTGGTGAAAAAAGTTTAAGAATACAGAATTGCCATTAGGGTTAGCGTCGTTAGCCGCTTGAAAAGAGTACGAAACAGTATGTGTATAAGATTCTCCACTAACCTCTTGTACATCTCCTATAGTTATATTTTCTGCACCAGTGATAGACGCTATAGAAACACCTGGTAAATCTCCAGTTGCCAAACTACTAGTTATTTGTATTGTACCTGAAGTAGCAGACGTAGGAACTACAACTGACGTAGGACTCACTGTTAATGTGTCTGTAGCCGGATCGTAGCCATATTGATCTATAAAATTAGTATCTGTTGCCACTGTGTCAGAGTGAGTCATAGTTAGGGTAGCTCTTCTTGGATTATCACCAGACACAGAAAAGTCATTTACGTCTAAAACAACATTTACCGCATATATACTATTTCCATCGTTGTCAGTGTTTGATAGTATTGGTGTACCAACAGTTGCCCAGCCAGATCCATCTGTATACGATATAGCGGCTGTCGGAGCTGTTCCATTAGTAACAACATTGAAAGTTATCTCTTGAGTATTGTTATCCACTGGATCGACTGAGTTTAAAAATACATTTCTAGGATTTGGCATATTTTATTGTTGAATTTCTATGTAGCTTCCAGACTGTTGCACTACTGTTAGTGTTACTGTGTTTTCTCCCGTTTGATTAGCAGGCGTTATTGTTATATCTCCACTTCTCGAAGCACCAGTATTCTCTAACAATGTTATGGTAATACTGTCTACGCTAATGAGATCTATAGTAATCCAAGATTCAGCTTCTACCGCCGTTGGAATACCGTTTATTGTATTAATAGGTATCACATACGTAGTTGCAGTGTTAGGTCTAACTATAGTATCAGAGTTAAGTGTAACAGAACTTCTCGACACTTGTTGATTATCAAAACTTAACTCATAGTTAGCAGAAGAATAAATATTACCATTTATACCATAAATAGCGTTTGGATTAAAAGAAACATTATAAGATATAGCTGTTGGCAACCCATTTTCATTAGTAATTATATTCTCTCCCCAAACCTGTGTTTGAAATTCTATGCCTTCGTTGTTAGGTTCATCAGAAGTTAGTATTGGCTCAGGTAAAGCGCTATAAAAGTAACCATCTACACTAGACAAGGCTACCTGAACATTACATAGTAATGTAAACGCATTTTCTGGAATAGTTCCGTCTATTAAGTAAAGCACTAAGTTAGATTGATTTATCGATAAAGTGCTGTTTACTAGTGGGCTTACTTCACTTATTGTTACATTCTCCACGCCCACGCCGGTTGGCGCTGCTGTATTATCTACATTAAATCGCAGGCGCATTCTAATTAAAGTATTCGCTTGTTCTAACTCTATTTGATTGAAATTATCAATAGTTATGTTTAAGTCAGTCGTTAAAGTCTGGCTAATACTATTTATAGTTACTAAAACAGAATTACTTGGAGTATTTGCAGTTCCAACGTCAGAAAAAGTTATTGACGACAAAGGAGATATAAGATATTCAGTTATGCTTATGTTTGTAAAATCAGAAGCACTAATCGAGTAGCCAGGTTTAGGAGATATAGTAAACGTACCTAACAATCCACTTGGAGTTGTAGTTTGATTCAAATATTGAAAGCCTGGTGAAGTATAAAAGTCTGTATCAGGAATATCTATTGTTATACTATAGCCTAGTTCAGGTGTTGTACCTACAACTGTTGGATTACCAGATAAACCTCCTACTCCTTGAACAGAAAATTCTCTAGTGTCTATGTTATTAGCGGTAGTACCAGTAGCTCCTCCGTCGGCAAAGTTTACAAACACAGTTTCTGTTCCTTGTATGCTATTAAAGAATTTATCTTCTTTATTCACAAAGTAATCAATTTTACCGGACTGACTATTAGTATTTATACTTTCTACGTACCAGCCATTGCTAGTGGTAGTTTTTGCTTCACTACCTTCGTAGCTCATAGCTCTCCAGCTCTTAACTAATTCAGGAGAGTCGTTAAATACAGGTGAAACCGTAGAAGAAGTTTGAACATTATAGAACGTATTTCTATTAACGCTTTCTACGTGATGCAACCAAAGTCTACCTACTTTAAAAGTGTAATAAAGATTATTCATTGTTAATCCAGATTCTGGTATAAATGACTTGAAACAAGACCAACCGTTAGCAGGCTCTGAAAAAGTAACTGTATTAACGTTTTTAGCAAAGTAAGGGTGCACTACTTGGTGCAATGTAAGATTGTACTCATCTTTCCTTCCGTCGTATGTACCGATAGCAGCTCTAACGTTCTTTAGGTTGTCATAAAAGTAATCTCTCATTCCATAATCAGATATAACCGTAATACCATCGTTAGAAAGCCTTAAAACAGCTCCTCTAGTTGTATCAGTAAAGTATATTCTTTGTTCATTTATGGCAAATGACTCTGGATTGTTTGAAATGCCATACTCACCGCCTCTGTAAACTAGCTCAGAGCCAAGCACTCTATTTTTAAATTCAATTACATCAGCTGTTCCGTCTGCTTTGTAAAACTCTGATTTACCAGACAATAACCTAAGTACTCTACTTTGGCAGAATATAATTAAGTTTGTATTTCTTAAAAATAATTTTTGAACAGACCCATAGTTCTTATCGATTTGTCTTTCTATAGACTGACCAATTAAAAATTCATTAAGTCTATTTACTCCGTTTTGCTCATTGTAACCTTGAGAGTGTATTAAAAAGTTGCCTTTAAACTCTTTCTTGTAGTCTTCATTTTCTAACGAAGCTTTAAAACCACTTATTTTACCTATAGGTGCATAAACATGTACAGAGTCGGCTCCAAAGTCTTCTCTTATAGTATCTGATTCAACACCATTACCAAACGCTATACAGTTGTAAAAGTCTAAAGATGAAGACAAGTTTAAGTCATTAAAATCATAAACAGAGTGTGTATAAGGATTTACATGTAGGGTATCGTCGTTATTTAAACCTTTCTCTAGCCTAACAGTAACAAAAGTGCCATCTGGTCTATTAACTCTTATATGTAATCTAACTTGACTTAAAAATGATCCTCCATTAAGTATATTAGTTAAGTCTCTATCTACTTGTATTCTACAAAAAGCATCGGTACCACTTTTTTCAAGTATTTGTTTTCTATTAAAGCAGTTTGCACCTCTAACGCCTATCACAGTAGCTCCATTTATTTTCGACTGTATAGAGCTGATAACACTACTGCTAATATTGCTTGCAGAGTCTACCTGTAGTGTAGAGCCTAGCGGTATGTAATCTTGAGCGTTTTCTCTTGTCAGTTTTATCGGGTGTGCTTCTGATGCCTCATAAAATATACCAGAGTCATAAAGTTTGCTTGGTGATCTTTCGCTAGTGAAAACAGCTCCGTTAGTGCTAGTAGATAAGGCATCAAAATCAGTGCCTAAGTATAGCTGAAACTGATCATTGTAGTCAACTTTGACAAAGAATCTACCTACAGCTCCATCCGCAGATGCTATTATTGGAGTATCATTTGCCGCTGTTGGTATTTGATCGCTTATGCTTAATACTTTAAACCTAGCTTTAGAATCAATAACCCTAACAGTTGAGTTATGCTTCTTTTTCATTATTAAGAAATCACCTTCGCTGATTTTATCTACATCAGACGAGTTGAAAACAAGCCAAGCAAAGTTATCATCATTGTTAGAATAAGACTCGGACATAACTAGATTGTACTCTCTGTTCTCTACTTCTTTTACTACATACTTGTAGTGCGTTGCCCAAACTGGCGGTGTATTAATAGGTGTACATGCTATCCTATTTACAGATATAGCGTCTTGAACTTGCGTTTGCACCTTGCTAGACTCGTTTGTTTGAACTACAGCTTGTCTATTGCCATCCGTATACATTATACCGGTTTGATATGTTTTATTAGACTTCACAGACTTAAGTCCTTGTGCTAATATTATGTTTTCTTCTACTTCTGGCGAACTAACAACATTGAATGTGGCATTTTTAACTGTCGCATAGTATGAACTTGTACTTGGCCAGGTAAAAGGAGCTTCAATAGTTCCGTACTCTAAGTCCGTGCTTATGCTTTTGTACACGCCCCCTGGTGGGTAAGTTGTAAAACTTGAGTAATCATCTACAACAATTCTAACTTGTATCTTTTTGTTTTCTGTCAGTGGAACTTGCCATGTAAAGTTAACTTCTTCAAAATCCGATGGATAAGACAAATTGACCGTAAATGCTTGTCCATACGGAGAATTTGACAAAAATTGATTACTAGAAGGACCACCTGACAACTGCGTAACTTCATCGTTAGTTAAGAATGCGGCAGCATCTACGTCATACAGTCTTAAAGCAACGCCTGGTCTAAATATAACAAGTCTATCACTGTCATAGCCGGTACTATATGTAACGAATCCACGGATAGCCTTGTAAATCAACGTGTTGACACTTGCTTTTATAATGTATGTTCCATCTTCAGGCGCTGTGTAAAAATAATTTCCAGGCGTATTAGTAAAGTTACCCTGTGGATCAGAAGCCTCGTAGTCAGTTCTAAGTGGACCATTGTATAAGCTATTACCAACACCACCTTGGTTTACTATTAAAGGCTCTGACTGAGCGGTAGTTATATTGTTATTAGATAACTGAGTGGCACCTTGGTAAGGCGAAGCAGATACTACTTCAGTTATAATATTCACCTTGTTTAAATCGTAGTTTTGAGTGTAATTACCATATATTATTTTGTTACCAACTATTTCTTGAGCTCTAGCCGTTATAGGAACAAAGTCTTGATCTCTAAGCAGTTGATCTGTTGGTATTGCTCCACCAAAAGAGTTGTCATCTATACTTACAAACCCTCCGTTAGC
>Ga0255046_10000536_pt1 | contig 10296 bp, 8 predicted proteins | sample BC1_12_27_MG_FD_183632 | JGI IMG/M metagenome (GOLD analysis project Ga0255046, IMG submission 183632) | Seawater microbial communities from Strait of Georgia, British Columbia, Canada - BC1_12_27 | ecosystem: Environmental > Aquatic > Marine > Strait | place: Canada: British Columbia...
ATCAAGAAGCGCTATCGCATTACATTCGGATTGTGCAAAGGGAATTTAACCTGGATGCGGTAGAAGTGTATGCCCCGACCTCCGAACGCCTGATGTTTGCACTGGCTCCCAAACTTGAAAACGAATTTTTTGGGATTATTTCCGCAGAGGATTTTCAGAAGGAATTGCCCTCTGACGGGGTCCGATCCATTTCGCAAACCATTCCGTCCGGCGAATTTGTCAAAACCATCGGGACCGTCCCGTTTGCAGTCCAGCCCGGGGAGGCTTTAGGTTTTGTCGTGACCACGATTTTGATTCCACCGGATCTTTCAGAAAATTTACAATTTATTCGAAGAGGTTTTAGCGAATACCAACAAATTAAGCTGCTCAAAAAGCCGATTCAGATTACGTATTATATATCGCTTTCCATTGTCGCCCTGCTGGTTTTGTTTTGCGCGGTGTGGTTCGGGTTTTTTATGGCCAGATCGATCAGCCTTCCGATTAAGGAGTTGGCTGAAGGGACCCGCCGAGTGGCTGAAGGTGAACTCAGCTATTCCATCAATCCTATGGGCGATGATGAATTTGGAAGCTTGGTTAAATCTTTTAACCAAATGACAAAGGATCTTCGAATCAGCCGCGAACAACTGGAGCTTTCCGCCCGCATGCTTCGCAATCAGAATATTGAAATCGAAGAAAAAAGGCAGTTCATGGAAATCGTGTTAAAAAGTGTTTCTGCCGGCGTCATCACCCTGGATGCCAAGGGCATTATTTCGACCATGAACAAATCGGCCGAAAAGATGCTCAATCTAAAATCCGAGCAAATACTAAACAAAAGCTTTAAGCATCTGTTAACCGGCCAGTTTTTGGAGCTGGCCAATGACATTATGGATAACCTGCCTGTATCGCGTGGAGACACGATTGAATTGCCGCTAAAGCTCACCATCGAAGGCCGACCGCGAAGCTTTCTGGTTTCCGTAAATGCCCTCAAAGACGACACCGGACAACACATGGGAACGCTTATGGTGTTTGATGATCTAACCGAACTGGAAAAAGGCCAGCGAATGGCCGCCTGGCGCGAAGTCGCGCGGCGAATCGCCCATGAGGTTAAAAACCCGTTAACGCCCATAACCCTTTCCGCCCAGCGGCTTAAACGAAAATACGCTCAGTTCGTGGATGATACAATTTTTGAAGAGTGCACCGAGACCATCATCAGTCAGGTGGAATTGATTCGCAATCTGGTGAATGAATTTTCGTCCTTCGCACGGTTTCCAAGCGCAAATCCGGTACCCTGCCATTTGATGCCGATCGTTGAAGAAACATTGGCACTCTATCGGGAAGGCCACTCGGGCATCGATTTTAAAATAAACAATACCAGCGACATCCCGATTCTCAATGTTGATCGGCAGCAGATGAAGCAGGCGCTGCTAAACCTGATTGACAATGCCATCGGTGCACTTAAAGGCACCGGAAACATCACGATCAGTGTGGCTCACGATCCTATTTTAAAAAAGGTTCGGATGGAGGTTGCCGATGACGGTCCAGGTATTTCCAATGAAGATAAGACCCGGTTGTTTCAACCGAATTTTTCCACCAAAAAAACCGGAATGGGTCTCGGGCTTACGATTGTAAACACCATTATCGCTGATCACAACGGGATGATTAATGTACAAGATAACACGCCCCGGGGCGCCAAGTTCGTCATTGAGTTGCCGGTGTAGATTGGGTCAGTTGTAAGTTGTCCGTTGTCTGTAGTGAATTGGTTCTGGGATCTAATTAAATTTTTATATAAATTCGCCTAAAAACCTTAAAGTATATTGAACATATCCATAATCTACCAAGGAAACTATACAACGGACGACAAGCAACTAACAACGGACCTACAATGTAAGCACTTCTCATATTAATAAATGATTCTTGATGATAGACTCGAACAGTTATTAAAAGGAACCACTTATGTTTCCATCTGTTTTAATTGTTGATGATGAGCCGTCAATCGTTCAGTCTTTAAGCGGGTTGCTTTCCGATGAGGGCTATAAGATTTCAACGGCCTTCAATGGCCACGATGCGTTAAAGGTCATCGATTCGGATTCACCGGATCTTGTTTTACTTGACATCTGGATGCCGGGACTGGATGGGATTGAAACCCTTAAGGAGATCAAAAAATACAATCCCCATATTCAGGTCATCATTATTACCGGCCATGGAACAATCGAAACGGCTGTTAAGGCCACCAAATTGGGTGCCTTTGATTTGGTCGAAAAGCCGCTTTCCATTGATAAGATTATTTTAACCATTAACAATGCCTTGAATTTCAGACGTCTTGAAGAAGAAAATAAATATCTTCGCACTAAAACGCTAGAAAAAAATTCCATTGAGGGAAATTCTGAAAGGACCCAGGAGTTAAGAAAGAATATTGAGGTTGCGGCTCCGTCGGATACCTGGATACTCATTAGCGGAGAAAACGGCACCGGCAAGGAACTTGTGGCCCGTACGATCCACCAGCTAAGTCCCCGGGCGGATCAACCGCTTATTGATGTCAGCTGTGCAGCCATACCGGACGAAAACATCGAGAGCGAAATGTTCGGCCATGAAAAAGGCTCGTTTTCCGGTGCAACTACAAAAAAAGTCGGCAAATTTGAATTGGCCGACAACGGAACGATATTTCTGGATGAAATCGGAGATATGAGCTTAAGCTCACAGGCAAAAATACTACGGGTACTCCAGGAAAAAAAGATTCAACGGGTTGGCGGAAACCGACCGATCGGTGTCAATGTGAGAGTCATCGCTACCACCAATAAAAATCTTGAAAAAGAAATAGAAAGGGGAACTTTCAGAGAAGATCTGTATTACCGTTTAAATGTGATTCCAATTCAGGTTGCTCCCTTAAGAGAGCGAATTGACGATCTTCCCATACTGACCGAGGTATTTTTAGAGGAATTTGCCGTTCAGAATCGAAACAAGCGTAAAACGATGAGCCCGCCTGCGATCAGCATGTTGAGCAGTTATGCTTGGCCTGGAAATATCCGGGAGCTCAGGAATCTTGTAGAACGGCTGGCGATCATGGTGGCAAAAAAAGATGTTATTGATGCAGCCGACATACCGGATTCATATCAACCGGGTGCTTACAGAGAAGAGCCGTTTTCGGCCATCTCCCAGTTTATAAAAATAGACAATTTTAAAGAAGCCCGCAGAGCGTTTGAAAAAGAATTTATTAAAAGAAAACTATTACAAAACGAGAACAATATTACCAAAACCGCCAAGTCGATTAAGGTGGGGAGGAGTTACCTGCACAAAAAGATCAAAAGCCTCAACTAGTTTCCATTTATAAATGGCCCTTTTTCGCCTTGTTTTGCTGAGCTGTGTTATTCGCGGGTTTACTTCACACATGAGCTCAAAGCTCAAGGCTCAAGGCTCAAAGAAACAAAAAGATTTTATCCTTTTTGCTTTTTGCTTTCAGCCTTGAGCTTTCAGCTGCTGTCACCGAACATCTATAAATTACCTGAAGTTTACTATTCCGAAATAGATTATTTTTTACAATCCATAATAATATAAAAAGTAAGGTGACAAATGACCTTGCGGATTATCGGTGGGGAGTTGAAGGGTAGAAAGTTGGTAACGGCGTCCGGGATAGAAACACGGCCTACTGCCGATCGTGTGCGTGAATCCATTTTTAATATTCTGGGTGCGAGCGTCGGCGGCGCGCTGGTTTTGGACTTATTTGCCGGCACCGGGGCTATGGGTATTGAGGCCCTTAGCCGCAGAGCTGAATCTGCTGTTTTTGTAGATAATGATAAAACAGCTTTGACGGCCTTAGCGAAAAATATTAAAGTGTGTTCGCTTGAAGGCAGGACGAACATCATTAAGTGGAATCTCCTAAAGAATTTAAATATTATCTGCGCATTCCCATCAGCGTTTAATCTCGTCTTTATTGACCCGCCCTACAATAAGAATATGATCCAACACACATTATCAAATCTTGCTAAAAGCCGATGTCTGGAGAACGCTGCACGGGTGGTGATCGAACATGCACCCCAGGAACTGATTTCAGTAAAAGATCAAAATTTTAAAATTTCCGACCAAAGAAGATACGGGAAAGCGCTTGTCTCTTTTTTAATTTATATGATATGAATTTATTATTTCTATAAAAAAGGACTGATAATCCAATGCCAAAAGTAGCCATTTATCCCGGTTCATTTGATCCTGTTACCAACGGCCATTTAGATATTGTCAAAAGAGGATTAAAGTTATTTGATAAAATAATTGTTTCGATCCTTTATAATCCCGGCAAAGAAAATCTTTTTACCCTTGAAGAACGCCTGGAGATGCTTAAAGACAGCATGAAGAAGTTTAAAAATATTGAAATTGACAGCTTTGATGGCCTGCTGGTGGACTATGCGGCCACTAGAAAAGCCAATGCCATTCTTCGGGGGTTGCGCGCTATGTCTGATTTTGAATATGAATTTCAGATGGCATTGATGAATCGGCGGCTGAATCGTGAGGTCCAGACTGTGTTTATGATGACCGGCCTGCGGTGGATTTATACCAGTTCTTCCATTATAAAAGAAGCCATTCAGTTTGGCGGGAATATCGAGGGTATGGTTCCGCCCTTGGTGCAAAAGAAGCTGATAGAGAAATTTGCCAATCAGCCCGGCTCTGAGCAGTCCGGGGGAAATTAACTCAAACGATGGATCTTTGGCAGCTAAATATATTCTGCAAGGTCATCGAGTGCAAAAGCTTCTCCAGGGCCGGAACCGCCGTTCGCCTCTCTCAACCCACCATAAGCAGTCATATCAAGGATCTGGAAGATCATTTCGATTGTCGGTTAATTGACCGTTTGTCTAAGGAAGCGGTTCCCACCAAAGCCGGTGAGCTGTTATATGGGTATGCGAAAAGAATGCTGGCCCTGCGTGATGAAACCGAGACGGCTCTGGCAGAATTCAAAGGAAAAATACGGGGGCGTTTGGTTATCGGTGGCAGCACGATACCCGGGACTTATTTGATGCCTCAACTGATAGGTGATTTTAAAAAGAAGTATCCGGATGTAATCGTTTCCTTAAAAATAGGGGATACCGATAATATTATTGAAGGTATTTTAAATGGAAATTTAGAATTGGGGATTGTCGGTGCTAAAGCAGAAGCCAAAAAAATTGTCCAAAAGAAATTAATTGAAGATGAGATGCGTCTTATCGTCCCGGCAAATCATCGCTGGGCCGGGGAAAAGCGCGTATCTTTAAAACGGCTGATTATCGAACCTTTCATTGTGCGGGAACGTGGCTCCGGAACCTTAAAATCACTATATCAAAGCCTCAGCGATCAGGGTCACAGTATTGAAGATTTAAAGGTTATCGCTGAATTAGGAAGCACTCAGGCAATTTGTCAAGGGATTAAATCCGGAGTCGGCGTATCGATTCTTTCGACTCTGGCGGTAGCCGAAGATCTTGAAGCGGGCAAATTAGATGCGCTTGAAGTAGACGGTCTGTATCTTAAACGAAATTTTTATCTGACGTGGCACAGATACCGCAGCCCCTCTCCATTGAAGCAGGCATTTGTGCAATTTCTAGAGAAAGAGCTTTCAAGCAAATAGAAGATAAAATACAAAAAAGAGTGCCTAAAGTTATGGTGTCGCTGCGCTCCATCTTTTTTATATTAAGATGATCGTTCGACCCAGAGGCTCTCGACGGGTAGAATTCCTTAACTTTAGGCACTTTAGATCACTTCCAACTTTAGTCACTTTCTTTACCTCTGGCCAACCTTTCTATTATTAACACGGCAATAAACCCGATGATTGCGAGACCCACCGCAAGGTAGACCTCAGAATTCAGTGTTTGCGGCATAATGTTCGAACCCCAGATCACATGGGGCTCGCCGCGAATTATTTTGGTGTGAAGTATTTCCTTCCACGGCCAGATTTTTTGCGTAGAACCCACCATCAGACCGGTTAGAAATGCCAGTGTGAGGTGACGAAAATTTTGCAGCAAATAGTTTAATAGTCTGGCAATGCTCAGTAACCCGATAAGGCATCCCAAGCAGAAGACCAAAATAATCATAAGGTGCTGGGGTAAAAAGGGGTTTTTTAAGGTGGCGGTGATAAACTCATATTTGCCTAAAATAAGCAATATAAAAGCGCCGCTTATGCCCGGCAGGATCATGGCGCAGATGGCGATGACACCACACAGAAAAATAAACCAGTGTGCGTCGGGAGTTGCCAGTGGTATCAGATTCACAATCAAAGCGGCGACAACGGTTCCAACAACCAGGCTGATGCCTGTACGGGGGCTCCAGAGGGCCACCTGTCTGCTAACCACCAGGATAGATGCCGCAATAAGACCGAAGAAAAGACTCCAGGTGAAGACCGGATAATAGTGCAGTAGAAAATTCATCAGCCGCGCGAGACTGATAATGGCGATACCGATTCCGGCAAACAGGAAAAGCAGAAAACGAACATGTGCGTGTGCCAGTGCACCCTTCAAGTCTAGCTGCAACACTTTTTTAACCATTGTGGCGTCAAGAGATTTAAGCGCCTGAATCAGATCTTCATAGATTCCTGTAATCAGTGCAATGGTGCCGCCGGACACACCGGGAATAACATCTGCCGACCCCATGCAAAGCCCCTTTAATGACAACACGCCGGCTTTTTTAAGAGAGGCCGGACCCGGGCTGGCAAAAAATGCATCTTTCCAAGTACGCTTAACCCTACTGGGCATAAATCTATTCCAATTCCAATAAAAGCTTAAGGTGATACTGCGGCTTAGCCGGTTTATCCGTCAGCCGCAAAACCGGCTCAACCGGATCAATCCCGCTTGACGGGTACCTGCGGCAGGCCGACGGGCTTAACCGCTGTGGGGCACGTCAACTATGCTTCCTTCCATCCGTGCGCCCCGATGAGTTTAACAAAACGGCACCCCCCCAAATTAGATTTGTGGACGCCGCTTTTATCTTTGGTGTACTTGATGAGGTCCTGGGAATGCTGATTGCCGATCGGCACCACCATGCGTCCCCCTTCAGCCAGCTGATCCAATAGTTTTTCCGGAACATCAGGAGCACCCGCCGTAACGATGATGGCATCAAAGGGGCTTTCATCCTGCCATCCTGAAGTGCCGTCGCTGCATCGCATGACAATGTTATGATAGTGTAACTTATCAAGGAGGTTGCGGGCCTGGACATAAAGCGAGCGGATTCTTTCAATGGTGTAGACGCGATACACCAGTTCTGCCAAAATGGCTGCCTGGTATCCTGAGCCGGTTCCAATTTCAAGAACCCGATCATCCTGATTAAGTTCTAAGACCTGGGTCATTTCAGCAACTATGTAAGGCTGCGATATGGTTTGCTGTTCACCGATGGGAAGCGGATAATCCCCATAGGCTTGATCTCTTAACGCTTCGCTTACAAATAGATGCCGCGGGACTTTGCGAACAGCTGCCAGCACCTCAGGGTCTGTTACTGCGCGTGCAGCGATCTGTTGTCGAACCATTTTCTCGCGTTGGCGTTCGTATTTGATAGATTCTTTCATTCTGTTAGTTTTTTCTACCAAGTCCGCGGAGTCAGGTCAAGATTATCGAGCGGCAACCCTGATGATTTTTCTTTTAGTAGCCGGACGCATGTTCCTTTTGACTCGGTCGGCAATTTTCGATCCCTTTAAAAAAAAGGCCTTGTTCCTTTTATAAAATACTACAATAATCAATCCATTAAGCCGAATAGGATACGACATTTTTAGGATAAGAAATGGGAGGCACCCGACATCTAATTTTCCTTATTTCGATATCGTTTTTGATTCTTGTTGCTCAAGCTCGAATGGGTGCTGAAACCGAAAATAGGCGGGCAATAAAAGCAGACATCACGAGGATGTTAGCAGGCCTTCTGAAAGGGTGTTTAGCAAAATCGCATCACGCTTTTTAGATTAACGGTATCATATTTTATAAATCACGCGATCTTCTGTTATAATAATATCGACATGTTTGTCGTGAGATTCGATGGGAACCTGGGGGATGATCTGATGTTCAAGGGCAAGGGCAACCTTGCGGGTAGTGATTGCCAGCCTGGGAATCAGTCTATCGTAATATCCTTCTCCCGAACCGATCCGTCCGCCTTTTTCATCCAGGGCGATCGCGGGTATAATGGCAATATCGATGCGCTCAATGGGGACAACCTTGCATCGGGCCGCATCCGGCTCCAGAATTCCCCGCGGCCCTTCTTGTAGGTCTTTATCAAGCGAGTCGACTTTTAGCAGTGCCATGCCGAAATTTTCAGTATCATAGGCCGGCAAGACGACAATTTTATTGTAATCATAGGTTCGCCTGAGGATATTTCCGGTTGGGACTTCACTTTTGTTAGCAACATACATTAACGCGATTTTTGCTTCCAGAAAGTTCGCAAAATCAAAGAGTCTGTTTTCTATGGCTTTTGTTTCTTCAGCGATTTCTTTGGCCGGCAGCGCGGCAAGTTTTTTGGTGATTTCTTCACGAAGTTCACTTTTTTTAACCTGAATTTCCTCCATATGACCTCTCCGTTAATCGATGGCTATGTCTTAAGATAAGGATTGCGCCGGTGAAGTTAATCGTCAATAATCATTGACTATACAGCCCTAGCGTGCTAATTGCGCCAATATTTCGTTCTCTCGTCAACCCGGGTGGCGAAAATATCATTACAACTCAGAAATCTTTATTATAAGGAAAAAAATGCTGGAAATCAAGTTTGTCAGGCATAATTTAGACATCCTTCAAAATGCCTTGGATGCACGGGGTCAAGCAGCAGATCTCGATACCTTCAAAACATATGACGATGAACGCAGATCGATTCTACAGGAAATTGAAGCCTTAAGACACCGGCGCAATGTAGTTTCCGACCAGATTGCCGAAATGAAAAAAGCCGGGGAGGATTCCAAGGCCGCTGTGGCCCAGATGCGCGAGGTGTCATCAAAGATTAAAGAGTTGGATAAAACATTGGCCGCAACCCAGGAGGCGATTGACAGGATTCTATTGGGGTTGCCGAATATCCCCCATCCGTCAGTGCCGTTCGGCAAAGATGAATCGGAAAATCCGCTTATCAAAAAGGTTGGAGAACCACCGAAGTTTACGCTCGACCCAAAGCCGCACTGGGATGTCGGTACTGAACTCGGCATTCTGGATTTTGAACGTGCTGCCAAAATTACGGGGGCCCGGTTTCCGCTTTACTTCGGGGCCGGCGCTGGGTTGGAAAGAGCTCTGATTAATTTCATGCTCGATATGCATACCCATTCTCACGGTTATACGGAAACGCTGCCGCCCTTTATGGTAAATCGACAGGCCATGACCCATACCGGTCAGCTGCCTAAATTTGAGGCGGATCTGTTTAAGCTGGCAGACTGGGATTACTACCTTATTCCCACCGCCGAAGTTCCGGTTACCAATATTCATCAGGACGAGATCCTGAATGAAGAGCAACTGCCAATCTATTATACGGCTTATACACCCTGTTTCCGGTCGGAGGCCGGCTCTTACGGAAAAGATACCCGGGGGCTAATTCGCCAGCACCAATTCAACAAAGTCGAGCTGGTAAAATTCACAACACCGGAAACCTCCTATCATGAACTTGAAACCTTGCTCCATGATGCCGAAACCATATTAACGGAGCTTAAACTCCCCTATCAGGTGATTGAGTTGTGTACGGGTGATCTGGGATTTTCGGCCGCGAAAACATTTGATATCGAGGTCTGGATGCCTGCTCAGGGAGTGTACCGCGAAATTTCCTCCTGCAGCAATTTTGAAAACTTTCAAGCCCGGCGCGCTAATATCCGTTTCAGGAGAAAAGGCAAAAAAGGCACCGAACTCGTCCATACGCTAAACGGGTCAGGGCTCGCTGTCGGGCGATGCGTGGCGGCGATTCTCGAAAATTTACAGCAGGCCGATGGCAGCGTTCTGATCCCCGATGTGCTTCAAGCCTATATGGGGGGAATGGAAAAAATAAAACCGTGAAACTCAATGATTTACCGCGTAACATTCGCTCCGAAATCCTTCCGCAGCATACGGGCCGGCTGATTTATCGCTGCCTGGGATGCGGCCGGGAATACGGGATTGAAGAGCTTCTATATGTGTGTCCGGATTGCGGCCAGGTCCTTTTAATCTATGATCTGAATTTTAGCCGATTAAGCAAGATTGCGGGCGCTGAGTGGCGGCGTATATTTGACTATCGTAAGCTGCTGAACATTCCGGCCCTCAAAGGCATCTACCGGTACCACGAGTTTATCGGCCCTGTGATCCCGCTGGAAGCGGTTGTGTATCTGGGTGAAGGCCATACCCCTGTAGTTGAAGCCAATGACTTTTTAAAGGAAAAAGTGGGCTT
>Ga0255046_10000537_pt1 | contig 10286 bp, 8 predicted proteins | sample BC1_12_27_MG_FD_183632 | JGI IMG/M metagenome (GOLD analysis project Ga0255046, IMG submission 183632) | Seawater microbial communities from Strait of Georgia, British Columbia, Canada - BC1_12_27 | ecosystem: Environmental > Aquatic > Marine > Strait | place: Canada: British Columbia...
GGGGGTGCCAAAATGATCTGGGATTGCCTGACCTGTTATCAGTGCCAGGAAAATTGTCCCCAACAGGTGGAAGTCTGTGATTTGTTGTATGAATTGAAAAATGTGGCTGTTCAAGAAACGGTTGGTACCGTTCGCTAAAAGTTGCCACTTACCTGTTTAAAGGCATTGCGGGCAGGTCGAATGTTGAAGTAATGTATTCCATCCTTCGAAATTCTGCGGTTCGCTGTTCGGCCACGCGGAGTAGGGTCGGCCACTGTGCCGACCATGTTCTGGTCTGCGTAATGAACTTAATCCGGCGGGCACGGTGGCCCGCCCTACAAATGAAATTTACTCAATTAAGTCGATATCTGATAACTACAAATTTGGACGGATGCCATGAAATTCGCATTGTTCCAGGGTTGCAACATACCGGCACGGGTAAAACAATATGCCGATGCCACCCAGGCGGTATTCAATAAACTGGACATTGAGCTGGTTGAATTGAGTCAATTCAACTGTTGCGGCTATCCGGTTAGAAATATTGATCAGCGTGCCTTTATTTTATCAGCTGCTAGAAATCTGGCTGTGGCCGAGACCGCCGGCCTGGAATTAATGGCGATGTGCAAATGCTGTTACGGTTCTCTGAAAAAAGCCGAGCATGTCTTAAATTCCGATCCTGACTTAAATAAGGAAATTAACGATGCTCTGGCCAAAGAAAAACTGCACTATGGGGGTCATGTCCGGATCCGCCATTTGTTGACCGTGTTGCACGGGGATGTGGGCCTGGAAGCTTTGAAGCCTTTGATTTTAAATACCTTCAACGGCCTTCAAATCGCCGCCAGCTATGGTTGTCACGCGTTGCGCCCCAGCAAGATCACCGGCTTTGACGATCCGGTGGCACCGATCCTTTTTGATGAACTGGTGGAAATTACCGGCGCTTACAGTGTTGACTGGTCATGCAAGCTGGATTGCTGCGGGGCGCCTTTGACGGGTATCAATGACAGCCTGGCGATGGATATGGCCTTAAAAAAGATAAACAGCGCCCGGGAAGCCGGCGCTCATTATGTGTGTACCGCCTGTCCGTATACCCATCTGCAGTTTGATTGGGTGCAAAGCCGAATGGCGGGCAGTTCCGAGGATTGGGAGCCGCTGGCGGCGATTCTGTATCCCCAACTGCTCGGATTAAGCATGGGAATTGATGAACAGGCCCTGGGGCTTTCTGAAAATCGGCTGGGACTTGCCGATATATCTTCATATTTAATGGCGGAGTGATGAATATGGCAACATCAAAAATCGGTTCCGTTATGGTGATCGGCGGCGGCATTACCGGGATGCAGGCAGCGCTGGACCTTGCCGATTCGGGTTACTATGTATACCTCGTGGAAGAATCAAGCTCGATCGGGGGAATGATGTCGCAGCTGGATAAAACTTTCCCCACCAATGATTGTGCGATGTGAATTATTTCCCCCAAGCTGGTCGAGGTCGGCCGGAACATCAACATCGAATTACTGACCCTTACCGAGGTGCAGGACATCTCCGGTGAAGAAGGAAATTTTGATGTCAAATTGATCCGGCATCCGCGTTTCGTGAATATGGAAAAATGCATCGCCTGCGGTCTGTGCTCTGAGAAATGCCCCAAAAAAGTTCCCAATGACTATGACAGCGGCTTGAGCAAACGCAAGGCCGTCTATGTTCAATATGCCCAGGCCGTCCCTTTAAAATATGCCATCGATGCCGACCAGTGTATCTATTTAATCAGAGGAAAATGCAAAGCTTGTGAGAAATTTTGTCCCACCGGCGCTATTGCCTTTGATGAAAAACCCCAAGAAACAGCACTTAGTGTCGGGGCCGTGGTTTTGGCCACCGGTAGTCAAGCCTTTGATCCCCGTGTTTATGACACCTTCGGCTACCGCAATTCTGACAATATAGTCACCAGTCTGGAATTTGAGAGAATTCTTTCCGCTTCGGGACCCTATGGCGGGCACCTGCTGCGGCCTTCGGACAAAACCGAACCGCAAAAAATTGCCTGGCTGCAATGTGTGGGGTCCCGGGATACCCATTTAAACGCCCGGGGATACTGTTCGGGGGTTTGCTGCACCTATGCTGTTAAGGAAGCCATATTAGCCAAAGAGCACAGCACGGAAGCGCTGGACGCGGCCATCTTTTATATTGACATTCGAACCTTTGGCAAAGACTTCGAGCAATATTACAACCGTGCCAAAGACGATCTGGGGGTTCGCTTCGTCAAGTCCCGAATCTCGCACGTTGAGCCGATGGACGCTAATGGCAGGCACGCTATTGGCTATGTCGACGAAACGGGGAAATCTGTCAGGGAAATGTTCGATATCGTGGTGCTGTCGGTTGGGCTGGGCGTTCATGAGCGTGCAGCCGGGTTGGCGCAACAAATGGGCCTCGATTTAAATCATTATCAATATGTTAAGACCAGCGATCTGCATCCAGTCCGGACCTCTCGCCCGGGCGTTTATGTTTGCGGCACCATCCAGGCGCCCAAGGATATACCTTCTTCGGTCATTGAAGCCAGTGCGGCGGCCGGTGAAGTTGGCTGTGCACTTCACGAGGTTCGCGGAACGCTGGCTAAAACCAAAGACCCGGTTGAAGAGCACAACGTTCACGGGGAACCTCCCCGCGTCGGCGTCTTTGTCTGCTGCTGCGGCACCAATATCGCCGGATTTGTCGATGTCCCCGAGGTAGTTGAATTTGCCAAAACACTGCCCTATGTCGTCTATGCCGAAAAGAACCTTTTCAGTTGCTCCCAGGATACCCAGGGTCAAATTAGCCGGATTATCAAAGAGCAGAATCTGAATCGGGTGGTGGTTTCGGCCTGCACTCCCAAAACCCATGAAGCGCTGTTTCAGGAGACGTTGATCAATGCCGGGTTAAATAAGTATTTATTTGAGATGACCAACATCCGCAACCAGTGTTCCTGGGTTCATAAGGATGACATGCCCACCGCCACCCAAAAAGCCAAAGATCTGGTACGCATGTCCGTTGCCAAAGTCGCCCTGCACGAGCCCCTTCCAGAGCCCGTGATGAATATCAATCAGGCCGTGCTGGTGATCGGAGGAGGCGTGGCCGGCATGATTGCGGCCAGAACGTTGTCTCAGCAGGGATACCCAACCGATCTGGTGGAAAAGGACCATCAACTTGGCGGCCGGGCGCTTTATTTAAATGAAACCTGGCAGGGGGAAAAGGTCGGCCGGTTCGTGGAAGATCTCATCAACCAGGTGCAAAACGACAAAAAAATCAACGTGCATTTAAATACAGACATCCGCGAGGTTGACGGGTTTGTCGGAAATTTCAAAACCACCGTGCAGGCCGGCGACCAAACATCCGTCCTGGAACACGGAGTGACAATTATTGCGTGCGGTGCAGCCGAGTTTAAGCCTGACAATTATTTCTATGGTCAAGATGACCGCGTGCTTACCGGCCTGGAGCTCCAGCTGAAATTAAAAGAGGCCTCGTCCTTTGAAGCCTGCCGCACAACAGTTTTTGTCCAGTGTGTCGGATCGCGCATCGAGGAGCGTCCCTATTGTTCCAAGGTGTGTTGCACCCGTTCAGTTAAAAGCGCCCTGGAACTCAAGGCCCTGACCCCTGAAATGGACGTATTTATATTGTACCGTGATCTGCGAACTTACGGCCTGCGCGAAGACCTTTACCGGCAGGCCCGGGAGCAAGGAATTAAATTTATTCGTTACAATACTGAAAGCGGAATTGCGGTCAACCAGACTGAAAACGGCTTGAAGGTCGAATTTAATGACCGGGTTTTGCGAAGACCGATGGTGATTCACAGCGATATGCTGGTGTTGGCCAGTGCCATGGTGCCTGAAAAAAATAATGCCCTGGCTCCGCTTTATAAGGTCTCTCAAAAGGCTGACGGTTTTTTTGCTGAGGCGCATGTCAAACTGCGGCCCAATGATTTCGCCACCGATGGCGTGTTTGTCTGCGGCCTGGCCCATGCGCCCAAACCACTGGATGAATCCATTGCCCAGGCCCAGGCCGCCGCCTCCAGGGCTGTGACGGTTTTATCCGCCTTGCAAATTGCCGTCAGCGGCACCGTTGCCCAGGTTGATCCAAGTTTTTGCAGTCAATGCGGTGTGTGTGTGTCACTATGCCCCTACTCAGCCCCAAAATTTAATGAGAAAACCGGCAAGGCTGAGATCCAGTCAACCTTATGCAAGGGCTGCGGCCTTTGCGCGGCCTCATGCCGATCCGGGGCCATTCATTTGAAAGGCTTTGAAACATCCCAGATCATGGCCATGATTACATCGTGTATGTTTGAAGAAGCATTGGAATGACGAATAGGATTGACGAATGTCGAATGAAGAATGTCGAATGGTGGAATCGCTTCGCTCTATCATTCATATTTAGTCTTAATACTGATATAATTCCATTAGTATTTGATACTATCTCTAAAATGAAAAAATTACCATAAAGTTTGCATTCCCGTCACTCCGGCGTCCGCCGGAATGAGATTGGAGCCTGTTTCGGACTTTGTTACAAAATAATTAAATTTAGACAGAATACCTAAATTCGTCATTCGACAATCGTCATTCTTGATTCCTGAAGGGAGCAACGATGAAGTCTTTTACCAATTTAATTCATGACGTCCAGAAACCCGGCTTGTGCCATCGCTGCGGCGGCTGTGTGACTTTTTGTTCAGCCGTCAACTTCGGTGCTTTGGAGTTGGATCCAGAGGGCAAACCCAGATATGCCGATGAGGACAAATGCATCGAGTGCGGGCTTTGCTATACGATATGTCCCGAAATCGACGAGCTTAATGAGGAAACCAAGCAAGCCCTGGAATGGAGCCCGCCGATTGGGCGGGTGATTGAGACGGTGATTGCACGCGCAACCGATCAGGCCATTCGAGCCAAAGCGACCGATGGCGGGGTGGTCACCGCTTTGCTGGTGCATCTATTTAAATCCGGACGGATCGATGGTGCCATTGTCACCCGGCAGACCGGGCCGTTTCAGCGGGAACCGTTTTTAGCGGTATCCGAAGCCGATATACGGGATGCGGCGGGCTTTTTCTTCGACACCTCCCACGGTATGAAGCGTTTTAGCGACTACTATCTAACTTACTCCCAGTTTAGAGAATTTAATCCTTTGATCCAAAAGGGTTTGCAGCGGGTTGCCTTTGTCGGCACCCCCTGCCAGATCCGCGCGGTTCGAAGAATGCAAATCCTCAACATCATACCGGCGGATTCGATCAAGTTCTGCCTGGGATTGTTTTGTTCCGGCAACTTTGTGTTCGGTGAAAAACAGCGTGAAAAACTTGCTAAAATCGGTGGGTTTCAATGGGATGATGTCAGCAAAATAAATATCAAAACTGATTTGATTATTCATTTAAACAGCGGCGAAACCAAAAATATTATGCTGGAGGAACTCGAATTCATGAAGCGCTTTGCCTGCTACTTCTGTCCGGATTATTCCGCCGAATATGCCGATCTTTCCTTTGGCGGCATCGGCGCTGAGAAAGGCTGGACGACCGTGATCACCCGCACCCCTGTCGGACGAGCGGTCATGGCCGATGCCAGATCCAAGGCCATCGAAGTGGATCGACAGGGCAAAAAACCCAGCCCGGCCTCTAAAACACTGAATCAGATACGCACCTGGTCCGCAAAAAAAAGAGATACCGCAGCCAAAAACAGAGAAACACTGGGTAAAAAGTTTCCCGAGATTAAACACAATTAAAATTCCACATTTTCTGAATAAATACGAATTTATGGGGTCATCATGAAAAATCTGATTGTAGCATTAGCATCAATATTTCTATTTTCAGCGCAACCTGTATTTTCAGCGGGATTAACTATTTTAACAGAAAATCTACCACCATTGAACTATGTAAAAGATGGCGAATTAATTGGTCCATCCATCGAAATAGTTAAAGAAATTCAAAGACGAGTAGGATCTCGTGATAAAATCCAGGTTTATCCATGGGCAAGAGCTTACAAAATCGCTTTGGAAGATGAAAATGTTGTATTATTTGGCACGACTCATACAAAAGCACGTGAAGATAAATTTAAATGGATTGGTCCTTTAGCAACGAAAAGAGATATTCTTGTCGCCAAGAAGGGTTCAGGAATTAAAATAAGTAACCTGGATGACGCCAAAAAGGTTAGTCGTATTGGCACGCTTAGAGATGATACGAGAGAGCTGTTGCTTAAAAGCCACGGGTTTACTAATCTTGAACCGGTATCCGATGAACAATTAAATGCTCAAAAACTTGTTCTCGGGCGCATTGATTTATGGGCCTATAAAATTCCTGGATTAAGAACAGTTTGTGAATTAGCCGGTGTTGATCATAATGAATTAATAGAAGTATATCATCTCCGGGAAATTGATGTTAGCATTGCGTTTTCAAACAAGACATCCGATTCAATTGTACAAAAGTGGAAAAAGGCTTTTGACGAAATGTTAGCTGATGGAACGATAATGCAGATTCGTCGAAGATGGAACGATAAATTACCAGATGATCCATTCCCAGAAATTAACGATTAGCACTATATCAAACCCATCATATTAAAAGATCATGCCGATATGTGGCTGGCGCAATATACCATCAAGGATTGTGTCCATGCAGAATGCCCCTTCTTCTAAAATCGCTCCTGAAGTCAATAGCATCAGCCGCCGTTTCAGTTACACTTTGATCGGTGTTATTACGATATTATTAATTGTTTTTGCTGCAACAGTAATCTTTTTTGACATCAATAGAATCGAAAGTGAGATTAATCGGAGGTTAGACAACGCTATCGAATTTGCTCAGAACAGTCTGCCAACACCTCTCTGGAATCTGGATTATGTAGTTGTGAATGATTTTGTGGACGCGTTATTCTTAGATGAATCGATCGTTTATACGAAAATATCATGGGAAGATAAGGTTATAACAGAGAAAGTTCGTCCTGGTTTTCAGGTTCAGAAACTTGAAACAATTCTGCCATCAACATTGTTCAAAGGCTCAATATATATTTCTAAATCATCGGATATCCAATTCAAAGAAAATAAAGTTAGTACGATTCTAATCGTGATGTCGCGTGAAAGCTTAAGAAAAAAAGCACTTTTGCAGATTTACGGAATTATCGCGTTATCAATAATAATTATTGGGGCCATTTGGTTCACATCCATCTTTATCACAAAAAGATATATCTCATCCCCTTTATTGAAATTACAGGAGTCAGCTTCATCAATCGCCCATGGTGATTTAGATACCATCGTTGACAAAAGCAGCAATGACGAGATTGGCCTACTCGCTAAGCATCTGGATATAATGAGAGGATCGATTAAGGGTTTATTTTCAAAGCTTAAAGAGAGCAAAGAAAAATTAGAAGAGTACAGCCGAACTCTGGAGCATAAAGTAGAAGCACGTACACGGGAATTGGCCCGATCAGTGGAAGAATTGGAAGCGCTGGGAGAAATAAGCCAGACTGTCAACACCACTCTCGACCTGGAAACGGTATTAACAAGTATTGTTCGCCATGCAGTGCAACTCTCTAAAGCCGATGCGGGGACGATCTACGAGTTTGATGAAACAGAGCAGGTATTCGTCCCGCGGACAAATTATGGTTTGAGTGATGAGTTCATCCAAGCAATGCGCGAATCAAAACAGCGGGTAGGTGATAAAACGGTACTCGGTCAGTCAGCAGAAAAGAGGTTACCAGAACAGATACCAGACCTTGTGAATGCGCCAGATTACCCTATTTCGTATATGAAACAAACGGATTTTAGAGCCCTGCTTGCTGTGCCGCTACTTCGCAAAGACCGGCACATAGGCGGCCTTGTTGTCCGGCGCAAAGTGGCCGGTGAGTTCACAGATTCGATCGTGAATCTGCTTCAGACCTTTGCTGCACAGTCAGTGATTGCAATTCATAACGCACGGCTTTTCCATGAAATCGAGGATAAGGGACGTGAGATAGAGATTGCCAATAAACACAAATCCGAATTCCTTGCCAACATGAGTCATGAACTTAGAACCCCTTTAAATGCAATTCTTGGCTATACGGAGTTGATAATAGATAACATATACGGTGATGTACCAGAGAAGATCCAGGAGGTACTTGAACGTGTAGAAAAAAATGGACGGCACTTGCTCAACTTGATCAATGATGTCCTTGATCTTTCCAAGATTGAAGCCGGTCGACTTACCCTTTCTCTTAATGAATATTCAATGGATGATATAATCCAAACGGTTTTCACTTCAGTCGAGGCGTTGGCAGCTGAAAAGAATCTCGATTTGAATGTTAAGATCCGCGGGGTTCTGAATACAGGCAAGGGCGATGAACAGCGCATAGCCCAGGTAATTTTAAATCTGCTCGGAAATGCGATTAAATTCACCGAACAAGGGAAGATTGAAGTTGAGGCTACCATTTCCAACGAATCATTCCTGGTTTCCATAACTGATACGGGTCCAGGACTTTCGGAACCTGATCAGAAAAGGATATTCGAAGAATTCCGCCAGGCTGATGGATCCAGTACCAGGGTAAAGGGCGGCACCGGTCTCGGGCTTTCCATATCTAAAAAAATAGTGGAAATGCACGGAGGACGAATCTGGGTGGATTCAAATTTAGGGAAGGGTTCAACGTTTAGTTTCACACTACCGATTCGAGTCGAAATGCAAATGGAGCTAAAATGACAAAGGCTATTTTAGTAATTGAAGACCATGAGGATAATAGGCGAATTATTCGAGATCTTCTCACGAGCGCTGGCTATGAGATAATAGAGACGAAGAGTGCTGGAGAGGGAGTAACCGCAGCAGAGAAGCATCGTCCTGCCCTGATACTGATGGATATTCAATTGCCTGATTTCGACGGATATGAAGCAACCCGGCGAATCAAGGCTAACCCTTCCCTATGTCAAATCCCTATCATTGCTGTCACCTCCTATGCCTTGAGCGGTGATGAGGTCAAAGCCTTTGAGGCTGGCTGTGATGCATATGTAACCAAACCATTTAGTCCGCGAGCTCTATTAACGAAAATCCGTGAATTTCTACCGTAGATTATTTTGCCAAGGAGGAATAATGAGAACACCGCCCTTGATCCTCGTAGTAGATGATAATCCTGCTAATGTTGAAATCCTCCAGATGCGCCTTGCAGCCAATAATTACGATATCATCACCGCGATGGATGGCGAATCGGGCCTGGCTGTGGCCAGAGAAAGACAACCAGATTTGATCCTATTGGATATCATGATGCCCAGAATGGATGGTTTGGAGGTATGTCGCCACCTTAAAGAGGACCCTTCCTTGCCATTTATGCCGATCATTCTGGTTACTGCAAAAGCGGAATCAAAAGACGTCGTTGCAGGCCTCGAGGCAGGAGGCGATGAATATTTGACTAAGCCTTTAGACCATGCAGCACTGGTTGCCAGGGTTAAATCGATGCTTAGAATCAAATCATTGCATGACAGGGTTCTTGACCAATCGGCTCAATTAGAACTTCAACTTAAAACGGCAACTAAGATTCAGTCACTATTTTGGCCGGATATTCCACAACTGGAAGAAGGAAGCCACATCTGGGCTTTATCCGTTCCCGCCTCTTACGTAGGCGGTGATCTATATGATATAATACCACTGCCAGATGAAAGCTTGTTGGTATATGTTGCTGATGTCTCCGATAAAGGTGTTCCGGCTGCTCTTATAATGGCAGCATTGTCAGCAAAAATTCGCAGTGAAGCACGGATTCAAACAGATGTAGACAGGCTTCTTGAGAGCGTTAACAATAGTTTGCATCGGCTAATATCGGAAGAGGGTTTTTTTGCCACTATTGTTATAGTAAGATATTGGCCTAAAAGCGGAAAAATGCAATTTTCCATAGGAGGCCATTTCCAGCCTTTGTGGATAGTTGAAAGTGGTATTGGAGATTTTTCCCAGGCCAAAGGTGTATCACTCGGAATTTCACCGGGGATGCATTACGAGAAAAAAGAAATTTTATTGTCTCCTGGTGAATCAATTCTTTTATATACGGATGGAGTAATCGAAGCAGAAAATGAAAGAAATGAGCTGTATGGCTACGATCGAATGGTCGGCTACATAAAAAATTCAAAAGGGCCACCGTGGGGTCAGGGACTTACAGAAGAAATCGGAAAATGGCGGGGAAACGCTATAGCTAACGATGATTTAACGCTGCTTGAAATATGGAGAGATTAATAAAGGATTTTATCTTAAAAACAACAAGAAGAAATTATCCATTATATTTATACCCTTTGAATGCCGCCCTCCAAAAAAGCTGATGAACCCTTTTCTGTTCCGGTCCACCATTATCTTCGGCCAACGTCGTCAGCCCTTTTCCGGG